>SXGT01360024.1_pt1 | contig 10934 bp, 12 predicted proteins | sample 3176221 | NCBI WGS metagenome assembly SXGT01 (sample SAMN11356862, study PRJNA531348) | freshwater metagenome | isolation source: freshwater sample F1-120 | place: China: Fuxian Lake, Yuxi | collected 2017-12-25
ATCCACCCTGCATTCGGTGAAGTGTACGTCGAGCGGCTGGAACATCTCGGCAAGCGCATCGCTCTCGGAACGAATTCGCTGCTGGCACCTGAAAATGAGGCAGACTCGACGCGGCGAAGCGAGACACATTTGAAGTGAGCCCCGAGACGTGGCGGCGTACTGCCACTTACTTGCTAAAGAGACAGCTGGAGAACGGCGTTTGGGGTTACGTGTCCGACTCTCGCCCGATGTTGTCCATGACGCTCGCAGGAGTCGCGGGATTGGCGACGGCGCATCGGCATCTGCCCAACGATGACCAGGCAGTTGTCAGCAAAGCCGCCCTTGACAAACCGCACGAGCTCATTGCGAAAAACCATCCGCGGTCCCGAGTTCGTTTCCTTTTTTGCACGTACCAGTCGCTCGAACGAGCCGATCATCTCACCAGCATGTTCGAGGCGCGGGCACTGAGCATCAGCACCCATCGTCCGAAAAGGGTAATCGAGTGCGGTGGGATTCCCCTCACCGCGGTGCCTCTTTTTCGCACCTGGACTGGCGTGTCATGGGCACCGAAGGACTGAGCGTAATGACGGTTCGTCATTACGCACGAACGAGAGCCCACCGATGGTCGCCAATAGCCACCCCAGCGATGTCAATTAGACTACACTATTCACTGGCCCAAACTGCGTTCGGTGGATTCCCCCGCTGCGACTTCCATCGGAGACCAGCTGACCTGCCCCTGACCTGCCCTCTTCACCCAAGTCCAGTTCTGGAGCGAGAATCCAGTGACTGGACATCACCCGAAGGAGAGCATTCCATGGCACGAGGTCAAAAGTTTAAGGTCGTAGAGCCACCAATAGCCCACCCCGCCTAGAGAAACCCAAAGCGACAATTGCCGTAGGCCCCGCAATATATTGTGCATTCGGCTGCACTGGCGGCCGAATGTCACGGGCCCGAAAACAAAACATACAAGCGCCCGTGGTGCGGGGATTGGCCGGTTGAATCTGGACACGCCCCACCCGAAAATGCGGGGACATGCCATTGACGGTTCTCGTATGGTTGACACTAGCGAGAATCTGCCGGGTCCTTGCCGAGCAACTGCATGGCCCGGACGATGGAGATGATCCCGCTACGTACCTCGTCCGTCAGTCGGGGCCAACAGTCGATCACAGTCTGGAGCTCGGCATCGATGTGCATGGTTTTTGCATCAACTGCTGTGCCAGGCGCTGCGCTAGCTCCAGAATCTGCATTTTTCTCGGGGAATTCGACGGGGGCGGATTGACTCATAATCCCTGGGTCGGGGGTTCGATTCTCTCCGGGCGTACTGTACAAATGAACACTATTGTGGAGCGTGTGGCAGGCCCCGCGCCTTGCCGAAAAACCCAGCCCGCCGCGCAAGCAAAGGCGATTCGCGCCACATATCAAATATGAGGGGCGCTCGCCGACGCACGCGGTTGCGCTTCGTGCTTGTATATTGGCTTAGGTCAGTCGTTTCGACGCCTTGGGTGACCGTTGCCGATATCGTGAATCTATTTTAGAGGCGACTGAGTCAGTCGCCATTGACCATAGGGGTTATGCATGGGGGAGGAGCTTTGGACCCGATTGCAGAGGCCAGCGGTGACATGAAACGGGCCGGCGAGTTCGTTGACGTACATCGTGCCGTCCTCAAGTGGCACCAGGTCGAGTGCTACGGCCTGCAGGAACACAGCCAAGAATTCTGCATGGAAAGAGTGATTCCGACATACGACAGCCGCGTCCCGGCAGCCGAATGCGTGCATGCCCAGCGAATAAAGCTCACTCGCCCCTTGGACTATCGACACAAAGGCATAGACGATGGCCTGGGCGTTCTGGATCTGTTGCAGCTCGTTCGGTGTGGGCCGTCGGCGGTTCGAGTCGGCAAAAATCTTGGGCAGATCCCGGTCCATCGGGCGGATCGACAGCTCGAATGTAACACCTCGATTTGGTATGACCAGCCGTCCCTTGGCCAGCTCAACGTTGTGCGGCAGGGCGGCCTGCAAGGCGGTGACCGATTTCCAGGGTCCGGGTACGCGGGCAATCAATTCTGGTGAGGCGATCGCTTGCCGTGCTGCAATCATGATTCTCTCCTTATTGGAGCGCACGTGGTGCATGTAGTGAATGTACATCCGTATCGTACCACACTATCCGTAGGGCCTGTCAAGACGACAGAGAGGTCGACAGTAATGGGACCCCTCGCGAAAATGAGCGCCGCCCGAGCTCAACCCGAAAGGGGAACTGTACACCGTGTCTCTTGACAATCCCCTTGGTTTTAGTTCTAGTGACACCACCATAAGGCAGATTTTTCAGGGTTGGTCGCGCGTTGCCGATCGATGATTCGTATCTGGAGGCTGGTGGTCATGCAATACGAAGTCAAAGAATTGAGTTTGGGTGGCATCCTGGATCAAGCAATAAGGCTCTTGCGGGACCATGCGGGGCTGCTGTTTGGCATCGTGGGGGTCTCGGTAGTACCCTTCTCAACATTGGCCATGTTCATCCAGCAACCCCATTTGGAGCGATTCCAGGCCGCACAGCTCGAGTCAGGCGGAGCCGTGGATCCGGAACTACTGGCCACGTTCATGTTGTGGAATTCTGGGTTGACGGTGATTAGCCTGGTAATCATGTCCCTGGCAAACGCGGCCATGATCCACGGCATTGCCTCGTCGTACCTGTCCCGTCCAACCACAATTGGTGAATGTTTTCAACGTGGCCTGTCGCGATTGCTCCCCGTTCTGGGGACCACGATCTTAGTATTCCTAGCGACTTTTGCAGGTTTCCTCTTGTTGATTATCCCTGGCATTTTTTGCATCTATTGGTTTATGTTGTCGCAGCACGTCACCGTACTGGAGAGTCAGGCGGGGATTGGTGCCATGAAGCGAAGTAAGGCCCTAGTCAAGGGAAATATGGGCACATTATTTCTCTTGACCCTGGTGTTAGGCATTTTGGGCGCGGCTATTGGCGGAATTGCCGGGATGATCCCGCAGCCCCATGTCCGAATTGTCATCCAAGCGGTTGTGCAGGGAGTCGCGACCGTTATCGGCGGCTGTGCACTGGTGGTCTTCTATTTCTCGTGCCGTTGCCAGAAGGAAAACTTTGATCTTGATGTCTTGGCCACCGCAGTCGAGGACTCGTCCCCGGTGGCGGAGGATGCAATGGAGTATGATCGTGACACCCGCCCCTGAGACCCTTCGCGGCCGGGCGGCCGAGATACTGGCGGGGAGCGACTACGATTGGCAGGATCGTACGACCCCTGATTCCAGTTGGCTACTCGCGGTCATCGAGGAAATACTCTACTGGCTGGTGGCGCCGTTGCGCTGGTTATTCGAGCTGACGGAAGGCCTGCCGCTGTTGATACGGTGGCTCGTAGTCGTCGCCATGGGGCTTCTACTGGTGCTGCTGGCGGCCCACATGATCTACTCGTTGGCCCAGGCTGTACGGGGATCGCGCCGGGCCGATGTCGATGACCTGCAAGATCATCGCCGCGGTCCGACGGCCGATCAGCTGGAGCAGGCCGCATTGGAGGCCGCTGAGCGACAGGACTATTTGGCTGCCATCCGGAACTATTTTCGCGCCGCCCTGCTGCGGTTGGCAGCGGCAGCTCCGATCAAGCCACGCCCTGGCACCACGAATCGGCAACTCCTCAAACGCTATAGCAACCAGCCCGACCTGTCCGTATCCTTGCAGTGGTTCGTGGATACTATCGATCGCAAGTGGTATGGGGCGGAGCCCTGCGATGTTCAGGATTGGCAGGCTTGTCGACAAGCCCACGCCGTCGTCTGTCGCGTGACAGGAGAAACCGCACGTGTTCTCGGCGCGTAATATCATCCTGGCTGCGATCGGCGTCACGGTAATCAGTATTCTGGCGGGAGTCCTGCAACTGCGGCAACCTCCGGACTCCAAGGGTCTTGGCCGGGATTCGTTTGGCACGCGTGCCGAAGGCTACCGCAGTGTACTTGAGTTGCTTGAGGCGTTTGACGTTCCGGTCGAGCGGCGGTTGCAGCCCTTCTCCCCTGATATGGAGTTGAACCGTACCGTTTTGCTATGGATGCCTCATCACAATTTGGTTGCCACGGAACCCCAGTATTTGCAGCACTTGTTGGACTGGGTAGAACGAGGGGGACGTTTGGTTGTGGCACCGATCCCACGGGGTATGGCCGAAACCGTGTGTTCGACATGCATGAACTCGGGCGATTTCGCTCGCACGAACCTCTGGAAGGAGTTGAAGCTCGACGATTTGCAATTGCATGAAGCTGATGTCGACGCCAACGGTTCTCCACAGGTACAAATTGCGGGCGAGGAAAGTCCGCCGGAAGAACAAGCGGAAACCGATCGCGAAGTCCGCTGGGACCACATACGCGAAGGCGTGCAAGATGCACTTTGGATCAAGCCACCGGTGGAGCGTGTGACCGTTTCCGTCACCGGATCGGGGACTTTGTCGCTGCAGCCGGCACGTGTCAGCCAATTGGAAGTATCGGACAAGCCACGACGGTACTTGGTGACGAAGGGATCCGAGAAGCCTGTGGGGGCCATCGAATACCAGTGGCCGGAAGCTTCCGTGAAGATGCTGGCGTGCGCACTCTCCCGCGGCCAAGGCGAGATCGTGGTTGTGGCCGATCCCTCGCTGCTCAGCAACAGCACTTTGGCGGCGGCTGATAACGCCGTGTTGGCGTACGATTTGTTGGCGGCTGGGGGCCGGACGGTCGTATTCGACGAGTTCTACCATGGGCTATCCGTGCGAGGCAATGCGCTCTGGTTGCTCACCAGGCCCAGTTACGCCGTTTTGGCGCTGGCCTCACTAGCTGCCTTGGGGCTCGTTGTTTGGCGACGCGCGATTTGGCTGGGGCCGCCCTTGGAAACACCAACCCGCTCGCGACGCACGATCGTCGAGTATGTCGAGGCCATGTCGCGATTATTGCATCGGACTCGCCGCAGTGAGCTCTACTTGCTCCAGGAATTTCGTGACGGCGTCCTGCGTCAGTTGTCGCATCACTATCGGTTATCATCGACAGCACACGATCCTACCGTCGTCGCCGCAGCCTTGGCGCGGCATTCTCCCGACGCTGCGCAGAAGCTGTTGGACGCCGTGCACAGGATAGAAGCCATGTCCCCCGCACAACGGGTGCCTGACTCGGAAGTGACCTCAATCCTGGCCGGTCTCGGCCAGTGTCTCGGAGCGTTGTCAGCGGCCCCGACCGCGCACAAGCCAACGCACACAAACCGCCCTAATCTGCCAAATCCCCCGGAGGTACACGTAGGTGTCAATTGACCGTATCTATCGATCGTTGCAGAGCGAACTCGAAAAAGTCGTGTTTGGCCAGGATGACGCCATTCAATTCTCGCTGGCAGCCCTATTCAGCAGTGGGCATCTGCTACTGGAAGGACCACCAGGCGTGGCCAAGACTCTGTTGGTGCGCACACTAGCCGCGGCAATGAATCTGGAATTCCGCCGCGTGCAGATGACGCCTGACTTGCTTCCCAATGACATCATTGGTGGTGCCGTATTTCGACAGGACCGTCAGGATTTCGAGTTTCGCCGCGGGCCCGTATTCACCCACTTCTTGTTGGCGGACGAGGTGAATCGCGCCTCCGCGCGAACTCAGTCGGCCCTCTTGGAGGCCATGCAGGAAGTGTCCGTCACACATGATGGGGTCACGCATCCGCTTCCTGAGCCATTCATCACGTTTGCTACACAAAATCCTATCGACCAAGAGGGGACCTATACGCTGCCCCTGGCCCAATTGGATCGTTTCATGTTCAAAGTGGTGGTGGGATATCCGGCTGCTGCGGAAGAGCAGCGCATCTTGAGTGAGCATCACGCGAATGGTGGGCTTTCCGACCCGCATCGCATGGGGGTGAAACCGGTGATCGCTCCGCAGGACATTCTGCAAGCCCGTGACACGATCCGGGAGACGCATGTGCGCGACGAGGTCGTGGCGTACGTCCAGCGACTCTTGTCTGCCACCCGAGTCGAAGACGCATTGGCAGTTGGCGCGAGCCCTCGTTCCGGTCTCATGTTGCTGATGGGGGCCAAGAGCCTGGCACGTTTTTCAGGTCGTGATTTTGTCACCCCCGACGACATACAGAGCGCATTTCTCCCGGTGATGCGGCACCGTGTGGTGCTGAGTCCCTCGTCCGAGCTGGAAGGCGCTGTGGCCGATGAGGTCCTCGCCCAGCTCCTGGAGTCCGTGGAAGTTCCTCGATAGTGCTCATGCGAAATTAATACTGAAAGCCCATGGCGAACCCATCGATCACCTCCAGTCGTCGCAAGGCGCTGCGGCACGAACGTGATGTGCGGGAGGCCCGCGGTACGGGCGCAGTCGATCGACTGGTTGAGGGGGCAAGTCGCCTACGTCCTGGTGCCCGTGCGCCGTGGGTGGGTGTTGGACTCCTGTTGTTGGCGGTGGTCTATCTTGTGTGGTCCTCCATCTGGGTCCTACTTATTTTGTTGGCCAGCCTGGCGGCGCTGGTTACGGTCGCGGTCCGGGAGGTGTTATGGCTGACACGTTGCATGGACCGGGTTACCGTACAGCGCCGTATGCCGCCAGTCACGGGTCGCGGTCTGCCATTCGTCGTGAGTTGGCAGCTTGTTCAAACGGATGGACTCCCTTTGCAAGGCGAGCTGCGCGATGAGCTGCCTGCTTGTGCCGATCCTCCCCAGGTATCGCAAGGTTTTGCCAGTACCAACGGTTGCATGGAGACCGTTTTACAGGCGACGGGACACATCGATGTGCGTGGGTTCCACCCGTTCGGCCGGGTTTGGCTGCGATTACACGGGCCACTCGAGTTGATGGAATTGCAACGGGCATTTGTGCATGTGGGTCCGACTGGGATCAAAGTCTTGCCGGAACAGTTCTTTTCTCGCGAGCAGTTGTTGAAGGATCCGGGGGCCGATCAGCTGATGCTGGACAAGCCATCGCGTACCAATCGTCAGGGTCCGGGGAGTGAGTTTGACACGTTGGACGACTACCGTGACGGGGACGACGTGCGTCGCATGGACTGGCGCACGACGGCTCGTGTTCAGCGGCCAATCATGCGCCGTTTTCAGATTGAACGACATCGGGACGTGATGATCCTGGTGGACTGCGGGCGCATGATGGGCACGGAGGTCGATCGGGGTTCCAAGCTAGATCGGGCTGTTGACGGCACGTTGCTGCTGGCACGCACGGCCTTGCAGGGGGGGGATCGCTGTGGCATAGGCATGTTTGACAGTCAAGTACGCGCTTATTTGCCCCCGTGCGCAGGACTCCCCGCTTTGTCCCATCTGGTCGATTGTGTGTATCACGCGCAGGCGTCCCTGCAGGAAGCGGATTTCTCCGCGATGTTTGCCACGCTGCAGTTGCGACAATCCAAACGGTCTTTCATGATTGTCATCTCGGATGTGGCAGACTTAGAGACCTCGCGTATGCTGCAGCTGTCCTTGGCGAAGCTGGCGCGTCGGCATCTGGTGTTGTTCGCCGCGTTGCGAACGCCCATCTTGGATCGCATCATCCAGGAACCCGTTGCCAATATGCTCGATGCCGCCAAGAAGGTCGTAGTGTTCCGATTGCAACGAGAGCGTCAATTAGCGTTGCAATCACTTCGGCAGTCGGGGGTGAGCGTACTGGATGTCGAGCCTCGGCAGCTCACGGTGCCGCTCCTCAATCATTTTCTGGAGTTGCGAGATCACGGCGGGCTATGACCGATCGCTCTCGCACGGCGCCATAGATCACGACCAAGCCCCAGAAGGCGAATGAGGCCCCGGCAAACGTGAGACGAGCACCGGTGGAGAGGTGGCTCTGCCGCAGGTAGCTTTCGATGACCGCGGCCACGCACAGCATGCCGGCGACCCCCAACAGGGTGATCCCGACTTCCCTGCCGGCTCGGTGCAGTGCGGCCGTCCGCGATTGCCAGCCGGGTGTGACCACGGCCTGTCCCAGGAGGAGTCCGACTCCGCCGCAGAGTACAATCGCGCCCAATTCGGTGACTCCGTGCGGAAGAATCCAAGCCCACATCTCGGCGCCGATCCCCGCCTGATGATGAATGAAGACGAATACCCCTAGAATCATACCGTTGAACAGCATCAGAAACGCTGTGGGAATCGCCGCCAGCACACCGAGCGCCGCAGCCAGGATCCCCACCTTGAGGTTGTGCGCGAACAGAAAGGAAGCGAAGAAGAATTTGAAGCCTCCCGACTGATCTCGACCTTGCCGCAGCACCATCAGCAATTGCTCGCGGGTGGATCCCAGTTGCCGCACTTCGCCCTGAGGCCAGATGGCATAGGCACACATCGGATCGGCCAGTGCGGCGAGGTAGGCGAGGATCGCGCCGCCGACGAGCAAGGCGGCCGAAATGGCATGCACCTGCCAATGCCTCGCCACACAGCGAGGAAACTCATCCCCGATGGCTTGAGCGAATCCTGCCACTAGGGAGCGCCTCGGTGCCACGTAGATCACCGAATGTGCCGCCGCAGTCAAGTCGTTGAGGTATCGCGATAAACGACGATCGTTGGTACGCGTTACCACCTGCGCCAGATGAATTGTGGTACGCCGGTACAGCAGGTCCAAGCGGGTGAGCTCCTCTGGCGTCATCCGACGGGCCGATCGTTGCGCCTTGCGCACCAGCATTTCCAGTTCATTCCAGGCTGGTTTATGGCGGTTGACAAATCCACTCATGGCTGGCCAGCACTCCCTCTCACGTTGGCATCGAACGCCCCGGCGAATGGCTACAAACGGATCCAGCCACGTCCGATGTCTGATCTGTTATGGCTTGCCCAGCCCTCAGTCGTCAAGGTATCTTGTGGAAAACCGCTTTTAAAGGGGGCCAGGAGCCAATGACCGCATCATCGCTGCACTACGACACGCCTGAGAACGTACGAATCGAGTGCCGACCGGCTGGACTGGGAACGCGGTTCATCGCCTGGTTGATCGATACGATCGTCGTGTATTTGTTGCTGATTTTCACGGGCATCGCGATCATTGTTCTGGCCGCGGTTTTTCACGAGACGTTGGACGACGTGTCCGAATACTTTCAATTCGACGATGAAAAAAATCCCGAACTATTAGTTATGTACCTGATGGGGCTTTTCATACTTGCGTGGGGATTTTCGAGCCTCGTTTATTTCGGTCTCAGCGAATGGTTCCTGCGCGGACAAACGCTTGGCAAGCGTTTGTGCCGGCTGCGGACGGTGAAAGCCGATGGATTTTCACTGGATGCCGCGTCGATCCTGTTGCGGAACGTCATGCGTGTCGCGGATCAGCTCCCCGTCTTGTGGATTGTCCCTGTCGTATCGCGACTTGGCCAGCGGTTGGGAGATATGGTAGCGGGGACCATCGTGATTTCCGAGGAGATTAACGAGTTGGCGCGTGTGCGAGAGGTTCTGGCCACACGCAACGCAAGTGATGCCATGTTTCGCTTCGATCACTCCCGACTCAGTCGCCTCGGTCCGGCCGATATCGACGCCATGGAACGCCTGCTCGATGGCTGGGGACGACTGAGTCCTGATAAAAAAACGCAGCTCCTCAGCCGTATCATTCCGGCCATTTGTCGCAAAATTCAGATGGAACCACCCGAATCGATCCATGGACTGCGATTTCTCGAAGAACTGCTGGCGGCCGAGTATCGCAGGCAGGATCGGCGACTGCAGTAGAAGTCGGGAACGGCAAAAAGGGTTTTTGGGGGCGTCTAGAACTTGGTTCGGCACACGTAAAAACGCTTTTCAGCGTTACACAAGTGGAAGCACATGGCGATGCCGATTCAGGCCCTGGTCGGCCTGAACACCGAACACAAGGCCTGCGAGACGGCTCAACTCTGGCTCCCTCCCCGCAAGGGGGAGGGAGCCAGATATGGTGTTGTGGAATGTGTTGATGGAGTGTGGTGATGGCCTCCTGTCGCCGAGTCCCCTATTGTTCCCCGCGACCGAAACGCCGACTTTACTGCGGGTTTTCGATAAACTAGACTGTAGGCTCGATATTCCAGTTGGCTGGTAATACGGCAACTTGCTGCGTGCTCGAATTGTTGTCTCGACGGTTGGAGTTGGGTTTCGACACCTTGGGGCGGCTGAAACGAGATTCTCACGTATGAGCCAATACGCTGCGAAAATCGCTGAAATACCTAGGTCGGTAGCCGAGCCCCTGGTCACTGGCAGCATTGGCATTCAATGCGGTGCGCGACGGCAACGTATCGTATGGACCGGAGTCGTCATCGTTCTAGCGCCGCTCTTGGTGCTGAATCGCTCGGTTGCCGATGAGACTTCGCCGGCGGCGACGCCTGTGGATGCATCCGCTGCGAAAATTGCTGCAGGGCTGCCGATTGAGACGCCTTCAGAACCGACGACCTCGCGTCCAGCAGCGACCGTCGCGGCGGCTAACGAACTATCGGCTACGATTGATCGCTGGATTTCGGCGCGTTGGGTGGAAGCTGGCTTACGCCCCGCGTCCCCTGCGGACGATGCGGAGTTTCTGCGCCGTGTGTTCCTCGATTTGGCAGGTCGGCTGCCATCGCGAGCCGAGCAGCAGGCGTTTCGCGCGGATGCGAGTCAAGCGGCCGCTGGGTCGGACCGTGGGGAGAGCGGCTATCGACAGGCTTGGATCGACAGACTCATCGCCAGCGACGAGTTCGCCCTGCATTTCGCCAATCAGATTCATGCCCACCTTTTGGGTCGGACCGCCTTCCCCGCGCCGGCCGAGTGGCATACTTGGCTGAGAACGGCCGTTGCCCAGGACAAAGGTTGGCATGGGATCGTTCGCGAAATGCTGGTGGCGGATGCCGCCGAGGTTGGCGCTCACGAGTTCCTGGTGCGACGCCTTTCTGCTGGCGAGGCGTTGGATCAAGTGACTCGCGACGTGACACGATTGGTGTTTGGTGTGGATATGCAATGCGCGAGATGCCACACGCATCCCGAGATTCCAGAATGGGAGCCGGAGAGCTATTGGGGGATGGCGGCCTTCTTCAATCGTACCTACTTG
>SXGT01743093.1_pt1 | contig 10931 bp, 9 predicted proteins | sample 3176221 | NCBI WGS metagenome assembly SXGT01 (sample SAMN11356862, study PRJNA531348) | freshwater metagenome | isolation source: freshwater sample F1-120 | place: China: Fuxian Lake, Yuxi | collected 2017-12-25
CATGTTGGAGAGGAACTCGGACTTGGCGCGACTCGCGGCGCGCGCCTGCTCGAGCGCCGCCGACAGCTCCGCGGTCCGCTCGCCCACGCGTCGCTCGAGCTCGGCGTTCGACTGCTTCAGCGCCTCGTTCAGCCGGAACAGCTCGAGCGATTTCTGCTCCAGCAGCTGCTCGGCCTGGTGGCGCGCGGCACGCTCGCGCTGGATGCGCCGCTCCGCGAGCGCCGCGCTGGCCGCGGGGTCGCCTGGCTTCGATGGCGGCGTGCCGGCCGGGTTCATGCCGGGACGGCGACGCGCAGGCGCACCAGGAAGCGTGCGTGGGTGCCGGGAGAGGCGCCGAGCTCCTGGCGGTCGAGAACGACGTCGACGCCGAAGTGGCGGGCGGCACCCTCGATCAGTCCGTGCGCGAGATCGGCGAAGCCGCGGTCGGAGCGGTAGTCGACGGTCATCTCGCGCTCGCCGGAGCGGGTCGCGACGAGGGTCGGCAGCTCGGCGTCGGGATAGAGCTTGCGGACTTCGACGTGGATCGTGCCCTCGATCCGCTCGAGCAGGGAGAAGAGGTCGCCCGCCCCCTTAAAGCAGCTGCGGGTAGCCGCGCGCGAGCACGCCGAACAGCGCGCGGCCGTACTCGCGCACCAGCTCGGGGATGGCGACGCCGGTCGCCTGGTTCAAGCCGACCAGCAGCGTCACCAGCTCGTGGTGGTCGTAGGTGCCGACCGCGGTGTAGATCCCGCCGGACGGCAGCGAGGCGCCGGTGAGGATCGAGTCGGCCATCTCGGGGCCGAAGCGCGCCTCGACGAAGTCGAGGAATTGGGTGAAGACGATGCCCTTCATGCCGCCTCCGTTCGTAGAACGACGAGCGTTGCGACTCCCGATCGGCGCCCGCCCGGGGTGGCGCGCGAGAAGGGAGATCCCTCGCGTCCCGCGCATGGAAAGGAGTTCCGGCTGCACGCCCGGTCCGGCGGCTCGCGGCGTCCGCGTCCGCGGGGAACCGCGCGGCGATCGGCGAGGGCGGAGCTGCGGCCGGACGGATTCCTCAGCGACCCAGCGCGATCTCGAGTCCGGCGCTGAAGGAGATGCCCTTCGCTGCCGCGGCGTCGAGTTCGAGCGCCTGGGCGAACCAGGAGACGCCGCACAGCGCCTCGTCGTCGGGGATGTCGGCGTCGATCGTCGCGCCGCCGGCGGGGACCGCGAGCATGATCGAACCGATCGGCGACACCAGCAGCGTGCCGCCGAAGCCGGTCGGGATCTGCGCCGCGTCGAGGCCGACGAGGACCACCGAGAGCGTGCCCGGACCGGTGGAGTCGGCGAGGTCGGCGGTCACGGTCGTGCCCAGCACCGGATCGGCACGCAGCGTGAACGCGGGGACGCCGAGCGCGCCGGCGAAGCCGCTGCCGTAGTTGCTCCAGCTCGCCGGCAGGCAATGGTGGAACAGCAGGATGTCCTCGACGCCGTTGGTGTCGCCGGGGACGAGGTTGGTGGCGGCGCTGTGCGACGTGATCCACGCCCCGTCGGTCGAGATCCAGCCGACATGCGAATCGGCGTCGCCTTCGATGCCGTTCGGGTCGATGCTGATGCGCCGGGTGACGCCGAGGCGGCGATCGCGCAGGAAGAGGTCGTGGGCGCCGTTCGTATCGCCGGCCACGAGCAGCGCCGAATTGCTCTGGAACAGGATGAAGCGGCCGTCGGCGCTGAGGCGCGGATGGAGGCTCGAGCGGTCGACCGGCGCGCCGCTCGGGTCGGCGCTGACCAGCTCGGTCGCCCCGGTGGCCAGCTCGTGGACGAAGATGTCGAAACGGCCGTTCACGTCGTTCGGGACCAGCAGGTCGGCGGAGCTCGAGTAGGCGCAGAGCGTCCCGTCGGCCGAGATCCGGCTCGAATCGGCCTTGCCCCCGATCCCTTCGTTGCCGTTCGAATCGACGCTGACCCGCACCGTGCTCCCGGTCGAACGGTCATGGACGAAGGCGTCGCGCGCGTTGTTGGCGTCCGCGGCGACGAGGTTGGTCGCGTCGCTGACGAACGCCACCCGGACGCCGTCGGACGCGATCGAGTTCACGTAGCTGCCAAGGTCGGCCTGGTTGCCCGCGCCGTCGACGCTGACGCGTTCGATGGTGCGCGCCTGGCGATCGACGACGAAGACGTCGGCGTAGCGGTTGGTGTCGCCTGCGACGAGGTTCGTCGCATAGGAGAAGAACGAGACGCAGCGACCGTCCCCGCTGATCGCCGGCCGGAGGGAGTCGTCGTCCGCCTCGGCGCCGGCTGCGTCGACGCTGATCCGCTCGATCGTCCCGGCGACGCGGTCGATCACGAAGATGTCCGCGAAGCCGTTGGTGTCGCCCGCCACCAGGTTGCTCGCGTAGCTGGCGAAGACGACATAGCGCCCGTCGGGGGTGAGGGCGGGGAACGAGCTGGCGCCGTCCGCCTCGGCGCCGGCGGCATCGACGCTGAGCCGCACGGTGGTGCCGGCCAGCCGGTCGCGCAGGAACACGTCGGTGGTCCCGTTCGCGTCGCCGGCGACCAGGTTGGTGGCGTCGCTGTCGAAGACGACGAGGTTGCCGTCGTCGCTGACGCCCGACCACTTGCTGTCGAGATCGGCCTCGCCGCCGGCGGAGTCGACGCTGACGCGCTCGACCGACTGCGCTGGAAGCGGGCATGCGGCGCCGAGCGCGACCGCAAGGCTCCACGCGGCGATCCGGATGCTCGAGCAATCTGCCGCCACGACTCTTCCCCGGCGCTACGATCCGGTCCCGCTTCCGGACCGCCGTTCGATCGGAACTTACGGCGACTTCGCGGATCTGCAAGGCCACCGCGCCAGGTTGGCGCGCGGCGGGGAGGCTCGACCGGAATGCGATTCCTGCTGCTGATGGCAGCGCTGCACGGCTTCGCCACGCCGGTCGCGCCCCCGCAGGATCCGGTTGCCCCCGCGCCGGCCGGCGGGCAGCGCCGGCCGAACATCGTGCTGTTCCTCGCCGACGATCTCGGCTCCGCCGACCTCTCGGCCACCGGTGCCCCCGATTTCGCGACGCCGCATCTCGACGCCCTGCTGCGGTCCGGCGTCCATTGCACGGCGGCGTACTCGACCGCGCCGATGTGCGCGCCATCGCGGGCCGCGCTGCTGACCGGGCGATATCAGCAGCGCTTCGGCTTCGAGTTCAACCAGGGCCAGGGGGAGAACAAGGCGGCCAACGTCGGCCTGCCCGCCGATCAACCGATGCTGGCCGAGCGGCTCAGGGCGGCGGGATACGCCACCGGCATGGTCGGGAAGTGGCACCTCGGCGACCAACCGGGCCAGCGTCCGACCGAGCGCGGCTTCGACGAGTTCTTCGGCTTCCACGACAACGCGAGCCAGTACGACCCGAGCCGGCGCCGTCCCGGTCGCCATCCGCTGCTGCGTGGCACGAAGGAGGTCGCCGAGAGCGAGTGGTTGATGCGCGCCTGCACGCGCGAGGCGGTCGACTTCGTCGCGCGCCGCGCCGCCGACCCGGCGCAGCGGCCGTTCCTGCTCTATGCGGCGTGGCCAGCGGCGCATGTGCCGCTGCAGATCGACCCCGCGCTGGCCGATCGCGTCGCGGCGATCGAGGAGCCGCGACGGCGCGCCTACGCGAGCCTCGTGCTCGCGCTCGACGACGCGGTCGGCGCGGTGATGGGGACGCTGGCCGAGACCGGGCTCGCGCGCGACACGCTCGTGCTGTTCCTCAGCGACAACGGCGCGATGCGACCGCCCTCCAACGGCGACGTGCGCGGCGGCAAGACCAGCCTGTGGGAAGGCGGGATCCGCGTCCCGCTGGTGGTGAGCTGGCCGGGGCGCGTGCCGGCCGGGGGGCGGTTCACGGCGGCCGTGAGCGCGCTCGACGTGATGCCGACGCTCCTTGCGGCCGCCGGGGTCGTCGGCGCCGGCGGCGCGACGGCCGGTTCGCCCGCGCTCGAAGGCGTCGACCTGCTGCCGCACCTGTCCGGTGCCGTCGCCACGCCGCCGCATGAACACCTGTTCTGGCGTACCGGCTCGCGCTTCGCGGTCCGCCGCGGCGACTGGAAGCTCGTGGCGGGAGTGCGCGATGCCGCGCCGGCGCTGTTCGACCTCGCCGCCGACCCGCGCGAGCGGAAGGACCTTGCCGCCGAGCTGCCGGAACGGGTCGCGCAGCTGCAGGCGGCATGGGATGCCTGGAATGCGGGCAACATCGCGCCGCGCTGGATCGGGAAGGAGGACCTCGAGGAGGAAGAAGGCGACGGCGGGCGTGAGCGTCGATGATGAGCATCGCGACGGTCGCCATCTTCGGAGCCGTGGCCGCCATCGGAGCGATCCAGGCGAATGCGCCGTCGGGACCCGACCCGTCGCCGCAGGGAGGAGCGCCGGCGCCGACCCGGACCGGGGCGCCGAACGTGGTGCTGGTGATCGCCGATGATCTCGGCTACGGCGACCTCTCGTGCTACGGGGGGAAGTAGCTCTCGACGATCGCGTTCGACTCCTGGGCGCGCACCGGCACGCGATTCCTCGCGGCCTACGCCGCAGCACCCTCCTGCTCGCCATCGCGCGTGGCGCTGCTGACCGGTCGGACGCCGACGCGCGTGGGCGTCGAGTTCAACGTGAACGACGGCCGGACCCAGGCGATGCCGACCGACGTGCCGACGCTCGCCGAGCGGTTCCGGGCGGCGGGGTTCGCGACCGGCCTGATCGGAAAGTGGCATCTGGGTCATTCGGAAGGACGCCGTCCGACCGAGCGCGGATTCGACGAGTTCTTCGGATTCCACGGCTCGCTCGCCCACTACGACCCGCGCAAACGCCACAAGCGGGCGAATCTGCTGCGCGGAATGGAGCCGGAGAACCCGGCCGGGTGGTTGACGCCGGCGTTCGCGACCGAGGCCGGCCAGTTCATCGAACGGCACGCGGCGAACCCGTTCTTCCTGTGCGTTTCGTTCAATGCGGTGCACCAGCCGATCGAGCCTGATCCCGCTCAGTTCGACGCCGTACGCTCGATCAAGGGACGCCAACGCGCCAGGTACATGAACCTCGTCGCCGGCCTCGACGACGCGGTCGCGGAGATCGAGCGCGCATTGCAGCGCACGCAGCTGCTGGAGCGCACCCTGGTCGTCTTCGTCAGCGACAACGGCGCGTGGGACGAAGCCTCCAACGGCGGGTTGCGCGGCGGGAAGTTCGATCTCCATGAGGGCGGCCTGCGCGTGCCGTTGCTCATGCGCTGGCCGGGGCGGATCGCCGCCGGCGCGGTCGAATCGCGGCCGGTGATGACGGTCGACGTGGCGGCGACGCTGCTTGCGGCGGCCGGGATCGCTCCCGACCCGTCCGCGGCGATCGACGGCATCGATCTGCTGCCGTTCCTCGGCCGAGCCGCCGGCGCCGCTCCGCGCGATCTGCTCTGCTGGCGCTTCGGAACGCAGTACGCGGTCCGGGACGGTCCGCTCAAGCTGGTCGTGCATGACGTGACGAGCGCTCCGGAGCTGTTCGATGTCGTCGCCGATCCGGCGGAGTCGCGCGATCTGGCGGCGGCCGAGCCGGACGCGGTCGCCCGTCTGCGGCAGCGGTACGCCGAGTGGGATGCAGGCAACGTGCCGCCGTTGTGGGAGCGGCCGGCGCAGGACCGCAGCCGCCCGGAATGGGAAGAAGGGGATCCGGTCACGGAGGAACCGCCGGGAGCGGGCGACGGCGAGTGGCGGGACGCGGAGCGCTGACGCGAACCTCCCGTCCGGGCAGCCCGTACTCTGGCCGCCTTCCGCCTCCTGCCAGGCCGGGCTGCCCACCCGCCCCATCGCATCGCGACGGGGCGAGCGAGCCTCCCGCGAAGGACCCCACGCCATGTTGCAGAACGTCTATTTCGCCTGCGCAGCCTTCGGCGGCGCGGTGCTCGTGCTGCAGACGCTGGCGTCGATGGTGGGCATCGGCCATACGGACGGCGACGTCGACCTCGACGACCTCCACCATGGCGGGCACGCCGGTCACGGGAGCGTCGTCGACGGCGACGTCTTCCTCAAGCTGTTCACGCTGAAGACGATCGTCGCGTTCCTCACCTTCTTCGGGCTCGGCGGTCTCGCCGCGGAGCGCGCGGGGATGGCGAGCGGCGGCAGCCTCGGGCTGGCGAGCGTCGCCGGCGTGGTCGCCCTCTATGCGGTGGCGTGGTTGATGCGCGCGCTGTCGCGGCTGCAGTCGCGCGGCAACGCGCGGCTCGACCGCGCGGTCGGGCTGGCGGCGAAGGTCTATCTGCGCGTGCCGCCGCGCGGCGAGGGCCAGGGCAAGGTCACCGTCGCCGTGGACGGCCGCTCGCTCGAGATGAAGGCGGTGTCGCAGGCGGGCGAGCTGCCGACGGGCGCCAGCGTCCGCGTCATCGCCGTGCGCGATGCCGACACGCTCGAGGTCGCCCCGCTCGAGTGACCGACCGCTGCTCGCCGTCGCGTCTTGAACCTGAACCACCGCCGCGCGCGATGCCCGCGCCGGCCTCGCCCCACGGAGAGTGTCGATGCCGACCGAGACGCCCAATCCCTTCACCATCGCGATGGTCGCGGCCGGCGCGCTGATCCTGTTCGGCTTCCTGCTGCTGCTGGCACGCCGCTACAAGCGCTGCCCGAGCAACTCGATCCTGGTCATCTACGGCAAGACCGGCGAGGGCAAGTCGGCCAAGACGTTGCACGGCGGCGGCGCGTTCGTCTGGCCGCTGATCCAGGACTACGCGTTCATCAACCTCGAGCCGATGCAGATCTCGATCCCGCTCAAGGGCGCGCTGTCGGCCGAGAACATCCGCGTCAACGTTCCGAGCGTGTTCACGGTGGCGATCGGCACCGATCCGGTGACCAGCCAGAACGCGGCGATCCGCCTGCTCGGGCTGCCGATCCCGCAGATCGTCAAGCAGACCGAGGACATCATCTTCGGCCAGCTGCGGCAGGTGATCGCGTCGATGAAGATCGACGACATCAACAAGAACCGCGACCAGTTCCTCGCCTCGATCCAGAAGTCGCTCGAGCCCGAGCTCGAGAAGATCGGCCTCGTGCTGATCAACGTCAACATCACCGACATCACCGACGAGTCGGGCTACATCGAGGCGATCGGCCGCAAGGCGGCGAGCGAGGCGATACAGCAGGCGACCATCGACGTCGCCGAGCAGGAGAAGAAGGGCGCCATCGGCGTCGCGGCGGCCGATCGCGTGCGCGCGATCGAGGTCGCCAACGCGCAGAAGCTGCAGGAGATCGGCACCAAGGAGGCGGAGCGCGACCAGACGGTCAAGATCGCCGAGCTGACCAAGGAGAAGACGGTCGGCGAGAAGGCCGCGGCTTACGAGCAGGAGGCGGCGATCAAGGAGCGCGAGCGGCAGATGCGCATCGCGGTGGCTGAGGCGAACGCCAAGGCGGTCGCGGGCGAGAACCAGTCGAAGGGGCAGATCGCCGCCGCCAACGCCGAGCTCCGGATCAAGGAGGCGACCGCGTTCCAGCAGGCGGAGACGCGCCAGCGCGAGGCGCAGGCGGCGGTGGCCGAGGCGCAGTACCTCGCCGAGGCGCGCGCGATGGCGGCGTTGGCCGCCAAGATCGAGGCCGAGAAGCGCGGCGAGCTCGAGGCGGTGGCGAAGGCGGCGAAGGCGAAGCAGATCGTCGACGCCGAGGCGCACGCCGAGAAGATCCGCATCGAGGCGGAGGGCGACGCGAAGGCGATCTTCGCCCGGCTCGAGGCGCAGGCGAAGGGCGAGTATGAGATCCTGGCCCGCAAGGGCGAGGGTCTGCAGCGCATCATCGAGGCGTGCGGCGGTGCGCAGCCGGCGTTCCAGATGATGATGCTCGAGCACCTGCAGGCGCTGGCCAGCACCGCGGCCACCGCGATCTCGAACGTCAAGTTCGACAAGGTGGTGGTGTGGGACGGCGGCGGTGCGGGCGCGAACGGCGCCGGCGGCGTGGCCGGCTTCATGCAGAACCTCACCAAGTCGCTGCCGCCGATGCTCCAGATCATGCAGGACGTCGGCGGCGTCAAGATGCCGGACTACCTCGGCAAGCTGATGGTCGATCCGACCGTGGCCGGCGCCGCCGCGGCCGGGACCGCCGACGGCAAGGGTGCGCCGCCCGCGGACAAGAAGAGCTGACGCCGGCGCGCTCCCGCGCGGTCGCTGCCCGATCGCGCGGGGCGCCGAGACGAGGGCCGCAGCGACGCGGTTTCCAGGGGGGGATCGATGAAGTACTACTACGTTCGCCGCGGCTATGAGCCGCCATTCATCGGTCCGTTGACGACCGAGGGGATCGATGCCGCGGTCGCCCGCGGCGAGCTTCGGGGTCACCTGATGGCCATCGAGGCGGCCGGGCGCACCGCCGAACAGCTCGCGACGGCGGCGGAGTGGCAGACCTGGACGTCGAGCAGTCCGTCACCGCCGCCGCCCCCGGCGGTGATGCCGCCGGACGAGTGGGCGCGCCAGACGGCGCGGGCCGTCACGCTGGAGCGGCTGCGCTCCCGTTCGAGCTATCCGCTGGTGCGCAGCTGGCTCCAGATCGGCGCAGGCGTCGCGAGCCTGCTCGCCTTGTCGCCCGTCTTCATCGCCGTGACGCAATCGCGCGATTCCGGCGATGTGCTCCTGTTCGCGGTCCTCAGCTCCGGTGCCGCGATCATCTCGATCGGCGTCGCGTACGGCCTAGCTCGCGCCGCCCTCGACGTCGCCGACGCGGCGCTGGACCGCGCGACGCGGGACACGCTGGCGGACCTGGAGCGCGCGCGCGCCGTGAGCGGCGCTCAGTAGTCGCCCGAGAGGGCCGGCCGGTCCCCGCGCCCCGACGCCTGCGAGCGTTCGGCGCGGCCGCGGGAGAGGAAGCTCGGGTAGAGGGCGAAGGTGAAGGCGGTCTCGCCATCGCCCTGGTCGCGCTCGAAGCCGAAGCCGAGCGTGAAGTCGTGGCCGTGGCGGCGCAGCTCGATGCGGTGCTCGAGGCCGTCGTCCTGGTCGAGGTCGTACTGCTCCAGCACCGCGACCGACCACTTGTTCACCAGCCGCCAGTCGAGCTCGGCGGTGAGGACGTCCGAGATCCCGCGCGTGTTGCGCCAGCTGACCCGCGTGGTCCAGTCGAGCACCGGCTGCAGCCCGGCGCCGACGTTCACCGTGTCGAACGCGCCGTCGGTGAAGCTCCACTCGCCTTCGCTGAAGAGGAACGAACGGCGCAGCACGCGGCCGGTGAAGCCCGGGCGCCAGAGGAAGTCGTAGCGCAACGGACCGGCGCCGTGGCCGGCGGTCGAGCCCGCCTCCGGGCCCTGGTTGTCGCGCTCGGCCTCGGGATAGAGCGGCAGCTCGAGGTCGAGCTCGACCACCTCCTCGATGACCGGTTCGCGGCGCAGCGTCAGCTCGTCGAAGTCGGTGCGGTGGGTCTGGAAGCGCTGGCGAACCGCGAGCAGCACGACCTCGCGCTCGGTCAGCGCGTCGACCTCGTCCACCTGCACCAGGTCGTCGGGATCGCGCGACGACTCCCAGACGTTCATCCAATCGACGTCGAAGCGGGCGATGTGGCGCAGCCCGTCGACTTGCAGCGCCGGCAGCCACGCGTCGAAGTCGCGGTGCACCATCACTTCGGCGTGGGCGCCGGAGGCGAACGCAGCGCGTCCGAGCGTGCCCGAGTCGTCGATCGAGCGATCCCAGCCGGTGAAGCGCCCGGCGGTGAACGGCCGCAGCGCCAACGGACCGAGCGAGACGGTCGTGGACAGGTCGAGCAGCGAGTCGGCGCGCACCACGCGCTCGGAATCGAGCGTCGAGCCGTCGGCCGGGTGGATGCGGAAGTTGGCGACGTCGTGCGCCTGGGTCAGATGGAGGTGCGCGTGCTGGCCGTCGTGGCGCAGCCAGGACGGCAGGCGCAGGTCGAACAACGGCTCGGCGACCATGTCGAAGCCGCCGCGCGGCAGGTCGTCCACCTGCGTCTGGTAGTCGTTGAGCCGGTTCTTGTAGAGCAGCCGCCAGCGCGCAGTGTCCTCCTGGCGGATCAGGTGGGCGTAGCTCTCCGGCTCCTTCTCCTCCTTGAACTCGCGCTCGAAGTACTCGGGCTGGAAACCCTGGTCCGAATACCACTGCACCTCGGTGTCGAGGCGCCAGTGCTCGGCCGGCGTGATGCGGTTCTGCAGGTAGGCGCGGCCGCGATCGGGATGCTCGATCGGGGCGGGGATCTCGAAGTCCTCGTCGTGGCGGTCGTGGATCCAGTAGCCGCCGAGCTCGCCCGAGATCAGCCCGGGGACGCGCCAGTCGAGCGCGGGACCCAGCGCGCCGCCGCGTCGCGAGTAGGCGTCGACGTCGAGCTCGAGACTGAGCGCCAGCGGATCGTCGAGCCCGAGCTCCTCCTCGAGCGAACGCGCCAGCTCGGGCAGCTCCTTGCCCCACAGCGTCTGCAGGAAGGTGCCGAAGCGCGTCGAATGGCCGGCGCGCACCTTCCGGAGCGGCATCGAGTCGCCTTGGGTCAGGCTGGTGGTGAACCCGGGCAGCGGCAGGAGCGGCGCGTCCTCCATTTCGAGCCAGTTGTCGGTCAGCGCGAGCCGCTCGAGGCCGGGCGCATCGGGCGCCGACGGGTCGCGCAGCGTGGCGGTGATGGCGCCGCTCTCCACATGCCAGTGCGGATGGCCGTAGACGCAGGTCGAGAACTGCGCCTGCTCGGCGACGATCGCGCCGAGGCCGAGCGAGCGCAGCCGTGCGGCGCGGACATGCACGTCGACGGCGGTTCCGCGCGGCGTTTCCCCCGGCCGCACTTCGCCTTCGCCGCCGTAGCGGGTGCGCGAGAAGGCGTCGGCGTCGACGACGATGCCGCGCCGCTCGAGCAGGTGCTGGTAGAGCTCGGTGGCGAAGAGCGACTCGTCGCCCTGGCTGAACCAGACGTGGCCGGCGGCATAGATCTCGTGCAGCCCGCTCGCCGCCATGCCGAGCGGCGAACGGCCGGCCGGCTGCGCCAGCGGCGCGCGACCCGGCGAGAAGCAGGATGTCGGCGAACTC
>SXGT01046750.1_pt1 | contig 10930 bp, 6 predicted proteins | sample 3176221 | NCBI WGS metagenome assembly SXGT01 (sample SAMN11356862, study PRJNA531348) | freshwater metagenome | isolation source: freshwater sample F1-120 | place: China: Fuxian Lake, Yuxi | collected 2017-12-25
CCCAGCGTGACCGCGCCCTGGCTGCTCGTCAGCAGGATCGAGTTGGTGGCGGTCGCCTGACCGACGGTCAGGGGCGGACCGTCGACTTCACCAACACCATCGTCGTGATGACGAGCAACCTCGGCAGTGGTCGCGACGAAGACGGAGTTCTGCAAGCCGTACGGGCTCACTTCAAGCCGGAGTTCGTGAACCGAGTCGACGAGATCGTGGTGTTCCACGCGCTGGAGCGTGCGCACATTGCCAAGATCATCGATCTGCAGCTGGATCAACTGCGCGAGCGGCTCGCGGCTCGTGGGCTCCAACTCGCGCTGACCGACGAGGCGCTCGTCTACCTCGCGAACAAGGGCTACGACCCCGACTTCGGTGCGCGACCGTTGAAGCGAGTGCTGCAGAAGGAACTCGCCGACCCGATCGCGCTGGCGATCCTGCAGGGCACGCTCGGCGACGGTGATGTCGTCGAGGTCGAAGTGTTGCCCGATGGTGGTCTGTTCGTCGGTCGATCGGACGTTGTCACCTCGACCGCGTGACTCGATCCGACAGCCCGTCGCGATCGCCCGTCATCGTCGACGGTCCACGATGCTGCCGACGGTCCACGATGCTGCCGACGACCGACGCCGCGCCGACCCCGATCAGGAGCACCGCGGGTATCCAACTGATCTCCAGATCGATTCGGTCGGCGTGGTCGAGGCCGAACAACGCCGCGACCACGACGTAGAGCAGTCCGACGACGAGTGCAGTGAGGTCGATGCGGGCGCGTGGCTTGTCGGCGCTCACTCCGTGCCTCCGTTGTCGGCATCGGCGGTTGCGACGACGATGACGCCGAGACCGACTTCGGCATCGAGCACGAGAACGGGCGTGTCGTCGGTGGCTGGCGGCAGCTCGGTGCTTCGGTCGAGGTTCGTACCGTCCTCGGTCAACCTCCCGAACAGATCGAGTTCCCCGGCGCCGACGCGCGCCCGAACCTCGACGGCGACATCGTCGGGCACGACGATGCGTAGTTCACCAATGGCGTTCGTGACGGACAGGTCGACCCGATCGCCCGGCCCGAGATCGTCGAGGTCGAGGCGGGTGAGGTCGAGTTCGAGCGCGCCGATGGCGAGTTCGTAGCGGGCCGGCAGTTCGGCCGGCGTGGTCGGTCGGATCACGCGCTCGCCGATCCCGCCCCGCAACGGGACGTGGAGCAACGACAATCCCCCGATCAGCAACGCGAGCACGAAGCCGAACGCGATGACTCCTCGCGCTCGACCGAACCAGGCCGAAAGCACGAGCAGCGCTCCGGTCAGCGCAAGTGCTCCCGCGAGGACCGCCACAACGTCGAGGTCGACGTCGGCCGTCGCGTCGACGAGGGCAACACCGCCGAAGTACACGAGGAGGAGACCCCAGGCGATGCGCCCGAACCCTCGGCGCCGCGACGTGCTCGCGTCCGATGCGACGGCGATGGCGGTGCCACGGTCGGCACCCGGCCACGCCGTGTGCGACGCGTAGGCGGAGGTGGTCAGCCTCGTCGTCGCGTCGTCTGATACCCGTGCATCGGATACCCGTGCATCGGATACCGGTGCGTCGGATACCGGTGCGTCGGAGACTGAAGATTCGGAGTCTCGTGTTTCGAATGCCGTTGCCTCGACCCCGGTGTCGGCAGTGCTGGATGGCTCGGTCGGTGCGGGGTTCGACGAGGGGTCGACACTGTTCGTCTCGTCATGGCGGCGTCGGGTCACCAGCAGTGCGGTGCCGGCTCCGATCAATGCGAGCGGCCACACCAGCCGGGCCGGACCGCGATCCAGGTCGAACAGGTCGAGCAGCATCAGTCCGCCCAGGCCGAGCAGCACGACACCGCCCCACAGCCGTCCCTGGCCGACCGAATGATCCTGCGCAGTCCCCGACTCGTCGTCGCGCTCGGGAACGAGCGCCCACGCCACCGCGTACGCGACGACTCCCACGCCGCTCGTCACGAGCGCGACCAACACGAATGCGATCCGCACGAGCACGGGGTCCCAGCCGGATCGCTCGGCGATCCCGCCGGCGATCCCGGCGATCATCCGTTCCGACGGACTGCGCCGCAAGGGGGTGCGGGCCATCGGGTGGGGCGGTGGCGGAGGGGGAGGCGCGGGTGGGATCGGTGTGGACATGTTGGTGTTCATGATGAGATCGTGCGCTCGCAGGCGACGCAGGTCTATCGGGACGAACCCTGGGACGAACCCTGGGACCCTGGGGCGACCCGGGGTAACCCGGATAGGAGTTTCGCCGCTCGTCTGCCACAATCGCCAGCGTGATGGCCGTCGCGACAACGCCGTTGGTTCGGCGCCCCGATCGCAGCCCCTTCCGACGCGGCGTGTGTGCCGGTATCGCGGCGCACCTCGGGATTGCCGATCTCTGGGTGCGCCTCGTGTTCGTGCTGGTCGCGCTGAGCGGAGTCGGCGTGCTGCTCTACCCCGCAGCGTGGGTACTGATGCCGGGACCGGAGCGAACATCGAGCGCGATCAGCCGACTCCGAGCCCGAGATGCCGTCGACCTCGTCGCCTACGGCTTGATCGCAGTCGGCGTCGGCGAGTTGCTGCGGGTGGTGGTCGGGTCGGTGCCCTGGTGGGTGGCCGCTCCCATCTCGACCGTGGTCGCGACGTTCGTCGTCCTCTTCGTGGTCGCCCGGCGCGCGTCGGGTCGACGCATCCCGACGACCACCGGCGAGTTCGTCGCCGCGCTGGGGACCCGTCCCGGGTTGATCGCGCGCGGCGCGACCGGAGCCTTACTGATCGTTGCCGGTTCGGTCGCGCTCCTCGTCACCAGCAACGGATGGACCGCGCTGCGCAACGGCGTGCTCGCATTGGGTGTGTTGTTCTTGGGTGTCGCCCTGTTGATGGCCCCGTGGCTGTGGCGCCTGTCGACCGAACTCATCGACGAGCGACGCGAGCGACTGCGGAGCGAGGAACGCGCAGACATGGCTGCACATCTGCACGATTCGGTGCTGCAGACACTGGCGATGGTGCAGCGACGCGCGCAAGATCCCGAAGAGGTCGTACGACTCGCTCGTCGCCAGGAACGCGAACTGCGCGACTGGCTGCGCGCGGGGCAGACGGCGAGGACGTCGATGACCGGAACCTTGGCGGAGGCGCTTGCGGCGGCGGCCGCCGAACTCGAAGACCTCCACGGTGTCGCCGTTGAGGTCGTTCAGGTACGCGATTGCGCGCTCACCGAGCGAGGAATCGCTCTCGTGCAGGCGGCGCGTGAGGCGATTGCCAATGCGCAGCGCCACGCGGATGTCGCAAGCGTGTCGGTCTTCTGTGAAGTCGATGACGAAGGTTCGAAGCTGTACGTCCGCGACCGAGGCATCGGGTTCGACCGGTCGGACGTTCCGGACGACCGGCGCGGGTTGGCCGAGTCGATCGAGCAACGCATGGCGCGACACGGCGGAACCGCGATCGTCCGGAGTGTGATCGGCGCGGGAACCGAGGTCGAGTTGACGATGCCCGTCAAGGACCTGGCATGACTCCGGTTCGCGTGTTCCTCGTCGACGACCACGCCATCTTTCTCGCCGGGCTGCGATCGGAACTCGTTGGCGATCTCGAAGTCGTCGGCGCGGCGTCGGAAGTCGACGCCGCGATCGAGCTGATCATCGAACGAATTCCCGATGTGGTCCTGGTCGACGTGCACATGCCCGCCGGCGGTGGTGTTCGCGTGATCGTCGAGGTGTTGCGTCGTCATCCCGACGTGCGATTTCTCGCGCTGAGCGTGTCGGACGCGGCCGAGGATGTCATTGCGATGATTCGAGCGGGCGCACGGGGCTACGTCACGAAGTCGATCCAACCAGTCGAGTTGGCCGAGGCGATCCGCCGCGTTGCCGACGGCGACGCCGTCTTCTCCCCGCGCCTCGCGGGTTTCGTGTTGGACTCGTTCGCGGGCATCCCTCCGGGCGAAGTCGATCCCGAACTCGATCGGCTCACCGCGCGCGAGCAGGAAGTGCTGCGTCTCATCGCGCGTGGGTACACGTACAAGGAGGTGGCGGCGTCGTTGACCATCTCACTCAAGACGGTCGAGACGCACGTGTCTTCGGTGCTGCGCAAGCTCCAGCTGTCCAATCGCCATGAGCTCGCCCGGTGGGCGAGCGACCGGCGCATCGTGTGATGCAACCACCGCCGATGGTCGAAGCGGTCGGGCGCCATGCCGAACTCGCGACGATTCGCGACGCGCTCGCGGACCTCCGGACCGTGTTGTTGACCGGCGCCGCGGGTATCGGCAAGACGACGTTGCTCGAGGCGGTGACCGATGAACTCGCGGCTGGCGGCGTCGAGACGTGGAAGCTGCGTTCGGTGGAGCACGACCAACGCCCATTGGCGCCGTTGCGTCCGTTCGTCGAGTCCGTTGCAGTGCCGAATCGTCCGATCTCGGTGAACCGGCCGTCGTCCTTGGGATCCGCCCGCCAAGACCAGCCCGATCTGGCTGCCGCCGAATCGGTCCTCGACGAGCTTGCCCGACGGACTCGACCGTTGTGTATCGCACTCGACGATGCGCAGTGGGCGGATCCGACGACGCTGGCCGTGATGCGACTGACGACCGCTCGTCGTGAATCGCTCGACGTACGCGTGATCGTGGCGCGTCGTCCCCACCCCTCCCCCTTGCAGCTGGACCGCCTGATCCAGCAGGCCGTCCGCATGGGTGCGATCGAGCTGGTCATCGAGCGGTTACGCCCGGCCGACGTCGACGAACTCGTTGCGCAGGTCACACGCGTACCAGTGACCGACGCCGCCCGCGCCGTACTCGCAGGAGCCGACGGCAATCCCTTCTTCACGCTGCAGTTGCTCTCGGTGATGCGAACGAGCGACGGTGAACTCGACGAGTCGCGCGCCCGGTCACTCCACGGCCTGCGCGACGCCGTGCTCTACTCGCTCGGAACGCTGACGCGCGAGACCATTGGTTTCGTACAACTCGCTGCGGTGGTGGGCGCGGTGGTCGACCTCGATCTCGTGGCGCAATTGAAGAACACCAGCGTGGTCAGCCTCATGACGACAATTCGCGAGTGTGTCGCCGCCGGCGTGTTCATCGAAGTCGATGGTGACCTGCGATTCGCGCACGATCTCGTACGCGAATCGGTGTACGACGACCTCCCGGTCGCGATCCGGCACTCGATGCACGAAGACATCGCCGGGCGTCTGATGTCGGCGGGAGCGTCACCCGAACGTTACGGTCGGCACCTCGTCCTCGCGAGCCGACCCGGCGATCGCCGCGCGGCCGCGGGGCTGCGGTCGGTGGGCCGCGAGCTTGTCGAGTCGCATCCTGCAGTTGCGCGCGCGATCTTCGAGCGCGGTTTCGAGATCGACGAGTATCACGACGATCGCGACACGCTCGACCTCGCACATTCGATGGCGTGGTCCGGTTCGCTCGGCGAGGCGGGGAGCCTGTGTCGGGATGCGCTCGACCGCGGCGTCGCCGATCCGGTGATGGCGGCGTTGTTCGAGGCGATGGTGATGCTCGCGCGACCCGACCTTCCGACATCGGCCGCATCGCGTGCCGAGCGCTTCGAGCAACTCGCGGCAACGCCGGGGATCCCCGAGGTTGAAGCGGCCTACCTGCTGAACGATGCGGCGTGGTCCCACCTGTGGAGCGCGTCGTTGGGTCGGGCCGGAATCGTTGCGTTGCGAGCACTCGATCTGTATCCGGACGCGCCGGGGTCGGCGATGTGCGAAGGCGTCCTCGCGTGGGTCGACGCGTACACGGGAAATGTTCCGGGAGCGCTCGATCACGCGAGTCGATTGTTACGGCACGCGGATCGGGTCTCGGGCGGCCTCCTCCCCACCGTCGCCGACTTCTTCGCCGGTATGGCCCTCCTCGACGCCGACCAACTCGACGAGGCATCGAATCTGTTCGCGCGCGGTCGCGAGCGGGTCGCCGCGTCGGGTTCTTGGATGCTGCCGCTGCTGTTCCAAGGCGCGGGGGCGGCGCGCTTGTTGGCCGGACGATGGGTCGAGGCGCAGGCAGAAGCCGAAGCGGGACTCGAGGTCGCGGCCGACTTCGATGGTGTCGACGCCGAGGTGCGAGCCCGCGCCACGCTGGCCTGGATCGAGATCGGCCGCGGCCGTTCGGACCGTGCGCGCGACCATCTCGACGCCGGTGAGCACGCGTTGGCGAGCGGCGCACCGGGAATCGGTAGCTCGACGTTGCGCTACGTCCGTGGTCTGTTCTCAGTCCGCCACGGTGACGACCGCTCGGCGGTCGATCTGTGGGGCAACGCGTGGGACCTCAACGTCGCGCTGGGTGTCGTCAACAGTCTGCGACTCTTCGCGCCCGATCTCGTCGCTGCGGCGATTCGAATCGGCGAGATCGAGCGCGCCCGGTCGGTCGTTGCATCGTTGCATCAGCTCGTCGAGTCGGGACGATCGCAGTTCACGGTTGTGCACGACTGGTGCGCCGGCCTGCTGGAGGACGACGTCGCGCCGTTGGAGTCGGCGTACGCGGGCTTGGCCAGTTCGCCGCGTCGCTTCGATCGTGCGGCGGTCGGCGTCGAGATCGCGGCTCGAATTGCCGAATCCGATCCGGCGCGGGCGACCGCGTTGTTCGAGTCCGCCATCGAGTTGTGGCACGCCGAGCGCGCGCACGCGCTGGCCGCGGACGCTCGCGCCCGGGCCGCGTCGGCTGGTGTGGCGGTCGGGGTGCCGGCCGCCGACAACCGTGTGGTCCATCCGGTCGAGGCCGCGGTGATCGGGTTGGTCGGCGCCGGCGTCGGTGATCGCGCGCTCGCCGAGCGGATGGGGGTGCCGGCGCGCACGATCGAGGCGCACGTCCGGATTCTGTGCGAGGAACTCGGTGTCTCCGACCGATCCGCCCTGGCCGGACATCGTGTCGACGGTTGAGGCCGGCGTGGGTCGACCCGCATAGCGTGACGCGGTGGACCTGATCGGGCGCACGGACGAACTGGAACATCTCGTCCATCGTTTGCAGGGTCCGTTCGCATCGACAGAAGTTGCCGATCGACTGATTGCGGTGACCGGTCCGGCGGGCATCGGCAAGACCGCATTGCTCGACGCGCTGATCCCTCGAATCGACGGCCCCGTGGTTCGATTCTCGGTACGCGGCGGTACCTCCTCGACGCTCGCGACCACCTTCGCTCCGCTGTTGGGTGACTCCCACGGGCCGTCGGACTTCACCCCTGCGGTGCCCGAGATCGGACGCGGTCGGCGGTCGGCCGCGGAGTCGATGGTGGTCGATCGAATCCTGCGCGCAGTCGAGGACCGACTCGCGACCGATCGCCTCACCATCGTGATCGACGACGTCGAACCGAGCGACGCGATCGTCGAAGTCCTCGATGGCCTGGCCGCGTTGGCACAGCACATGCCGCTCGCGGTCGTGACCGCCGGTCCGGTCGTGGTCGCCGACGGGTTCGAAGCGATGTCACTCGACCCGCTCGAACCCGCGGTGATCCTCGAACTCGCCCGCCGACGGCGCCAGACGCTCGACGCGGTCGACGAACGGCGCATCTCGATCGCGGGCGGGAATCCCCTGTTCCTCGAGATGCTCCTCGACGACGACCCCGATGCACCGATCCCTTCCGACCTCCGCGAATCGATACGAGCCCGCCTGGCGGCGCTCGACGACGTCGCGCTCGACGTCATCCAACTCGTCGGCGTGCTCGGCGACGTCGCCCCCGACACGATCGCAACATTGCGCGGCGGCGGATTGACCGAATGTCTCCTCGCGATCGAGCGAGCGCGGGCCGCGAGGCTGCTCGACGTCGACGGCGACACCGTCCGCTTCTCGCACGACCTGGTGCGCGAAGTGGTCAGCGACGACCTCCCGACCGCGCTCGCGCGCACCTTGCATCTCCACGCGGTCAGGACACTCCCGGGGCTCGATGCGCACGCCCGCGCTCGGCACTTGCTCGCCGGCGCTCGACGCGGCGATGTGGCGGTCGCGGGCGAACTTCGGGTCACGGCCGGCGAACTCGGCGTCATCGACCCGGACCGAGCCGTCGAGTTGCTCACCGTCGCGCTCGACCTCGCCGGGCCGTCATCCGGCGAAGTCGGTATCGAAGTCGACCTGGTAATGGCCCTGGCGCGGGCGGCTCGCGTCGACGAAGCCATGGCGCTGGCTCGTTCGCAGTTGCCCCGGGTAGCGGGTGCGCGCGAGCAGGCGAAGCTCCACGCAGTCATCGGTCAGGCGATGCTCATGCGAGGCGAGTCGAGTGTGGAGGCGTTCGCGCACCTTCGAGCCGCCATCGAGTCGCCCGTCGAGTCGGCGCGGGGTCGCGCGCTCTTGCTCGGCGACGCTGCGGTCGCACAACTCCTGGGCGGTGACTTCGAAGGGGCGGCGACGACGGCGGCCGAGGCGCACGCGCTCGCACCCGAGCTGGAATCGAGCGGTCCGCTGTGCGACGCGCTGTGTGTCGATGCGCTCCTGGCATCGTTTCGGGGGGATTTCGCGACCGCGTTGGCCGCGGCCCGCCGCGCGGTCGAGGCGGTCGGTGACGACGTGGAGGTCCGGCGACGATCGATCCCCGAGTACTTCCTCGCGTTCGTCGCGGTGAACGACCGTCGTTTCGACGAAGCGGCGGCGGTGTGCGCGGCAGGTCGAGCTGCGTTGGACGCGTGTGGAGCGGTCTGGGCGGTGCCCCTGCTGCACTTTGTCGCCGCCAACAACCGGTATCACCAAGGCGAATGGGATTCCGCGCTCGCCGAGATCGAAGCCGGACTGCTCCTCGCAACCTCGATCGACTCGGTGCTGGGCGTGTCGTTCGGACACGCCATCGCGGCGTTGATCCATGAGGCCCGCGACGAGCTGACCCTCGCGCGCGGCTCGCTCGATGCGGCCGGCGCGATGGCGAACGTCGACACGCAGGGTGCGGATCTCGACACCCTCGCCGTCGCGAACGCGCGGCTCGCCGTGGCGCGCGGCAACTCGCAGACGGCGCTGCGCGATCTGCGCCAAGCATGGACGTTCGATCGCATGATGGGGCTCTGCGACGACCTCCCGGACCTCGCGATCGAGATCGCACACATCGCGATCGAGTGCGACGATCGCGAGTCCTTGGAGTGGCTGCTCGACGAGGTCGAAGCCGCGGTCGGAGTTCACCCGGCGGGCTCGGTCGTCCGCGACTGGTGTCGGGCGCTCGCGCAGCGTGATCCGGACCTGATGATGGCCGTGACCCGGGATCTTCGCGGTGTCGACCCACGCCCCTTCGTGGGTGCAGTGGCCGACGGCGATCTCGCGATCGGACTTGCTCGATCCGGCCGATCCGATCTCGCCGCCGATGCGCTCGATCGGTCGTTGGGCGCGTTCGAACGCTTGGGTGCCACGCGCTGGATCACCAGAATCCTGGCAGCCGCGCGGGCCGCCGGCGTGGTCACCCGGCGACGGAGTTCACGGGCCGCGAGCCGGGTGGGGTGGGAGTCGCTCACCCCCACGGAGATCGATGTCGTTCGGCTGGTCGTCGAGGGTCTGACGAATCGCTCCATCGGCGACCGGCTCTTCATCTCCCACCGCACCGTCGAGACCCACCTCAAGCACGTCTTCACCAAGCTCGGACTGCGATCGCGCGTCGATCTCGTCGCCGCCGCCCGGGATCGGATCTGATCCGAGGAATCCGCCGATCCAGCGCGCCACGAACTCGGCGCGAATCGCGCGATAGCGGGCCAACGGGTCCGGGTCGGACTTCACGGGGTCAGTATCCGTCCGCCAGAATGCAACAACATCCGGGTGTACCCGGAATGTCGAGGAGTCCGAACAAGTGACGAGCCGCCCGACCCTGGTCGGACGAAACGCCGAGATCGAAGCACTCGGAGTGCAGTTGGCGGGACCGAATCCGCTGGCCGTGATCACCGGGTCGGCCGGGATCGGGAAGTCCTCGGTGCTCGCCGAACTCGCGCGCCGACGGACCGACGCCGGCTCGGTGGTCTGGCCGTTGGTCGCCACCGAGTACGACCGACGCCCGCTGGCTCCGTTTGCCGCGTTGATCGCCGACCATCGACCCGAAACGCGCGTGGGTGATCGGCCGAACGTCTTCGGATCGTGGAGTCGTACCGATACCGACCTCGCCGCGGTGGATCTCGTTCTCGACCTCATTGCCGAAAGCGATCGTCCCGTCACGCTGCTGTTGGACGACGCTCAATGGGCGGACGCCGCGACCTTGGCCACGCTTCGGGTCGCGTCGCGGCGAGTCGGCGAACTCGATCTCGCGATCGTGCTTGCCCGCCGCCCGCTCCCGATGGGAACGCACATCGAGCGCGCGGTCGTCGAACTGCGCGCCGGTGGTGCGCTCGACCTCGTGCTGCATGCGCTCTCGACGGACGCGGTGAGCGAGATGGTCACCGCGATGATCGGCGATACCCCAAGGCCCGAGTTGTTGGCCGCGCTGCAGCAAGCCGCAGGCAATCCATTCTTCGTGCGGCAACTCGTCGAGGTCATGCGCAGCGGCGACGGCGCGATCGAGACGGCTGCGTCGGCGAACATCGCCAACCTGCGTGACTCGGTGTTGTACTGGTTGGGATCGCTCGACGCCGAGGCGATCTCGGTGCTGCAGATCGCCGCGGTGTTGGGTCCGAACCTCGACCTCCACCACCTCGCCGAGTTGCGAGGCACGAGCGTCGGATCCCTGTTGACCCCGATCCGCCAATGCGTGCGCGCGGGCGTGCTCGGTGAACACGACGGGGAACTTCGGTTCACGCACGATCTCGTCCGCGAGGCGATCTACGACGACATGCCCGAGCGGGTGCGTTCGACCGTTCACCTCGCGATCGCTCGGCGCGCCCGGGGACTCCAACATCCGCCATCGGAATATGTGCGGCATCTCGTCGCGGGTTCGCAGGACGCGACGCCGGCGAGCATCCAACTCTTGCGCGAGGTCGGTCGTGAGCACTTGGAGTGGGCGCCCATCGAGGCCCGTCAACTGTTCGAACGCGCGGCCGAACTCGATCCCGCGCCATTGATCGCGGAGGACGCGCTCGACCTC
>SXGT01686465.1_pt1 | contig 10929 bp, 7 predicted proteins | sample 3176221 | NCBI WGS metagenome assembly SXGT01 (sample SAMN11356862, study PRJNA531348) | freshwater metagenome | isolation source: freshwater sample F1-120 | place: China: Fuxian Lake, Yuxi | collected 2017-12-25
AAGCGAGAAGGTCGACATTCGCCGTGGCAAGGCGCCGTCGGAACCGTCGGACCGAGCGCCCCTTCACGCCATCCTCCTGCTCAAGGCATTGGCGTCTGCGTACTCCTCGATCACGCGTCTCCTCTTTGACCCGGACGCCAGCCGCATGGGAGTCCAGGGCGCTGGAAGCGAGCGCCTTCGGTATCGGCAGGGCGCAGGGCCTGGGCGACGCCGAGGCCAACACCGCCTCGGGCATGGTGCTCGGCTCGGCGCGCTGCATGAGCCCGAGCAAGGACCCCATGGACAAACTGAACCGAGCGGGGCCGGAGGTGATGGTCGGCGATCACGCCGGGGGTGACAACCCGCGTGTCCACGGGGCTTGTGGTGCGCCCTCCCCCCGGTGATAAGCTCAGCGAGTGGTGAAACCTGGCCTCTTCGAGGCGCGAGAGCGCGAGGATAGCGTGCTTCCGGAGGCGCCCAGGAGCGGCTTCAGAGCAACACTCACCCTGATCCCGGAAGCGGACGATCGGCTCGACGACGCGGGCGAGAAGGAGTGGGACAAGCTGAGGGCGCAGATCGAGCTGAGCGAGGGCTTCTGGCTCGGCCTGGTGTTCTCTCCCTCCCCTCACTCCCTGGTCGTCCTGCGCGAGCGGGCCGAGCGGCTGCTCGAGGCAAGGACACGAAGGCTCGTCGTCATCCGCCCCGCGAGCCCGAGGGAGCTCCGGCTCCTCCTGCTCTCCTTGCTGGAGGATCCGGAGCCCGCCCACGCCCGGTGCACCTGGATCGAGCTGGTGTCGGCGGACCCGCCGGACGCCGCCAAGCGGCCGTGGACAGAGGCGTGGGAAGAGCTGTTCTCCAGGATGAAGGAGCTACGGGACGCGCTCCACGCCCGGCTCCAGGGAGGGCTGGTGTTCGCGGCGCTGCCCGCGATCAGGCCGAGGACGAGCGCCACGCCGCCCCCGCCGACCCTGATCTCGCTGCCCTCGCTCACGCCGGCCAGGGCCAAGCGCGACGCGTCCAGGGTGCCGGAGGCCCAGGCGCTGATGCGGGCCGCGGAGAGCTCGCTGGCCGAGGGGCAGATCGAGGGAGCGCTGAGGGCCGCGGCCCAGGCAGCGGAGCTGCTCGCACAAGAAGGAGGGAGCCTCGAGGCAAGCGCGCTCGCCCTGCTCTCGAGCGCCGAGGAGGCCGCGGGGAGCCTGGCGGCGGCGGCGGAGCACATCGGGCAGGCCATCGCGCTGACGAGGAGCATCGACGAGTCGTCGCTCTCGCTAGGGTGGCTCCACAGAGCCGGGGGCCTGGCCCGGGCGCAGGGCATCCGCTTCGGAGCCCGGCTCTACTACGGAGAGGCGGTATCGATCGCGCGCGCTCGATATGCGGCCAAGCAGACCATCGAGGCCTTGTGGTACCTCTCGCTCTCGCTCATTCTGCTGGGCGACACGAGGCAGGAGGGCGCCGATCACTGGGGCGCCACGGCGGCCTACGAGGAGTCTCTCACCCTGCTCCGACGCCTGAGGACGCGCTGGGGTGACGCCCCGGACACGTTGAGGACCCTCTCGGTCTCGCTCAACAAGGTGGGCGACATCCGGCGAGCGAACGGCGAGATCTCGGCGGCGGCCTCGGTCTACGAGGAGTCCCTCGCCCTCTGCCGCCAGCTCCGAAAAATGAGAGGCGACACCCCCGAGGCGCTGTGGGACCTCTCGGATTCGCTCAACAGAGCGGGCGATATCCGGAAGGAGAGCGGCGATCTCTCGACGGCGACCCTGGCGTACGAGGAGTCCCTCTCGCTTCGCCGCCGGCTAAGAAAGCTGCGGGGGGACAGGCCCGAGACGCTGTGGGACCTCGCTGTCTCGCTCGAGCGGGTAGGCGACATCAAGAGAGAGAGCGGCGACCTCCCGGCCGCGACAGCCCTGTACGAGGAGTCCCTCTCCCTTCGCCGCCGGCTAAGAAAGCTACGGAACGACGCGCCCGAAGCCTTGTCGGACCTCGCTGTCTCGCTCGAGCGGGCGGGCGACATCAAGAGAGAGAGCGGCGACCTCCCGGCCGCGACAGCCCTGTACGAGGAGTCCCTCTCCCTTCGCCGCCGCCTGGTCAAGGAACAGGGCAGCACCTCGCGGATGCTCCGGGATGTCTCGACCTCGCTCGACAACCTGGGCCTCCTCCGGAATACCCTTGGCGATCTGCCCGGCGCGCTCGCGGCCCTCAAGGAGCGGCTCGCAATCGGATACCAGATCATGGCCATGGAAGGCGGCTCGCCCGAGAACAAGGCCTTGCTGGCGAGCTGCCTGGCTTCGCTCGCGGCGCTCCACCGCGCCAGGGGCCACATCTCGGCCGCCGAGGCGGTGGAGCGAGAGGCGGCCGCCGTCCTGGCGACCTGAGGCTCGAGAGCACCAATCCTGTTGAAGGATTGGTGCTCTAGCGAGGCGCCCGCTCCAGGATGGAGAGTCCGTCCCTCTCGAAGACCACCCGGTACGCCGGAGGGATCTCCGCCAGCGCCTGGGGCGTGGGCTCCCAGAGCAGCACGTGATCGAAGCGAGGGGTGGCGGCCGCCCAGAACTCGGCCCACCGCTCCTTGTACTCCCGGCTGCAGTCGTCCGGCCTGAGGTTGTTGGCGTGAAGGAAGGAGCACATGCCCTCGGCGTCCCGCATCGCTGGAGCGAACCCCTCGAGCACCAGGTGATTCCAGCGATCCGGAGGGGGCTCACGGTACATGACGGGGAACGAGCGAGAGTGCGCGAAGAGCAAGGGCGCGCTCGTGCTCTTCCCCACCACGTAAAAGCCCCAGGCGTGGAGCAGGCTCCGCGAGTTCACGCTGGTGCGCTTGGCTCGAAAGACGAGCGGCAACAGCCTGGCGCCCTCGGGCACGGCGCCCATCCCGGCGACGAAGGCCCTCCGATCGGCCTCCAGCCTGAGGTAGTCGATCCCCATCCCCGCGCTGTAGAGGATCCCCGAGAGGGCCGCGAGGAGCGCCAGGCCCCTGGGGAGCCTCTCGGGCACCCTCAGGAGCGCCGCCAACCAGAGATAGGCCAAGAACCTGGAATTTACATGGAACCAGTTGGTGGCCGAATAGGGAGTGAACACGTAAAAGAGCCCGAGGACGGCCAGGGCGAGCGGGGAGAAGAAGGGCACGTCATCCCCTCGCCCTCGCCAGGCGAAATACCCCAGGCACAAGGCAGGGACGAAGCTGGAGAGCTCCAGGTTGGTGAAGCCCCAGAGCCACTCGGCCCAGGCGTTGTAAAGGAGCTCCCAGGCAGGCAGGGAGCGCCCCAGATCCATGTGCCCCGCCATCTCGCCCCTGGGCTCGCTCGCGTGCAGCAAGAGCGACCAGAGCACCAGGACGGTCGACGGCAGGAGCGGCGGGACCAGCCTCCTGGCCTCGGCGAAGGCCCTCGAGGGAGAAGCGCGCCCCACCTGGATCAGGTGGACCAGGAGGAGCAGGTGCGCCGCCAGCAGCGCGAAGGCGTGCGCGTACCAGGTGAGAACCGAGGCCGCCGCGATGCCCAGGCCCGTGGCCAGGCGAGGCCTCTGTCGGTGCCGCTCGAAGAGCACCAGCACCAGGAGAGAGAGGGGCACGGCCAGGGCGAAGTCCAGCATGCCCATCGACACGAACCAGTTGTGCACCATCGGCCACGCGAAGAGGCTCGCCGCGATCGCCCGGGAGCGGCTCCCGGTGAGCTCGTACACGGCGCGGGGGAGCACGAAGGCGCTGGCGGCGCAGGTCATCGCTGCGAAGAGCCTGGCCCCGAGCGCCGCACCGGTGACCCGACCGACCAGGTGCAGCCACGCGAAGAGCGCGCCGTTGGTCTTGAAGTGGCCGTTGAAGACCAGCTCGGGGTAGCGCTCCGGGTGCTCCACCACGTGGATGGTCGCCAGGTGGTTGGGGAGATCCTGCATGGGCGGGATCTCGGTGAGAAGCAGCGGCCAGGCGCCGAGCGCGAAGAGCGCCGCCCCCAGGAGCGAGAGCACCTCGGGATCGGTCCGGGCGTCGAGCGAGCGGAGGAGCCCCCCCCTCGCCGAGGGCGCCCCCGCGCTCAATGGGCCTTGGACCAGTCGGGGCCGTGCCCGACATCGACGACCAGGGGCACCCGCAGATCGACCACACCCTCCATGGCCTTCCTGGCGCGGGCCTCCACGCGCTCGACCTGATCGAGGGGCACCTCGAAGACGAGCTCGTCGTGCACGGTGAGGATCATCCGGGCTCCTGGAGCGATCTCCTCGCTCTCGAGGGCGAGCATGGCCATCTTCATGATATCGGCCGCAGAGCCTTGGATGGGCGTGTTCTTGGCGACCCGCTCGGCCTCCAGGCGCAGCCCCCGGTTGGACGAGTGGAGGTTGGGCAAGAAGCGCCGCCGGCCCAGGATCGTGTGCACCGCCTCACCGCTGCGGCCGTTCTCGACCGTGCGCTCCAGGAAGGATTTCACCCCGGCGTAGCGCTTGAAATAGGCCTCGATGAACTCCAGGGCCTCGGGCCTTGGCACGCCGAGCTGCTTGGCGAGGGAGGCGTCGCCCATCCCGTAGATGACACCGAAGTTGATGGTCTTGGCCCGGCGCCTCATCTCGGCGGTAACCTCGGGGAGGGGCACGTCGAACACCAGCGAGGCCGTGAAGCGATGCACGTCTTCTCCGCTCTCGAAGGCGGAGACCAGGTGAGGATCGCCGGAGAGGTGGGCCAGCAGGCGCAGCTCGATCTGGGAGTAGTCCGCCGACACCAGGGCAAAGCCCTCGGGGGCGACGAAGGCCGAGCGAATCTCCCGCCCCACGTCGCTGCGGATCGGGATGTTCTGGAGGTTGGGATCCACCGACGAGAGCCGCCCCGTCGCCGCGACCGTCTGCTCGTAGCGGGTGTGGACGCGCCCCGTCCTCGGGTTGACGGCCCTGGGGAGCGCGTCGATGTAGGTGCCCTTGAGCTTGTCCAGCTCTCGGTACTGGACGATCACCGCGGGGAGCGGGTGCTTGTCGGCCAGCTCCTCCAGCACCTCCGCGTCCGTGGAGCGGCCTCCCCTCGGGGTGCGCTTCACGATCGGGAGCCCCAGCTCGTCGAAGAGAATGGTCTCGAGCTGGTCCCTGGAGCGGATCGCGAAATCGTGCCCCACCAGCTCCCTGGCCCTGGCCTCGAGCGCCCGGAGCTCTCCCTCCAGCCGCTTGCCGACGAGCCCAAGCTTGGCCACGTCGACCAGGACGCCCGCCTGCTCCATCTTGACGAGGACCCGGGCCAGCGGGAGCTCCACCTCGACGACGAGCTTGCCCAGGCCCTCCTTCTCGGCCCTGGGGCCGACGCGGGCAGCGACCGAGAGCGACATGTCGGCGAGGGCGGCGCCGTAGGGCATCACCTGCTCGATCTCCAGCTCGTCGATCGCCCGCTTCTCGCGCTTGCTGCCGCCCTCGGGCGCCGAGAGGACGACCGAGAACTCACGCTGGGCGAGGTGGGCCAGGCTGTGGGGGGTCTCGGGGTCCATCACGTAGCTGGCGATGACCGGATCGAAGATCTTTCCGGCCACGGGCAGGCCGTGGAGGGAGAGCACGTGCTCCACGTACTTGCCCTCGCTCGCGATCTTGTCGATTGCAGGATCGGCCAGCACGGGCCCGAGCACCCTCACCACGGCCTCCCAGGGGATCTGCGTGGGCGCCCCCAGGTAGCGGTGCCCCAGCGGCACGTAGAGGCCCTCGCCCTCGAGCACCGAGAGGGAGAGCCCGATGGGATCGGCCCGCAGACCGTCCTTGCTCGTCCCCACCACGTCGACGGCCAGGCGCCCCAGCTCCCGGGCCCTCCGGGCGACGGCCTCGAGCTCCTCCTCGGTCATCAGGGCGCGGCGGGTGCGGGGGACATCGTCCCTGGGAGGCTCCCCGACCATCTTCGAGGCCGAGCGTGACCTCGGACCTCCGTCCAGCTGGTCCAGGAGGCGCCCGAACTCCAGCTCGACGAAGAGCGCGCGGAGGCGCTCCACGTCGGCCCCGCCATAGCGGAGCTTCTCGATGTCCCACTCGATCTCGGCGGAGGCGTCGAGGGTGACCAGCCTCTGCGAGAGGCGAGCGTCCGCCTCGTTGGCCGCGAGCACCTCCCTGAGCTTCTGGCGCTTGATCTCGCCCAGCCTGGCGTAGAGTTGCTCGAGCGTCCCGAAGGTCTTCAGGAGCTCGCTCGCGGTCTTGGGGCCCACGCTCGGCACCCCCGGCACGTTGTCGGAGCTGTCGCCCATGAGGGCCAGCAGATCGCGCAGCTGGCTGGGGGGCACCCCGAACTTCTCCTCCACCTCGGCGGGGCCGTAGACTCGATCGCGCATGGAGTCCCAGAGGACCACCCTGGCGTCGTCGTCGCGGACCAGCTGCATCAGATCCTTGTCCGCGCTGACCACGACCACGGTCATGCCCTCGGCCAGGGCGCGGGCGCAGACCGCGGCGATGAGATCGTCGGCCTCCAGCCCGTCCTTCTGGAAGACCGGGACGTTGTAGGCGTCCACGATCTCGCGGCAACGGCGCATCTGCGACACGAGATCGGGGGGAGGGAGGGGGCGGGTGGCCTTGTAGCGGGGGTCCAGCTCCTTGCGGAAGGTGGGCCCGCTCGAGTCCATGGCGATCGCGAAGAGGTGAGGCCTGCGCTCGTTCACGATCTTCTGGAGCATGCTGACCGTGCCCATGACCGCGTGGGTGGCCTCGCCCCTGGAGTTGGTAAGCGGCGCGATCGCGTGGTACGCGCGGAACACGTACCCCGAGAGGTCCACCAGGTAGAGCACCTGGGCCTCCCCCGGCGCCGGCAACCTCCCCTGCACTCTTTCCATGCTCATGACTCCCCCGAAGGCGCACCTTGCCCCATGGCGCGGGAGCTATAGCACCGGCGGGGGGGCGGGGGGGACATGGCGGCTGGACGCTCTCCGCAAGGCCAGCTAGCTTTTCAGGGCGCCCTCGATGAACCAGACCTCCCCCCCCACCGCGTCCCTCCTCGTCGACGGCAAGTACCAGCTCGTCCGGCGCATCGGTCAAGGGGGGATGGGCTCCGTGTGGGAGGCTCGCCACAGCTCGCTGAACAAGCGGGTGGCCATCAAGTTCATCGAGTCCGAGTACGCGAGGAGCCCGGAGGCCAGGGCCCGCTTCGACCGGGAGGCCAGGGCCGCCGCGTCCATCCAGTCCAGGCACGCGATCGAGATCGTCGACCACGGCATCACGGACGACGGCAAGCCCTACATCGTCATGGAGTTTCTCTCCGGCGAGCCGCTGGACAAGCGCATAGAAGCGGCGGGCAAGCTCCCCCTCCAGGACACCGCGCGCATCCTCCAGCAGGTCTGCAGGGCCCTCTCCAGGGCGCACGGGCAGGGCATCGTGCACCGGGACCTCACGCCGGAGAACATCTTCCTCGTGAGGTCGCCGGACGACGACGAGGAGATCGCCAAGGTCCTGGACTTCGGCATCGCCAAGGTCCAGGCCCCCGAGGGGAGCCAGGGCCTCACCTCCAGCACCAAGACAGGCGCCGTCCTCGGAACGCCCTACTACATGTCCCCGGAGCAGGCCCGGGGCCTCCGCAACGTCGATCACCGCACCGACATCTGGTCGCTTGGCGTCATCGCCTTCCGCGCCGTCACGGGTCAGCTGCCCTTCGAGGGCGAGTCGGTCGGCGATCTGCTCGTGAAGATCTGCACCTCTCCCGTCCCGGTGCCCTCCCATGTCACTCCGGGTCTCCCTCCTGCCTTCGACGCCTGGTTCGCCAGGGCGCTGGATCGCGATCCCGCAGGCCGCTTCGCCACGGTGCAGGAGAGCGCGGAGGCTCTCGCCCAGGCCGCCGGCATCACGGTGCGCCGCGCGTCCACGGGGTGGGAATCAGGGAACGTCAGCGCGCACTCTCCGAGCAGCGTCCCCGTCACGCAGACCGCGGCCCTCCCTCACTCCTTCACTCCCCAGGGCATCGTCGCGGTGTCCGGCAACTCCGGGACCTCCGCTCCTATCACGACCAACGCCATCCCCGTGAACGGCGCCTCGCGAGGCCTGCTCCTTGGCTTGGCGGCCGCGATGCTGGTCGTGGGCGGTGTGGCGGGGCTCGCGCTCTTCGTCAAGCTCCGCCCCCACGCCGATCCAGGCGGGAAGGACGGGCTCGTTGTCTCCCCCCCCCCTCCGCCCCCCATGAGCGCGCTCTCTACACTCCCGGTCGCCTCCGCCTCTCCCGTCGCGTCCGCCGAGCCCGTCGCTCCTCTCCCTGTTTCCACGGGTGTGCGTCCTCGTCCAGGCGCGTTCACCAAGGGAAAGCCCTCGGCGAGCGTTGCGCCCAGCGCCGCCCCTCCGCTCCCACCGCCGGCCCCCGTGGCGAGCGCCAACCACAGCCCGCCGCCCGTGCCCACGCCCGCTCCAAAAAAGCCGGGCAAGGACGATCCAGGCTATTAATCATCCGTAACCATTCACGGGTGAACGGTTACAATCAGCCTGCCATTCGCGCGTCCAGGGCCAGAAGTCCTTCCTTGGCGCCCATCGAGAGCCCGATATGGCGCTCGTAGGGCACCTCCGGATCGCGCAGGTTGATCCTGACCAGGACCCCTCCCCAGCGCTCGGCGATCCTCTCGGAGAAATAGCGGACCGTGGGGATCGCGGTCCCCGCGCCGCACTCGACCACGGCCAGCTCTCCGGGCCGCACCCCGTCGAGCCATGCCCCGAGGCGCGCCTCCTGGGCGGCCGAGCGAGCGTCGTCCCACTCTCCGTCGCCGAACATCAGAATGGCGGGCCGTAGCAGCGCCCCGCAGCGAGGGCACGAGGGTAGAGGCTTGCGCGCTCTGAATGTGGTGGGATCGACCTCGACCGAGACCTGGGTGGCGTCGTGGAGCGACATCCCGCAGCCGGCCGTGCACTGCACGTGGTGGATGCTCCCGTGGCACTCGACCACGCGAGGATCGTCGAAGCCTGCGCGCTGGAACTGGCCGTCGACGTTGGAGGTGAAGACAAAGCTGCCCCCCGGCTTCCTGGCGACCCAGCGCCTGAGCACCGAGAAGCCCTGGTGGGGGTTGGTGCTCCGGTAGAGCCCCAGGCGGTGGCCGTAGAAGCCCCAGGCAAGCTCGGGATCGGTGCGGAACCACCTGGGATTGGCGAGCGCGGAGAACCCGAGCCCCAGCGCCTCGAAGGCCGGGTAGGCCCGCCAGAAGCCCTCGTTCCCCCGAAAATCCGGGAGGCCCGAGTCCACTCCCATCCCCGCCCCCGCCGTGATCAGGAGAGCTCTCGCCTCATAAAGCGCGTCCGCCGCCCTCTGGAGCCGTTCCTCATCCATGGGCCCGTAGTGTACGTTGTCGGCCGCGGAAGATCCGCGTTTTCCAGGGAGCCAGGCATGGGCAGATCCGTCGTCGTCCTCCTCACGATCGCCATGGGCACCGCGGCGGTCGCAGGCTCCTCTCCCGCCCACGCCCAGGCCCAGATGAGCGAGGCCGATCGCAAATCCTCGGCGCGCATCCTCTTTGGCCAGGGCATCAAGGCCCAGGAGGCCGGCCACTACGACGTGGCCCTCCCCCTCTTCGAGCGGGCCCAGAGGGTGTACGAGGCCCCCACCCACCTGCTCCACATCGCCGAGTGTCAGGCCATGCTGGGCAAGCTGGTCGACGCCGCCGAGACCTACGAGATCCTCAAGCGCACCCCCCTCTCGGCCGGGGCGCCCGAGGCCTTCGTCCAGTCCAAGGAGCAGGGCGCGGCGGAGCTGGCCGCGGTCCGAGCTCGCATCCCCACGATGAGGATCGACATCACCCCCGCGCCCGCCCAGCTCCACAACCTGCAGGTCACAGTGAACGACGTGCAGTTGCCCGTGGAGCTCCTGGGGGTGGCCCGCCCCGTCAACCCCGGCCCCTACAGGATCGTGGCCAGGGCCGACGGCTATGGCCCCACCAGCATGGAGGCCAACATCAAGGAGAGGGAGCCCAGGACCATCGCCCTCTCCCTCGACCGCAACGCCTCCCCCCCTCCCCCCTCCTGTTCCTCCCCCTCTCCCTGGCGCTCGCCCCCAACCCGCCCCCTTCAACCCCCACCCCTCCGATCCCAACGCCTACCAACCCCCCCCGCCCAGGCCCCCTCTGTCGAGCGCGGGGATAGGGGTGGGCCTGCACCTGGGCGGGCTGGGCATGTTCCAGAACGGCAACGGCACGACGGGCTTTGCAGGAGGACCGGACTTTTACCTTCGCTTCGCCAAGGTGATCCTCATCGGCGCCACCGTCCAGGTCGCCTCCCTGAACGAGTCGACCGAGGTGGAGGGGCGCCAGACCTCCTTCAGCGTGAACAAGGCCAAGACCACCTGGTTTACCGCGGGGCGGCTGTCCTTCCTCACCCACCCCGAGCGCTTCGCCTTCACCCTGGGGATGCTTGGGGGAATGCGAAAGGTCGAAGGAACCGAGGCCGCGGGGACCGTGGGAGGCACGCTGGGCTTCTTCATCCCCGTAGGCAACCATATCAAGCTGGAGCCCAGGCTGGACGTGACCACGGCCAGGGTCGGCAACGACTGGAGCCCCTTCGTCTTCTTCGGCCTGGCCGGCTACTTCAATCACAACTTCGTGTCGACCAAACCTCAGTAGGCTTTTCCATGTGCCCTCCTTACGTCGGCTTCAGCTCGTCGTTGAGCCCCAGCTCCTTCAGCGCCGTCCGTGTCTCCTGGACGTCCTGCTCGGAGACGCCTCCGGTCGGAACGACCTCGACGACCACGCGCAGCTTCAGGCCCTTCTGCGAGAAGCGGGAGAACACCTTGCTGTAGAACTGGGTCCACTTCTTTCAGGGCGCGCAGCTTCCAGTTGACCCACCCCGGGCTTCGCCCCCGCGTGAGCAGCGCCTCCATGAACTCACGCAAGTCGTCGCGGATCGCCTCGGCCAACGGCTTCCGGATGCGGTCTGAAAGCTCCGTGACGGTCGCGATGTACCCCTGCTGCGTGGACTTAGCGTAGCCTGCGAAAGCCAGGTCCCGTGCCAACTGCTCGATGCTTTGGTCCATGGTGCCTCCTTGCGATCCAGCCG
>SXGT01333408.1_pt1 | contig 10928 bp, 11 predicted proteins | sample 3176221 | NCBI WGS metagenome assembly SXGT01 (sample SAMN11356862, study PRJNA531348) | freshwater metagenome | isolation source: freshwater sample F1-120 | place: China: Fuxian Lake, Yuxi | collected 2017-12-25
GTCCGAATACATGGAAAAGCACAACGTCAGCCGACTCACCGGCGCCCCTCCGGGCTACATCGGCTACGAAGAAGGCGGCCAATTGACCGAAAAAATCCGCCGCCGTCCGTACAGCGTTGTGCTCCTCGACGAGATCGAAAAGGCCCACCCCGATGTCTGGAACATCCTGCTCCAGATTTTCGAAGAAGGCCGCCTGACCGATAACGTGGGCCGAACGGTCGATTTCAAGAATACCATCATCATCCTGACGACCAACATCGGCGCCCAGGAAATCGCCGGCAAGGCGTCGTTCAACGTCTTCAGCAAGAAGGACGCGGAAACGACCTATGAAAAGATGAAGGAAACGCTCAAGGGGGAGATGGAAAAGACCTTCCGCCCCGAGTTCCTCGGTCGACTCGACGACATCATCGTCTTCCGCAGCCTGGTGAAGGACGACTTGAAGAAGATCGTCGACATCGAGCTTGCCAAGGTCCGAAAGCGATTGAAGGAAAAGGGCTTTGTCCTGGAGTTGAGCGACGAGGCCAAGGACTTCATCATCGACAAGGGGACCAGCCTCGAATTCGGCGCCCGACCTCTGCGCCGGGCCATCGAGAACTTGCTCGAAGACCCCCTGGCCGAAGATTTGCTGCGCGGCACGTTCGCCGGCAAGACGATCATCACCGCTCGCGTTGCCGAGGTCGCCGGCGAGAAGAAGCTTCTCTTCGAGGGGACTGGCGAGGTAGTCGTCGAAGCCGAAGCGGTGACGGCGAAGTAGTAACCCGATCCTCGTTTAGCGCCCGCCGCATGACATCCAGCACAAGAGATGGAACACGGCGGGCGTTTTCATGCGCGAAGCTGCCGAGTTTTTTCACTTGCGCAAAAAAGGGTTGTGATCGGCACGAATTCCCCGTTGAATTCTTGGCTTCCATCCGCAACAATCAAGCCATGGACACCACCGAAAAAACTACTGAATGGGATGCTCTGCTGGAGCGCATCACCACAGGTAAACCCCTCGATCCGGACCTATACCGACGAATTCGCGATGAAGGCACACGGATCACCGAGGAGCTTCGCCGAAAATACGGCGAGATGGAAATCGCCGTCGATCTGATCCGCGAGATTCGTGACGAGACTTTATTCTTGTAATGGATTCTTCGCGAAGAACGGCGACATCGACCCCGCCGCCATCCGCCGCAAGGCGATGTCATGCCCCCCTCAGTCTACATGACTTCGAACAATCCCTTCGCCAGCCGAGAGATTGCCCGGCCTTTCAGCATACGTGCAGCGTCGGGCGTGGCGCCTGCCTTGGCGCCGATTTCCTGCCAGGGGTAACCTTCCAGCCAGAGGCCGATGACCAGCAATTCTTCCTCGGAAACGTAGCGTAGTAAGTGATCGAACCATTCTTGCCTGGCGAACAAGGTTTCCGGCATGGGCGCCGGATCGAGAAGGCCATCCGGCGCCTCCTCGGCTTGCCAGCGCGCGTGCTGTCGCGTCTGATTGCTGGAGACCGTCTGGGTCAAAGTGCGCAGCCAGGCCTGGTATTCCTCGGGGGTCTTGCCAGCAAACTGAGCGGCCTTTTCTATAGCTCGGGCAAAGGTTGCTTGCGCAACGTCCGAGGGCCGATCCTTGCCGAGGGCCGGTTCTCCCAAGTAGGCTTTCCCCAGGCGAACGAGGTACGGATACCAGTGCACCAGTAATTCACCCCAGGCTTCCTTGGAGCCGGCGCGCGCCTCACCCAAGAGTCGGTCAAACTCGGTTCGAGAAATCATCGGCGCGCCTCCGGGAAATGAACGGGAAGTGAAGGCGACAGGGAGATTATAGCCGGATCCCGGAAAGAAAAACAAAAAACCGCCCGCTTTGTGTTCGTTTTGGGTCTTGCCAAGTGTCTGTAGATGTGGAGCCAACGCAAGCCAGCGCGCGGATGGCGTGGCCGTAATTATCCGAGCCGTGGAGGTCCCGTTCAAGTGCACAAGAACTGCTATTGACACAACTTTCCAAGGAGAACAACATGAAACGCTGCACGGTTCTTTCGTGTCTCTTGGTTTGCCTTCTCGTAGGTGAGGCGAAGGCCCAGCCAGCACCGGTGAACACCGAGGTAACGATCGACTCGACGAAGGTCGACAAGCCGATGGTGCTTGGGGCCGGAAAGATCACTATTGGCGAGAAAGATACTTTCAGCGGCGTGAAGTTGGTGCTCCGCCACAAGCTCAACGCGAATGTCGAGATCGCCGGATACATCAATTTGAGCCCGGCACCGTCAAGCGGCAAGTCTTCCAGCTGGGACGGTAGGTGGCCCGCAGTGCCAAGTGGGGATTACACCATGCGCATCGAGGTGCGCTTCATTCAGGGCATGGATGCAAAAACCGTTTCGGCCGAGAAGGGTATAACGGTGCCTTGATCGTCACTCGAATTCGCCGGGTATCCGTTGACAGGGCGCGGGCAGGGGAATTTTTCGGGCGAGCCGCAGGAAGACCTGAATCCAGGATGGGTTGAATCCGAATTCCGCGACATTATTCTCCCATCCGCTTTACACGAGGTGCAAAGTGAGATCGTTAACGACATTTCGAACGCATCGCCGAGGCGCGACACTTGTTGAGTTGCTCCTGGTCATCGCCATCATTGCAATTCTGATTGCGTTGCTGGTCCCGGCCGTGCAGAAGGTGCGCGAGGCGGCGATTCGCACTCACAGCATGAACAACTTGATGCAAATCGCCCTGGCAACACATGCCTACGCAGGCGTCAAGAACGACCGGTTGCCATTGAATCTTGACAAATCCCTGTTCTTCGAACTTTTGCCTTTCATCGAGCAAGGCTCTGTCATGGCTGCATATACCCAAGTTTATGGGCTGGGTTTTTTCAGTAGTGACTATGAAATCCCCACCTATGTCAGTCCTGCAGATCCAACCGCTTACCTTGGCAGCAGAGGACGTTGCAGCTACGCCGCCAACGCTCAGGTGTTCACCTGGGGCTCAAAGTTGTCGGTGACTTTCCGCGACGGGACGTCGAATACCCTTGCCTTTGCCGAGCACTATTCCACCATGTGTTCAGCCACGACTTTCTACTGGTATGAATACGATGTTTTTCGGATACCTCCACAGTTTTATCATTTGACGGAGTTGAGAGTATCACGCCGGGCGACTTTCGCGGACGCTCAGGCGGGCGACGTTTATCCGATCACGAACGGCAATCCGTCGGCCTCGCGCGCGTCAGTTGCCGGATTGACATTTCAGGTGGCGCCCGCCCTCGCGGATTGCGATCCGCGCCTGGCCCAGACGCCGCACCGTGGCGGCATGCTCGTGGCATTGGGTGACGGCAGCATCCGACTCCTGGCGCCCGGAATCTCAGAAGCCACTTATTGGGCAGCCGTGACGCCCAATGGCAATGAGGTCCTGGGTTCCGACTGGCAATAGTTTTGCTTCCCACTCGAAATGCTTCCTACCAAAACGGTTCAACGGACGATCTTGCCCATGCCATTCGCTTTACACGAGGTGCAAAGTGAAATCCTTAACGACATTTCGAATGCATCGCCCAGGCGTGACCCTTGTTGAGTTGCTCGTGGTCATCGCGATTATCGCAATCCTGATTGCATTGCTGGTCCCGGCCGTGCAGAAGGTGCGAGAGGCTGCCGCGATGGCCCAAAGCTTCAATAACATCAAACAGATTAGCTTAGATTTCCACAACCTCACCGCGGCAAACGACGGGCATCTTCCTTGGTTTTATCAAGGCGTCCAGCGTTACCGAGATAGTACGTTCATGGAGGTGTTGCCTTATCTCGAGCAAGCGGCACTGTATGCCGAGTTAACAAGCGACCCGGCGGATCGCTATAACGGACGACTCGCCTGCTTCATCAATCCTCTTGATCCATCGATTGACGATATGAACCCCGATTTGGCACCGTACCGGGGGATTGGACTGTGTCAGGAAAAAATGGCACTGTCAAGTTACGCCGTCAATGCGCAGTTTTTCTGGTCATACCCGCGCATGAGTGGCATATCGGACGGAACGTCGCAAACGATCTGGTTGACGGAGCATTATGGCGGGAACTGCAACGGGACAACGTTCCTTTATAGCATGGGATTGTCAAACACTTGGAAGCCGATGCAATTCGCGTCCTTCGCCCATGGCGGACCAGTCCCGGGTCGGCCGAGTCCCGAAGACTACTATCCCAAGACGACCGGGAGCCCTCCGGTGAGCAGGGCAGACGATGGTAAGACCTTTCAAGTGGCTCCAAGGATCGTCGATTGTGATCCGCGTCTGCCGAACGCCAGCTCTCGGCGAGGCCTGCAAATTGGCTTGGCTGATGGCAGCGTCCGCGTACTCGCGCCAAGCGTGAGCCCCGAAGTCTTTTGGGGCATGGTGACACATAACGGCGCGGAGGCTTGGCCCGCTGAATAGGTCAACTTGACCTGATCCCCGCGTCGATCGGTTGCGCAGTCGAGTTCTCTCGGCGGTTTCGCGCACGACGGGGCGTCGGACCGTCCCGAAAACTTGCAGTGTTTCGCCACGGTTCGGTCCGCGAAACTGCCGAGCGAACTCAACGCCGCAACAGGTCCTCCTCAAGGTCCCTCCCCTTCTCCCCGTCTCCCCCTCTCCCCTTCTCCTTATACCAATCCCCAAAGGAGCCAAACCATGAGCCAAACTTATTCGGTGATCGGCACGCGGCCGATCCGTCACGATGGCGTCGATAAAGTCACGGGGCGTGCGCTGTACGGCGCGGACTTCCAGGCCGCGGGCCTCTTGCACGGGCGCATCCTGCGTAGCCAGCATGCCCACGCCAAGATCAAGAAAATCGACGTGTCCAAGGCCCTGGCACTACCGGGCGTCGAGGCGGTCATCACCTCGGCGGATTTTCCAGATCCGGGCAATCGCATGGCCGATCTCGGCGAAGGGGCGATTAATCTCGCGCACCTGAGCAGCAACTGCCTGGCGCGGGGCAAAGTCCGCTATCGTGGTCAGGCGGTCGCCGCCGTTGCCGCGGTCAACGGCCACATCGCCGAGGAGGCGTGCAAGCTGATCCAGGTCGAGTACGAAGTGCTGCCTCACGTCACCGAGGTGGTCCAGGCGATGCAGCCGGGCGCCCCGATCCTGCACGACGATCTCGTGACCGAATCGATGGCCGGCGCCAACGGCGAGAAGAAGCCGACCAACATCGCCAAGCACCTGCAATACAAGCTGGGCGACCCGGCCAAGGGATTCGCCGACGCGAAGATCATCGTCGAGAAGTCGTTCAACACCGCCACCGTGCATCAGGGCTACATTGAGCCACACAATGCGTCGGCCCTGTGGAATGCCGACGGCACGCTGACGATCTGGTGCTCGACGCAAGGCGCGTTCACGGTGCGGGCGCAGGTGGCTGAGTTATTGACGATGCCGATCGCAAAGATCAGGGTGGTGCCGATGGAGATCGGCGGCGGGTTCGGCGGTAAGATTCGTGTCTACCTGGAACCGGTAGCGGCCATCCTGAGCAAGAAGACTGGTAAGCCGGTGAAGGTGCTGATGGACCGCGCCGCCTGTTTCGAAGCGACCGGTCCGACGCCAGGCTCGCATATCAAGGTCAAAGTCGGCGCCGATGCAACGGGCCGCCTGACCGCCGCCGAGGCGTACCTGGCCTATGAGGCCGGGGCGTTTCCGGGCTCGCCGATCTGGGCCGGCTGCGTCTGCATCTTTTCGTGTTACGACATTCCGAACCTCCTGATCAACGGCTACGACGTCTGCGTCAACAAGCCGGCGACGTCGGCCTATCGCGCTCCCGGCGCCACCAATGCCGCCATGGCGATGGAGACGGTCGTCGATGAAATCTGCGAGAAGCTCAAGATCGATCCGCTTGATTTTCGCATCAAGAACTCGTCCAAGGAAGGCAGCCGGCGCGCCGACGGCCCAGTATTCCCACGCATCGGCGGCGTTGAAACCGCTCAGGCTGCCAAGAATCACCCCCACTACACCGCGCCGCTGGCCAAGGGGACCAACCCCGCGTTTCCCCGTGGCCGCGGCGTTGCTTCGGGATTCTGGTTCAACATCGGCCTGAAGTCGAGCGTCAGCGCTGCAGTCAACGGCGATGGCTCGGTCAGCATGGTCGAAGGCTCCACCGATATCGGCGGCACGCGCACCTCGATTGCGATGCAACTCGCCGAGACGCTCGGCATTCGCGTCGAGGATGTCAAGCCAAGCGTCGCCGACACTGACGCGATCGGCTACACCGACGTCACCGGCGGCAGCCGTGTCACTTATGCGACCGGCTGGGCTGCATTTGAGGCCGGCAAGGACATCCAACGGCAAATGATCGACAAAGTCGCGGCCCTATGGAAAGTGAAACCCGAGGAGCTTGAGTACAAGAATGGCGGCGTGGTTTCCAAGTCAGACGCCGCGAAGCAGCTTTCGTTCAAGGAAATCGCCGCCGAAGCACAGAAGCACGGCGCAGTGATCATTGGCCGGGCCAGCGTTGATCCGCCGTGGCCGGGCGGAGCGTTCGCAGTCAACATCGTCGATGTCGAGGTCGATCCGGACACGGGTAAGGTCAACATCCTGCGTTTCACCGCGGTGCAAGACTGCGGCAAAGCGATACACCCCAGCTATGTCGAGGGGCAAATCCAGGGGGGGTCGGTGCAAGGCATCGGCTGGGCGCTCAACGAGGAGTACGTTTACAACGACAAGGGCGTGATGGCGAACGCGAGCTTCCTCGATTATCGCATGCCGACCGCGCTCGATTTGCCGATGATCGACGCGGTGATCGTGGAGGTGCCCGATCCAGGTCATCCCTACGGGGTGCGTGGCGTGGGCGAGGTGCCGATTGTGCCGCCGTGCGGGGCGATTGCAAACGCGATCTATCACGCCGTGGGCGTGCGCATGGACGTCCTGCCGATGTCACCGCCGCGGGTGTGCAAGGCGCTTGGGGCGAAGAAGTGAGGGTATTACAATTTTGTGATGAACGTGCTTGACCGTAACCGATGATCCGGTCATAGTGAAGTAGGTGGCAAAATGCCCCAGTCCACCATCCGAATGTATCGCAAGTCGGATGGAACGATTCCGCTGGGCGAATGGCTCGATGAATTGGAGGTGCGCGAACCGCGAGCCTACAAAAAATATCTCGATCGAATCATTCTGCTGGAACAACTCGGAAGTGAGCTTCGTCGTCCCGTGGCCGATATTCTCCGTGATGGGATACGGGAATTGCGTGCCAAAGTCGGAACGGTGAATTACCGGATCCTCTACTTTTTTTCTGGCTCGAACATTGTCTGTCTCTCGCATGGCTTCACCAAGGAAAGCGACGTTCCGGAAGATGAGATCGATCTTGCGATTCAGCGAAAGAATCTGGTGAGCCGAGACCCAGACCGATACTCGGCAGAATGGGAGCGATGAAGCATGGCAACTACCAGGAATTTTGCGGACGTCATTCGCGCCAAGCTGGCGGCAGACCCGGAACTTGCCAGAGGAGTCCTAGAGGAATCGTTCAACTCCAATGTTGCGCAACAAGTTTACGATGCGCGACTTGCAGCGGGTCTGACCCAGAAACAACTTGCCGAACGTTGCGGTACGCAGCAGTCCGTGATTTCACGCATCGAGGACGCGGACTATTACGGGCATTCGTTGAGTTTGTTGAAACGCATTGCCGAGGCGTTGGATCGTACGGTGCGGGTTGAATTGAGTGAGCCACTGTACGGAATCAATGCAACCACCAAGACGCCGCGACCCAAGAGGGCGAGTCGAGTAAAAGGACGGCCGAAACCGAGCAAACGCTAGACTTTGATATTGGCGGGACAAATCCTGGTGGCTGGCCCACGCCTTCGGCGATGCTGAATTCCAAAAGAGGTGTGGAAAGGTGCAGTTGACGGGACCTGACATGAGATCAAAACCACCCGTGCCGATTTGCAAGAAATTCCTGACCTGCCGGAGAATCTACACCCATTCCGAGTTCAATGACACCTGCTTTGAAGGGCTGCGTTCGCACTATCAAAGCCATCGCTTTCCGTTCGCGATAACCACGGCCCTTTTTTTTCAGCTCGTCTCTGCACACGGTCAATACGAGATCGAGATTCAGCTTCAAACGCCGGAAGGGGAGATTGTTTGGAAGGACGGTCCTCCGGGTTCTTGCTCCCTGGACGAGACCCTCATGGTTTACGAATTCAAGCTTAGCGTAAATCTTGTCTTTCCCAAGCCCGGCCCTTATGTGGTGGTGCTAGTTGTGAATGGCGAAGAGCTGGAGCGTGAGCCATCCAGTGCCACGTTAAGTAGGCTGCCTGCGCAGGCGGATTGACAACCAAGGGGCTGCGCGGGACAAGGAGCCTGTTGTGGACAATGTCGCCTCAAGCCTCACCGCACCCCCCGATGCACCCGCAGCATCTCCAGAGTCCGCACAAACTCCGCCGGCAGCGGCGCCTCCACCGCGATTGGCTTCAACGTGCGCGGATGGATGAATCGCAAGCGCTTCGCATGGAGGGCTTGGCGTGAGAGAAGCACTTCATCCTTGGTCGCATCCAGGTGAGGCGCCATGTCCGATAGCCGAAATGCATCGCGGCCGCTGTAGACCTTGTCCGCGAGCACCGGGCAGCCGACGCTGGCGAGGTGGACGCGAATCTGGTGCGTGCGCCCTGTCCTCGGCTGGCAGCGCACGAAAGTGTAGCCGCGGAAGCGTTCCTCGACTTCGTAATACGTACACGCTTCCTTTCCCTTTACCTCGTCATCGGTGACGATCATCCGGATGCGGTCGTGCGGATGATGGCCGATGCGGCGTTCGATGTAGTCGCTGTCGCGGTCGAGCAGGCCCTGGGTGATGGCGACGTACTCCTTAAAGATCTTGCGCGTCTCGAACTGCATGCCGAGGTCGCGGTGGGTCTTCTCTTCCTTGGCGACGAGGATGGCGCCGGAGGTGTCGCGGTCAAGCCGATGCACGATGCCGGGCCGGTATTCGCCGTTGAGCTTGCTCAGGTGTTCTTTGAAATGATAGGCGAGCGCGTTAACGAGCGTGCCGGACCAGTTGCCGCGGGCGGGGTGGACGACCATGTTGTACGGCTTGTTGACGACGGCGAGAAACTCGTCCTCATAAAGGATATCGAGCGGGATGTTCTCCGGGATCGGGTCGGGTCGGGCGGGCTCTGGTAGCCAGATGCGAATGCGGTCTCCCTGCTTGACCTTGGTGCTGCGCTTGATCGGCAGTTCGTTGATCGTGACGCTGTCGGCCTCGATGGCCTTCTGAATGATCGAACGGCTGAAGTCCGGGAATTGCAGGACGAGATACTGATCGAGCCGCATGCCGGCGGTTTTCATCTGCACGGTGAGCTCAACCGCTCGGCCCACGCCGGGGATCGGCAGCAGGTCTTCGGTCTGGACTTCTTCAACTTCAAGTTCATCGTCGGAAGTGGGGAGTGGATTCATGGCGATGGGGGTTGCGGCACGGTCGGGAGGCCGCGCCACAACACGTGATCCGCCGGGTGTACTATCTATTTCTTCTCGATCCCGAACTTCTTGTGGAGATCATCGAACGGCATCTGGAATCCAGGATCGCGAAAGAGTCTGCGCAGGGATTCGTACGAATTCTCCAGCGACTTCCGCTTCGTCTCATCGTCCAGGATTTCCAGACGATCGCGGGCAAACTTGGCCTCGGCGGATTTGGGGAACTTTTCGACGAGTTCCTTGTAATTCTCCGATGCCTTCTTCAGCGAAGCCGGATTTTCGACGGCCAACGACTCCTGAGTGACGGCGAGCCCGAGCATCGCTTGCTGCATGAACACTGGATTCTTGTCGTCCTTGCAGTCTTCAACCAACTCGCCGTAAAGCCTCTGGGCTTCCTTGAGTGCGCTCAGGGAGCCGAGCTTGTCGGCCGCGGCAGACTTGACGCCCAAATCCCAGTAGGCGATCCAGGCAATCTGCAATCGTGCCGCTTTGCCCGCGGCCGAGGTTCGATCCTTGGAAAGCTCGTCGAGGCCGCGTGGGGCGCCATCGTAAAGAGTCAGCCACTGGAGTGACGTGCCTTGCTTCTGGTCATCCCACCAGCGATAGCCAAACCACAACAGAAAAATCACCACGACGACGGCAACTCCGTACAGAACCACGGTGCGGCGCTGGCTGGTCTGGACGCGCTGCATCACATGGCCCATGCGGTCGGCCAATGTGTTGGTCTCAAGCTCTTTGCGTTGGTCCGCCTTCATGGGTGCGACGCTCCTGTCGTCGATGGAAAATCGGAGCAGCGAGAAGCGCCCCGATGAGTTGATGATAGGTGCGAAGGCACGCGCGGTCAAGTGTCGCACTCATCTCGCCGGAGGCGAGTTGTTTGGGTCGCGCACGCGGTAAGTGGTTGCCACCAGCGAAAGGTCTGCTCACTGCGTGCGCGGTACCCAACTATCTCCCCTGCTGCAAAGTGCAGCAACGTGATTGATCCTGACACGGTGATTTGGAGCGAAAGCGAGCATTTTTTGGATCGGCGCGCGGTGAGTCCCGGGAGTCGTGTGGGCTGAAAATGGCGAATTCAAGAAAACTTGGCGTCGCAAGTCAATCTTCTCATGTCAGTTAGGTCGATTGGCTCAACGCAAAGTACGCCTGGCGCGGCTTTGGCATCTGCATTGCTTCTACTTCGGCGTCAACCGAGAGCGGAAGCGAGTCCCGAACTCGGGTGACAAGAGCCTGAACCTGCTCCATCACTCCCACCCCGGTACGCACGGGGTTCAAGCGGGTAGCGAGTCCCCGCTTGGCCCCGTGCAACCATCTCAACTTACTTCACGATGCAACACGTTCTTTGAGCCACTCCTTTGAAACCGAGCAGGGGGAGGCTCTTTTTTTGGCCCGCGGCCCGTAGTCCTTGGCATAGGGGGGTAGATCCAGGGCCTACGCATTAAATCTTATCGGGATTCGCATTGGCAAGGAGCACGGCTTCGAGAAACTGCGGATTCAACGCGGCGTTCCACTGCTTGCCCGCCAAGCTTTGTTTGCCCGGATGACGCTTTAGCATCATCAAAGCA
>SXGT01410356.1_pt1 | contig 10928 bp, 5 predicted proteins | sample 3176221 | NCBI WGS metagenome assembly SXGT01 (sample SAMN11356862, study PRJNA531348) | freshwater metagenome | isolation source: freshwater sample F1-120 | place: China: Fuxian Lake, Yuxi | collected 2017-12-25
GGTGCCTACCGCTCCGGCACGGAGCTTCACGTTATAAGACTGGAACGCTCCGGCCGGCAACGACACGAGCGTCGGCCAGGTGACGACATTGCCGGCGAGGATACCGCCGCCGGTCGAGGAGACGAAGGTGGCGCCGGCCGGAATGGTATCGGTAACCACCACGTTTGGCGCGGTGGCCGGTCCATCATTGAAAACGGTGACCGTGTATCCGATGTCCTGCCCCACAACCGTCACCGCCGGTCCGGTCTTGGTCATCCGGAGATCCGCGTTGCTCGAAACGACAGTGACCACTCGGGAGAATGGCGCTTGGCCGTTGTTGTTGGCCGGAGTCGGGTCCGGCGTCGGGGAGTTACTGGATGCGACGTTGATGTAGGACCCGCCGGCGTTGGCCCGGACGGTCACCCTAAAGGTCACCGGCAAGGCCGCCGCCAAGGACGGGATCAAGGGCCAGGTCACGACATTGCCGACCAGAAACCCGCCGGCGGTCGCGTTGACGAACGTCAGGCCGGTTGGAAGCGTATCGGTCACCAAAACGTTGGCCGCCACGCTCGGTCCGTTGTTGAGCACCGTGATGTCGTAACTGAAATGCTGCGACACGGTGGCGGTGGCCGGGCCGGTCTTGGTGGTCACGACATCGGCGAGCGCCGCCACGGGAACGGTGGCTTGGGATCCGGACGCCGAGCCGTCGTTGTTCGACGGCACCGGATCAGGACTTGTGGCGGTGCTGGCGGCAATGTTGGTGTAGGCACCGCCGTTGGCCGCACGGGTGATCAACGTGAACGACACACTGGCGCCGTTGGCCAGGCTCGATACGGCAGGCCACGTCACCACGTTGCCTGCCAACGCACCGGTGTTGGACGCACTGACGAAGGTCAAACCGGCCGGCAACGTATCGGTAATCACGACGTTCGTGGCCGCGCTGGGCCCGTTGTTGACCGCGGTGATCGTGAAGAGAATGTCTTGACCGGCGGTGGCGCTGGCCGGCCCGGTCTTCGTCGTGATAAGATCCGCGCTGACATCGACCGTCGTTGAAGCCGGGGCCCGGTTATTGGTCAGGTTCGGGTCCGGCGAACTCGACGTCGCGGCCGCGGTGTTCGCATAGGTCCCCGCCGCCGGATAGGTCAAGACCAGCGTGTAACTAGTCGACGCCCCCGACGCGAGACTCGCCACCGGGGCCCACGTCACCACGTTGCCGAACGGGGTGCCGCCGACCGCACTCACGATCACGGCCCCGGCCGGCAGCGTATCGGTCACGACGACGTTGGTGGCGGCGCTCGGTCCGTTGTTCGTGACCGTAATCGTGTAGGTCACGTTGGTGCCGGCCGTGGCGCTTGCCGGGCCCACGTTGGTCACGGCGACGTCCGCCGAGGGCGTGACCGTCGTGGTGACCCGAGCCGGGCCCGCTGAGCCGTCATTGTTGGCCACGGTGGGATCCGGGGTCGGCGAAGTACTCGCCGCGATGTTCTGATAGCTCCCGCCCGCCGCAAAAGTGACCGTAACATCGAAGCTGACGGTCCCACCATTGGCGATGGTCACCGCGGGCCAGGTCACGACAGCGCCCGAAGGCGCACCGGAGCCCGTGGCGCTGACGAAGGTGGCGCCGGCCGGCAGCGTGTCGGTGATCACCACTGCCGTCGCCGCGTCGGGCCCGTTGTTCGTGGCGGTAACGGTATAGACGGCATTCGCTCCAGCGGCGACGCGCACCGAACCGGCCTTGGTTGTGACGACATCGGCAACGGCCGCCACGGTCGTAACGGCAACAGCCCGGTTGTTGGCCAGACTCGGATCGGCCGACGAGCTGGTGGCGGCGGCCACATTGCTGAACGATCCGCCGGCTGCAAAACTCAGGGTAACGGTGAAAGTCACCGGAGCGCCGACGGCCAAACTCGCGATGGTTGGCCAGGTCACGACGTTCCCGGCCAAGATTCCGCCGCCGGTGGCGCCGACAAGGGTCGCACCAGCCGGCAGCGTGTCGGTCACCACCACATTCGTCGCGGGATTCGGCCCGGCATTGCTGACCGTGAGGTCGTACCCGACGTTGGTGGCGGCCGACGCGGTGGCGGGACCGGTCTTCGAAATGCTGACATCGGCGGGGGCGGAGACCACGGTGGTCACTCGGGCACCCGCCGAAGATCCGTTGTTATTGGCCGGCGTCGGGTCCGCGCTGCCCGATTGGCTCGCGGCCAGGTTCAGGTAGCTGCCGGCCGCCGCATAGCTGACGGTGACGGTGTAGACGATCGCAGGGGCTCCGCTTGCCAAACTGGCAATCACGGGCCACGTCACCACATTGCCGGCCAGCGTCCCTCCGTTCGATGCTGATCCGAACGTCGCTCCGACCGGCAAGGTATCGGAAATGACGACGTTGACGGCGGCGTTAGGTCCGGCGTTGGTCGTCGCGATGTCGTAGACAACGTCGGTACCCACGGTAGCCGCGGTCGGGCCGGTCTTCGTGGTGGCCAGGTTGGCCGGTGGGAGGTTGACCACGGTGAGGTCCGCCGCGGTGTTGTTCCCCCGGTTGCCGGTCGGCTCTCCGCCCCCTTGAACGGTGACGGGGTTGGTCACGGACGGTGCGGCGGCCACGCCCACGCTTACGGTCAGAGTGATGGCGGGGGCGTTCGAGCCGGCGTTGATCGCGTTCGGCCGGGTGCAGGTGACGACTTGACCCGCGGCGGCGCAGGTCCAGGCCGTCCCGGTGCCGGACACGAAAGTCAAACCCGCCGGCAGGGTGTCGGTCACCGTCACCGTACCGCTCGACGCGACATTGCCCGAGTTCCGAACCCGAATGGTATAGGCGCCGTTCACGCCGACGGTGAAGGTACCAGCATGGGTTTTGGTGACCGTCAAATCGGGAGCCCGCACCGTGACGTTCTCCCCGGCCCTCGCTGGATTGTACGCAGCGCTCGTCGTGCCGGTCGGGGTGGCCCGAGCCGGGTCCAGATAGATGGCCCGGGCTGGGTTGTTGTACACCCCATTCGGAGCACTCGAGGCCACGGTCACGACGAAGGTCTGGCTGACACTACCCCCGCCTGGAATCGAGAAAGTCGTCCACTGAGGGATCGGGGCGCCGGCGGCGGGGTCGGCGGTGACGGGGCGACTGGCCCCGCCGGTAAAGACCGGCGCCGAGCTTGACGCGTACGTGAAGCCGGCGGGCAGGGTGTCGAGCAAGAACACGCTCCGCGCGGTATCCCGGTTGGCCGCGTTGGCGGCCACGATCCGGTAGGTGGCGGTGGTCCCAGCCGGGCCATTGGTGACGGTGGCGGTGGTGGTGGTCTTCGTGACCGTCAAGACGGGGACACATAGAACCCCGGCCGAGGTACCGGGCGTCGCGCCGATGCCGGCGATCAGGCTTCGACCGCCGCCGCCGTTGGTAGCGCCAAACGGAAGCAGTCCGGTGGTGGTGCTGCCCCGGGCCCCACCCGCCACGTCAACCGACGTGGCACCCGACAAGATCACCGTGCCGCCGCCACCGCCACCCCCCGGGCCGTGGGCCGAACCGGCCCCGGACTGGGTGATCCACGCGTCCCCACCCCGGCCACCGCGGGCTTGAACGGTCAAGCCTCCAACGCCGTCGTTGGTGGTCAACACCACGACACTCCCGCCCGCTCCACCACCGCCGGCACCGTCGTTGGCTGGCGAGTTACCGGCAAGGCCGTTGGCGGTGATCGTCCCGACGCCGGTTACGGTCCCGGCGCGGATCAGCACGATGCCACCCCCCGCCCCGCCGCCGTTTTCGGGTGCCGCGGAGTTGTTCCGGCTGCCGCCGCCGCCGCCGCCACCTAACACAATCCGGTTGACCGCGCCGACCAGGAACGCCGTTCCGCCGCGGCCGCCCACATCGAGGGCCGAACTCCACGACTGGCCGCCCTGACCGCCGAAGCCACCGTTGGACCCGCCACCGCCACCGGAATTCTGGTCGTTGAGCGTCGGGTTGCCATCGGTGCCGCCGCCGCCCGCCGTGGCCGGCGCACCCCGCGCCGCATCGCCGGCGGGATAGCCTTCGAGGCCCAAGTCGAGGTTGGTGTTGGTTCGCGGATCGAGCACCCAGCGGGGCGTCCCGGCTACGCCTTCGCCCTTGATGCCGTGGAACGGATTGCTCGAGAGGTTCACGTAGTCGGTGTTGGCACCCCCGGCCCCGCCCGCCGGCCCGAGCCCCGCCCCACCCCGAAAGCCCCGGCCGTCGACACTCACGGTGCCGCCAAGGGTGAGCTGGCCGGCCACGTCGATGGCCAGGATCCCGCCAGTGGTGCCGTTCCAGAATCCGGCGGTCAGGCTTGATCCGAGGGTGGCCTGGGAATACTGGGGCACCCGGACGACTTGGTAGCGGCGTTGACCCTGAGTGGCGGTCGCGGCGGCATTGGAATAGGTGTTGAGGAGGCCGTTGCCGGCGCCGGTGCCCCGGAAGGTCAGCGATCCGCCCCCCGCCCCAACCGAGATGGTGGCGGTGACGTACTCGTAGCGGCCGGAATTGTTGAGGTTGGTGCTGCCGCTACCGGTCGTCGTCCCCGCGCCGTATCCGGAGTTATTGCCTGCATTGATCGCGGCATCCTGCATCTGGATGATGAGGAGCAGATCACCGGGGGTGATGGTGGTCGTGGCACCGGTCGCGGCGCCGAGGGTGATGGCTCCGGCCCCGCTGGCCGTGGTGGTTAGACCGGGGTAGTAGGTGTTGACGATCCCCGACAGCGTGCCCCCGGGGCCATCCTTGCCGGGCGTTCCACAGACTGCCTGCGCGCTCAACGACATCGAACCGAGGGTCAGGGCGTTTACCAAACCCCAGAATGACCGTGCCAACGACATGAGCAGCCGACTCGAGTGAAGGACCCGTGGATGAGGCCAAGTGGCCCTAGCCACTGCGTTGCAGCCAAAACCATGCCACACAATACAAGTTGTTGTAAAATAGTTACTTAGCTGTGTGATTCAACCGTAACCAGGCCCCGGGCCGAGGCGAAGCTGGAACCGACCGGCCGGTTTCACGGTGCCCGGCGGCCTCGCCAGTCGCTTGACCGGGCCCGGTCGAACCTCTTTAGTTCTCCGGCCGATGCCATTCTCCACCTACACCAACTTCGAGCGGGACGAGTGGGCCCCGCTCCGGTTCAACACCCCACTCACGCTGACCGAAACGGATCTGGCTGAGCTTCGGGGCGTCAACGACCAACTGTCGATGCGGGATGTGGAAGAAGTCTACTTGCCCCTCTCCCGGCTTCTCAACCTCCATGTGGCCGCCACGCGAGACTTGGCCCGGGTGGCCGATATCTTTCTCGGCAAGACGGCCGGCCGGAAGCCCTACATCATCGGGATTGCCGGGAGCGTGGCGGTCGGGAAGAGCACCACCGCCCGGGTCATGCAGGCGCTGCTGGCCCGCTGGCCCGATCACCCGACCGTTGAACTGATTACCACCGATGGGTTCCTGTACTCCAATGCTCAGTTGGAGGAGCGGGGGCTGATGCAGCGCAAGGGCTTTCCGGAGAGCTACGACGCCCGGCGTTTGGTTCAATTCGTGGCCGACGTGAAGGGCGGCGCCCCGACGGTGTCGGCCCCGGTGTACTCACATTTGGTGTACGACATCGTTCCCGGAGCGGAGGACGTGGTCCGCCAGCCCGACATCCTGATCATCGAGGGACACAACGTGCTCCAGGGCGCCGACGGCCGCTTGGGCGATGGCGACCGGCCTTTCGTGTCGGATTTCTTCGATTTCTCGATCTTCGTCGACGCGGACGAGGCCCACATCCGCCAGTGGTTTCTCAGCCGGTTCCAGCGGCTTCGCGATACGGCGTTTCGCGACCCGAAATCCTTCTTCCGCCGCTACGCCGAGATGAGCGACGCCGAGGCGCTGGCGTTTGCGGGCAAGGTATGGACGGAGATCAACGGCCGGAATTTGAAGGAGAACATCGAGTCCACCAAGGAGCGGGCCCACCTGATCCTGGAAAAGGGCGCCGACCACAGCGTGACCCGGATCAGGCTCCGGCGTCTCTAGTCGAAACCTTGGGGCAGAGGGCCCCGTACAAACCTGTTCACCATGCAATTCCCGATTGAAAGGACTCTGATGCGCTCCCTCGACCTCGCCGCCATCCTGCTCACTGGCGTCATCTCCGCCACCCTGGCATCGCCGGCCGCCGCCCAAGCCGCCGCAGCCGCCCCTGCCGCCACGGCGGCCGCCAATCCGAAGCTCTTGGGTACCTGGGAAGGGCCCTATACGACGGACGGGCCTTCGGGCACCATGACCGTTACCCTTGCCAAAGACGGCGCGGGCTTCAAAGTCACCGCTTCGTTAGGCGGGGGCGACGCCCCGGCGCCGGGCGAGCCCCGGGAGTTGGTCATCGACGGCGACAAAGTGACCTGGAAGCAGATCTTCGGCGAATACGACGTGACCTTCAAGGCCACGCTCGGCGCCGACGGAGCGGTGACGGGGACCTTGGAAGCGATGCAAGGCGGGAGCTTCGTTGGCGGAGGAAGCTACACGCTGGCCAAGAAGTAGCGACAAGAGGAAGGGGCGGGGCGAGCCCTAGCTCGCCCCGCCCCATCGTTGGTGCCCTTCGCTTACTGGCGGAGCCGGTTGGTCTTGAGCAAGATCGCACCGGACTCATGGCCCGCCCCGTACCGGCCCGACGCGTCGTTCCCGCTCAAATAGCGGATTTCCGCGACCTCGGCGACCCGGATGTTCTTGAGGTCCTCGACGCTTTCCTGTTTCACATCATCGACATAGACCACCGGGCCTGACTTCTTGTTGGCTTCGTCGGCCAGCATCCGGTCCCGCCCGGCGTTGGCGGTCCGGGAGGCGTCGTCGATGGAGCCGGTCGGATTGTCTTCGCTGCCGGTGTTCCGACTGGACGGCCGGGAGGCTGCCGAGCCGAAGGACGCCGAGCCGATGCTTCCCTTGGACCGGGCGGTTTTGAGCCATTGGGGCCGGAGGAGCCGAACGGCGTCATGCACGGTCGAGATATCCTCCCGCTCTTTGATTTCCTCGACGGTGATCAAGTACCGGTCCTTCTTCTGGGCTGCTGCGGCGGTGCTGCCGACCGTCAGTCCGGATCCCGCGATGAGCAACAGCGCCAGCCCGATCTCCCTGATCATGGATCCTCCTCTGAACCCGAGTTTACCGCCTCATACCGTACTCAACGTACCCGTCGTTCGGCCTTGACGTCAATAACCTCGATCCGTTCGATGACATCGCCTTCGAGAATTTCGTCGACGACCTCGAGCCCCCGGGTGATCTGACCCCAGACCGTATAGTCGAAATCAAGCCGAAGGTTGTCGACCAAATTGATGAAGAGCTGGGCATCGCCGGTGTTCCGGCCGCGAGTCGAAATTCCGAGGGTCCCGCGTTCGTGGGAGATCCGCCCCACCTCATCAGCCAGGAACCGGGCATCGCCATAGTACTCATTGGCGTTGGGGCTGCCGCCCTGAATCACGAAGTTCGGTTCCACCCGGTGCCAGGTCAACAAGTCGTAGTATCCCTGGCGGGCCAAAGCGACGACTCGCGCTGTGGTGACGGGCGCCAAATCCGGCCGGAGCAGAATCTCGAAACTGCCGCCCCCTGACCCGGGGCTCATGACCACCACCAGCTTGGTTCCATCGGCCGGGACCGAATCCGGAGCCGGCTTGGGTAGCGGCACCGGATTGGCCGTCTTCGTCACCCCCGTCCACTTGGAAATCAACCCCGCGGCCCGGTTGGCCACCTCGGGATCGAAATCCCGGAGAAAGGGCTCGAGGTTTGGCGCCAGGGCCGGATCGCCGAGCTCGGCCAACCGGTCCAGGATAGCGACCCGGGGATCGCGGGAGTTCTCGCGGCGCTCGGCGGTCAGCCGGCGGAGGGACGCCAGTAGCGATGCGGCAGCCCGGGAGCGATCGGGCGCGCCCTCGAGCAGTTGGGCGGCGGTCATCACGAGCTGATAGTCGGTCCGGGCCAGTTGGGCGCGGAGCACCGAATCGTTGGCATGCCCGCGGACCTTGAGGAGCCCGCTGATTGCGGCCTGCCGGACGTTGTCCTCCCGATCGGCCGCGAGGGCCAGGAGCCGGTCGCCATCGCCAACGATGGCCGCCGCGAGGGCCAGGAGCCGGTCGCCATCGCCAACGATGGCCGCCGCGCGGGCCGCATAGGCCCGAACCTGCCAGGTCGGATCGGCCGCCAAGCGGCCCAACAACGTGGCCGCCCGGGCTGGGCCGGCTTTGGCCAAGGCAAGCAGGGCGCGAGCCCCCCGGTGCCAGCTGGCGAGGCTTTCGATCCGTCCCCTGGGAGAGGCCGCCAGTGAGTCGACGATCCGCCCCAACGCATCCACCGCGGCGAGCGAGTCCGAACAGGGGTTCCCCAGGAGATCGAGTGCCTGGAGGGCAACCGCCCCGGAACGATCCTTGGCGGCGCGGAGGACCGGACCACATTCACCCGATTGGAAGTGACGACCGAAAGCCCGGAGCGCCTCGAGCCGGACCATGGGCTCGGGGTCGGCCATCCCCCGGATCACGGCATCCCGCCGCTCGGCGAGGTCCGGGGGTGCCGACGCCCACCCGATCCCGAGCCGGCGAACCTCGGGATCGGCGTCCGTGAGTGCCCTGGCGAGCAACGCCTGGGGCCGGCGACCCGCCCGAGCGAGCGTGGCCACCGCGGCGCGGCGCACCCGGGCCGCCGCCGCCGGATCGGTGTCGTTGGTGTAGGTGACCAGCTGTTCCAGGCGGCCGAGCGCCCCGCCACCCAACGGCGCCACCCGGCCGTTGATCCGGACAAAGGACTCGGCCCCGCGGACGATCTCGACCATCGCGGCGGGCGACGCGGCCTCGGCCAGCCAGCCGTCGAACAGCGCGGCGGTCCTGGCAGCCCGGCCCGGATTGGTCAGGCGGACCCGGCCGAGTGCCCGCGCCGTCGCCCCGAGTTCGAGCGGCCGGGGCCCGAGGGCCGAGAGCAACCCGGCCACGGTATCGGCGGCGGTCGAGTCTTTGGCAATCTGGGCCAAGGCCCAAATCGCTTCGGTTCGAATGGCGGGGTTCGGGTCTTTCAGGAATCCGGCCACTCGGGGCACGGCGGCCGCGCGTTCGGACCGGCCCAAAGCTCTCAGCTCGGCCACTCGGCAATCGGCGGCTCGGCACTCGGCGGGGAGTTGGAGGAACAGAGCGAAGGCGAGGGTGATCATTGGATGCCGACCATGCCTTTGGCGGAGAGGCGAAGCTTCTGGGCATCGTAGCCGATGCCGTCTTTGAAGACTACCCGGACGTTCCGGATGACGGCGGGGGTGGTGGCGAGGTTGCCGTCGAGCACCACCAGATCAGCGTGCTTCCCGATGGTGATGGTGCCGCGCTGGTTGAGTTCGCGAAGGACTTGGGCGCCGTTGGCGGACATGATCTTGACGGCTTCGACCGGGGTGAAGCCGGCTTCGACCAGGAGTTCGTAGTTCCGGTGATCGCCGGAGCCGGGCAGGCTTCCGTTACCCCACGGATCGACACCGGCGGCCAGGAGGCCACCGGCTTGGACCCATTTCCGCTCGAACTGCATCATCTTCTGGAACAGCCGGGGGGGGACGAACCCGTTCCCCTTGTTGGTGGCCTCGAGCTCGGACAAGACGACCGCCCGGGCGGCCGGAGCGATCATCTCGAGCGCCTCGGGAGTGACCTTGGCCCGGCCGGGGACGAACAACTCGTAGACCGACAGCGTCGACGTCAGTGCGGTGTTTTGGGCCAGCAGTTCGCGGATCGTCGAATCGACCGCGGGGGAGTCGACGTCGACATCGGCTTGGATCCGCATGTTCTTGGGCGAGCAGCGGTCGAGCTCGCGGTCCGGAACCCAGTCGCTGTTGGTGATGAAGCCGTGTTCGAGGTTGTCGATGCCGAGGGCGGCGGCTTCGCGGAAGCTGACCGAACAGAGATGGCCGGTCACTCCCATCCCGTGTTTGTGGGCTTCCTCGATGGCGGCGCCCAGCACGGCACGGCTGATCCCGCCCTGGAACTTGAGCCAGGTGACTCCTTCGCTGGCCAAATACGCGATCACCCGGCGGGCTTCTTCGGGGCTTTCGAGCCGGCGGTCCCGGCCGGGCCCGGGGCCGGGGCCGTTGAGATAGGGTCCGCTCAAGTGCATCCGCGGTCCGGGGGCCAAGCCGCGGTCGATGTCGCGTTTGGTGTTGATCTCGTCGTACGGCATCTGGGCGCCGCCGGTGCGAACGGTCGTGATGCCGCCGCCGAGATAGAGCCGCGGGGCGGAAACCGCCATTTGGGTCAGACCGGCGCTCGAAAAGAAATACTGGTGGGCATGGAGGTCGTAGAGTCCGGGACTCAGTGTCGTCCCGGTGAGGTCGTGGACCTTGGCGCCAGGGGGCACGGCCACCAATGCGTCGTCGCCCACCGCGGAAATCCGGCCGTCGGTCAGGATGACGGTCTGGTTGTCGCGCACCGGGGCGCCAGTGCCGTCGATCAAGCGGACGTGGCGGAGCGCGACGACCGGCGCATCCTCGACGACGAACTGCCGGGTCAGCGGTGACAGGGCCGGACGGGCTTGGGCCGCGGCCGAAGCGGTCAGGGCGGCGAGCCATATCGCTGCTTGGAACGAGAACATTCTCATGCGGAGGAAATTACCAACAAGACTCGGGTTCCGCGATCAGGGGCCGGCCTCAGGCCGTCTCGATCGAGGCCGCCAGCTCGAGGCCCAACTCACGCACCGATACTTCACGCATTTCGACTGTCCGGATCTTACCGGTGACGGTCATCGGAAAGGCCTCGGAAAACCGGATGTACCGGGGAATCTTGAAGGTCGCGATCTGGCCTTTGCAGAACGCCTTGATTTCCTCCTCGGTGGCGGTGTGGCCGTCTTTCAGTTTGACCCAGGCGCAGAGTTCCTCGCCGTATTTCTGATCGGGCACCCCGACGACTTGGACGTCTTGGACTTTCGGGTGGCGATAGAGGAATTCTTCGATTTCCCTTGGGAAAATGTTCTCGCCGCCCCGGATGAC
>SXGT01842384.1_pt1 | contig 10925 bp, 5 predicted proteins | sample 3176221 | NCBI WGS metagenome assembly SXGT01 (sample SAMN11356862, study PRJNA531348) | freshwater metagenome | isolation source: freshwater sample F1-120 | place: China: Fuxian Lake, Yuxi | collected 2017-12-25
GATGATGAAGATGATGATGGTGATGATGGCCGTGTTCTTCTACAAGGTCGCGGCCGGGCTGTCGCTGTACTTCATCGTCAGCACGGCCTGGGGCATCATCGAGCGCCAGTTCATCCCGAAGCCGAAGGTGAACCTGGACGATCCGAAGGCGAAGGCCGACGCCCCCGGCTCCAACGGGAAGCCGATGACGCCGGAGGAGGCGAAGGCCGCGGTGCTCGCGCAAAAGCCCAAGGGGTTCCTGGGCCGATTGAAACAGGCGCTCCGGGAGAAGATGGAAGAGATGCAGAAGCGCGCCGACGAGCAGGCGAAGCGGCAGATCCGCAACGATCCCAGTCGCCCCGGCGGGCAGTCGCCCCCGGTCGAGAACCAGGGACCGACACCGGGCACGATCCCGCGCGACAAGAAGAAGAAAAAGCGCAAGTAGTGGAATTGTGGTCCGGTCACGGTGGGACGGGACCACAACAACTGAGCTGCAATCAACCAGTAGCCCGCGGCGCGGCGCGGCCGCGCCTCGAATCGCGCGGGTGCGGGTTACGACGAACTGGTCCCGAGGTTGACTTCGTGTCCGATCCCGCGGCGGCACAGTTCCGGTCCGGCCTGATTTGCGGGCTGGTCGCGTATCTCTGGTGGGGCCTGGTGCCGCTGTACTTCGCCGCGCTCGCCGCGCTCGGCGTGCCCGCGTGGGAGATCCTCGCGCACCGCATTTTCTGGTCGCTGCCGGTCGTCGGCGTGCTCATCACCTGGGCGGCCGGCTGGCGCGACGTGTTTCGCGTGCTGCGATCGCGCGCGCTCCTCCTCATCTTGTTACTCTCGTCGTTCCTCCTCGCGGTCAACTGGCTCGTCTACATCTATGCGACCGTACCCGGGCGCGTGGTGGAGGCGAGCCTGGGCTACTACATGATGCCGCTGGTGAACGCGGCCCTCGCGCCGATCTTCCTGAAGGAGAAGCTGCGCCGCGCACACTACCCGGCGCTGGCGCTGGTCGCGATGGGCGTGGCGATCCCGTTCGTGTGGAAGGGGAACTTCACCTGGATCGCGGTGGCCCTGCCGATCTCGTTCGGGCTGTACGGGCTGGTGCGAAAGATGGTTCGCGTCGAGAGCATGACCGGCCTCGCGGTCGAAACGATCCTGATGCTCGCGCCGTCGCTCGCGTTCCTGGTCTACCTCTCGGCGCTCGACCGGAACCACATGACGCCGAACGATTGGGGCCTGAACGCCCTGATCGCGTTCAGCGGCATCGTCACGGTGATCCCGCTGCTCACGTTCACGCTGGCGATCCGCCGGTTGCCGCTGCTCGCGGTCAGCTTCATGCAGTTCATCTCGCCGACGGTGCAGATGTTCATCGCGGTAACATGGCTCGGCGAGTCGCTCACACCCGACCGCATCGCCGCGTTCGTATGCGTGTGGCTGGCGGTGGCGATCTTCGTTCTGGACGCGCTCTTTCAGGCGCGCCAGAAGAAAAGTGCCGCGGCGCGGGTCGCGGTTCCCGCAGGATTGTCTTTCCCTGGGACCGCGGGCGTCCCGCCCGCTGCTCCGCGTATGGTGTCGTTCAACGAAGAATCGTGAAGCTTTCTGAGCGGCATTGCGGCGGGCGGGACGCCCGCGGTCCCAGGGAAGGCACTCACACCACAATCTTGAACACCTCGCGCTGTGGCTCTCCCCCTGTCACATGCACCTTGCTGTTGGCGTCGATGTACACGTCCACCTCGCTGCGGACGCCGAACTCGGGCAGGTAGATGCCCGGTTCGATGCTGAAGCAGGTGCGCGGGATGATGCGGCGGTCGTCGCGCGTTTCCAGGCCGTCGATGTGCGCGCCGTTGCCGTGAACCTCTTGCCCGATGTTGTGTCCGGTGCGGTGCGTGAAGTTGTCGCCGTACCCCGCGGCCTCGATCACGGCGCGGGTCGCGTTGTCGATCTCCCAGCCCTGTAGCGCGCGGCCCGCCGCGAACGCGTCCTGCACGCACTTGATGCCGGCGTCGCGGGCCGCGGCCACGACGTTGAACACCTTCGTGTACTGCTCCGGCACCGACGCGCCCACATACGCGACGCGGGTGTAGTCGGCGTACACGGCGCGCGGGCGCTGCATCTTCGCCCACAGGTCGATGAGCACGAACGCGCCGCGCTCGATGGGCGCGTCGTTCTCGTCACTGTTATCGAAGTGCGGGTCGCCGCTGTGCGGGCCGACGCCGACAATCGGCGAGCTGTACGTCGTCATGCCGTTGTCGGCGAAGTGCTTCATAATGCGGGCCTGGACCGCCCGCTCCATCACCTTGCCCTTCGCCTTGATCTCGGACGCGATGAAGTCGAAGGCCACGTCGTAGGCGGCGCGGCACAACTTCGCGGCCTCGAAGTGCGACTTCTCCTGGTCGGCGTCCCACACCGCCTCGAACTGCTGGATCAGGTCGCCGCTGGCGACGATGGCGCAGCCGAACGACTTCACCAGTTCGATGGTGCCCGCGTCGACGCGGCCGATGTACGGGTTGGCGTTCCGCTCGCTGTACTCCATCGCCACCCGCTTCGCCCCGCTCACGAGCTTGCCGACGCCGGCTTCGAGGTCTTGCCAGCGGCGGTACACGGTCTTGTTCGCGCCGGGCAGGTGGTCGAGCGACGCCGGCTCGATGGCGTGAACGAGCTTCCGCGGCTCGCCACTGGCCGGCACGAAGTAGAACCAGCGGCGCGATAGTTTCGGCATGACGCCCGCGACGCGCTGTGCCAAGATGTTCTGCCCGCGGAAGTCGTACAGCAGCCAGCCGTCGCAGCCGGCCTCGCGGATCGCGGCTTGAACGGCGGAAAGGTCGAACATGAGTGTCTCCAAGAAGTCCCTTCGGGACTGACTCTAAACTATTGCCTCGCATCCAGTGAGGCGAATCCTCTTTCCCCTTGCGAGTCCTTCTCCCATCAGGATAATCGACTTCTCCCCTGCCCTCCCTCACGCCTGCCACACCCATGCGATACCGCTGCCCCCTGCTCGCGCTCGCGCTGCTGCCGCTGGCGACCTCCGCGAGCGCCGTCGAGCCGTCCGACCTGAAGCCGGGCCTCGTGACCACCTATCGCGCGCACCGCGCGGGCGAGGAACCGCCGCGCGTCGTGCGGCTCGAACCGACCGTCGCGATCACGCTCGCGAAGGGGGAGATGGCCCACCCGCGGCTCGACAGCCTCGGTTGGGTTCACTGGAAGGGCTACCTGAACATCACCCGCGCCGGGAAGTACACGTTCTCCGCGACCGTCGCGGGCGGCGAACTTCAAGTGCTGGTTCACGGCCACGAAGCGCTCGGTAAGGAACTTCAGTTCGACGGCGGCGTGGTCGCGTTCGACGCGAACTTCCGTCCGACCGAGCACAACGGCCCGGCGCGCGTCGAACTGTTCTGGCAGGGGCCGGGGTTCGTGAAGGAACCGCTGCCGAACCAGTTCATCGGCCACCTCGCGAAGGACCGGCCGAAGGAGTTCTCCCGCGACGGCCAACTCGAACACGGCCGCTTCAAGTTCGAGGAACTGAGCTGCGTGAAGTGCCACAAGCCCGCGGCCGACGACAAGATGGCGAAGACCCTCGCGGACCGCGCGGGGCCGAACCTGACGGACGTGGCGAAGCGGGCGTACCCCGGCTGGATATACACCTGGCTCGCCGACCCCGCGAAGCTGCGCGCCCACACCACGATGCCCAAGAGTTTCGCCGACACCGACGTGGGCACGGCCGAGCGCTACGCGGTCACGCAGTACCTCGTGTCGCTCGCGGGCAAGCCGCTCGACGTGGTGAAACTGCCCACCGTGCCGCCGAACGACATCAAGCAGAGCATGGACCGCGGGCGCGTGCTGTATCACGTCACCGGCTGTGCGACATGCCACAGCGACCCCATCCCGCGCAAGAAGAAAGACGACGAGGAGGAAAAGGAAGCGCTCGCGCCGGGCGACTACGTCTTCGGTCAGACCACACTCGCCGGCCCCACAGCGAAGTACACCCTCGGCGCGCTCGGCAGCAAGTTCACCCCGGCGACGCTCGCCGCGTACCTCCAAGACCCGCTGAAGACCAATCCGCACGGCCGGATGCCGAAGATGAACCTGACCGCGCCCGAGGCGCTCGACATCGCCCGCTACCTGTGCCGCACGCAGGAAGAGAGCGTGACGCCAGACAAACTGCCGCTGCCGACCCTGCGCGCGACCGATCTCGCCAAGACCGTGCTCGCGACCGCGACCGACGCGCAGAAGAAGCGGTTCGATGAGCTGGTGCCCGCGGTGCAGTGGGCCGAACTCGGCTCGCGCATCGTCGCCACGAAGGGTTGCATCAACTGCCACACCATCGAGGAGAAGGGCAAGCCGCGTGCGGCGCTCGACACCTTCGCCGCACTGAACGACGTGAAGAAGGCCGGTGAGAAGGGCTGTCTCGACGCGAAGCCGGACCCGGCGAAGGTGCCCGTTTACAAGCTGGAAGTGAAGGAGCGCGAGGCGCTGGCCGCGTTCGTGAAGGACGGCTTTGCCGGGGCCGGTGCGCCCGCTCCGACCTACCACGCCCGCGTCGCGCTGAAGCGGTTCAACTGCCTGAACTGCCACCAGCGCGACGGCGAGGGCGGCATCCCTGTCGAACTGGCCGAGCAGATGCGCCAGATGGAGAAGTCCGAGAACGCCGACGACGTGCGGCCCCCGGTGCTCACCGGCATCGGCCACAAGACCCGCACGACGTGGTTGAAATCGGTGCTGACGCAGAGCGGGCGTGCCCGGCCGTGGATGCAGCTTCGGATGCCGCAGTACGGCGAGGGTAACGTCGGCTTCATGCCCGAAGCGCTCGCGGCCCTCGAAGGGACCACCACAGACGACAAGGTGCACGTCGTCGAGCGCACCAACGCGAAACTCGCCGCCGGTCGCGCGATCATCGGCAAGGGCGGGCTGGGGTGCATCTCGTGCCACGACATCGGCGGCATCGCCAACACCGGCACGCGCGGCCCGGACCTCGCGACCATCAACCAGCGCGTGCGGTATGAGTGGTACGAGCGCTGGCTCAGTCAGCCGCTGCGCATGGCCCCCGGCACGCGGATGCCGCAGTCGTTCGTCGAAGGGAAATCGACCCTCAAATCCGTGTTCGACGGCGACCCTCACAAGCAAGCGGAAGCGATGTGGGCGTACCTCGCGCTGGGGCCGGGACTGCCGCTGCCGGACGGCCTCGAACCGCCGAAGGGCCTGGTGATCGCGGTGAAGGACCGGCCGGAGATCCTCCGCACGTTCATGCCAGACGCGGGCACCAAAGCGATTGCGGTGGGCTATCCGGGCTACACGTCCGTCGCGTTCAGTGCGGACCAGTGCCGCACCGCGTACGCCTGGGGCGGGAACTTCCTCGACGCGAAGCCGGTGTGGGACGGGCGCGGCGGCAACCCGGCGAAGCTGCTGGGGCAGAAGTTCTGGACCGCGCCGAACGGCCACCCGTGGGGGCTGACCGCGAACACCCGCATCCCGCCGGACTTCCCCTCGCGGGCCAACAACCCGGCGTTCGGCCTCGCGCTGCCGCTCGAACCGGCGCGCATCTACGACGGCCCGATGGCCGTGAAGTTCGACGGCTACAGCCTCGACCGCGACGGGTTCCCGACCTTCAAGTACCGACTCGACGAGGTCGGCAAGGGCGCGGAGCTGTTCGTGTCCGAGACGCCCGCGCCGCTCAAGAGCCTGCTCGCGCCCGGTCTGACGCGCAAGTTCGACATCGCGATCCCGGGCGGCTACCAGGCGTGGTTCTTCGCGGGCACGACCGGCAAGGAGCCGCGCGTGTACGACGCGGCGGGCAAGGCGCTCAAGCTCGACATGAAGGCCGAGGAACCGACCGCGCCGGCGGTGGGCACGCGGCTCGTGCTACCGGGCGACACCGACCGCGCGGTGGTGTTCGAGGCCGCGGGCGCGCCGGCCGGCACCGTGTGGCGGTTCGTGCCGGGGCGCACCGGTGGCTGGCTCGCGATCCTCAAGTTCCCCAACTCGAAGGACGAGCAGAAGGCCGCGTTCGCGCTGAACCTGTACGCGCTGCCCAAAGACGACGACGGACTGCTGAAGGAACTGTTTGCGAAGTAGGCCACCACTGCAAGCCGCAAGCGGCTTCGCGCGTGTGATGCGCTCGCGAAGCCGCAAGCGGCTCGAATCACATCAGGGACTCGCATGAACGCGCCCGCGCCAGACAGCACCGTCGCGCCCACAGCCGACACCGCGCCGCCGGAGGTGGAGCTGCCGCCGACGCCGTGGAAGTGGCGACTGATGATCCTGAGCGCGGTCGCGGCGGTCGGCGCGGTCGCGTACCTCGCGAGCGCCGCGCTGGTCGCGGCCCAGCAGCACAAGACCGCGTACCGCGTGCAGGCCGCGTGCGGCGTGGTCTGCTTCCTCGGGGCCGCGGCCCTGTTCTCGAAGAGCCTCCAGTCGGTCCGCCGCAAGACGCTCCTCTGGGGCATCGGCCTCCAGTTCGCGCTCGCGGTCGCGGTCATCTACTCGGAGAACATTCAGGACCTATTCAAGTTCATCGGTGCCGGCATCAAGGCGCTCATCAAGGCGTCCGACAAGGGTGCCGAGTTCGTGTTCGGCTCACTCGCGTCGGACAAAGGGCCAGCCGGGTTCGTGTTCGCCTGCAAAGCGTTACCGCCGATCATCTTCATCTCGTCGTTTTTCAGTGTGCTGTACTACCTCGGCGTGTTGCAGTTCTTCGTGCGTATCATGGCCCGCACGATGATGTACTTGATGGGCACCAGCGGCGCGGAAACGCTCTCCGTCTCGGCGAACGTGTTCATGGGCCAGACCGAGGCCCCGCTCATCGTGAAGCCGTTCGTGCCGACCATGACGAAGTCCGAGTTGCTCGCGCTGATGGGCAGCGGGATGGCGCATATCAGCGGCGGGCTGATGGCCCTCTACATCAGCTACGGCGCGGACCCGGTCTCGATTCTCTGCACCTGCGTGATGGCATGCCCGTGCAGCCTGTACCTGACGAAGCTGATCTACCCCGAAGCCGGCACGCCGGTCACGTCGGGGGCCGCGCCCATCGCCGTCGAGACGCCCTACGTCAACGTGATCGACGCCGCCGCCGCGGGCGTGAAGGACGGGCTGCTGCTGGCGCTGAACGTCGCCGCGATGCTGATCGCGTTCATCGCGTTCATCGCCCTGTTCGACATCGTCCTCGACGGCATCTCCAAAGGCCTGACGCTCGACCGCATCTTCGGCCGCGTGTTCGCCCCGGTCGCGTTCCTGCTGGGCGTGGAGTCGGGCGAGTGCGACAAGGTCGGCAACCTGCTCGGCCTGAAGCTCGCGGCCAACGAGCACGTCGCGTATCTGAAGCTGAAAGAGTGGAAGGTGTCCGACCTGAACCCGTTCACGGAATCGGTGCTCTCGAAGCGGTCGCAACTGCTCGCGGTGTTCGCGCTGACCGGGTTCGCGAACTTCGCGTCCGTGGGCATCCAACTGGGCGGCATCGGCGCGATGGCCCCCGGTCGCCGGGCCGACCTCGCGAAGCTCGGCATGAAGGCGCTGTTCGTCGGGTTCCTCGCGACGCTCATCAACGCCGCCGTCGCCGGCCTACTGATGTAGTGGTCAGCGGCGCGAAGTGGCAAATCTCAAAGTGATGCACAAGGTTTTCTCATCTTCGGCGCGGTCGTGTTCGTAGTGACCCGCTTCAGCGGGTCTTAGCCCAACGGCTTTCGCGGACGCCCCGCGCGATGACCCGCTGAGGCGGGTCACTACGAACAGCGCGCGACCGCCGACCCCGGCGCGAAGTGGCAAAAGGAAAAGTTGTAGTACAACGAGCGCCCTATTGAGTGTCGGCGGCGACCAAGCCCGAAGTGGGTGGATCGCGAACCTGTTACACAAGACACACCCGTTTGACCATTGGTAACGCCCCCAGACGTGCGACAACTGCGCCGGCCCTCACGACGGGTGAGAACTCCAGTTCATAATATACACGCGAATATTAATATCAAGGCTGGTTGCCCGGATTTTCGGCGCGCCGTCACCTCGTTAGTCCACGAAGACGAACTCGTTCGAGTTCAGCACCGCGCGGCACAGCGCCGGCAGGCCGTGCGACTTCACCAGCGCGGTCGCGGCGGCCAACTCCCTCTCACTCGGTGCCCGCTGGAACGCCAGCGCGAACACCCGCTTCACCTGCGCGGCGACGTCCTTGCCGGCGTCTTTCTCGGCGCGCCCCGCGAGGAACTTCGCCTGTTGCAGCACGAAGTTGCTGTTCATCAGATTCAGCGCTTGCAGCGGGGTGATCGAGACGTTCCGCTTCGGGGCGATCTGCCCGGCGTCCGGGCAGTCGAACGCGCCGAAGGTGTCGTCGAGCTGCATCCGCGGCTTGAACTGGTACACCATGCGGCGGAACTCGGCCGGGCCGAACTCCTTTTTGGGCGAGTACACGCGAACGTAGTTGTTGTTCGCCTCGAACAGGTCGAAGCCGGGGCCGCCCGGCGTCGGGTCGAGTTTGCCGCTGACGGCGAGGATCGCGTCGCGCAGCGGTTCGGCTTCGATCCGGCGTGGCGGGTAGCGCCACAGCAGGCGCGATTGCGCGTCCTTCGCGAAGGCGTCCGCGCGCAGCGCCGGCGACTGACGATAGGTGGCGCTGGTGACGATGAGGCGATGGATGTGCTTCAGGCTCCACTTCTTTTCAACCAACTCCGCGGCCAGCCAGTCGAGCAACTCGGCGTGCGACTGTTTGCCGCGGTTCTTGCCGAAGTCGCTCGGCGTGTCCACGATGCCGGTGCCGAAGTGGTGCTGCCACAAGCGGTTCACGGCGACGCGGGCCGTGAGCGGGTGCGCCGGGTCGGTGATCCACTTCGCCAGCGCCGCGCGGCGCTCCGCGTCGGTCGCGGTCGCGGGGATCGCCAGCGCCGGGCCGATCTCGGTCAGCGCGCCCGGCCCGACGGGTTCCTTCTTCTGGGTCGCGTCGCCGCGGTTCAACCGGTGCGTCGGTTCCGGTGTCGTCATGCGGCCGGCGTAGGCCATCTGCCCGCGGCCGATGTCCGCGAGTTGCTTGCGCAACTCGGTCGCGTCATTGTTCAGCTTCGCCCAGGCCGGTGAGCCGCCGGTCGCGGTCGCGCCGAACGCGGCCCGGTCGTCGCTCGACGCGACCACGCTCCACGTCTCGCGGTCGAGCGACACGTCGATGCGGTAGCGCGTCGGGGTGCGGTCGATGAACTTCCCCTCGCGGTCGCGCGCCCAAGCGATCCGGTCGACGGTCGCGGTCTCGGCAAACTCGACCACCACCCACCCGCGGCCGACCTTGTTCGAGATCCAACTGCGGCCGTTGCCGTACTTGCCGTCGATCAGGAACTCCAGCCGGTGCAGGTCCGAGGGCGGGAAGTTGCCGGACGAGGTGGCCTTCGCACCGGCGCTCGCCAGCGCCACGTTCGCGGGCTTCGGCCCGCTGGTGAACACTTCCAGTTCGTCGATACACGGCTCGACGCTGTTCGTCTCGAACACGACGAAGCGGACGAACTTGACCTTTACCGGCTTGATGCGCTCGGTGTTCAGGCGCGGGCTGACCGCGGCGCGACGGGCCTCCGTCGCGGCCGGGTCCGCGAGCGGTTCCAGGGCCACCAGCTTCGCCTCGATGTCCGCGAGTTTGTCACGCAGCAACTCGGTTCTGAGCCTTCGCGCCGCGTCGTCGCCGCTGCGCACCGTGCGCTCGCCGTGCTGCACGCCCGCGAACACCGCCTTGAACTGGTAGTAGTCCGTCTGCGGGATCGGGTCGAACTTGTGCGCGTGGCACCGGGCGCACGCGACCGTGAGGCCGAGGAACGTGGACCCGGTCGTGCCGATGATGTCGTGCAGTTCGTCGGCCCGCTGGTTCGCGGTCAGCACCGCGTCGGGGCTTTTTACCTGGTCCCACGGCCCGGCGACGAGGAACCCGGTCGCCGCGTCCGCGCCCGGTGTGTCGCCCGCGAGTTGCTCGGTGATGAACCGGTCATACGGCTTGTCGTCGTTGAGCGCTTTGATGACGTAGTCGCGGTAGTGGTACGCGCTGGGCCGCGGCTGGTTCATCTCGAACCCGTGACTGTCGGCGAACCGCACCGCGTCGAGCCAGTGCCGCGCCCACCGCTCGCCGAAGTGCGGGCTGGCGAGGTACTTGTCCACCAGCTTTTCGTAAGCGCTCGCGTCCTTGTCGTTCACGAACGCCTCGACTTCCTCCGGCGTGGGTGGCAGGCCGAGCAGATCGAACTTGAGCCGGCGGATGAGCGTGCGGCGGTCCGCTTCCGGCGCGAGTGACAGGCCGCTGTCATTCAGCTTCTTCGCAACGAAGCGGTCGATAGGGTTCTCGTACTTCGCGCCAGGAACCGGGGGGCGCGTGACGGGCTTGAATGCCCAGTGAAGCGCTTCGGTGGTCGCCTCCGCGGGCCAGTGCGCCCCGGCCACGATCCACGCGGTCAGCGTCTTCACATCGGCCGCGCCGAGCGGCGCACCGCCCTGCGGCATACGCTCGCTGGCGTCGGCGGTCGAGATCTTCTTGAGGAGCAGGCTGTCGCCGGACTTACCGGGCACGAGCGCCTTGCCCGAATCGCCGCCCTTGAGGGCGTCCGCCCTGCGGTCGAGGCGCAGCCCGCCGCGCTGCTTGTCCGGGCCGTGGCACGCGACGCAGTGCTTCGCGAGGATCGGCCGCACGTCGCGCGCGAAGTCGACCGCCGCGCGCGGCGGCGGGGCCGGCACCGGCTCGGCACTCGTTCCGAGGGCGACAAACGCGGCGAGCGCGAGGAGGGTCGTGAAGGCGGCGCGGTGCATGTGCGTTCCGGTGAGGCGGGTTACGAAATGATACCGGATCAGCCCCGGAGGTGCGAATGTCCAACCGTGTCCGCGTAGGTCGCCCAGGGTGGCGCACGCGAGGCGCGTGCTGACCCTGGGCTATTGGATACAACGCCTTCGGCGTAAAGAATGAAGCACCTGTCTGTACCCCGAAGGGGTTATATCCAATAACCCAGGGTCAGCAC
>SXGT01420844.1_pt1 | contig 10923 bp, 10 predicted proteins | sample 3176221 | NCBI WGS metagenome assembly SXGT01 (sample SAMN11356862, study PRJNA531348) | freshwater metagenome | isolation source: freshwater sample F1-120 | place: China: Fuxian Lake, Yuxi | collected 2017-12-25
ATCGCCGTAGACCTCGCTGGTGGACGCCTGCAAAACCTTGGCCCCACATCGCTTGGCCATGCCGAGCACGTGGATGGCCCCTAGCACGGATGTCTTAATCGTCTTGATGGGATTGTACTGATAGTGTCCGGGGGCGGCCGGGCAGGCCATGTTGTAGACTTCATCGACTTCCAACCAAATCGGCACCGTGATGTCATGGCGTATGAATTCGAAGTTGGGCCGCGAAAGCAAATGGCTGATATTGCTCTTTTGACTGGTAAAAAAATTATCCAGGCAAATCACATCGTGCCCAGCATCCACCAGGCGTTCACACAGGCGGGAACCCAGAAATCCGGCACCGCCGGTAACCAGGATACGCTTGATTTTGGACATAGGCACCTCAAGGGTTGTGAATTGCGATCGATGGCAGAGTTTCTATCAAATGAAAAAAGATTGGCCCAACATTGCCTCCCGTTTCAACACCGAATCGGTACGGCAGATCGAGCCAACCCCGGTGTATCGTAGGCTAGGCCTTCCAGATTTTTTCCCGACCACTTGCGACGCGTTGGGTGGCGTTGCGAGTGTCCACGACCAAGCGCGAATGTTGCACGATCATGGCGTAGTCGTAGGCCGAGTGGTCGGTCGCAATCAGCGTTACGTCGTGCTGCTTGAGGTACTCGGGTGTGAGCGCCTGGCTGGACAAATCGGGGACTCGAAAATGTCGCATGTGGGGGAGCTTGGGAACATGGGGATCATTGTACGTCAAAATCGCGCCCCGCTCATAAAGCAATTCCATCAGCTTGAATGAAGGGCTCTCACGGGGATCGTCGACATCTTTCTTATAGGCCACACCCAACACGGCGATTCGGGATCCTCGTAAGGGCTTGGTAGCCGCGTTCAGCGCCTCGGTGATCCGACTCACCACATAATGGGGCATGCTGGTATTGATCTCACCCGCCAGCTCAATAAAACGGGTTGGCAACTCATGGCGTCGCGCGAGCCAACTCAGGTAAAACGGGTCGATGGGAATGCAGTGTCCACCCAACCCAGGGCCGGGATAAAAGGCCTGAAATCCGAACGGTTTGGTCTTCGCGGCGTCGATCACTTCCCAAATATCGATGCCCAGACGTTGGAACAACACCTTGAGTTCGTTGACCATGGCGATGTTCACCGAACGGTAGGTATTCTCCAGTATCTTGCACGCTTCGGCGACTTCACAGCTCGACACGGGAATCGTGCGCACAACGGCATGTCCGTAGAGATCGGCGGCCAGCTCAGCACTCGCCGGATCCATGCCGCCCACCACCTTCGGAATCCCGCTGGCGGTGAACTGGGGATTTCCCGGGTCCTCTCGCTCGGGACTGTAGGCGACGAAGAAGTCCGTCCCCAGTGTCAGGCCGCTTTTCAGCAGGATCGGCACCACCACGTCACGAGTCGTGCCGGGGTATGTCGTGCTTTCCAACACAACCAACTGGCCTGGGCGTAGGGTGGCGGCAATCTGCCGCGCCGTCGACTCGACATACTCCAGATCGGGATCGCGGCTTTCAGACAACGGCGTCGGCACGCAAATCAAGAGCGCGTCGGCTTCCGCCAGTCGGCCCATCTCCGCAGTCGGCTGAAACGCGCCGCTGCCAATGCACTGCGAGATCCAAGCTGCATCAATGTGCGCAATGTAACTTTGGCCTGCCAATAAGCGCTTGACCTTTTCCGCATCCACATCGTAGCCGATGGTGCGGAAGCCAGCTGCCACGAAGGCTCGGATCAGAGGCAAACCCACATATCCGAGTCCCACGACCCCGACCACGGCCTTCTTGTCGGCAATAGCCCGTTTTAACGACTCCCGCGATGGCACTGCTGGCATGACGACTCCTAGTGTGACAACGTTCTTATGGCCGGCCGACGATCTGGACACTGCGACGATCTGGACACTGCAACAAGCAGTCGGTATGCTCGGCGCCGACCGGACCCCGGCATCACCGAGTCGCGCTTCGGCAACCTGCAAATCGCCTAAGATTGCTGGTCAAAAAAACCAGGCATCCATTTCGCACATGACCCGACATCATACCTTCCGGCCACTATTACTGTATATGACCATTGCGGGTGCCGCCTCAGCACAGCCGGCCCCCGATGCCCCCTCAGTCCGCATCGAAACTCGGGTTCATCAAGCCAACGGTCCCGCCTTGGCGGTCAATTTAACCATCTTTAGCAAGGACGTCATATACGACTTCGCAGGTCCCGACGAATCCGAAGTCGCTCGGTTCGAGATGCTGACGGGCCAGTTCGTGCTGCTAGACGGAGGACGGCGGGTCCAGACAGACGTCACGAACCAGTTTTTGATGGAATTCGCCACGGCGATCGGGCAGCGGGGGGAACCACCACGGCCATGGCTGCGTCCGTTCGCTCATCCCGATTTCACGGAAACCTACGACGAGAAACTGGGCCAACTGACGCTGGAACAGCCGCAGTTGGTCTACCGGATTCAGACACAACCCGGCCCCGATGCGGCCGTCTTGCGAGCCTACCGACAATTCCATGACAGCTACACCCGCCTCAACGCCATTCGTCCGGGTGGGCTTCCCCCAGCTGCCCGCCTAGCCCTGAATGATGCCCTCGACCGACGAGGTTGCCTGGCCACTCGCATCGAACGCCAGCTGTCGCCTGCTGATCCAGCTTGGATCAGCGAGCATGCCTTTGCATGGCAGTTGTCCGCCCCCGATCACGAACGCACGCAACGTATTGAGGGTTGGCGGCGGACATTTCCTCGCGTTTCCTTGGGGGCGTATCATGCCAAGGAGCCCGCCGCGCCCCGGACGGCAGCGGCACCGGCCCCAGCACCCGCAAAGCCGTAATCTCACGGGAGGTGTTATGATTCTAACCGCGTCCCACCCCCATACTTCAGACAATGGCCAGCCCCCTGGGGCACGCATGGTCAGAACCGCCCCTTTATGGCCTGTCGCGCTGACCTTGGCAGCGGGAACCGTCGCGGTAATAACCTGCGCCGGTTCGGTAGCTGCCCACTCCGGTCAGTTCGCGTTACGCGAGGAAACCGACCGAGTCACCGTCGAATGGGACGGGCAACTGTTTTGCCAATATCACGTGGATGTCGGCGGCAAGCCGGTCATCTGGCCGCTGATTGGCCCCACGGGGCACAACGTGCTGCGCGGCTTTCCACTCGCCAACCCGGCACCCGGCGAGCTACGCGATCATCCACACCACCGCGGATTGTGGTTGGGGCATGCCCAACTCAATGGGATCAATTTTTGGGACGAATCGGACAAGGCCGGACGGGTCGTGCACCGGTCCTTTCAGGTACTTCAAGGAGGAGCCAACGCGCGGATCGTGGCCGCGAATGACTGGCTTGATTCCGAGGGAAGTCGGATCCTATCCGAAGTACGTACCCTGACCCTGGGGGCCACCCCGAACCAACGCTGGGTCGACTACGATATTGCGATCCATGCCACTGATGGACCTGTGAACTGGGCCAACACCAAAGAGGCACTCTTTGCCCTGCGACTGGCCACCGGACTTACGGTAGACGCGGGCCAGGAAGCTGTCATCCTCAATAGTGCTGGGGACCGCAATCAGTTGGCCTGGGGCAAACCAGCTTCCTGGGTCGACAGCTCCGGGCAGATTGGCGACCAGGCGTGCGGCGTGGCGATCCTCAACCATCCCGCGAGTTTTCGCTACCCGAATCGATGGCATGTGCGAACCTACGGACTACTAGCGGCCAATCCGTTTGGCGAGCGTTTTTTTCGCAATCAGGCTGATTACGATGCCTCGTATGAACTCCCGGCCGGTCAATCGCTCTCGCTGTACTTTCGCATTCTATTGCACCGTGGCAATGCTCAGTCCGGGCATGTGTCCGAAGCGTTTACGGAATACGCACGCTGCGTTAAGCCCAGCACCGGCGACGGGGGTTAGTCCAGGCACACATTAGTCCCGGCACACAACCGACCGCCGGCGGCGCGCGACGGCTGGTTCGGCCGCAGCTAGTCGACCGCGTCAGACTCCTCCGCACGCTCAAATTGGCCGCTTAGGGTCAACACCAGTCGCCGCCGGCCCCCCTGATCGCGGTGCTCGCAGAGATAAATACCCTGCCAAGTCCCCAACAACAACCTGCCTGCCCCAACGGGAATCGTCACGGAACTGCCCATCAGGCTCGCCTTCACGTGCGCTGGCATATCGTCCGGCCCCTCCTGGCTGTGGCGGTAGGGCCCCGACTCAGGCACGAGATCGTTGAGGGATTGCTCCAAATCAGCCGCAACGTCCGGGTCGGCGTTCTCATTGATCGTCAGGGAGGCAGACGTATGTTGGATGAAGACGTGCAACAAGCCCGCCCGACACGCTCGAATCGTCGGCATTCGCTCGACTAGTACGTCCGTTATCAGGTGCAAGCCTCGTCGTTGTGCTGGTAACACGACCGTTTGCTGGTGCCAATGCATCGATCTCACTCCCCTCCCATGGAACAACAGACGCCGACTGGGCAACTTGGCGAAACGCGGGGAAGTCTACCATTTGCACGAGATTCCCCCAGCCCTTCGTGAAATTCTGTAGAAATTTTCCCGACCAATATAGTTGACTTTGGTGTGTATTCGACAATAATGAAGTATCCCATTTGGACGCGTACAGCGGCCCAGCCCACCTGCGATGGGGTGCCGTTCCCCCCGTTTTGCGGCACCCGGAGAATTGCGATAGCAAGCCTACGACGAGGGAGTGTGCTGCGTGCCCTGGCTGTTTGTGTCCCCCACCATAGATGTGTCACCTGTGATGCCCTTCGGTGACTAGACATGTCGCGATGAAACGCACGTGTCGCGATGAAACGCACGTGTGGCGATAAAACGCACGAGGCGGGCCGTTCGTGGCGGATCCGCCCGCAGGGGCGGGCAATACGAGACGCATTTTACTTACTTACGAAATCTAAATCTACTGGAACCATTGGTTTGACAAGTCTGAGACTTGTCATGGAGTTAACAACCTCGGTACGTATTCGGGAGGTCGCAGGAGTCCTATGCAGAGCCAAAGAATCCGCAATGTGTTTGATGCCATTCTCAAGTACGGACACGACGAGGATTTTGTGCCACTGGTATCCGATGAGTTCACTTCAACCGATGCTCCTGCCGGCTCGGTCGCAAAAATTGAGGTGCTGCGTCGGCGAGTGGAGATGGGCATGCCCCTCTGGCACCAAGAGGATCGCCTGGACTACTCGGGCCTGACCGGCGCCGTGCGCCCACGCGAGTGATGGCCGCCCACGCGAGTGATGGCCGCCAGCCCGGTCGCATGAGACGCCTAGATATTTAGACGACTGTAATTCTCTAGGGACTCTAAATTCTCTAGGGACTTTATTCTCAGGGGGGGCCCGCCGCGGTGCAGGCCCCCCTCGTTTTCGCTATTCCCGTCTCTAAGATCCGGCCTCAGCCTGGCCAAGCTGCGTGTGCCGATCCAGTTCCTCTCGCAAAACCACCACTTCCGGGGGCGCTTCGATTCCGATGCGGACTCGATCGCCAGATACTCTCACCACCGTGACGACAATCGAGTCGCCCAGTTTGATTCGCTCAGACTGTTTTCTTGATAGAACTAGCATATCTTCATCCTCCGATATGGGCAGGAGTGTGTGGAATGTTTGATCATAAATTCACGCGGTCAATTGCGGGGCTCGTGCCAAAACGGTTCTACGAAATCGCTGGCCTAGGTGGCCGTAAAACAAAATGGTGTTGCCGTCGGTTTCCCATATGGATGTATAAGTGACGTTTCGCGGGCCGTGCAGGCAGAAGTACATGCCGCAGGGCCGTCCGCCTCGATTGAGAATACGCTCCGTCATGGGAAATACGCCCGGTTCTAGTTGCTCATGCTCGCACAGGATTTGGTAAACTAAATTTCTTAGCTCAGCGACGTTCTGAATCTCAATTTCCGTAGCTAGCATCGTGGTTCCATTCTCCTCGATGTTCTAGGTCGTCGGGTTGTTCATTAGTCTCCAGCTCGGGTCCATCCCTGGGCTCAACAAGGCCGAACGCCAATCCATCTCGCGTCAGACCAAAACCATGTCAGGCCAATACTCGCCGGCTGGACTGGGCCCCGTCGTGCTGCCCGTCATTCCCACCCGTCGGGTAACCGCCAACGGTAATTACTATCGGCAACTTAGGGTATCTGCGTTTACTGGATGGCCTAAGAAAACTAGATGGACTGGGAAGACATTGCCGCCTAGTGGAGTGACGGAGTGATCCAAGGCGTGGACGATTCCAATTGGAGCAAGCGGCTTGCCGACTCACGATGCGACGATGCGGAAAATGTCCATGCCGAATACGATGACCATCAGCGACAGGATAAAGGCCAACCCCAGGACGGTCAGGCGAACGGCAATCCGTTCGTTGACGGGTTTCCCCATGATCCCTTCGTAAGCCAAAAACAGCATATGGCCACCGTCCAAGACGGGAATGGGCAAGAAGTTCAACACGGCCAGGTTGGCACTAAGCATCGTGAGAAAAACCAGCAGTCGGGAAATACCGTGTGAGGCTTCACTGAATGCAGCACTGGCGATCGTCAGCGGCCCGCCTAGACTGCGAAAGGTGTCCTTGATGCGCTGCAGCACCACCACGACTTGTAGGAGTCCATCCTTCGTTTCTCGAATACCCAGCTGGAAGGCCTCTCCCCATGTATCCGCGTGAAGGGACTCGGTTAGCTGCGAGAAATTGAGACCACGCTGTGTGTGAAACCAGTCGTCAACCGGGCTCGGCACCAGCGTCGCCTTGTGGGGAACATCCCCCCTCCGGTAATCGAGTTGGACACGAACCTTCGGAGCGGCGACTTGAAGGGCCCCAAAGATCGAAGGCCAGTTGTGTTCCGGGGCGAGCTCCATCGATTTGCCGCTAGCGGGAGCCATATACTTGGCTTGCGGATCCTGTGCGTCGGGGTCCGGCAGGAAAGCGACGGCCGTGACGACATCGCCGACTTGAATCCCCGCTTGCGCAGCGGGGCCATTCGGCTCTATCTGTTGCACAACTTCGGTGACATCGTAGGCGATCCCCAGCGCATCGACCGGCCATGGCGTTCCGGGAGGAGTCAGCGGAGAGGCAAACGCCAACGGCGCTCGCGGTGTGACGGTCACTGGAACGCTTTCGATGACTTGTTTCTTGTCAACCGTCGGCGCCTGATCGCTGGGTCGGTCCACGGTCAACGTAACGGCTTGACCCTCGCGCTGCCGCATTTGGTTAGCAAAACGCATCGGATCAGCAATGGGTTGTCCATCACATTCACGGAGCACATCGCCGACCTGCAGGCCGGCCTCCGCTGCAGGGGAACCGGAACGAATGGACCGGATACTCCCCATGCTGAGTGTCATCCCCAGATCCCTAATAGGCTGGGGATTCAGCACGGCGGTCGCATCGCGAGTGCCGCGGTCAGCCGGATCCGGCGTTACCGTACCGTCGGCGCTCGATTTTCCTCGCTGCACATGCAGGGTCACAGGCTGGTCGGGGGTTTGCGCCAGTATCCGATCCAAGTCGGCGGCCGACGCGACGGCGGTTTTCTGTCCCAGACATTCAGCCGAGACAACGGTGTCTCCGCCAACCAATTTTGCGTCGTGGGCAGGAGAATCGCTGAACGTTGGCTGATCGTCGCTCAATTGGTTACTCAAAGCACTGGTGATGCCAATGGTCGGAAGGTCCGCAGAACCTTTACTGGGGCGCACGGTAATCCATTCCTCTTCGCCGGTGGCGCGGCGCACCAACAAGTCCAGGTCGGCATCGGCGCCCGCGGTGAAGACCTTGATGCGCAGATCTTTTTGGAAGCGCAATTTCTCATTAGGCTGACCATCGCGGCCGATTTGGATCACGCGGTCACCGGGGCGCATGCCTTGTTGCCAGGCCGACTGGCCGGCCACGGTTGCCCCCACAATGCAGGGAATATGAGAAACGCCCATGCGGTAGGCTATGGTGGCAAAAACCACTGCAAAAATCAGGTTCATGATCACGCCGGCCGAAATGATGGCCATTCGCTGCGGCACGGTCTTGGCCGGGTAGCTACGCGGGTCCAGTTCATTGGCGTTCACCCCGGCCGCTGGGGTGGTCGTCGGCGCGGCGTCGGGCGAAGTTGGCTGGCGGATCCGTTGGGCCTCGGCTTCGGCGTTGGCCGGGTTGTCATCTTGCCCCAGCATTTTGACGTAGCCGCCGAGTGGCAGGATGCCGATGCCGTATTCGGTTTCCCCCCATTGACGGCGAAAGAGTGTTTTGGGGAGTTGCCAAGGTCCGATTTTTATGGGCACATCAAAGCCAACGTAGAACTTTTCACACTTAACGCCGCATGCTTTTGCGACGAGGAAGTGGCCAAGTTCATGTACGAATATGACGAGTCCCAGACCGAAGGCGGCCTTTAATATCGACAGCCAGACGTTAAGATCCAGCCAACCGGCCGAGCTAGCGGCCATCATCAGGCACAAATCCACTTCGAAACCTCCTGACGCGCCCAGGCATCCAGACGCAATAGTTGCTCCAAGCTGGGATGAACTTCAAAGGTATGTTGTTGCAGCACCGATCGACACGCGGGAACGATTTCCGTGAAACGCAGATCTCCCTCGAGAAACAAGGCCACCGCCGCCTCATTGGCCGCGCTGAGGACAGCGCCGGCGGTTCCGCCCAGGCGTGCTGCTTCGTGTCCCAATGACAAGGCTGGAAAACGCTGCGGATCGGGCGGGTAAAAATCCAGTTCCATCATGTGTGACCAATCGAATTGCAGCGCGGGGCCCGTCCAACGTTCGGGGAAACTTAGAGCGTACTGGATTGGCAGTTTCATGTCGGGGGGGCTCAGTTGGGCCATCACGCAGCCGTCGCAGAACTCCACCATGGAATGCACGATCGATTGAGGGTGGACCACCACAGCGATTTGATCGGCTGGCACGTCGAATAACCAACGGGCCTCGATGATCTCCAACGCCTTGTTCATCATGGTAGCGGAGTCGATGGTAATCTTTTTGCCCATGGCCCAAGTGGGGTGCGCCAGGGCTTGTTCTACAGTAACGGCAGCCATTTGCTCAGCCGAATGCCGTCGAAAGGGGCCTCCGCTGGCCGTCAGCACGAGGCGGCGCACCTGTTGGCGGTTTCCCGCCTGCAAAGCCTGAAAGATCGCACTATGCTCGCTGTCGACGGGGAGGATGGTGGCGCCGTTTTGCCGGGCCAGATCCATCATCAGCGGCCCAGCGGCTACCAGTGCCTCTTTATTCGCCAACGCAACCCGTTTGCTGGCCCGCACAGCAGCCCAAGTTCCCCGCAGGCCCGCCATGCCGACCATGGCCGCAACCACAATATCGACCTCGGGATCTGCCACGAGACGCTCGACCCCCTCGTCCCCCACGAGCAACTCGGTTTCCGGTGGGAGGTCCCCCCAAGCGAATTGGCGGGCCAAATGAGGATCGGTGGCGACAAGCCAGCGCGGCCGCACATGCCACGCCTGGCGCAGCGCCTCCTCGAGTCGAGAATTGGCCGTCAGTCCGAATGGCCGGAGCCGTCCGCGCGAGGCGGCGATGACGTCCAGGGTGCTACGGCCGATACTACCGGTCGACCCCAGGACCGCGACGTTAATGACTCCGTTGGCCATGAAAAGCGAGCATCGATTCTAAGCGAGGGTCCAAATCGGGACTAACGGCAATCCCAGTTAGGCCGACTCCACGGCCGTTTCTAATGGGTTCGTGCCTGGCATCTCGTAACGGCCGGCCCAGGCCAGCTATAATCAGGATAGCCAACGGACGGCGTCACGTCTGTACCCATCTCATGGAGTCGGCCAGATGACGGATGAATCGCAAGTCGAACGCCGCCGCAACAACGGCAAGGGCGGAAATGGCAGCTACAACATCGCGTTCTACGCCATCATCGCTTCCACGGTGGCGATGATCGCCGTTGTCTTTGCACTGGGCATCGGCGGTGACCAGATGTCCTTTGATGATCTGATGCGGCTGATCGCCGATTCGGCCCCTGCGGCCGGCACGGCAGCAACCGCGCCCGAGGTCGAGGTCGCAACACCGCGTGGTCGCGTGGTCTATCGCAAGCTGGATGACTTGCGGATCGGCCCGACCACTGTGTCGGGAAAGGTCGAACGCCAGTTGCCCGATGCGCAAAACCCCGAGGATCGGGCCCCGAAGACGGTGAGCTTTTGGACAAACAAGAGCGATTCTTCCGAGGTCGACCGCCGTTTGTTGGATGCCCTGGCGAAGGCAAGTCCCAAGATTCATCACGACTTCGTCCCCACGCACGGATTCTGGAAGGCCTATGGCCCTGCCCTGTTCGTCAGCTGCATTTTGGTTTTTCTGTTCATTTTCATGATGCGCAAGTTGGCCGGGGCCGGTTCCCCCATGGCATTCGGCCGAAGCCGCGGACGATTGTATGCGCAGGAGGACCTGGGGGTAACCTTTGACGATGTCGCTGGGATACAAGAGGCCGTGGAGGAGGTCAAAGAGATTGTCGACTTCCTTCGCTCGCCCGAAAAGTATCAACGCTTGGGAGGCCGGATCCCCAAAGGCGTTTTGTTGGTCGGCCCACCTGGAACGGGAAAAACCCTGCTGGCCCGCGCGATTGCTGGTGAAGCCGGGGTCCCCTTCTTTAGCCTTTCCGGTTCCGATTTTGTGGAAATGTACGTGGGCGTGGGCGCCAAGCGTGTACGCGAGCTTTTTGAATCGGCGCGCAAACACAAGCCTTGCCTTCTCTTTATTGACGAGATTGACGCGGTGGGACGCTCCCGCGCCACCAACGCGCACGGCGGCAACGACGAGCGTGAACAAACCCTGAACCAGATGCTGGTGGAAATGGACGGGTTTGTGGGGAGCGAGGGCGTGATCGTGATCGCGGCCACCAACCGCGTGGACATTGCCGGCGCCTTGTGAGGCAACGAAGTACTGACCGAAAGCATCGTCAATTGTTTGCCAATCGATCAACTGGGCTAATTGGTACAGCTCGTGACGGG
>SXGT01744763.1_pt1 | contig 10922 bp, 8 predicted proteins | sample 3176221 | NCBI WGS metagenome assembly SXGT01 (sample SAMN11356862, study PRJNA531348) | freshwater metagenome | isolation source: freshwater sample F1-120 | place: China: Fuxian Lake, Yuxi | collected 2017-12-25
CGGCGCCGCCGGCGCGGCGACGGTGGCGGTCCGCCTCACCAGCGCGCGACCGTTCCCGATCACCAACGTGCTGCCGGTGCTGTGGATTGGCGAGGAGGCCTTCACCGTGTCGGCGATCGCCGCGGACCGGCTCTCGATCACCTTCTCGATCCCCGCAGGCGACTACGCGGACCTTTCGGCCGGCGCGCCGGTGCGGCTGCAGATCGGCCGCAACCCGTCCTGGGCGTTCGGGTCGCTCGGGCGCTAAGGGGCCGACAGCGGCGAGCGGGCAAACCGGCCCGCTCGGACGGCTGGAGGGTTCAGCTCGCCAGCATGCTCTCGGAGAACAGCCGCATCACGCCGGCGCTGAGGCGGGCGTTGTGGGCGCACATGGCATCGAAGGCGGTGCGGGCGTCGTTGGCGCGGATGGCGTCGACGATGCCCTGGTGCTCGTCGAGCGACTGCTGCATTCGCGCCTCGATGGTGCCGGCCTGACGCTGGCGGAACGGCGCGAGCCTGGCCCGGAGGTCGACCGCCATGGCGGCGATGGTCGTGTTGTGGGCGCCGCGGCAGATGTGATCGTGGAAGTCGCGGTTGGCGGCGAGATAGCCCTCGAGGTCCTTCGCCTTCACCGCTTCGGCGCACCGGCGGTGCAGGTCATAGAGCTGCTCGCGCTCGACCGCCGTCAGGCGCTGGGCGGCGAGGCGGGCGCAGGTCGCCTCCAGCTCGCACTCCGCCTCCAGCATGTCGGCGAGCTGCGGCACGCTGATGCGCGCGACGACACCGCCACGCCGCGGGTTGATCTCGATGAGGCCGCGCGCGCCGAGTTCCAGCAGCGCCTCGCGCCCCGGCGTGCGCGACACGCCGAATTCATCGGCCAGCGCCTTCTCCTCGAGCTTCTGGCCGGGCGCCACGTCGCCCTGGGCGATGCGATCGGCGAGCGTCTGGAAGATCTGGGCGGCGATGGTGGGCATGAGAGCTCGTTCCAGCGTGTCGAGGGGAGCGATGCGCGCGGCTGCGACGCGAATGGCAGGCTTGCACGCAATTCCCGTGTACTGGATTCACATCGGGCGGGCAATCACTCGGGTTGTGGCGCTAAAATGCCCACGAGTGTGCACAAGAGAGGCATCCTGTGCGCGCCGTGACCGATTTCGGCAGGACCGGGCAGCAGGGACCCGCACGACACGGCCAGGAGCGGTCTCACCGAGCGAACCACGCACGAACGGGCCACGCTGACACCGCTGGTTCGCTCGGATAGGCTCCCGCTCCCGCCCTGGAGCCCCTCCCCCATGCCCGCCGTCCGATCCCCCGGCACCCCCGAGGCCGACACGCTGTGGTCGATCGGGCTGATGGCGCCGATCGTCGCCACGTTCACGTTCGGGGTCGGCCTCAGCCTGTCGCTGCCGCTGCTGTCGCTGATCCTCGAGGCGCGCGGGGTGCCCTCCTACCTGATCGGTCTCAACTCGGCCACGGCCGGCATCGCCTCGATCGCCGCGACGCCGATCTCCGTCCCCCTCGCCCGCCGCCTCGGCACAGCGGCCGGCATCGCTGCGGCCATCGCGGTGGCCGCCATCGCCCTGGTCGGCTTCTATCTCGTCGAAGCCCTGTGGGCGTGGTTCCTCATCCGCATCGCCTTCCACGGGGCGCTGACGGTGATCTTCGTGCTGTCGGAGTACTGGATCAGCGCCGCCGCCCCGGAGCGCCGCCGCGGCCTGGCGATGGGGCTCTACGGCACCGCGCTGTCGGTCGGCTTCGCCGTCGGGCCGACGATGCTGGGCCTCATCGGCACCGCGGGCTTCCTGCGTTTCGGACTGGGGGCGGCCGTCCTGGCGGTGACGGCGGCGCCGATCCTGGCGGCCCGCCGCTGGCAGCCGGCCGTGTCGGCCCACGGGCGGACCCGCATCCTCGCCTTCGTGGCGGTGGCACCGCTCGCCATGTTCGCGTCCTTCACCTTCGGCGCGGTGGAGTCCGGGGCGATGGCGCTGATGCCGATCTACGGCATCGCGGTTGGCTTCGGCCAGGCGACGGCGGCGCTGATGGTGTCGGCGCTGGCGCTCGGCAACGTCGTCTCGCAGATCCCGATCGGCTGGCTGGCGGACCGCGTCGAGCGCCGCAAGCTGCTGCTCGCCTGCGCCCTCGTCTGCATCGCCGGCGCTGCCCTCGTGCCGCTCGCCTCCACGCACCCGCTCTGGCTCGCGGCGGTGCTGTTCGTCTGGGGCGGCGTCGTCGCCGGCCTCTACACCGTCGGCCTCACCCACCTCGGCAGCCGCTACAAGGGGCTCGACCTCGTGTCGGCGAACGCCGCCTTCGTGATGATGTATGCGTGCGGGGTCGTCGTCGGGCCGGCGGCGATGGGCGTCGGCATGGACCTCTGGCGGCCGCACGGGATCGCCGTGGTGATGGGCGCGATCCTCGCGATCTATGCGGCGGTGGCGGCCGTGCGGCTGGCGACGGCCCGGCCGAGCTAGGAGCACGGTCTGGACCGACCCCTTGCCCGCGAGCGCACGCACTGCCATCGTGCACGCCTTCTCCCGCGACCGGCGCGCCGATGCGCCCGGTCGCCACACTGACCGAAGAACCGTGACCGTACTCATCGTGACCAACGGCGACGTCGCAGGCTCGACCCTCGCCGCACTTCGCCCCGATGCCGAAGTCCTGCCGTGGCGGGACGTCCTGCACGAGGGGCCGGTCCCGGAAACCGAGGATGCCGCCGGGCTGCGGCGCATCCGTGCTGCGCATCTCGCCGGTGCCTTCCGGCGGAGCGAGGCCGACGTCCTGGCCGACCTCGAGCGGCGCGATGCGACGCTTGCCGGCGCCGCCCACTTCGAGCGCATCGAGCTCTGGTTCGAGCACGACCTCGCCGACCAGCTGCAGCTGCTGCAGGTGCTCGACGCGTTGTCTGAACTGCCCTCCTGCCCGCCGATCCAGTCGCTGCAGGCCCGCGTCCACCTCGGTCCGCTGCCGGCCGAACGCCTCGGTGCGCTGTCGGCGCGGCTTCGGCCGGTGGACGAGGAGACGCTCGAGGACGCCGCCCGCCGCTGGGCGGCCTTCCGCGAGGCGACGCCCGTTGATCTCGCCGACTATGCCGAGGTGGAGGCCGAAGGCCTGCCGTTCATGGGCGACGCGCTGCGTCGCGCCCTCGAGGAACTGCCGCGGCCCGGCGACGGGCTGTCGCGCACCGACCGGCAGATCCTCTATTCGATCAACCGTGGCGTCGACCGCGTCGGAATGCTGTTTGCGCGCGTGCTGGCGATGGAGGAAGCCGCCTTCCTCGGCGACTGGTCGTTCTTCCGCCAGCTCTCCGAGCTCGCCTTCGCCCGTCCGCCGCTGCTGGTCGGCCTGCCCGAGCCGTTCGGCGCCGCGGTAATCGACGACGACGCCCGTCGCAAGGCCTTCGTGACGGCCCGCGTCAGCCTGACCGAGGCCGGCCGCGACGTGCTGGCCGGCCGCTCCGACCGCGTCGCCCTGATCGGCATCGACCGCTGGCTCGGCGGCACCCACATCACGGCGCCGACGCCGTGGCGCTACGATGCCGAGGAAGCGCGGCTCATCGAGCCGGAGGACTGATCGGGCCGAGCACGGTGGATCGCACCGCCGCGAAGTGAGCCGCCCACGTCGGTGCCCGGTAGCCTGCGATGCGCGCGCACTGGGCCGCGCGTCGGGCGGAGCCCTCGAGCGCATACTCCTCGATCGCCTCGAGCCAGGCCGGACCATCCAGCGGATCGAGCAATTCAGCGTAACCCTCGGCGATCTCGACGTGGGCGGGGATGCGCGAGGCGATCACCGGCACGCCGACGGCGAGCGCCTCCGCGACCGGCATGCCGAAGCCCTCGACCAGCGAGGGCATCAGCACCGCCCGGGCGCCCGCCATCACCACCGCCAGCGCCTCGTCGGAGAGTGAACCGGCCTCCAGAACGTGGTCTCGTGCCGCCGGCAGCCTCTCCAGGAGGTCGATGACGCTCTCGATCTCCCAGCCACGCCGGCCGACGATGACGAGCTTCGGCGTCGCCGCGCCGTGACGCTCGGCCAGCCGGCGCCACAGATTGAGCAGCAGCAGGTGGTTCTTGCGCGCCTCGATGGTCGAGATCACCGCGAAATAGGGCGGCACCCCGCCGGCAAGCTGCGCGGGGGCGCGTGGCGGGGCGTCCGGGATGCCGAGATGGGAGACGACGATCGGCGGTTCGCCGGCGGCGGGCCGGCGACCGGCGGCCGCGAGGTGCGGCGCGAGGCGCTCGGCGGTGTCCCGCGAGTTGACGACGATGGCGTCGGCGATCTCGGCCACCGTCGCGATGCGGCGGGCGTGCTTGGCGTCGTCGCCGGGGCGCGCGTACTCGGGATGGTCGAGCGGGATGAGGTCGTGCACGAACACCACGGCGCGCACCGGCCCGGCCGCCTTCAGGCGCCGGAATGGCTCCGGGCGATGCAGGTTGTGGTGGGAGACGTGGACGTAGACGACGGCGCGTCCGGCGGCGGCCGCCGCGGCGATCACCGGCTCGAGCGCCTGGCGGGCGAACACCTGCACGGGGTTCTGCAGCACACGTCCGAACGGTTCGATGGCGAAGCGCACGAGCGCGGGGGCCGCGTCGAAGGCGCCAGGTTCGGAGGCCGCCGGGTCGCGCTCGCCGGCCTCCGGCGCATCGACGCCGAGGAACCGCGCGACCCGGGCGAGCCCCGCCTCGGTCTCGCTGCGATCGGCCCGGCCCTCCCACCGCCTTCCGACCCAGTCGACGAGGGCCCGGGCGAGGCTGTCGGGAACGAGGCGCACGCGGGCGCCGGCAACGGCGACGAAGCGGAGATCGATACCCGCATCCGCGATCAGCCAGCGCGCATAGGCCAGCTCGACGCGGTCGATGCCGGTCGGCGCCGTGCGGGCGATGCGGGCGATCAACCGGGAGATGTCGAAAAGCACCAGCGGTGCGGCCGTCGGCTTGTCCACGTACTGTCCGCCCGCTTGTCCGCCACGCCGCAGCGGCGGATCGGCCGGCCGCGTCGCGCCTCGCCCGTGTCGCGCATCGGCCCGGGGGCGTCAAGCGAGCGGGGTTGACCCGAGCCGACCGCTGATCGACAAAGCGGCCGTCCGCGGCTGTGCCCACCGCTCGTGCAGGTCGAATCATGCAGGTCGAACGGCTGTCGATCCCCGACGTGATGGTGCTGACGCCGAAGCGCTTCGGCGATGCGCGCGGTTTCTTCGTCGAGACCTGGAGCCGGCGCGTCTATGCCGACGCAGGCATCGACGTCGACTTCGTCCAGGACAACCATTCCCTGTCGCGGTCTGCCGGCGTGATCCGCGGCCTGCACTTCCAGACGGACCCGTCGCCGCAGGGCAAGCTCGTGCGTGTCGTGCGCGGCAGTATCCTCGACGTCGCGGTCGACGTGCGCCACGGCTCCCCGAGCTTCGGCCGCTTCGTCACCGCGGAACTGTCCGCCGAGAACGGCCGCCAGATGTGGGTGCCGATCGGTTTTGCCCATGGGTTCTGCACGCTGGAGCCCGATACCGAGGTGATCTACAAGGTCACCGGCTACTACGACGCCGCCGCCGACAAGGGCCTCGCCTTCGACGATCCGGATCTCGCGATCCCCTGGCCCGTCACGCCGGAACAGGCGACGGTCTCCGACAAGGACCGGCATCATCCGCGCCTTTCCGCGTTGCCGGTCCACTTCCACTACCGCCCGGCGTCCTGACGGCGCAGTTGCGCCGGGGCGGCGTTTGAATTATCCGCCGGGGATCGGCGTGACCGCGATCCGCGCCGGCGCTACACCGGTGGGCCGCGTCCGGTCGGTGAGCCCACGGCGTTCGCCCGAGCGAATCCGCCGGGCGCTTTGTGACCTGGGTCTTTTGGGGCGAAATGGACGGTGCACCGCAGTGGTCGATTTCGGCTCGCCTCGTCACGATGCGCGAGATCGAACAGACCGTCGACGGGTTCCGGGCCACGGGCCACGATCCCCGCATCATTTGTGATCTCGCCCAGCCGCAGCCGCCCGGCTGGTACCTCGTCGAACTCGATGTGGAGACCGACGGCGACACGCTCTCGCGCGTCTTCGTCGATCTCGGCAAGGGCTTCGGCGAGCACAGCGGGACCGTGCTGCGCACGGGGAGCGACGGCACCCGGCGGGCAGTGTTCCGCTCGCCCAAGCGCTTCCGCCGCATCCGCATCGATCCCTGCGAGGCGGCCGTCAACTTTCGCATCACCGACGTCCGCTTCGAGGCGATCGAGGCAACGAGCGCGGTCGGCCAGCGGCTCCGGCTCGATTCGGGGATGGAGATCCTCGCGGACCCGACGCGGCCGGTGACGACGCGGACGATCTCGCCGCGGGTCGCCCGGGCCATCCGCCCGGTGCCCGGCGAGATCGTCGCGAGCCAGGACTGCGAGTGGGAGGGCTCGGTCCTGCGCATGACCGGCGCGGCGCCGGCGGTGACGATCCGGCTCGCCCAGTCCATGCGCCGGGGCTGGCACGGCATCGTGCTTCGCGCCGAGAACGACGCCGGCGCCGAGGTGACCCTCTCGTTCGGCTTCGTCGGCGGCGTCTACAACTGGACACGGGTGAAGCTCGACCGCAGCCCCGACGGCCTGCACACCACCTGGGTCTATCTGCCGACCCGCGTCGTCCGCCTGCGCATCTGGGCGACCGGCGAGACCGAAGGCATGACCATCAACCGGCTGGAGACGACGCCGGCCGGCAAGCCGTGGGGGGCCGTGCACCGGCGCAGGACCCGCTCCGGCATCCTCATCGTCGACCAGCGGGCGCAGGAGGCGGCGCGTCGCCCGCCCTGGGCCGTGCAGGCGACGCTGGAGGAGAGCCACGACATCGAGCCCGTCGGCTCCGGCTTCCGGGCGCTGTCGCACCGCGCGTGGTTCCAGCTGCGGTTCAACGCCCCGCTGCTGCCCGGCTGGTACCGCGTCGAGGCCCGCATCCAGACCGACCCGATGGTGCGCCCGCGCGTCCGCTTCGACTTCGGCGACGGACCGGAGGGGTTGCCTATCCGGCTTGCCCGCGAGCATCCGCCGATGTTCTCGGCCTTCTGCCGGGTGCCGAAGCCGCTGCAGGCCCTGCGCTTCGAGCCGTGCGACCACCCGACCGGCTTCGTCGTCGACACCTTCGCGGTGCGCAAGATCCCGTTCTGGAAGGTGGCGCGGCGGGCGCTCGGCTCCGCCATCAAGCACTTCCGCGCCGACCCGGTGCGGTTCCGCCGCTTCGTGCGCGACGCGGCGATGTCCATCATGCAGCCGAAGCGGGTGGAGAACTTCTCCAGCGCCTCGAGCCTGTACTGGGCCTCGAGCAACCGCGACATCCGCTACAATCTCTGGCAGGCGAGCTTCGACTACGACGAGCACCGCCACCGCGCGGCCGTCACGGAGCGCGCCGCCGCGCTGACGGCGCGGCCCCGGTTCTCGCTCCTGATGCCGCTGTCGACGGGCCGGCTGGCGCTCGTCGAGGCGGCGATCACCGCGGTCAGCGAGCAGATCTGGCCCGACTGGGAACTCTCGATCGCGCTCGATCGCGACATCGATCCGGACGTGGCGGAGGCGTGCGACACCTGGAGCGCCCGCGATCGCCGCATCCTGGTGCGCCGTGTCGCCGCCGGGTCGGGCGTCTCGACGGCCGCGAACGCGGCGCTTGCCGCCGCCACCGGCACCCATGTGGCGGTCATCGGCGAGACGGAGCGGCTGCGGCCGCACGCGCTCGCCGAGTTCGCGCTCGCACTCGAGAGCAAGCCGGACGCCGAGGTGATCTACGCCGACGAGGATACCCTCGACGAGGACGGCGGCCGGAGCGACCCCCACTTCAAGCCGGCCTGGAGCGAGGATCTGTTCCGCTCCTGGAACTATCTTGGGCGCCCGACCCTGCTCAACATCGCGACGGTTCGGGCGGCGGGCGGGTTCCGCCGGGCGGTCGAGGCGGCGCAGGAGTTCGACCTCTTGCTGCGCATCATCGAGCGCGTCGACCCGGCCTCGATCGTCCACCTGCCAAAGGTGCTCTGCCACCGCTACGCCGGCCAGCGCCCGGAGACCCCGGGCTCGACGGCGAGCGAAGCCTTCGGCGCCGGCCGCGTCGCCCTCGAGGAGCATCTGCAGCGGGCGGGTGTCCAGGGCTCGGTGCTCGCCGTGCCTGAGTTCCCCTCCTACCGGGTCCGGCGCGCGGTGGCGGCCCCCGCCCCGGCGGTGACTCTGATCGTGCCGACGCGCGACCGGCCGGACCTGCTGCGGCCGTTCCTGACGTCGCTGTTCGAGCTGACCGACTATCCGAACTTCCGCCTGGTGCTGATCGACAACGGCACCGTCGACACCGAGGCGCTGGCGCTGCTGGCGGCGGCAGGCGAGCGCGACAACGTCACGGTGGTGCGCGACGAATCGCCGTTCAACTACTCGCGCCTCAACAACCGCGCGGTCGCCCTCGCCGAGAGCCCGCTGATCGGGCTCCTCAACAACGACGTCAAGATCACCCATGCCGACTGGCTGACCGAGATGGTGAGCCACGCGCTGCGGCCGGACATCGGCTGCGTCGGCGCCAAGCTCTTCTATCCCGACGGTCGCATCCAGCACGCCGGCGTCGGCCTCGGCATCAGCGGTGTCGCCGGCCACGTCCACCACCTGTTCCCGCGCGATTCCACCGGCTACTTCGGCCGGCTGTCGGTCGTCCACGACTTCTCCGCCGTCACGGGCGCGGTAATGGTGATGCGCAAGGCGGTCTACGAGGAGGCCGGCGGGCTCGACGAGACCAACCTGACGGTCGCCTACAACGACATCGACCTCTGCCTGAAGATCCGCCAGAAGGGCTACCGCATCCTCTGGACGCCCTTCGCGCGGCTGATCCATTACGAATCGGCCTCGCGCGGCCTCGACATGGCGCCGGAAAAGCGCACCCGCTACGAGATGGAAGTCGCCTACATGCGGGCTGCCTGGGGCGTGACGCTGATGACGGATCCGTTCTATTCGTCGAACTTCGATCTCAACCGGCCCGACTTCATGCCGGCGACGTGAGCGGCCCCGCATGTCTCCCCGCCCCGGCCGAAGGATCGTCTTCCTCCACCTCTTCAAGTGCGGCGGCACCACGGTAATCGAGCGGCTGCGGTCGCGCCTCGGCGCTGGCGCGGTCCTGCACGTCAAGGACGTCCATGCCTTCGATGCATCGCTGCGTCAGAACCCGGCGACGCTCTCGGACCGCAAGGCCGTCGTCGGTCACCTCAGCCTGCCGATCCTCGAGGCGCATTTCGCCGACTGGGCGTGGGTGACGGTGCTCCGCGACCCCGTCGACCGGATGCTGTCGCAGTATCACCACTTTCGTCGGGAAGCTGGGGCGTCCGGGGCGACGGGCGAGGAGGCGGACGGCGACCACGGTTTCCGTGTCCGGTTCTGTGCCGAGAACGATCTCCTGGCGTTCGCCACGAGCGAGGATCCGCGGTTGACCGTCTACACGCGCAACTACATGACGCGGAAGCTCGCCGGCGTCGTCCGCCGCCGGCGCTCGCAGCTCGGCGACAAGGCGCGGGCGACCGCGATCGCCAACCTGCCACGCTTCGCCGCGGTCGGCACCACGGACACGCTCGACGACGGGTTCCTGCCCGCCCTGGACGGCATGATGGGGCGGCGCGCCAACCTGGTCGACCGACTTCGGCCTCGCGCCAACGTCTCGGCCGCGCGGCAGGGTCGTCGCCCTCCCCTCGACGAGGCAGCGCTCGAGGCTATCCTCGCCCACAACGCAGCCGACGTCGCCCTCTATGCGGCGGCACGCTGGTTCGACGCGACGCGGCCGCGCACGGCACCGGTCCCCTCGCCGGTCGATGCGCACGAGGGGGATCGGCCATGAGCCTCGTTTCCGCAGCGCCGCCCATCCAGGCGACTACGCCGCCCGAAACCCTACCGATCCCCGGCTACCGTGACAACGAGGGCATTGCCGCGGCGCTCGCGACGCAGTTCCGGGTCATCTGGGCCCTGACGCTGCGCGATTTCCGCACGAAGATTCTCGGCCACAAGCTCGGCGCCTTCATGGCGCTCGCCGAGCCGTTCTTCTTCGTGCTGTCGGTGTCGTTCGCCGTGTCGTTCATCGACAAGCAGGCGAAGATCGGCACCAGCTTCATTCTCTTCTTTGCCACTGGCGTCATCCCCTTCAATTCCTACCGCCGCGTCGCCAAGGAAGTTCGATCCTCGATCAAGCGCTACAAGAAGTGCCTGTATATTCCGATTGTTCGGCCGATCGATCCGTTCATCGCTGCCGCCATCATTCAGCTTCTCCTCTATATCGTCATCTATGCCGTCTTCTTCCTTGGCTATTACCTCGTCAACGGATACGGGCTGCCGCACGACGTCGGCGCGACCTTCTTCCCCCTCATCATTTGCGCCATGCTCGGCCTTGGCAGCGGGCTGATCAACACTGCGATCTGCTCGTATTTTCCGCCGTGGGACAAGTTCTTCGCCATTCTGATGATGCCACTGTTCCTCATCTCCGGCGTGCTCCACCCGCTGCACACGTTTCCGAGCTACGTCCAGGACATTCTGTACTGGAATCCGCTGGCGCACGCCGTTGTGGCCTCGCGCAACGGATACTACGACATCTACGAATATCCATTCTATGACCCCTATTATTTCGTTGGCTTTTCAGTAACGACTCTCTTTATCGGCCTGGTCGCCGAGCGCTTTGCGCGCCGGCGCATCCTGGAGACGTCGTGACGGCGACCTGGCGCGGCGGCAACGAAGTCTCCACCACGTCGGCAACTCGACCCCCTCCGGCGGCGTTGCCTCCTCGCGCGGCCTTGCGGGGGTCGCCGAGGTGTCGATAGTGCTGAGGGCGTGCGACGGGCTGATCGCACCCGAAAAGAGCTGCAGGGGAGGCTGTGAGTGAACAAGGCACCGATCCGAAAGGCCGTGGTCCCTGTTGCGGGCCTCGGAACGCGTTTCCTGCCCGCGACGAAATCGATGCCGAAGGAGATGCTGACCGTCGTCGAC
>SXGT01013971.1_pt1 | contig 10921 bp, 8 predicted proteins | sample 3176221 | NCBI WGS metagenome assembly SXGT01 (sample SAMN11356862, study PRJNA531348) | freshwater metagenome | isolation source: freshwater sample F1-120 | place: China: Fuxian Lake, Yuxi | collected 2017-12-25
ACATCGGCGGTCCCACCGCCAACATGTACGAGATGCGCTGCACTCGCCCCGAGGTCGAAGCCAAATGCCGCCGCCTGAGCTGCGTGCATCCCACGATTTGCAAGCTGCTGGGCACCGACCATGGTCCGCTCGTGCAATTGATGAAAGCGGCCCGCGAGGAGCCGGGTATCAAGAAAGTGCTGGTCGCCTCTGGCATCCGCATGGATCTGGCGCGGCGCGATCCGGTTTACATGCGCGAGTTGGCAACGCATCATGTCGGCGGATATCTCAAGGTGGCGCCCGAGCACGTTGATCCGAACGTGCTGCACGCGATGAAGAAGCCCGAAGCCGACGATTTCCTTGAATTCGACCGCGAGTTCAAGAAAGCCTCAAACAAGGCGGGCAAGACCCAATACCTGATTCCGTATTTCATTGCCAGTCACCCCGGAAGTTCCCTCGATTCAATGATCGAGCTGGCCTTGTTCCTCAAGCGCAACCATTACAAGCCCGACCAGGTGCAGGACTTCATCCCCAGCCCGTTCGACATCGCCGCCTGCATGTTCCACACGGGCCTCGACCCATTCACCAAGAAGCCAGTCTATGTCGCCAGGCATCTGCGCGACCGCAAACTGCAACGGGCATTGATGCAATTCTTCAAGCCGGAGAATTATTTCGAAGTGCGCAAGGCCCTGGAGCAAGCCGGCCGCCAGGACTTGATCGGTGGCGGCTGTGATAGTTTAATCCCCGGCAAGCCACCCAAAGAATCACTCGACCGCCGACGCCGCAGTGCCAACGAACAATTGCGCGAGCACAGCGAAGGGGATCACATTCGCGCGAAGTTCGGCAAAGGCTACCGGCCCCGCCGCGCAACCGCCACGCGCCGCAAGCGGACTTAATCCGTCAGGTGCTTCAGCGGCACCGTTGATTTTCCCATGTTTGCCTCAAATCAATACGAACTGCTCGATTTCGGCGAAGGCCGCAAGCTGGAGCGGTTCGGCGGCTATCTGCTCGATCGGCCAGCCGGTGGCACCGAGCCGTTCGAGAGATCGTTGTCGCCAGGCGATTGGAAACAATCGGCACGCTACACACGCACCGAAGGTGACCGTGGCAAGTGGTCGTATCGATTTCCGCTGCCGAGCACCTGGGAAATTGAGCATGGCCGGCTGGTGTTCGAGGTCAAGCCGACGGAGTTCGGCCACGTGGGCGTTTTTCCGGAGCAGGCGGCCAACTGGGATTGGATCGCCGATCAGATCGAGCGGATCGAGCCGCCGGTAAAGGTGCTCAATTTGTTCGCTTACACAGGCGGCAGCACGCTCGCAGCAGCGGCGAAGGGGGCTGAGGTGGTGCATATTGACGCGGCGGAGAACACGATCGCTTGGGCGCGGCAAAACGCGGCCCTCAGCGGCCTGGCCGATGCGCCCATCCGCTGGATCGTGGAGGATGCGGAGAAGTTCGTGCGCCGGGAACTGAAGCGCGGCAACCGCTACGATGCGGTAGTGCTCGACCCGCCCACCTTCGGCCATGGGCCGAAGGGGGAAACGTGGAAGATCGGCGATCACCTTGCGCCGCTACTTTCGCTGATCGCCGAATTGACGGAAGGGGTTCCGCGGTTCCTGCTCTTGACCTGCCATTCACCGAATCTTTCGCCGCCTGTGCTCAAGCAACGTCTGATCGACGCCTTCGGCAGGGACACCTGCCGATATACGTCTGCCGAAGCCATGATGATCTCCACGGGCGATGGACGCCAGATGCCCTGCGGAAGCCGCGTGCGGTTGGCAGCCCAGGCGGAGGCTGTGTAGCGCAGGGCCGATCACTGTTTTACATTCGGCAACCTGGTAGGGCCGGCTTTGCCGGCCGTGGATGGGAAAGTCACGCGAATCCGGCCGGCACAGCCGGCCCTACTTGAGCCCACACCACGAAACGACTCCCGACCCCTTCGCTAGGAACAACAACTCGAACAAGCTCAAGGAACCGCGCCCGGCTCAGGAACTACCCGGCCATCCGTCCCGTTCGCGCTCACGGCGGACGGGCGAAAAACCAGGCTCGCGCCGCGGTGAGTAGCTTGCCGAAAGCCGCCAGCGAGCCGATTGGGGAGTCAGACTGAAGGGGATCGCCACGACCACCGAACCGGACTCGCAAAATGAATCGCCCCGTGATTACCAGCGTTCACAATCAACGCGTCAAAGACGCGGCCAGGCTACGCGAACGCCGGCAGCGAGAGAAGCAAGGGCGAACGCTGATCGATGGCGCCCGAGAGATCGAGCGGGCATTGCAAGCAGGAATTGAGTTGGTCGAGGTCTTTCTTTGCGATGGATTCTGCTACGAGGATCAATTTCAATCGATTGTGGAAGCTATGGATGCGGCGCGCGTCGCCGTGCTGCCGTGTGCGCCGGAGGTCTTTGCCAAGGTTAGCTACGGAGATCGCGCCGACGGCATCGTGGCCGTGGCGACGCCGCCGCGCCGCGCTCTTGCCGATCTTAAGTTGAACTCTCCAGCACTGATCGCCGTGCTCGTCGGCCTGGAAAAGCCAGGCAACGTCGGCGCCGTGCTTCGGAGCGCCGACGCGGCGGGCGTGTCGGCGGTGATCGTCGCTGACAGCGGAACCGACCTCTACAATCCAAACGCCATCCGCGCCAGCCTGGGCACAATCTTTTCGCTGCCCACCTGCGAAACGACATCGGCCGAGGCGTTAGCCTGGTTGAGGGGCAACAAATTCAGCATGTCCGCCGCCCGGGTCGATGGCACGATCGATTACGTCACCGCCGATTTCCGTGGTTCCTCTGCCATTATTCTTGGCAGCGAAAAATCCGGCCTGCCCCAAGCATGGCAAGGGATAGATATCACCACCGTCAAACTGCCCATGCGCGGCGTCGCCGACAGTTTGAATGTTTCGGCCACAGCGGCGGTATTGTTCTACGAGGCGTTGCGGCAACGCTCCTGCGCGGTCAGGTGATCGACGCAGGATTTTCCCATCGCAAACTCTTAAAACGCGCAAAATCGGTGTCGCAGGAAACAAGCACTGCGTGATTTTCAATCGCGAGCGCTGCCAGATCCGCGTCGTTGGTAAGATTTCCACCGGTTCCCAGTTGCAGCAGCATGCCTCGCATGCGCTGCCAGTGATCCTCCGATGCATAAATCACGGCAATGTTCGGATTCGCAAGCCACCCATCAACTTGCTCGACGGCCTCAACGACCGTCAACGGACAGTCGAATGCACCAGGACGGGTGGAAATGCGGATGAACCCCACGAGCACGATCCAGGCCAGTCGAATTGGCTCCTCGTTAGCAAGGGAATTCCGCCACCAATCGAGACATGCCTTGTGGTCGGGCGACTGACGGTTCAGCATGTTCAACAAGATATTGAGATCGACGATCTTCATTTGTGAAGTGCCAGCTTCCGCAGTGTTTCTTGATCCTCTAGTTCGCCGGCGTATGCGAGCGCCTTGGTGACGTTGAACTTGGGCACCCCCATGTCGAAAACGCGCTGCCGAAACTTATGGTTCTTTTTCGTTCGGCTGCGTTGAGTGGAATGGAGTCCGTGCCGCAACGTGCGATTCACCATTTCGCAAAGCGACAGGTTTTCTTTCACCGCCCACTGCTTGAGCGTTCGCAGCAAATCGTCGTCGATACGTAGCGTAGTTCGCATACGTAAACATCATAGCATCAACTTCCATGATGTCAAGTCATCACACCCTGCGCAGGGCCAATCAGTTATCCGCTGTAGGGCCGGCTGTGCCGGCCGGATTCGCGTGACTTTCCCATCCACGGCCGGCAAAGCCGGCCCTACCAGGTTGCCGAATGTAAAACACTGATCGGCCCTGACCCTGCGGCCGGTCGCAGACGATACGAGACGGGCGTCGGCGCGACGCGCCATCGGGGCATTACCTCGCCAACTCCTGCTCGCGGGCAGCACGCAACGTGTTCTCCAACAACATCGCCACCGTTAACGGCCCCACGCCACCGGGAACGGGGGTGATCTGCCCGGCGACTTCCTGGACGCTCTCAAAATCCACGTCGCCGCAGAGCCCGCGATCAGTGCGGTGAATTCCCACGTCAACCACCGCGGCGCCAGGCTTCACCATCTCGGCCGTGATGAACCGCGGCTTGCCGATGGCCACGATCAGCACGTCGGCTTCGCGTGTGACGCTGGGCAAGTCGACCGTGCGACTGTGGCAGACGGTGACCGTCGCATCGGCGCCGGGTCCGCGATTCATCAGCATGATTGCCAACGGCTTGCCAACGGTCTCGCTACGGCCAACCACCACCACGCGCCGGCCGGCAACCTCAATCCTGTTCCGCAGAAGCAGTTGCTGAATGCCCGCGGGCGTGCATGGCAAAAACCGCGGATGCCCTTGCACCATGCGTCCCACGTTTTCCGGGTGAAAGCAATCGACGTCTTTGAGAGGGCTGATGGCCTGCAAAATGCGACCGGCGTCGATGTGTGAAGGCAGCGGGAGCTGAATCAAGACGCCATGCACCGGCTCGTCCTTTGCCTTGTTGAGCCTGGTGACCAGCGCCAATAGTTCGTCTTGCGACACATCGGCGGGCAGACGGTGCAAGCGGCTTTCAATGCCCACCCCCTCGCAGGCGGTCCGCTTGTTGCGGATGTACACCTCGCTAGCCGGGTCGGTCCCCACCAATACGGCGGCTAGCGTCGGGTCGACGCCGTTGTTCTCAATGAACTCGGCAACCTCTTCGGTCAGTTCGGCCTGAATCTGCTGGGCGAGGCGTTTGCCATCGAGGATCGTCGCTGCCACGCGGAAAAATCCTGGTTAAGAGTCGATCGAGAATCACGGCATTCTAGCGAAGCGGCTTCGGCGCAACCATTGGCCGTCTGCCACATCCCCGTGGCGGCGCAAGCCGAAAGCCGCTATAGTCTATTTGACTTTGGAGCCGTAATCACAACAATTGTAGTAATGTTAGTCATCATTCGGCAATAGGATCGGTCCATGTCCGAGGAAAAGAAACTTAGCCCGGTCGAGGGCTTCAAGACCGAAAGCAACTACCTTCGCGGCGACATCGGCAAGGAACTCGTCGATGCGAACGACTTTTTCGGCAAGTCCAGTGTCCAGTTGCTCAAGAATCACGGCGTCTACCAGCAAGACGATCGCGATGCCCGCTCCGCGGGACGCGTCGAAGGGCACGTCGGCAAGGCTCCCAAAGCCTACTCGTTCATGGTGCGAACGAAAATTCCGGGCGGCAAGCTGACCAGCAGCCAACTGCTGGCCGAACTCGACCTCTGCGACCAGATTGGCAACGCCACCTTGCGCATCACCAGCCGCCAGGGCTTACAGCTCCATGGCATCGTCAAGGGCGATTTGTGGAAGGCCATTCATCGCATCAACCAAATCCAGCTCAGCACGCTGGCGGCCTGCGGCGACGTTGAACGCAACGTCATGTGCTGCCCCGCACCGATCAAGAACAACCCCATCCGCCAACAGTTGCAGGATTTGGCCGATCATATTGCCATGCACCTCTGCCCACACACGACGGCCTATCACGAACTCTGGGTCCGAGATCCCGAAAGTGGTGAAGAGACACTGATGGGTGGGGGCTCGAACGGGCATGAAGTCGAACCGATTTACGGCCCGACGTACCTGCCGCGCAAGTTCAAGACAGCCGTCGGCTTGCCGGAGGACAACTGCGTGGACATGTACGCCAATGATCTGGCGTTCATGGCGATTCACGATCGTGCAACCATTCGCGGTTACAACGTCCTGGTGGGCGGCGGATTCGGCGTTACGCCTAGCGCCGAAAAGACCTGGCCGGCCGTGGCTCAAAAACTTTGCAGCATCAATCCGGAGGAAGCCATCGACGTCGCCACCGCCGTCGTCAAGGTGCAGCGAGACTACGGCAATCGCGCTGATCGCAAAGTGGCCCGCCTGAAGTACACGATCCACAACATGGGCCTGGCCGCGTTCAAGGCCAAGGTCGAGGAGTATTACGGCAAGCCGCTCGCTGATCCCGATCCGACGGATGTCACCGGCTTCGATGATCATCTTGGCTGGTCCGAGCAAGGCGACGGCAAAGGGTGGTACGGCCTGAACGTGGAAAACGGCCGCATCCAAGACCAGGCCGGCAGCAACCTTAAATCAGCGTTGCGCATGATTTTAACGACGATGCATCCCACGATTCGCCTTACGCCGCACCAGAGCATTCTGTTTTGCGACGTGACACCCGAGCAGAAGCAGGAACTCGAACAAATTCTGCGCGACCATGGTGTCAAGCTCTCGCACGAGATTTCTGCCGTCCGGCGATGGAGCATGGCCTGCGTGGCCTGGCCCACGTGCGGACTCGCGATTACCGAAAGTGAACGCGCGTTGCCGGGCATACTCGACGAATTGGAAGTCGAACTCGCCAAGCTTGGCCTCTCGAATGAAACCTTCACGGTCCGGATGACCGGTTGTCCGAACGGTTGCTCGCGTCCCTACAACTGCGACATCGGCATCGTCGGCCGGGCGATGAACAAGTACACGCTGTATGTGGGCGGGCGACTACTCGGCGATCGCTTGAATTTCGAATACAAAGACATGGTGCCGCACGAAGAAGTGATCTCGTCGTTGGTGCCCGTGTTGACCTTCTTTAAGCACGCGCGCGAAGACGGCGAAACCCTCGGCGATTTTTGTCAGCGCGTAGGCGCCGAGCAGTTGACGGCGTTCTCAGAGCAATACGCGACCGCTGAATGACGAATCTCGAAGCACGAATGACGAATGAATACCTAATCACGGATGACTAATGGGCAAGGCGCTCATCATTCGTTATTTGGCATTCGACATTCGTTTGTCGTTCGTGCCTGGTCATGAGTCATTTTCAAACGGGACAGGACTCCCATGACCGAACAGCCTCTCAAACCATGGATGTGGTTTCTGCTGAGGTTTGCCGGGACCTTCAATCTGCTGGCCGGTTTCAGCATGTGCGTCTTGTACAGCGAGGGCTTCCAGATGCTCGGCTTGAAGAAGCCACCGCTGATGTTGCCGCTGCAACTGGTGGGCGTGTTGGTGGGATTGTTTGGCGTCGGGTATCACATCGTGGCGAGCAACCCGGTGGAGAACCGCAACGTGCTGATGCTGGGCTTCTGGAGCAAGCTGCTGGGCTCGGTGCTGGGCATCGGTTACGTGGCGCTTGGCAAACTGCCGCCGGTGTTTCTGGCGCTTTTGTTCTTCGCCGACATCATCTACCTGCCCCCCTTCTGGCTGATCATGCGGCGGCTGTACCGCATCGCACGGCAAGATCGCAATTCCGGCGATTCCAGCATTTCCCGCGCCGCATAAGGGCGATGCCAGGCCGGCAGAGCCCGGCCCTACGCGCTGAAGCTCAGTGAGTCCACGCAATCATGAGGCTCACACTCCGGCTTACTGGTACGCGTATTCAAGGCGAATAGCACCGCTCTTTCCTGCCTGCAAACAGGCCGACGCGACTAGACACAAAGTATTTATGATATTGTAGTTACGTCGATTTATCTGGTGCAAAATATTATCTGAAATGCTTCTTTTAGGATCATCCAGTTTTAGGAAACGTACTTGACGGCGGGCCGGTTTCCGAATAGCCTATTATCTTTACGCTAAATCTTACGGCGTTCTTTTATTTGAAATTGCGATGGACGGATGAGTCATCAGACCTTGCGCCGTGCGGGGCAACCCCCGGGGCGCGCTTCCTCCGGCTGGGATGGTCCCTGGCGAGTCCATTCTCACGTCCCCTTGATCGTTGTTCCTTGATCGCTCATCGCTTGACAGCACTCAACCTTCACCCCCTCTTCCTTCACTTACCTTGCCATGCATCTTAAGAGCTTAAAAGTGTTTTGCGACGTGGTCGGCTGGCGGAGCTTCTCGCGCGCGGCCCAGGAGAATGGCATTTCGCAATCCGGCGCCAGTCAGGTCGTGCATCAGCTTGAATCGCGGTTGGGCGTGAAACTGATCGATCGTTCGAAACGGCCTTTCATGCTGACGCCCGAGGGGGAGGCGTACTACGAAGGCTGCCGGAAGCTGGTGCAGCGGTACGACGCGCTTGAGGACCAGGTACGTACGCTGCACGAGGAAGTCTCGGGCCGGGTACGTGTGGTGAGCATCTACTCGGTTGGTCTGCACCATATGAGCCGCTACATGCAGCGGTTCCTCACGGGGTATCCCAGGGCGAACGTGCGTTTGGAGTATCAGCATCCGCACCGAGTTTACGATGCGGTGGAGAAGGACCAGGCGGACATTGGGCTGGTAAGTTATCCGCGTGCCAGTCGCACGATGGAGGCGATCCCCTGGCGCGAGGAGCCGATGGTGCTTGTCTGCTCGCCGATTCATCGGCTCGCTGGCCGCGACCGCGTGCAACTGGAAGAGTTGGCGGGCGAGAACGTGATTGGGTTTGATCCCGATCTGACAATTCGCCACGAGATTGACCGCGTGCTGGCCGAGCATGGGGTGGAAGTCCACGTGGCGATGGAGTTTGATAATATTGAAACGATCAAGCGCGCGGTGGAGATCGACGCCGGCCTGGCGCTTTTGCCCGAACCAACCGTGCGGCGTGAAGTTGAAGCCGGATCGCTGGTGGCCGTGCCGCTGACGAGCGACGAGTTGGTGCGGCCGCTGGGAATCATTCATCGCCGCGGGAAAGAGTTGGGCATCACCACGCGACGGTTCATCGAGCTGTTGCAGAGCGAAGGGACGGCGGTCGCTCAGTCGGAAGCGGCCGTCCATGGTGAAGTCGTGCATGCGACGAACGGACATGAAAAAGGGGCTCCGGAGAACGGTAAGCCCCCCGGGCGGAAGCAGAAGCAGATGGCCTAGGGATAATGACGAAGCACGAAGCACGAAGCACGAATACGGAATGGCCCAGAGCATTGGTTATTCTCCAATCGGCATTCATTCGTGATTCGTGGTTAGCCATTCGTTATCGAGCAAATCGCTGGTAAGGATCAACGGCATGAACATCACTTCCACCCTTCCCGATCGAGCCACCGGTTTGTACGACCCGGCCCATGAGCACGATGCGTGCGGCGTGGGCTTTGTGGTCAACATCCAGGGGGAGAAGAGCCATTTGATTGTCCAGTCGGGCCTGGAGATTCTGGTGAATCTCACGCACCGCGGCGCATGTGGTTGCGATCCGCTGACGGGTGACGGAGCAGGCATTCTTACGCAGATGCCCGATGGCTTTTTTCGGCCGGTGGCTGCCGAGCTCGGCATGCATTTGCCGCCGGAAGGCGATTACGCGGTGGGCTGTGTGTTCTTGCCACGCGACAAGACCGAGCGCGCCCATTGCGAGCGTCGGTTGGAGCGTCTGATTGGCGAGGAAGGGCAGAAGTTTTTGGGCTGGCGGAATGTGCCGATTGATTCCCGGGTGATTGGCCGGACGGCGCAGGCGGTGGAGCCGCGGATTCGTCAGGCGTTCATTGCCCGCGGTGAAAGCACTCCCCTCGAGATCTTCGAATGGAAGCTGTACGTGATCCGCAAGCGACTCGAGTTGGAAGTCCGCGACAGCCATTTGACGCAGAAGAAATCCTGTTACATTCCCAGCCTGTCGTCGCGGACCCTAATTTACAAGGGCCTATTGTTGGCCGATCAGGTGGAGCAATACTACGCCGACCTGGCCGACGAGCGCTTTGAGTCGGCATTGGCGCTTGTGCATCAACGCTACAGCACCAACACGTTTCCCACCTGGGACCTTGCGCATCCGTTCCGGTTTCTGGCGCACAACGGCGAAATCAACACGCTCAAGGGGAACATCAACTGGATGCATGCCCGCGAGACGATGTTGGCCAGCGAGAAGTACGGCGCCGACCTGGCGAAGATTTGCCCGGTGTGCATTCCGGACGCGAGCGACTCGGCCACGTTTGACAACGCGCTGGAGTTGCTGGTGCTCACCGGCCGCAGCTTGCCGCAGGCGATGTCGATGTTGATTCCCGAGCCGTGGCAGAATCACGAGACGATGCCGGACGACCTGAAGGCGTATTACGAGTATCAATCATGCCTGATCGAACCGTGGGATGGCCCGGCGTCGATGGCCTTTACGGATGGCACGGTGATCGGCGCCTGCCTGGACCGGAATGGCTTGCGGCCGAGCCGGTATTGGGTGACCAAGAACGGGCACGTGATCATGGCTTCGGAATCGGGCGTGCTGCCCAAGGTGGAGCCGGAGGATATCGAGAGCAAGGGGCGTCTGCGCCCCGGCCGGATGTTCCTGGTGGACACGAAGCAAGGACGGATCATCGCCGATAGCGAGCTCAAGAGGTCGCTCGCCAGTCGCAGGCCGTATCGCAAGTGGCTCAAGAAGGAGATGAAGTCGCTCGCCGATCTCCCCGCGGCGCCGCAGGCCAACGGACCATCGAACGAGCCAATTCATCGTTTGCATCGGACCTTCGGCTACACGCTGGAAGACTTGCGGATCTTAATGGCGCCGATGGCGACCGACGGCGCCGAAGCGGTTGGCTCGATGGGCAACGACACACCGCTGGCGGTGCTCAGTGATCGGCCACAGCTGCTCTACAACTACTTTAAGCAGCTTTTCGCCCAGGTCACCAATCCGCCTCTGGATGCAATTCGCGAGGAGATTGTCACATCGCTGGTGACCACGATCGGCAGCGAAGGCAATCTGCTCGACGAAACATCCGCGCAGTGCCGATTGCTGCGGCTGGAGCAGCCGATTCTCACCAACATGCAGCTCGCGCAGATCAGACAGCTCAATGAGCCTGGCTTCAAGTCACGCACGATCAGCATGCTCTTTGCGCGCAAGGCCGGAGTGACGGGGCTCAAGAATCGCATGGATCAAATCCGCATGGAGGCCAGCAAGGCGATCGCCGACGGTGCGACGTTGGTGATCCTCTCCGACCGCGGCGTGGACAAGGATAACTTGCCGATCCCGGCTCTGCTGGCCACCAGTGGCGTGCACCATCATCTGGTGCGCGAAGGCACGCGCACACGATGCGGGTTGGTGATTGAGAGCGGCGAGCCGCGCGAAG
>SXGT01225817.1_pt1 | contig 10921 bp, 8 predicted proteins | sample 3176221 | NCBI WGS metagenome assembly SXGT01 (sample SAMN11356862, study PRJNA531348) | freshwater metagenome | isolation source: freshwater sample F1-120 | place: China: Fuxian Lake, Yuxi | collected 2017-12-25
AGGTCGACGAAGGCGCCGTACTCGGTGATGTTCTTGACGATGCCGTCGATGACGGCGGCCTCCTTGAGCTTCTTGAGGGTCTCGGTCTTGAGCTTCTCGCGCTCCTTCTCCAGCAGCGCGCGCCTGGACAGCACGATGTTGCCGCGGCGCTTGTTGAACTTGATGATCTTGAAGGAGAAGGACTGGCCGATGAACTTGTCGAGGTTGCGCGTCGGGCGCAGCTCCATCTGGCTGCCGGGCAGGAAGGCGCGCACGCCGATGTCGACCTGGAGGCCGCCCTTGACCCGAGAGACGATCACGCCGTCGACGGTCTCGTCCTTCTCGTTCTTGTCGGCGAGCTCCTCCCAGATCTTGAGCTTGTCGGCCTTCTCCTTGGACAGGACGCACAGGCCGTCCTCGTTCTCGCGCTGCTCGACGAGCACGTCGATGACATCGCCGCTCTTGATCGTCACCTGGCCTTCGAGGTCGTAGAACTCGCGCACGTCGATGATGCCCTCGGACTTGTAGCCGATGTCGACCAGGACGTAGTCCTTGGTGATCGACAGGACCCTGCCCTGGGTGATCGAGTTCTCGATCACACCGGTGCGGTCGGTCTCGAACTCGGAAAGCATCGATGCGAACATCTGCTCGAGCGTCATAGCCTCGTTGGTCGTCACTGCTGTCATTGCGGTCTGTCCCTTCTGTGTTCCATCGAACAAAGCGTGGTGGGCCGCGCAGCCCCCGTATCTAGCCGCGCGCGCCGGTCTCTGGTTCAGTCACCCTGGCCTCCACTCTGGAGGGGGGTGCTGGGTGGTTGTGGTGGCAGATCAAGCGGAAGTGAAGAGGAAGGAAGGCTTGAGGGCCCTGTCTCCGGTCTCCGAACACCTGAGCTGCTTGCGCTGGATCGCAAACGCACTCATCGCCGAGTATCCCCGGACAACTATAAATGGGGTCATCATCCAGTCGGCGCGAAAACGTACGGCAAGAAGCCATGACCTGTCAATGATTTTCTGAGCGGAGGGTGTCTGGCGCGCCGACCTGCGGCCCCTTGAGCAAAGCCCTTCGCGCCCGGCTCGACATCAAGTATGATCGATCCCTCACGCAGCCGCGCGGGCCTCCTGGTCCGGCGCCAGGAGGTCGCGATGGGCTCGGAGAAGGACGACAACTCGCTGACGATAGAGGGGGCCGGCTTCTCGATGACGCTGCGCGGCGACGCGGCCTTCATCAACGCGACCTACAACGCGGTGCGCAAGGACCTGCTGGCCCGCTTCGCCGCCTCGCTGACGGCCCAGAAGGCTCCAGCGGCGTCGGCGGCGGCGGCGGCGCCCGCCCCGATGCCCACCGTCGAGGGCATGACCTTTCGGCAGGTCTCGCCCTCGGCCAGCTACGTCTGGGTGTGCGTGTGTCACGATTTCTACCATAAGATCCACATCCTGGGTCGATCGGAGCTGGGGCGCTCGCCGCTGGTGCGCGCCGTCGATCCCCGCAGGCTCTTCCGCGTCTACATCGAGCGCGAGCACCGCGAGACGCTGGAGGCGCTCGTCGGCTCGGGCCGCGAGCTCTGGAGCGAGCTGACCGGCGAGGGCCAGAAGAGGCTGGGCGGCTCGCCATGAGGGAGGTCGAGATCAGGGTGGGGGCGAGCTGGAGGCGGGATCTGGCCCACCTCTCCAGGCTCTACGAGGATCGGGGCGGCCCCGAGCAGCTCGACCTGGTCTGCGTCCTGGACGTCATCGACATCGTCATCGGCGACGACAACATCACCGCGCCGATCCCGCGCGACAGCATCTTCCCCCTGGTCGAGGATCTGCTCGACGCGCTGAGGGCCCTGGCCAGCGGCGCCCGCACCCGCGCCATCGTCCGCTTCCGCGAGGCCCCCTGGGAGGTCATCCTGAAGGTCGCCGGCCCCGATCGGATCGACGTCAGCCTGTTGGGCACGGGCCTTGACCCCTGCGTCGTGATCCACAACCGCCCGGCGCCGGCCTCGGCGCTCTTCGCGGCGGCCGGCGGCGCCGCCCGGGAGCTGGTCGACGAGCTCGTGGCCCTCGATCCTGGCTTCGCCCGCAACCCGCTGATCGCCCGGCTGGGCCGTCTGGCCCAGGCGCTCAACGGGGCGGGCCCGCTGGACTGCCAGCACCTGCGGCCGCACCGCCCCAACCGCGCCAGCGGCCGGGTCGAGGTCGGCCCGATGTCGCTGATCTTCGAGTTGGACCTTGGCCACCCGGACCTGCTGGCCTGCTGCGGCGACGAGCCCCTCGACCTGCACGCGCTGCTGTGCCCCGGTCAGATCCTGCTCGACGTGGAGCCGTCGGCGCCGCTGGCGCTCGGCGCCGGCTACCCGCTCTTGACGGCCCGCCGGCTGCTCGACGAGGCCGCGGCGCTGGTGCGCTGCGCCCCCGGGGAGGCCCCCCGGCCCTTGTCGATGCCGGGCCGCGCGGCGCTGCTTGAGCCTCGCCTCGATCCCGAGGCCCCTGGGTGCTGGCTGGTGACGTGGCGCCCGGCGCGGCCCGCCGAGGGCCTGCTGCCGAGCCTGCGCAGGCGCTCCGAGCAGCCCCCCGAGCGCTCTCTGACCTGCTCGATGGGGCCGGCTGACCTGGTGGCGCTGGCCTCGGGGCTGGTCGAGGCCGTCGCCGAGTTCTTGATCTCCGTCAACCCCGTGCTTGAGGGCGAGGAGCGGCTCAGGAGCTTGCGGCGAGAGGCGGCGCGGCTGGTGGCGCGGCACCGCGAGGCCGCGCTCGGCGAGCTGATCTTCGACGGCGCCGAGCGCCCCGAGTCCGCGCGCGCCCAGGTGAGGCTGGCCCCGCAGGAGCAGAGCGAGCCTGTCGAGGCGCCGCCGCGCTTCGCGCTTGGGGAGATGCGCCGCTTGTCGATGCGTTGTCGCTGGTCGTTGTCGGCGGCCTCGATCCGCTGGGACGAGGTGGCGCTGCTGGGCGACAAGGCGATCGTGTCGACCCGCGACGCGCTGCTGGGCGTGGATCTGCGCACGGGGGAGGCGCGCTTCAGCGTCCCCCACGACGGCTCGGCGGTGACCTGGGGGGTTGGAGGCGGCGCGCTGCTGGGGTTGGGGCGCGGGGAGCTGCGCCAGATCGAGCCCGAGGGGGGTCAGCAGCGCTGGAGCGCGCCGGTGGGCAGCGGCTGGGGTCGCATCGTCGGCGTCGGTGATTATCGGGCGCGGGATCGTCGGCCGTGGTCGGTGGTGGTGGCGCGCCAGGGCGCGCTGGCGGTCGACGCCGACGGCGCGATCGTCTGGCGGGCGCAGCGGGCCGCGGGGCGGACGACCCACGCGATCTTTACGGCCGAGCGCGTGATCCAGTCGACGGACGAGGGCGGCGTCGTGGCCCGCGATCCCGTCGACGGCGCGGTCCTGTGGCGGGTGAGGCTGGCGGCCCGCGGGGCGCGGCTGCTTGGGCTGTGGGCCTCGACGCTGTGGGCCTCGGCGCGCGATCGGGCGGGGGTGCAGCTCGTGGCGCTGGACCTCGCGACGGGCCGGCGCCAGTGGTCGCGGGAGCTGCCCGGCGGCGTGCTCGGTGCCGGGGTGGCGGCCAGCGACGCGGTGTTGCTCAGCGTCGAGGAGGACGAGGGATCGCGGCTGATGAGCCTGTCGCTCGACGGTCGCGTGCGCTGGTCGCGCATCCTGCCGGGGTCTGGCCTGGGGGGGCCGACCGCGCCGCTGGTCTGGGGCGCGCGGGCCTTCACCCAGACCGACAGCGGGGCGCTGTGGGCGGTCTCGCTGGGTTCGGGGAAGCTGCTGTGGAGCGTCGAACTGGGCGAGTCCGAGTCGCTGATCAACCTGCCGCCCCAGCGGCAGGGCGGGGTGCTGGTGGCGGCGGGGGCCGAGGTGGCGATCGTCGACCCTGGCACGGGGGCGCTGCGCCACCGCCTCGACGCGCTGCCGCGCCACCCGGCCTGGTTGAGGGTCCACGGCGAGGGTCTCATCGTCGGGGACCCTGGGCTGGCCTCGACCCACGGATCTCAGGGCGAGGACGTGCTGTCGCGGTTTGAGGTGGGTCACTTCCTGGCGGTGGTCAAATAGGCGTTCGGGCAAGGTTTTCCGCTTGTGCAAGGTGAGGCGGGGTGTGCTACGATGCGCGCCGGCTTAGACTGGCACGAGAGTGGGAGAGAGACATGCGCATTGGCATCTTCTCGGACGTTCACAGCAACATGGAGGCCCTCAGGGCCGTCGCCGAGACGTACAAGAGCCAGAACATCGACATGTTCGTGTGCCTTGGGGATGTCGTGGGCTACGGGGCCGACCCCAACGGCTGCTGCGACCTGGTCAAGGAGATGGTCAAGTACACCGTGCTGGGCAACCACGACGCGGCCGTCTCGGATCGGATGGATTACGGCTACTACTACGATGCGGCGCGCAACGCGCTGGATTGGCACCGCAATGCCATCACCGAGGAGAACTACGCCTGGCTCAAGTCGTTGCCCTACCGCGAGGACGGCGTGGACATGACCTTCTGCCACGGATCGCCGCGCAACCTGGAGGCCTTCGACTACATCTTCACGCCCTCGCAGGCCGAGACGCTGCTGGAGGACTTCGACGGCCTTTCGAAGGTCACCTTCATCGGGCACTCGCACCTGACCAAGGCCTTCGGGCTCAACTACGACACCGTCGAAGAGGTCGGCCCCCCCGTGATCCAACTCAAGGAGGGCCACAAGTACATCGTGACCGTCGGCAGCGTCGGCCAGCCGCGCGACAACGACAACCGCGCCTGCTGCACCGTCTACGACACCGAGGCCAGGACGATCTCCTACCTGCGCACCGTCTACGACATCCGCAAAGCCGCCAAGAAGATCTTCAAGACCGACCTGTCGAGCGACTTCGGCAAGCGCCTCTTCTTCGGCGTCTGAGCGGCGCTCTGGCGCCGCCGGCCTGATCGCCGCGGCGCCGCGCGGGTGTTTTTGGCTTTTTGCTTTCAGCGCGACGGGCGGGGGTTTGTCAACAGCTGATCAAAACGATAAGGAATTGGGGTAATTGGTGGCAGATGGCAGTCTGAAAGGGCAGACGGAAGGTGGCATGGGGCGCAAAAAGATATCGACCTGGGCAGCGGAAAACGGCGTCCACGACATGTGCGCCCGCATCGATGGGCGCCAGGCCGCCAAGCTCCGAGCCAGGCGCGCCCTGCAAGCCGCTGCCGAGGCCGGCCCATGAGGCGCTGCTTCAAAGTCGAGGTGCAGCCGACGCCCACCCAGCTCAAGGCCCTGCTGCAACACTCAGGCAACGCTCGTTGGGCGTACAACTGGGGCCTGGCCCAACATCAAGCCGCGCACGCTGCCTGGGTCGAGCAGGGCAAGCCCGCCAAATGGGATGGGTGGCCAAATGCCATCGCTCTGCACAAGGACCTCAACGCCCTCAAGAAGCGTGATCCACAGGACGGAGGCGTCCCTTGGATGTTCGAGGCCAGCAAGTGCGCTCCGCAAGAAGCCTTGAGGGATCTGGACCGGGCCTTCAAGAATTTCTTCCAGGGTCGGGCGAAGTACCCCAGATTCAAGTCTCGGAGTCGCGGCATCGGAGGGTTTCGCCTGACGGGTTCGATCCAGGTCGCCCAGAAGACCATTCAACTGCCTCGCATCGGTCGACTGCGGGTCAAGCCGGGCGATCATGGCTATCTGCCCTGGGGACGGCACAGCGCCGCCTCCGTGTCTGAGGAGGCGGGGCGTTGGTTCGTTGGTGTCGTTGGCCCAGAGAGCGATGAGGCCCAGATCGAGGGTCTGCCCGCCGTGGGGCTCGACCTGGGCGTGGCTCGTTTGGCGACCTTGTCCGATGGGACCGTCATCGACAATCCCAAGGCCCTGGCTGCGGGCAAAAGGAAGCTCAAAAGACTCCAACGGGAGGTGGCCAGAAAGAAGAAAGGATCGTCGAGGCGGCGCAAAGCCAGGGCAAAGGTCGCCAAGGCACACGCTCGGGTTGCCAACGTCCGCAGTGACGCACTTCACAAGGCCACGACCATGCTTGCCAAAAGCCACGGCAGGATCGTGATCGAGGACTTGCGGGTGAAGAATATGACGGCTGGTGGAGGCAGGCGAAAGCGCGGTTTGAACCGGGTGTTGCTCGATGCGTCCTTGAGGGAGTTTCGCCGTCAGCTGGAGTACAAAGGCAAATTGTACGGCTGCGAGGTGGTGGCCGTTGCGGCTCATTTCACCAGTCAGAAGTGTTCTGTTTGCGGGCACACGGACAGGGGGAATCGTCCCTCGCAGTCGGTGTTCAGGTGCTTGTCGTGCGGTCACGAGGCCAATGCTGACCTCAACGCCGCCATCAACATTCTTGAGGCCGGGAGTTGCCCGGACTCACAAAACGCCTGTGGAGTGGGTGTCAGACGAGGTGGCCCTCGGGTCACCTCGCAACCGGCTGTGAAGCAGGAATCGGCAGGAACAGGCTGACTTGTTACTGTTTCGAGCAACGGTGTACTCTGGGCCGCGGCTTGAGCGCGCAGGCCTTGGGCCTCCAGAGGGATCCAGGACAGAGAGGGCGAGATGAATCGACAGGAGATCGGGCGCCTGCTGGCAGGCGCGGCGCTGGTGTCGGCGGCCGTGGCGCCCTCGGCGGCGCTGGCCGGTGACAACGACCTTGAGCTGCGCAGGCTCGCGGATCGCCAGGAGGTCCAGGTCCTCGACGAGAAGGGTGCGCTGGCGACGCGCTTCAACGCCTTGCCCGATCCGGAGGCCTTCAAGAGCCTCTCCAAGGACCTCGGGGTGGTCTTCGGGCCGCGCTTCCTGGCGCCGGCCGAGACGCTCGGCGAGGCGGGCTTCGATATGGGGCTGGACCTGAGCATCAACACGCTCGATGCCAGCGCCGCCCACTGGCGGGCGCTCAACGGCGATCCGCCCTCGAACATGATCACCGGCCAGCTCCACGTCCGCAAGGGCCTGCCCTTCAGCCTGGAGCTGGGCGGGACGCTGACCCACCTCTTCGGCTCGGAGATGTTCGCCCCTGGCGTGGAGATGAAGTTCTCGCTCAACGAGGGCTTCTTCTACCTGCCCGACATCGCGGTGCGCGGCGGGGTCAACGTCGTCGTCGGCAGCTCCGATCTGAACATGGCCACGACCGGCTTCGACATCTCCGTCTCCAAGAGCTTCGGCCTCGTCGGCGTGGTCAACTTCACGCCCTACCTGGGCTACAACCAGCTCATCGTCGTCTCCTCGTCGAGGCTGCTGGACGTCGCGCCCGAGGACCCCACCCAGCCCACGATCAACGAGGAGACCAACCTGCTGGACTTCCAGCCCGAGTTCGTCTTCGACACCGAGGTGCAGACGATCAACCGCTTCTTCATCGGCTCCCGCTTCATCTTCGGCGTGCTCAACCTCACCTTCGAGGGGGCCTTCGCCGACAACGTGCAGACCTACAGCGGCAGGCTCGGCTTCGACTTCTGAAGGGGGTTGCGGCCCTTGCGCTCCCGGCGTCGGCCGTCGGCGGCCTGCTGGCCGAGCCGCTGGAGCTGGCGCTCCATCCGGCCGATGCGCTGCTCCATCGACACCATCAGGGCGTAGAGATCCTGCAGCGTGACCTCCTCGCTGGGATCCTTGTGCGAGGTCCGCGGCTGGTGAGGCTCGCCGTAGCCCCGGTGCCGCGGGCCGCCGTAAGGGCCCTCGTAGCGGCTGGCCCGGCGCTTGAGGTCGTCGCCCATCTGGCTCATCGGGGTGGTCAGCTTCGAGAAGATCTCCCCGCCGGACTGGATGATGCTGCGCAGCGCCCCGAGCGGCAGCGCCCCCTTCTGATCCGGCTTCTTCTGATCCTCATAGATGATCTGCGTCAGGGTCACGCTCGTGAGGTCTTCGCCCGTGCGGTTGTCGATGATCCGTAAGTCATCGCCTTCCTTGACCATTTCGGCGATCTCCTCAAGCGTCACGTAGCAGCTCCGATCGGTGTCGTAGAGCTTGCGGTTGGCGTAGCGCTTGATGATCTTGCCCGCGCGCGTCGGAGGGGTCGCCATGGGGTCCGCCTTGGAGTCTGGGTGCCGCGCGATTGCACTTCACCTCTGAAGGCCGCTCGCGCTGGACGAGCCTCGCCCGGCCGCCGTTTCCAGTCAAGCGCCCCATGGCGCAGGGCGAGGTGTCCCAGGAAGAGGTCATCGCGTTCAAGGCCACCGACCCCCTGGCCAACGAGGTCGCGACCATCAAGGAGGGGCCAGCGCGCGGAAATGACATACGCCGTGGAGGGGAGGGCTGGATCGGTGGTTCATTTTCGGAGAAAGTCCGGTCACTCAAGTGATGTGGCCTGTTCCAAAGGATCGAGGTCGCGGCGAGGGGCTTGAGCAAGGCGATCCCGGTGCTCGGCAGGCGATCTGAAGGAACAGTCCAAGGGGGACGAGGCGATGAGGGGAGCAAGGGCCAGGAAGACGAGCGCAAGAGAGCGGGCGACGCCAGGGCCGAGCCGCAAGGGAAAGGCGCGGGCGTCGTCAGGTGCGTCGCTCGCGCCGCGGGTGTGGCCGGGTGCGTCGTTGGCGCCGCGTGTGCCGCCGGGTGGGTCGCTGGCGGCGGCCCATTGGCTGTGTGCGGTGTCGCTGGTGATGGTGGGGGGCTGCGCGCCCCGGCCTTTGAAGGGCGGTGGCGGGCCGGACGTGACGAAGGAGGGTGAAGGGTCCGTGGCGCGCGGGGATCAGGGGGTGCAGGTGGTGTCTGTGGCGCCCGAGGACTTCGTGCTGGTGGAGAAGGGGACCTTCATGATGGGATCGCCCAAGGGAGAGGAGGGTCACGCCGACGATGAGGTCCAGCACGAGGTGACGCTGACGCGGTCGTTCTGGATGCAGAAGACGGAGGTGACGCAAGGTCAGTGGCGTGCGTTGATGGGCAACAACCCATCGTACTTTTCCTCCTGCGGGGAGAAGTGTCCGGTGGAGATGGTCAACTGGTTCGAAGCGTTGGCCTATGCCAACGCGGTGAGCAGGCAGGAGGGCTTTGAGGAGTGCTTTGCGCTGACGGGTTGCACGAATGCTCCAGGCGAGGACATGAAGTGCACGGGTGTGAGCGTGAATGCGCCAGGGGGCAACGTGTACGAGTGCCAGGGATACCGCTTGCCCACAGAGGCTGAATGGGAGTACGCGGCCCGTGCAGGGGAACAGACGGCCTTCATCACTGGCGGGATCGCGCAGACGATGGTGTGCAGTCCGCTGGATGGTAATCTGGACAGGGCAGGGTGGTACTGCGGCAACTCGGCAGTGAGCTACGCAGGGTGTGATGATTTGTCGGATGTAGGAGGGCCCGCTTGTGCGGGTACAAACCCAGTGGGCCAGAAGCAGGCCAATGGATTTGGTCTGTTTGATGTGCATGGCAATGTGCGTGAATGGATCTGGGATTTGTTTCAAAAAGACTACGAATCTCTTGGGGACACCGACCCGGTGAGCAATGGTTCAGGCTTCGTCCGCGCCGCTCGCGGCGGGTCGTATGGCAGCCAACCGCAGAACTGCCGCGCGGCCTCTCGCAACTACGACGCCCACGGCGTCCGCCTCGACGCCCTCGGCTTTCGCCTCTCCAGGTCTGCTGGCGGCTGACCATTTGAACGACTGGCAAGAGCGTCTCACGTGTCGAGGGAGAGGCCCCCGGCGGAGGCGGGCACCCCAGGCGCAGCGTAAGCCGACGGGTTTGCCGGCCCCTGATCGGGTCCGGCTGCACCCGCGGCTACGATCATGCCGACGGCGTCTCGCCCCTGCCGGGGCTCTAAAGTGCTTGACCCGTCTTGGTGAGATCGAAGGACCGAAATGGTTTGCGGCCACGAGGTTGTCAGGACATCAACCGAGCGATTTGAGCCCTTCGTGCGTTGTCGCATCCCACCCCGCCCCGGAGGGGCGGCTCGGTAATTGGAGCCCCTAAAGGGGCGACACAGAGTAGCCGCGAGGTGCAGCCGCGACAGCGGCAAACCCGTCGGTCGCCGGAAGGACCGCGTGTCCGCTCATCGGAGGCCACCCGCCGGGATCGCCTTGTCCTTTGATCGTCGGTCGCCGGAGGGACCGCGTGTCCGCCCATCGGAGGCCACCCGTCGGGATCGTCTTGTCCCCGACGGGGTCTTGTCCCATCGTCGGCTTCGTCGTGGGTGGCTGGATCGGCCGTTGTGGGTTGAGGCAAGTGTGGGTGTGTGTGTGGGAGGGAAGCGGTGGAGAGGGGAAGAGGTGTGGGTGGGCAGGGCTGTCGCGGGGCGGGATGGGTGGCGGTAGTGGGCGGGTGGAGAGTGGTTGCGCGGCGGGGATCGGCGTGGTTGAGCACAGGCCGCCGACGTGGAGGGTGGGCTGGGCTGTCGCGGGTCGGGATCAGGAGCCGTGGTGGGCGGGTGGACAGGGGGTGCGGTGCGGAGACCCGATCGAAGAGGCTTGCCAAAGGGAGCGAGGCGAGGGAGAAGATGTGGGGGTGGGAGAACATGGGTGCAGGGGATCGGCGCAAGGAGAGAGGGAGCGATGGGCAAGGACAACAAGGACTCGGACACGGACAACGAGGACGCTGACGGGGCTTACCGAACCCTGTTTGCCCAGCCCGACCTCGTGCGTCAGCTCCTGGAGGCCTTTGCACCGCCAGGGATCGTCAAGCTCCTGCGGCTGGAGGACATGGAGCCGATCCAGACGACGTTCTTGACGCAGGCGCTGGGCAGGCGGCACACGGACTGCATCTGGGAGATCCCCACGCTGGACGACAACCCTCTGTATCTGTGCCTGGTGTTGGAGTTCCAGTCGTCGGTGGACAGCTTCATGGCGGCGCGGGTGGCCACTTATGTCAGCCTGCTTTATGAGCACCTGATCCAAACCCAGCGCAAGCGTCTCAACCAGCGTCTGCCGCCCGTGCTGCCCATTGTGCTTTACAACGGTGAAGCGAGCTGGGGGGCCAACCGCTCCCTGGCCAACTTCATCCCCATGGTTGTGGGCTCGCACCTGGAGCGCTATCAGCTCCAGATCGAGTATCTTCTGATCGACATCAACGCTTTGGGGGAGGCCGACAAGCCCTCCGAGCCCAACCT
>SXGT01403151.1_pt1 | contig 10921 bp, 8 predicted proteins | sample 3176221 | NCBI WGS metagenome assembly SXGT01 (sample SAMN11356862, study PRJNA531348) | freshwater metagenome | isolation source: freshwater sample F1-120 | place: China: Fuxian Lake, Yuxi | collected 2017-12-25
CGCGCCGCCTCGGCCACTTCGTCGTAATCCGCCCCCCCCGCCGTCAACACTTCGGCCAAGGGAGCGCCCGTAGCCGGATTGTACGAAACGACCGATGGACCACTCGGCCGCGCGATCCAGTCAGCTCCGCAGACGGCACTGGATCCGGGGACGACCGCCAGTCTGTTCAACACCGCTTCGCTATCCATCATCGTGGTCCCAATGCTTGATCGTATGGTGTTTCATGGGTCGGTACGGGAACCTACGGTAAGGGCCGCGAACGCGTCATCCAATATCGCGACCGCCGTTTCGCAAGTCGGACGATCGACAATGAGCGGCGGACAGATCCGAATGACACTGACGCCACATCCCAACAGGAGCAACCCGCGTTTAAAACAATCGGCGATCAACTGATCCCGCAACTCGGCATCCGGAAGTCGCGTGGTCCTATCTTGCACAATATCGATTCCGATCATCAGCCCCATTCCGCGAACATCGCCAATCACAGGGTAGCGCTCCATCAAGTCATCTACCAGCGACCGCAGGTAACCTCCCTGCTGGACGGCGTTGGCGATCAACGACTCATCAAGCATGGCAATCGTCTCCATCGCCGCAGCGCAGGACACGGGATTTCCACCAAAGGTACTGGCATGAGCCCCTGGCAACCAGTCCATGATATCCTCGCGCGCGATCATCGCGCCCAACGGCATGCCGGACGCGATGCCCTTGGCCAAACAGACGATGTCCGGTGTTACCCCCCAATGTTGCAGGCAGAACATCTTGCCCGTACGCCCCATGCCAGTCTGAACCTCATCGGCAACGTAGAGAATCCCATGACGATGCGCCAGTGCTCGCAGCCGCGGGTGGAAATCTTCGGGCGGAACGATGTATCCCCCCTCCCCTTGTATCGGCTCCACGACTACGGCGGCCACCTCTTCCGGCGACACGAGATGCTGAAAGACCTGCTGTTCCAAGTATTGCAGAACGGCGTCGACACAGGTGCCAGCATTCGCACGCAACGGCGGACGATAAGGATCGGCATAGGGGACATGGATCACGCCCGGGAGGAGCGGACCAAACCGCTCGCGTTGACGCGTCTTACTGGCAGTCAGAGATAAGGCCCCCAGTGTGCGTCCATGAAAGGCGCCGTGGAAGGCAATCACCTGGTGTCGACCCGTGTGGTAGCGAGCCAGCTTAAGGGCTGCTTCAACCGCCTCCGTTCCCGAATTGGTCAAAAAAACGCGATACGGAGAATCGGCCGAGACCAACTCCGCCAGACGGCGCGACAGATCGCGTTGTTGCGGGTAATAAAAGTCGGTGCCTGACATGTGTAACAGCGTTTCGGCCTGACGCTGTATGGCCTGCACGATCCGCGGATGACAATGGCCCGTCGTATTGGTGGCAATACCGGCGGTGAAATCCAAAAAGCGATTCCCATCCACGTCCTCGACGATCATCCCCTGGGCCCTCGCGACGGCCAGCGGATAGACACGGGTGTAGGATGGCGACGTAAAGCGATGATCCTCCTCGATCAATGCGCGCGCCAGCGGCCCAGGTAGTTCCGTCTGGAGATCGGGGATGAGAGGTATCGGGCGCAACACGGCAGGATCTCCCTACTGTGGCTCTTCCTCAATCATACGCCACAGCGGCTCGGGCGGCAAAAAAACCGGAGGGCATCGGGACCATTGGCGGGCCTAGCGTAGAATAGGAATAGAAGGAGACAACCGCATATGAACATCGACCATGGCATGCGGCCGGACCCGGCTCTGCAATTGGCGGTAACGGGAGATGGACGTCGCGCATTTTTGACGCGGCTGTGGGACCAGCTTTGGGACGCGTACCGTCGGCGGGTCCCGTATGCGCGCGACTACGAGCAGCTCATCGCCCAACACGGCGCGACCTTTGTCAACGATCATGTGGCCTTTCGCACGCTGGCGAGCAATTCGCCGCAGGTCGGCATCAGCTGTGTATCACGCATCTTCGAGTCGCTCGGCTATACCCCAGCGGGCTGCTACAACTTTCCAGACAAACACCTCACCGCAATTCACTACCAACCAGCATGGCCCGGCCTGCCGAAGGTATTCATCTCGGAACTGCGGGTATGGGAATTGTCGTCCGCATGTCGAGCGATCGTGCAAGCCACCATCGCTTCTCATCGCAAGCCGCTACATCTCGACACCTTGGCCACTCTGGCCACGTTAGACCACAGCGGAAGTACCGGCGCGTCGCCAACGGATGCCGGTCTCCTGCAACAAGTGGTCGACCATTTCCAGCAACTCCCCTGGCACATCCCGGAAAAGGATGCCTTGCAGGCGGTTCATGAGGACAGCCAGTACGCGGCGTGGGTCCTGGTACACGGCTACCAAGTCAACCATTTCACAGCCCTCATCAACGCCCATGGGGTCCCGGCACTGGAGTCGATTGAGGCCACCGTCGCGGCCCTACGAGGGGCGGGGGTGCCGATGAAGTTGGAAATCGAGGGTGCCGCAGGGTCGAAACTCCGGCAGACGGCCACGGAAGCCGTATCCGTGGAGGTTGACGTACGGGACGCATCCGGCCAATTGACCCGGATTCCCTGGAACTACGCGTACTTTGAATTGGCCGAACGGGGCATGGTTCTCGATCCGGCCCAGGGGGCTCCGCTACGTTTCGAGGGCTTTCTCGGCCCCCAGGCCAGTCAATTGTTCGAGATGACCGGCCGCGGTCCGGCCGCGCGATCAGGCCACTAACACAATCCCTTTCAGAGTAACTCGTCCAACTCCGCCACCAGATGTTCGAAGTGAGCCAGAGCCGTATCGATCGGTCCCGGCTGGTTCATATCGACACCAGCGCCGCGCAGCAGATCCAGCGGAAACTGCGAGCAGCCACCGCTCAAGAACCGCAGGTAGTCCGCCAATTGCTCTGGCCCCCCCTCTAAGACGCGTTGACTCAATGCAATGGCGGCTGACATGCCGGTAGCGTACTTGTAGACATAGAAGGCTCGATAGAAATGAGGAATCCGTAGCGACTCGAGCGACAGCTCGGGGTCCAGCACAAATTCTTTTCCAAAGTAGGCCTCCAGCAGCGATCGGTAGGCGGCCTTGATCGCCTCGACGGTCAACGGCTCCCCGTTCTCAACCATTTCGTGCGAGATTTTCTCGAATTCCGCGAACATTGTCTGTCGCCAAATCGTTCCTCGCATGTCATCGAGATCGCGATTGATCAGGTAGGCTCGCTCTTGATCATCACGAGCTTGGTTCATCAGATGCCGGCTGAGCAAACGTTCGTTAAACGTACTAGCGACCTCGGCGACGAAGATCGTGTAGTCGTAGTACTCAAACGGCTGGGACCGAGCGGAATAATAGCTGTGCATGGAATGGCCAGCTTCGTGTGTCAGGGTGAAAACATGCTGCATCACCATCGGCTGGTAATTCATCAGGATGTACGGGTCGCCGTCGTACGAACCGCAACTGAAGGCGCCGCTCTGCTTACCCTGGTTGGGATAACGATCACACCAGCGACCTCGCAAGCCCGTTTCCAGCACGCCGCAATACTCGCTCCCCAAGGGTTCGAGCGACTGCAATATGACTTGAACCGCCTGATCCCATGTGCGTCGACGTTCCCGTTCGGTCAGAATCGGAACGTACGTGTCGTACTGGTGAATCTGCCGCAGGCCCATCTTGCGTCGGCGGACGTCGTAATACCGGTGCAGCGTCGGCAAATTGCGTCGGACGGAAGCAATCAAATTGTCGTACACGGATTGGGGCACGTTGTCGGGAAAGAGGGCGGCGGCCAGCGAACTTGAATGTCCGCGCGCCCGCGCGTAGAAGACATCTTTTTGCACCGATCCGGACAATGTGGCGGCCAGAGTATGCTGATGTTCCTGGAACTCCTGATAGTACTGTTGGAATGTCCGCTGTCGAACTTGGCGGTCGGGCGAATTGAGAAGTTGGGAAAAGGTGGCGTTGGTCAATTCAATGGCCTCTCCCTTTTCGTTGGCCACAGTACCGAATTTCATATCGACGTCAAGTAGCTGGCGAAAGACATGCGAAGTCGCTTCCGCCATCTCACTCTGCATGGCCAGTAATTCCTCCTCGCGATTGCTCAGCGTATGAGGGCGAAAACGCAAACAGCGTTCCAGGATCAGCCGATAGTGCTTGATCGCCGGCGCGGCCAAGAACTGCTTCATGCGGACTTCCGGGATCGCCAAGATTTCGGGACGAAGAAAGCTGGAGGCTTCCGCCATCAAGCGCGCGGCGTGCTGGTAGCATCCGAGCATGCGCTGCGCGTCGGCGTTGGACTGATCCTCAGCTGAACGCAAGAAGGCGTAGGTCCCCAAGCGTTCGGCTTGGCGGGACACTTGTGAATCGAACTTCAAGCACTCCGCCAATTTCTCCGCGCTCTTGCCCAACTGTCCGCAGAAGTCGGCGTAGTCCTTGGCTCGGCGCTGGAAGCGAGCCAGTGCCTTGGACCAGGCCTCATCGCTGACGAACAACCGCGACAGATCCCAGGTGTCCGTAAGGGACACGTCACTCCGGGGGGGAAGTCGCTTCGCCCGAGGCTTGGCGCTTCTTGCCTTGGCCAGCCCACCGGACTGCGCGGTAGCTCCGGATCGGCGTCGCCCCCCCGCTGGAGCCTGACTAAGCCGCCCCCCCTTTCCGCCCCGCGATCCCCGAGTTTTAGCCATAGTCTTAGTCTCCGTGCCCACATCGGTGCCCCGTATGGGGCAAGCCGTGGCATTCCTTGGTCGTGAAGTCCGCGTCGTTTGAAAACCGATCGTAATCCGTCGAACCGTATCGTAAACGAAACGTATTACAGATACAGGGCTGATTGCGACCGGTTCGCGGTCTGTACCCTGTACGGCCCTGCAGCAGGCGGTCGCGATTGCCTAGGTCGCCGTTTTTTCCTGACCGCTGCAAGCCCAACTGCCGCAGGAAATTTCCAGAAAATGGCCACCGTTTTGGGGTATCCGAGGCCCAGCGGCGTGGATAAACTGCGAGCTTGGCCGCTGGTGGCCCCATTTTTTATCACAAATTAGCAAAACATTTGCAGATTGCCCTGTTATGTGCTTATTGGCCATCCAATATCGACTGGTGACAGAAGCTCCGATTCTCGTTGCGGCCAACCGTGATGAGCGGTACGAACGGCCGACGCAGGCCCCCACCATTCAGCCTGGCAAACCGCGGGTTCTTTGCGGCACGGACCTGCACGCCAGCGGCACTTGGCTGGGCATTAACCAGGCGGGGCTGTTCGTAGCCGTTGCCAATCGACCCAAGACCTTGCCCACGTTCATTTCCCGTTCCCGGGGACTGCTGTGCCGCGACCTGTTGCGTGCCAGTTCGGCCCGACAGGCGGCCGACACGGCCGTTGAGGAGTTGATGACTGGCAAGTACAACGGAGCGAACTTCGTGGTTGCCGACTTGGAGAGTGGTTGGGCCATCCATGGCGGCGATGAAGTGGATGTGGTGCCGCTGCGCGAGGGCCTCAACATCATTTCCAGCGGAGACCTGAACGATCCGCGTGATGAGCGGCTGCAGTTGGCCCAGCGACTGCTGACTCTGCAAACGCTGGATTCGCCCGTGAAATTCTTGGCCAGTGCCAGCAAGGTCTTCTCCAAGACAGCCAACATCGACGGAAAACTGGGGGCTGTCATGCGAGGGGCAGAGTCGGGGACGGTCAGCTCGACGCTCGTATCACTAGGCCCAAAGCCACGTGACGCGATTTTTCAGTATGCCCCTAGCGCACCCGACCGGTCCCGTTACGAGGATTTCTCCCCCTTGCTGCGAGACATCTTGAGCCGTGGGCTCCGCGAATCCAAGACCCGAGCCAAGGCCTGATTCCTGGCGGGCATTTCATACAGCCAAGCGTTTCCCTGCTTGCCGACCGTTTCCACTCCCCCCATGTGGCGCAGGCAATAGGCGATACGCTGGGCCCGTTTGCGCGGAACGCCCAGCTCCTTACTCAGCATTCCTGTGTGAAATGGCTGGGGCAAGGTTGCGGGTATCAAGTCCTGCAGGTCCTCGATTGTGGCCAAACGATGCACTCCATGGATGTGCATCAGTTTCTGGTCTTCAACCTGAAAGTCTCGCTGATGACGCCAACGGCGTCGACCGTGCCCAGGGAAACGCCATTCCTCAATTTCCACCAACGGCATTTCCACAGTGAGTCGTGGATGTGGAAACAGTCGGGTGAAGTATACCAATTCGTCGAACAGATCGAGAACACTCCCTCGCTTGGGACTCAACCGGCGATACAGCACGCGCCCATTGCGTCGGGCACGTTGCACCAAGGTCCTTCGCAGGACGATTGGTTTAACGATCAATACAGAGTGACTCTTCAACAAGACGCCCACTTTGACGCGTAGTGCCGCCAAGGATGCATGTTGAATTTCGACGCATTGATCGCCATCCAGAACGTCGATTCGGTAGCGACCGACGCGAACCTCGACCTGGGATGTCGCCGATGAGTAGTGCTGCTTGAGCTGTCGATGAAGGGACGTTTCCACTTCTTAAAACCATCCTTGGTCTCTTGATATGCGGCACTTGATCACGGGCACTTACAAAACGAGCACCTACCCAATGGGCACCCCCAGGTCACGCACGGTCAGCAGGGTGCGCAACGTGATACCGCGGCGGGCAAAGGCCTCGGCACCCCCTTCCAGGCGATCCACCACTCCAATCACCCCCTCGACTCGTAATCCAAAGGCTTCGGCGTGTTCGATGGCCTGCAGCGCGCTACCACCGGTGGTGACCACATCCTCGACCATGATCACGCGATCGCCCGGTCTTACGGGGCCTTCGACCACACGCCCTGTACCGTGTCCTTTAGACTCTTTACGTACAATAAATCCGCGCAACGCACGGCCGTTGACACTCGCCACCGTGATCACGGCGGCGGTCACAGGATCAGCGCCGATGGCCATGCCTCCCACGGCGTCGGGTAGCGGGTCTCCCAGCAACTGCAGAATCCCCGCCCCAATCCAACGCGCACCATCGCCGTTGAGCGTGACCTTGCGGCAATCCAGGTAATAGCTGGCGAGCTTGCCGGAGGCCAATACAAATTCGCCGTATTGCAAAGCGTCCCGTTGAATCAGCGCAATGAGCGCGTCGCGATCATATTCGACCATACCGTCCCCCTGAATCCGAATCGACTGAAAGTCCTAACGCAGGCCATGCGCACCATCTGCCGCGCGAGGTCAACGCAGTATGGTCAAGGTCGAACCGACCGACAAGATCGTATACAAATCGTCGGCATCTTGAGGTCGCAGGGCGATGTAGCCACGCGGGTCGCACTCCGGGCACCCGCTGCCAAGGCCATGCAACGCACACTGCACTTGGGTCGCTCCCTCGGGAACGAGCCCGATCCAATGCAGCCCCCACGGATTCTGCGGATCACCAGGAGGCAACAACTGGCCCGTTTGGGGGTCCTGATAGGGTGGTTGTTCGCGTTTGTCCGACACCAACCAAGTCCCCTCCTGGTCGGGGACCTGGTTGCTGACCGATGCGTTGAAACGTCCCGCGTAATAGCGATTCAGATACAACGTCAACTCGCCAGTCGCGTGACGCAATTGCGCCTGAAAGGGTCCTCGGATCACCTTGAGCTGCTCACCCGCCATCAAGCTATAAGGGGACGTGAGCCGATTGATGCGGGCGAGCACCATGGGGGGCACATCGTACCGCGTCGCAACTTGGTCCAGGGTCTCTCCGGGCTGTACCTGGTAAGCAGGCTCGAGAAGATGCTCACGAGAATAGATCACGGAGCCGGCCAATTGGTCCAGGAGTGGTTGAATTTGGGATTTCTCGGCATCGGGGACTGCAGGGTCCGCGTGATAGACCGACAGGACGAATAGCGCTTCCGCCAGTTCACCGGCAGCCAGTTTGTTTTCCGCCGAAGACCGTACCATCTCCAGGGACAACGGGGGCGTGGCGGCCGGATCGGCGATCGGGGTCGCATCTGCAATCGGAGGTGTGTGATCACTTGCCTGCGCAGCGACTTGGCCAGCAGGTTCAGCGTAACTCGACGCGACCTCGCTTGGGATCTCTTCCACTGGCGTGAGTGGTTGCGGTGCCTGAGGCTCCGCCTGTGTCACGTCTTGCCCTTCGGCCGCGGGAGGTGTTATGTCCGTCGGGGGCCACGGGGTAGACGCAACGGCCGTCGCCTGTTGAACATCTGATGACTCTGGCTGGATTGCGGTCGATGATGGAGTCGTTGCCAACTGCACGTCAACGGAGACCGTTTCGGCAGCTGGGAGAGCGGCCTCGTTATTCCAGGTCACCTGGGGTCCATCGGCCGGTACGGCCCATGGGTCCGCGCCGCCAGCCCCGACTGGTTCCCCGAAGGGATCACCGATATCCAGGGGTTGATTCAACACGATATGCGCGCCGTACCCCACGCCCATGAACACCACGGCCAAGATGAACGATTTAATGGTTCTCAACTTCTCATCTCCCGCGCCGTCAGTACTCGACGCACGTGCGTTAAATCCTCCGTCAGGACGCACCCTGCGCGGCGGGGATGGTAGTCCATTGCGCGTCGGTTGGCAAGAGAAACCTGCGCTGACGCCAACTTGCTAGCAACCAAGGCGGTCTCGCCCCTTGATGCAACGCCGTCACGGATTTTTTGTCGGGCTGCTCATGTGGGGGCGATTTCCGTCGTAACCCGAAGCGTCAGCGCCTCATGATCATTGCGTTTCCAGGCGGAGGCTATGACCGAGTAAACCCCCATTTTTTGGCGAAAAGTCCTTCACAGCGTTGCCCGTTGGGGCAGATCGGACGTGAGGAGACCGCATCCAGGGGTTACGCTGCGCTCCACCTCGTGGCTGACTTGTGTGGTACAACAAGCCTTGCTGGTCAGGGATTCCTTGCCTGACGCAAGACGTGGCGAATCGCTTGCAGTCGGGTCGCCAGCTCGGCCTCGAAACCGCGGCTGGTTGGGCGATAGAATTCGCGATCGGTGCCCAAGTAGTCCTGCGAGACAACGCCGTCCGCCGCATCATGCGCGTACTGATAGCCATCGCCGTGCCCGAGTTGCTGGGCCCCCGGATAGTGGCGATCGCGTAGGTGCATCGGGACCGGGAGTAACCGGCCGCTGCGAATTTCCTCGCGTGCCTCGCCGATGGCCACGGTGGCGGCATTCGACTTGGGCGCGCAGGCCAGGTAAGTTACTCCTTGTGCCAGAGCCAACTGGCATTCAGGCAGGCCCACAAATTCGCAGGCTTGCATGACGGCCACGGCCAGCGGCAGCGCCTGCGGATCAGCGTTGCCGATATCTTCGCTCGCCAAGATGACCAAACGACGCGTCAGGAAGCGGACATCTTCGCCGGCCTCAAGCATCCGGGCCAGCCAATAGATACCGGCATCCGGGTCACTGCCGCGAATGCTCTTAATCAGCGCACTCGCCGCGTCGTAGTGGGAATCACCGGCGGCGTCATATTCCATCGCCTTGCGCTGCACCGATTCCGCGGCAAGTTCGCGCGTCAGGTGTACCGGACGCGATTTTTGCGAGAGCACGGCAACTTCGAGTGCGGTGAGCGCCCGTCGCGCGTCGCCATCACAAACCTGCGCGAAGAATTCGATCGCGTCCGGGTCGGCCTTTACCTCGTAGGCCCCCAGCCCGTCCACCGGATCGCGGATGGCACGGCGCAATAATTCCGCGATCTGTTCCGCATCCAGGGGCTGAAACTCGAACACCTGACTGCGGCTAATCAGGGCACTATTCACCGCGAAGAACGGATTCGCGGTAGTCGCCCCGACCAAGATCACAGTTCCTTCCTCGACATCGTGCAATAACACATCCTGCTGTGCGCGATTGAATCGATGGATCTCGTCGACAAACAACAACGTACGTCGACCATTGCTCAAAAGTTCATCACGAGACTGGTCCAAACAGTCACGCACCTCCTTGACGTTACTGGTCACCGCACTCAACTGGCAGAACCGGCTTTGACTCGCCGTGGCCAACAACTGGGCCAATGTCGTTTTACCCGTGCCCGGCGGTCCATAGAAGATGACGGAACCGAGCCGATCGGCGTCCATCAGCCGTCGCAGCAATTTTCCGGGGCCTAGAAAATGTTGCTGGCCCAAAAAGGCGTCCAGATTTTTCGGGCGCATGCGTGCCGCCAGCGGCCGGGCTTGCTGCTGGAACTGCTTTTCCAGATCAGCAAACAGCGATCGCGATTCGCCAGCGGCGGGACGCTTTCCTCCGGTCATCGCGGCAATCTCGGCGTGAGTGGCATCGTAAACGTATCGCGTGGCACACTTGGTAAAGGATAGCGGACGGAGGCCCCATTGTGGGGCATCTGGAACGGACAGTATCCTGGTTCCCATGTTCATGTTCATTTCTATTCCGAAAGAGGTGCTGTTGACGTGTTTGACGTGGGTGGTGGTATTCATTCCGGCCAGCACCCTCTTGTACCTGGTGCTGTGGCCGGTGCGCATGGCCGAATTGCAGCGACAGCGACCCACACAGTTTCATGTCGCGGACACAATTTGGCTGATCGTCTGGATGCAGATCGCGCTAGCCGGCACCAAGACCTACGTGCCGGAACTCCAGTATAAGTGGGTACACGATCTGGCCGTGGGATTCTCGGCGTGCGCCGTCCCGGTTGCCTGGTGGGGATGCATCCGCACCTTGTCACGTGCCGGCGTTCATTCAGCGGTACGTCGGGTTGCGTTTCTGGCCGTGATTGTGCCGGCCACGTGGCTTGCCGCCTTGGGTTGCGGTTTCGCGCTAGCCGATGCAGTCGGCCTGTTGGACCTTGGGGGAGAGAACCGTGAATGGCCGGAACACAGCGAAATTCCGAGTCGTGTGCCACGAATCCTGCTGACCGTAATCTTGGCGCCAGCCACCGTCTGGGCCCTGCGCCGATTGACGCTATGGGCGCTCGAGGAGCCCACTGGCAATGGGACCGCTCCTGCAGCTACGACCGCAGAGCCGCTCGGCCACCGTAACCAGGCCTCGGACG
>SXGT01040809.1_pt1 | contig 10920 bp, 7 predicted proteins | sample 3176221 | NCBI WGS metagenome assembly SXGT01 (sample SAMN11356862, study PRJNA531348) | freshwater metagenome | isolation source: freshwater sample F1-120 | place: China: Fuxian Lake, Yuxi | collected 2017-12-25
CACGGCCAGCACGTGCGGCACGGCCAAGAGCGGCGGGTCGCTCGCGAGCCATTCCTCGGCCACGCGGCGGACCTCGCCGCCGGTCTCCTCGAGCGCCTGCGCCAAACGCCGATGATTCGCGCGCCGCAGAGCGGGCGTCAAACCCTGATAGACCGCGTCCCAGCGGGCCTCGTCGACCAGCGCGAGCGTCCCGTCCCCGCGCGCCCGGACGACCCCATCCGCGACCAGCTTCGGCAGCATGCTGGCGGCGGCCCCGAGATGCGCGGTCAACGACGCCTCCGGGACGGCCTTGCGCACGACCGCGAGCAGCGCCTCGAGCGAGTGGTGATCGCGCCCGGCCACCGGCACGCTCGCCTTCGGAAACCACGCATAGCCCTCGCCGCGCCGCGCGATCTTGCCGGACCGATAGAGCGCCCCGAGCGCCTCGAAGAGCGCCGCCGGTGTGGCCGGCAGGGTCGCCGGATCGCGTTCCCAGGGCGCGCCGATGGCGCCGATCGCGCGCGCGACCCACGACCCGATCGCGTCGTTCGACCAGCTCTGCAGCCGCATCATCACGACTCCGGGACGCCCCTCGAGCCCTTCTGGCAGCCGCGCGTCGGCCCGCTGTCGCGTCGCGACGAGCTTGACCGCCGACCGCGAAGCGACGAGCGCCATCAAGGCCCGGAGCGATGCATCGTCGGCCTGGTCGATCTGCTCGGCCACGACCAGCATCGGTCGCCGGGTGTCCTTGGGCGCGGTCGCCAGCCCGGCCAAGAGGGCTCCGGCCGAATGCGCCTCACTGCGGCTCTCGAAGCGGACCGCAACGATGCGCCAGTGCGCCGTCGCGGCCGCATCGAGGATCGGCCCGAGGAGTCGCCGCGCGAAGTAGCCGGGCGGCGCATCCAGGACGTAGGCCCAGCCCGGCTCATTGGAGAACACGCGCCGCGAGAGGCGCTCGATCTCGCTGCGCCACGGTAGCGGCACGGTCAGGAGTCGCGCCAGAAACGCCTCCGGCGGCTCGACGACCCCATCCAGGCCGGTCGCTTCCTGAAGCAGCCCGAACGCCTCCTCCGCGGTTTGCGGCCGCTCGCTCGCATCGGCCGCGAGGAGGCGTCGGATGAGGGTCGCCATGCGCGGCGGGCAGCTCGGAACGCTCAGCGGCGGAACCGGCCCCACGGTGCGCGCCGCGTGGAGCGCCTCGACCTCGGTGAGATCCCACGGGCGCCGCCCCTCGACGAGCTCGAACAGCAGAAGTCCCACCGCATAGAGATCCATGCGCCCGTCGCGTGGCTCGCCGCGCAGCAGCTCGGGCGCCGCATACTCGGGCGTCCCGACGAGCTCGTCGCCGACCGGCGTCATGCGCCGCGTGGCCACGCCGAAGTCGAGGATCCAGGCCTGCAGTCCCTCGGGTCGCTCGAGGACGAGGACGTTCGCCGGCTTCACGTCACCATGCACCCACCCCTGCCGATGCACGTGATCGAGTGCCTGGAGGAGCGCCGCACCGATCCGCGCGACCGTTCGCGGCGGAACACCGCGCGGATGCTGCTCGGCAAAATTCGGAAGCGGGATCCCGCCGAGCGGCTCGAGCGTGAAATAGGGGCACAGGACGCCCTGCTCGTCGGCAAAACCGAGCTCGAACGCGCGCGGGACCCCCGGATGTGCGAGGCATCGCAAGACCTGAAACTCGCGGACGAAGTCGGCGCTCGCATCGGCAAAAGCCGGCAGGAGCCTCTTGAGCGCGACCTTGCGGCCGTCCTGCAAGAGGTCCTCGGCCAGGTGCACGCGCCCCATCCCGCCTTCGCCGAGCGTTCGCAGGATCCTGAAGCGTCCGTCCCAGACCACGGGCTCCTCGGCGGCGGCCTCGCCGTCGGGGCCGCGACCAGGCCAGCGACGGCGCTCGTTCATCGCGCGCCGACGAGCCCGAGCCAACAGGGAACGAGGCGCTCGAGATCGCGCTCGATCGCCACCAGCGCACCATGCAGCGGGGGCGACGGACGCGGCAACGCATAGACCTTGGTCACGGCGCCCTCGCCGACGACAAAGCCCGCCGCGTCGAACGCAGCACGCTCATCCGATCCGAGATTCAAGGTCTCGCGCAGGCCCACGACCAGCGCCACGCGCAGCTCCGCGGCCGCCAGCACGACCTCGAGATGCGGCCGATCAGCGAAGCACGCCGGAGCCTCGACCCCCTCGCCCCAGGCGATGCGAATATCCTCGATGCGACCGTCCACATCGAGATCGATCCGCCACGGCGAGGTCCGCAACTTCTCGTCGTCGTGGGGGTGCAGGCGCCCGCCCGACAGGCGCGTGAGCGCGGGAACGAGGACATCGTTGAGTTCGAGAAGTGCGTCGCGCAGCTTGAGCCGATCGAGGTTGCGCGCCGCGTCTCGGACTCCGTCCACGAGCGCGTCGAGCGCCTCGGCCGGCACCCACGGGTGCTCACCCAACGAGGCGGCCGTCAGATGGTCCCGCGGCGACCGCTTGGGAGGCACCACGACGACTGGCTCGGGGGCGTGCGGCAGCAGCTCTTTCGGGTTCGCAGTCGCGCGCGAGCCCAGCCACTGAAGGACCTGCGCGGTGACGAAGCGCGGCTCCCCGTCCAGCAACGCGCGCGGTAGATCGGTTCGCTCGAGGAGCGCCTGCACGCTTGCCGGCGTGGTCTTGAGAACGCGCGCCAAATCGTCGACCGTCAAAACGGGGTCTGTCATAGCGTCATCCTAAACGCTACCCCCCAAAGCACCAAGCGCTCCCTGGCGGAACCAGGAAGCGCTTGGCGGATTCGTTGCCCGGGGCGTTGCGCCGGTGCGGCGCGCGATCGGACCCGGACGATGCGCCGGAGTTACGGCGATTAGCGGCGACCGTGCCCAGGGCGCGCCGGCGTGCGGCCGCCAGGGACTGGACGCGCCGGCGTCTTGCCATGGGCGGGCGCCGGCACGGGCTGTACCGAGCGCTGCGGTGACTTGGCCGGCGGGAGCCGGTTCCAGCTCTGATGCGACCCCTCGCGCGCTTCGCGTGCGCGGCTCCCACGGTCTGTCGGCTGCTCGTTGCGCGGGGGCTGGTAGTTCAGTTTCCGCTCGGGCTGCGTCGGACGTCGCACCGGCTGCGCCTGGGGCGCAGGGGCCGCGGGGGTCGCAGGGGTCCACGTGTGCGGCGCGCGCTTGGGGCTCGCCGGTTGCTGATAGCTCGGCTGGACCGGACGCGGTTGGGTCGGTTGCCGTTCGCTGCGACGACCGTCGTCGCGAGGAGGCTGCGCTCCGCGATCGACACGGCTCGCGCCCTGACGGCCATCGTGAGGACGCGCCGATCCGTTGTCGACCGGGGGACGCGTCGCCTGCGAGCCGCGCGGGGCGCTCCCCTGGTCGGCGCGGTAGCCCTCCCAGTTCCGGTCGTGACGGCGGCCGCCGTCGCGGTTGCCACCGTTGTAGCGGCCGTCATGGGCCTGCGCCGGCGCACGCTGGTACTCACGCGGCTGCGGACGGGCATGCATCGGGCGCGGGTGCGGCGTCGTCGAGCGCATCGGACGCGCGTGCGCCGTGGCATACGTGTGGTGCGCGGCGTAGCGCGCCTGCCAGACGCGGCGGTGGTGCCAGTTGTAGTTGTGACCGTGCTCCCAGCTGTAGTTGGCGTAGTAGGCAGATCGATAGCCCGCCGGAGCGCGCCACACGCCGTGATGCCAATAGCCAGGCGCCCAGCGCCCATGCGCCCACGCGGCGCCCACCCAGCTGTAGCCAGGCCGATAGCCGGGGCGCCAATAGCCGTCGTACCAGACGCCCGTCGTCGCGTAGCCGGGAACCCACACGAACCCGACGCGCGTCTCGACCGGCGCCCAGTAGCCTGCGTACCAAGCGCCGTCGGCAACGTACCCGTCGACCCACGTGTACCCAACGCGGGCTGGCTGCCGCCAATGGCCAAGCGTCCAATAACCTTCGGGATTCACGTGACCGGCGACCCAAACGTAGCCGGGGCGAGCGATGAGCGGCCGCCAGTAACCCGTCTGATACGCGCCCCCGGCATACCCACCGTCGACCCACTCGTAACCGTCCTGGCGGTTCTCACGCCAGAAGCCCGGGTAGTAGCCGCCGTCGTCCTCGCGCCAGCCCCACTCCCAGGTGTAGCCATCGCGGGCTTGGATGGGCTCCCAATGCGCAGGCACATACGTGCCGTCTTCGTCGACGTAGGCATCGACCCAGGAGAAGCCGTCGCGCTGGACTTCGCGCGCGTAGCCTTCGATCCAGTTACCGTCGACGTCGTAATGCCCTTCGACCCACGCACCGTTGTCGGCGGCGTCGATGCGAGGCGGGCCCGCAAGCGCGATGGGCGCCGCGGCCGCGAGCGAACCGAGGCTCAGAGAGCCGACCAAGAGCCACCGGAGTCCGCGAAATGAAGTGCTCATCGCCATGTCTCCTCGGCCGCAGACTGCGCCACGGCTGCCGGGCCGTATACGCGACGCACATGGCGTAATTCAGAGAAATCCCGCGCGGCGGCCTGCAGCAAGGCGATCGCGATGCTGCGCCCGTGCCTTGGCGAAGGGGTCGGCGGCGCAAGTCGCGACGCGTGACACGCGGCGCCCGGGCTGCGAAGAAGCGCCTATCGCGCGGCCCCGGGGCGCACGCCGAGCGATCAGCCGCCGATGTTGACGGCGGTGGCGGTCAGCACGAACTCGGTTGCCTCGCCCTGGGCCTTCGTCGGATCCTCGCCACCGTCCTCGGCGAGGTGCTTGGCTTGCGCGGCGGTGAAGGTCTTGGCCTTGATCGTGCCCTCGACGTTGACGGCCTTGCCCTCGGCGTCGAGCGGAATCGTGAAGGCGTGGTCCTTCATGATGACGCGCGCGCTCTTGTCGCCGTCCTTCACGACCATCCAGCAGCCCATCTTCTTGCAGACTTTCTCGATCTTGCCGGACACGCGCACGGCCGCGTCGGCTGGCGGGGCGCTCGCGAGTACCACCGCGAGCGGCTTGGTCTCAGGGATCGCGAAGGCCTGGCCGAAGTGAAGCGCGTCGCCGTCCTTGGTAGGGCCCGCGGCGGCCGGCTTGTCGTGGCCGCAGCCTTCCGCGTGCGCGCCCTCGAGACCTGCACCCTTCATCTCTTCGTCGAACGGGCAGTCTTTCTCGTTCGCCTGCGCGCCGTTCGCGCCGCATGCGACGTGGTCACCGCCGGCCTTGGCGACCTGCTCGCCGGCGGCCTTGGCAACCGGTGCGGGTGCGGGCGCGGGCGCGGGTGCGGGCGCGGACGCGACGGTCTTCTGCTCGACCTGGGGTTGCTGGCCGGCCGGTACGGGGGTGGGGTCGGTCTTCGAGCCGCAGGCGGCGATGACGAGGGTGCCGAGCAGACCAGAGAGCTTGACTGAAGTGCCTTGCATGTGTGCCTCCGCGATGGGCATCGCTTGGGCGATGCATGTCGGCCGCGGACGATGGCCGGGTGCTTGGAGGCTGTCAATGATTAGCCGCAGGGGCCGCAGGGGCTTTCGCCGATTGGCCGAGAGCAAGCTACGCGCCCGCACGCGCATCGTGTAGGGTCGCTCCGTGAAGGGTATCCGGCAGCTGCAGACCGCGCTTGCGACCTGGTTCCAGGCGGTCCGCCGCTCGCTACCGTGGCGCGACGTGCCGACGCCGTACCGGGTCTGGGTCTCGGAGGTGATGCTCCAGCAGACCCAGGTTCAGACCGTGATTCCGTATTTCGAGCGCTTCATGGAGGCGTTTCCGAACGTCGGGGCACTGGCCGGCGCGAGCGACGACGAGGTCATGCAGCGCTGGGCGGGGCTGGGATACTATCGGCGCGCGCGCATGCTGCATGCGGCCGCCAAGGCACTCACGGCGGATGGGCGCGAAGAGCTGCCGCGGACCGTCGTCGAGCTCCAAGCGCTGCCGGGGATCGGGCGGTACTCGGCGGGCGCCATCGCGTCGATCGCGTATGGCGTTCCGGCGCCAGTCCTGGATGGGAATGTGGCGCGGGTCTTGGCCCGCATGCTCGCGCTCGAGCTCGAGGCGGACGGGACCGAAGGGCTGCGCGTGCTCTGGGCCGAGGCTGCGAGGCTCGTGCCGCACGATGACCCGTCGACGCACAACCAGGCGCTGATGGAACTCGGGGCATTGGTTTGTACACCAACGAATCCGAAGTGCGAGCTCTGTCCGTGGACGGTGTGGTGCGCGGCGCGGGCGGCCGGTGCGATGGAGGCGTATCCGAAGAAGCGCCCCAAGCGCGCGCCGTTGGCAGTTCGCGCGGTGGCGGGGCTCGTGACGCGTGGCGCGGGCGACAGCGCGGTGCTGCTCGCGCGGCGGCCGACGGGCGGCCTTCTCGGTGGGCTCTGGGAGCTCCCGGGCATCGAGCTCGGCGAGGCGGACGAAGCGCCCGAGGGTGCGCCCGGGCTTGCGTTGGTCGGCGCGTTTCGCGCACGGCTTGGGATGGCCGTGGAAGTGGGCGCGCAGCTGGCGACGGTCACGCACCAGTTCACGCATCGCACGTTGACGCTCGAGCTGTTTCGCGCGCACCGCTTGAAGCGGGAGGTCCCGGCGCTCGCGTGGTACACGGACTGGCGCTGGGTGGCGCGCGAGCGGGCGGCCGAGGATGTGCCGCTGTCGACGCTCGCGAAGAAGGTGCTGGCCGCGAGTCGAGGTGGAGCGTGAGTGTCATCGTTCGCGACGTGTCCCTCCCGGTGACGGTCGACGTGTGGCGCGATCAGGAAGCGCTGCGCGAGGCCGCCGCACGGGCGCTGGGCGCGCCGATCGAGACGATCGGGCTCGTGCGTGTCCGCAAGGTCTCGGTCGATGCGCGCGGGAAGAATCCGCGGCGCGTCGTCACCGCCGAGGTCTGGCGGGCCGATGAAGTCGCGCCCGCCGAGCCGACGCCGGTCTTGCGGCGACCGCCGCGGATGCGGTCGCGCGCGCAGGCGCCGATCATCGTCGGCAGCGGGCCGGCCGGTCTCTGGGCGGCGCTCAGGTGCGTCGAGGCGGGGCAGCCGGTGGTGCTGCTCGAGCGCGGAGGCGCGCTCGCGACGCGGCACGGGGCGGTGCGCGGGCTCCGTCGCGAGGGGGTGCTCGATCCCGAATCGAACCTGTGTTTCGGCGCCGGCGGAGCCGGAACCTACTCGGACGGCAAGCTCTACACGCGGCGGCGCGACGAGGAGATCCGGCGCGTCCACGAGGATCTGGTGGCCGCCGGTGCGCCGCGCGACATCATGATCGACGCGCACCCGCACGTCGGGACCAACCAGCTCATCCGGATCCTCGATCGCTTGGATCACTTCCTGGGCGACGCAGGGTGCGACGTGCGCTACGGGGCCAAGGTCGTGGCGCTCTTGCGGACGGCCAAGGGCGAGGTCGCGGGCGTGCGGCTCGGGGACGGAACCGAGATCGAAGGCAGCGCGGTCGTCCTGGCGACCGGGCACTCGGCGCGCGACGTCTATGGATGGCTCGCCGAGCTCGGTGTGCAGATGGCGCGCAAGCCGTTTGCCATCGGGGCGCGCTGCGAGCACCCGCAGCCACACATCGACGCGCTCCAGTACGGCGTCCACGCGGGGCAGCCGGGCCTCGAGCCGGCCGAGTACTTCCTGACCGCGCAGATCGGGGCGCGCGGCGTGTACTCCTTCTGCATGTGCCCGGGTGGTTTCGTCATCCCGACCTCGACCGAGCTCGGGCGCCTCAATGTGAACGGCATGTCGAATCACCGGCGCGGATCGGACTTCGGCAACGCGGCGATCGTCGTGACGCTCGAGCCGAACGACTTCTGGATCGAGCGCCCCGGGGACCTCGATGCGTACGGGCCGCTGGCCGGGGTGGCGCTGCAGCGACACGTCGAGGGGCTCGCGTTCGCGGCGGGCGGCGGCGGGTTCCGAGCGCCGGCGCAGCGCCTCAGCGATTTTCTCGAGAAGCGCGCCGGCGATCTGCCGGGGCGCACGAGCTATCGGCCTGGGCTGACGCCGGCCGATCTGCGCACCGTGCTCCCGGCGCGCGTGACCGACGCGATGGCCCGCGGCGTCGCGCGTTTCGAGCAGAGGATGCCGGGGTACGTCACGCGCGAGGCGATTCTGATCGGCGCGGAGACGACGACCTCGAGCCCGGTCCGAATCGTGCGCGACGAGGCGACGCTCGAGGCGCCCGGCTTCCCCGGGTTTTTCCCGGCCGGCGAGGGCGCGGGGATGGCGGGCGGGATCGTGTCGAGCGCGCTCGATGGGCTGCGGGTGGCCGAGGCGGTGCTGCGGCGCATCGGACAGGGCGACGCCGTCTAAGTCAGCGCCGCCGGGCCGTCACGCGACGCCGAGGTAGGGGCGCCACTTCTCGGGCATCGCGTCGTGATGGCCGAGCAGCAACTGCCAGGTGTTGACGCGCGGACGCGTCGGGTGCGCGTGGAGAACGAGGCCCGCTTCGGTCGGGGTCATCGAGCCCTTCCGTTGATTGCAGGGACGACAGGCGAGCACGATGTTGTCCCATTGCGTGTCGCCGCCGCGGCTCTTGGGGAGGACGTGATCGTAGGTCCCCTCGCGTCGGGCGACCGGGCGATCGCAGTATTGGCAGCGGCCATGGTCGCGCGCGTAGATGGTCTCGCGCGAGAAGCGGACGTAGAGGCGCTCGCGGCGGCGGGCGCGCAGGAAGCGGATGACCGAGGGCATCGGGAACTCGGTTCGCGGGGTGCGGATCGTGCGGTCGTCGCGCGCCTCGAGGATCTCCACGCGTCCGGCCGCCCACCAGACCATCGCGCGCTTCCACGACACGCGCTCGATCGGCTCGTAGCTCTGACCCAGCACCAGCACTTCCATGGCGGCGACCTCCGACAAGCACCCGCGACCTCGGGTCGGCCGCCGGCGGACCCACGTCGGGCCATCACTTGGACGGTAGTGGCTCGGGCGTGGTCGCCACAAGTTCGCGGACGGAGACACCGTGGGATGAAGGGACGCGTCGTTAGTTGACACTTTGTCAGGAATGCGGCAGTGTGGCTCCACAGGCGCAGCTGCGGGACTCGCCTGGCGCGTGGTCGCGCGCCATCGCCCGCGCCTTCTTGGAGCTCACGCCGTGCCTCCGCGCCCGAATCCGCAACGCCGACTCGATCTCGCGCGCGCCGCATTCCAGGTGCTCTGCACGCGCGGCGTCCAGGACGTGACGATGCGCGAGCTGGCCGAGGCGCTCGGCGTGAAGCGGCCGACCCTCTATTGGTACTTTCCGGATCTGGGCGCGATCTTCGACGTGGTGCTGGCCGACGTGCTGGCGCGTATGCGGGTGTTTCTGGCCGCGCGGATGGCGCCCGCGGCGGGGGCGAAGGGGCAGGCAGCCGTACATCCACCCGTCCATCCATTAGACGCGCTCGATGCTTACGCCGAGGCGATCCACGCCTTTTACGCGAGCGGCGATGCGCAGGGCGGATCGATCTTCGTGGCGCTCATCCAGTTCTGGGCGGTGTCCGAATCGGGCGAGCCGAACCGGGCGCTGCAGGCGATGAACGCGCACTTTCTGCCGTGGCGGAAGGCCGCCATCCAGATGGTCGCGCGGGGGGTCGAGGACGGGACGGTGGCGCCGTGTGATCCGGAGGCGCTCGTCGATCTGGTGGCAGCGGTGATCGATGGGTGCCTGCTGCATCGCGTGAGTCGGGGGGCGGATCCGGGGCCGGTGCTGGCGATGCTGCGCGAGCAGGTGCTGGCGCCGCTCAGGCGCGCGCCGGTGAAGGGCGCGCGGCGCGTGAAGAAGAAGGCGTGACGGTGATTCGAGCTGGGAGGCGGCGTGATGGAACGGGTGGGACAGCCGGTGGTGGTCGTGTCGGTGGCGGGCGATGAGGTGGCGCTGGGGGCGCGGCATGGGGGGCTCGTGCGCGACCACGGGGAGCATCAGGCGCTCGTCGCGTTCTATCGGCGCTTGCCCGAGCGGATCCTGGCCGGCGGGTATCGCGGGGCGGGGCGACGGCTGGCGATCGCGGCGTTGGCGCCGATGATGGCGTGGGGCATGCGGCGGCTCGATCAGGCGCGGCCGGCGCTGCTGCGGGCGCGCTCGGAGGCGTTCCTGCTCGGGCTCGGACTGACGGCGCGCGAGGCGCGAGCGGCGCGGCCGCTCATGACCGTCGTGGATGCGACGCAGAATACGATCGGGGCGCTGACGCGCGCCGGGATTGCGCACGACATCCACGCGGCGGCCGGGGCGTGCTCGTCGTTCGCGGCGTGGGGCGAGGCGAGCGCGGGGGGTCGGCTGCTGTTCGCGCGCAACTTCGATCTGCCCGGCGCGGGCGTCTGGGATCGACGGCCGGCGGTGATATTTTGTACACCAACGAATGGCCTGAGATACGGATACATTGCGACCGTGGGGGCCGATACGCCGGGGGTGACGGCGTTCAACGAGGCCGGGATCGTGCTGTCGTCGCATACGCGTTTTCATCGCAACGTGCGCTTCGATGGGCGGGCGATTTTGGATCTGGGGCAGGCGATCGCGGCGGGGGCGCGGACGATCGCGGAGGCCGTGGCGATCGCGCGCGCGGCGCCGATCGCGTCGTCGTGGGGGATCCTCGTCGGGTCGGCGGCGGAGCGGCGCGCGGTGCTGCTCGAGACGCATGCGGGCGGGGTCGCGGTGGTCGAGCCGGAGGCGGGCCGGAGCTGGAATGCGACGACGAATCGGTACCGCGCGGCGGCGATGCAGGTGGGCGAGTGCGTGCCGTCGGCGGCCTGGGTGCAGCAATCGGACGGGCGCTATTCGGTCATGGCGCGGAGGCTCGAGGCGTGCGCGGGCGAGCCGATGACGGTCGCGGCGGCGATGGCGCTGCTCGGGTCGCGCGAGGCGGGCGATGTGCCGGGCTGGGAGCGGACGACCGGCGACACGTTGTGCCAGAGCGTGACGATCCAGAGCGTCGTGGTCGATGTCGAAGGGGGCGCGATCTGGGTCGGCTCGGGCGAGGCGCCGACGTCGCTCGGGCCGTGGACGCGGGTGCCGATGGCGTGGCAGGGCGGGCTCGGGGTGGACCGGATCGCGGC
>SXGT01178110.1_pt1 | contig 10920 bp, 3 predicted proteins | sample 3176221 | NCBI WGS metagenome assembly SXGT01 (sample SAMN11356862, study PRJNA531348) | freshwater metagenome | isolation source: freshwater sample F1-120 | place: China: Fuxian Lake, Yuxi | collected 2017-12-25
CTGGTGCCGCACGGCGCCCGCGCCCTGGTCGGCGCCAGCCATCGGCGGCTGTTGCCGGTGGTGCTGCTCGGCGGCGCCGCCTTCCTCATCGCCGTCGACGCGCTCTGCCGCCTGGTCGTGTCGCCCGCCGAGCTGCCCATCGGCATCCCGACCGCGCTGGCTGGTGTGCCGCTCCTGCTGTCGCTGCTGCGCCGGCCGGCCGGGGCGCCAAAGTCGCAGGTCGCGCCGATAGCGTCCGCGGCGTACTCAGGCGCCGAAGACCGCGCGGCTGTGCCTGCCCGGCCCCTCTCTCTGGGGGGCGGCGCGCCGCCGGGCGAGGAGACGCCCCTTGCCTGCCGTGACCTCGCCGTCACGCTCGATGGCGTCCAGGTGCTCCGCGCCGTCGATTTGTCGCTGCCGAAGGGCGCGCTGGTGGCGCTCGTCGGCCGCAACGCGGCGGGGAAGTCGACGCTGCTACGGGCGCTGGCCGGGGCGTTGCCGGGCGATGAGGCCGGCGCGGCGGTGACCGGCACGGTCTTTGACCATGGCGCGCCGCGGCGTACGTCGCCGAGCGCGGTGGCGCCGGGCATCGGCTGGCTGCCGCAGCAGGTGGAGCTCGACGGGGCGATGACGGCGCAAGAGCTGGTCGACCTGGCCCTGCGCCTCGATGGCGTGGCGCCAAACGAGCTAGACGTGCGGCGCCGCCTCACGCTCGCGGCGGTCGACGCCGAAGCCCTGGCCGGACGCCCCCTCGGCAGCCTGTCCGGTGGACAGCGCCAACGCGCGCTGCTGGCGATGGCGCTGGCGCGCGCTACGCCGACCTTGCTCCTCGATGAGCCGACAGCGGCCCTCGACCGCGCGGCCGCCGCAGAGGTGATGCGGTGGCTCGCCGACCTGGCCTCCGCGGAGGGGCGGCTGGTGGTCGCTAGCAGCCACGACCTCCAGGCGGTCTGCGCCTACGCCGACGTCATCGTCGTCGTCGCCGACGGCGGCGCCCGCGGCTACGCTCCAGACGATCCGGCGCTGGCGGCGGCCCTCGACGAGGTCTTCGGCGACAGGTTGGTGGCGCGACGGCGAAGGCCGAGAGGTCAGCCGGGGGCCTCGACTTCGTGAGCCGCGCTCAGCGGGAGGCGGCGACTTCCACCGCGCAGCGCCAAGTGCTAGGATACCGCGCTGGCGCCGCGCTTCCGCTGCAGGACGCCGGCGCAGGCATGTGAGGACGACATGGAAGCGATCGCCAATCAGCCACGCACAGACGCTCCGCGTGGGTCACACCCTGCGCCCCGTCGTGGGCGGGCAGCCTCCCAGCGGACCTGGGCCTCGCTGCAGCGTGCGGCGGCGGCGCTCGCGATCGCGACGCTTTTCATGTCTTGCAACAACTACCCGGTCCATAGCCTGCTCGAGAACTTCAGCGTCCGCGTCACCGACAAGCTCAACACAAGCGACGCCGTAAAGCTCGACTTCCTCTGGGTCATCGACCACTCGTCCTCGATGTGCCAGGAGCAGCGCGATCTCGCCAAGGGGTTCCAGCAGTTCGTGACCAAGCTCCAGTCGCTAGGCTCCATCGACGCCCAGATGGCGGTCGTGACCGTCCAGCAGACCCCAGACAAGGAAGAGGTCCGTGTCGTCGGGCGCTTCAAGCGCGAGCCTGCGACCGGCTTCCCACCCAACTGCATCGAGCGCGTGCGCATGCCCTGCACGAGCGACGCTCAGTGCCAAGGCAAGCACAGCTTTCCTTTCGCGACGACGGTCGATAGCTCGTTGTGCACGCCGAACCCGCAGGCGATCGAGAACAAGTACACAACCGGCATGTGGCGCTGCAAGAAGCCGCCCGAGGCGAGCGCGATCGCCAACATCAACTGCTCGATCAACTCGACCTGCGAGTCAGCCTGCAAGGACATCAAGAACCACACGGACTGCCGCGCGACCTTCGAGCCGGACGTGCCCAAAGACAAGCAGCGGATCCGCTGCCACGTCCCAGGCGGCGGCACCAACCTCGACTCCGCCGGCTGCATGTTTCCGCCCGACACCGAGACCTGCCCGAAGGCAGCAGACCTGCCGGCAGTGCTCAATACAAAGCAGCTCGACCTGTTCCGCTGCATCGCCACCGTCGGCGCGTCGCAGAAGGTCGAGGCGGGCTTCGAAGGCGGCTTCCGCTCAGCGTGGCAGGCGCTGGATCCGGCCGGACCCAACTGCAGCCGCGACGCCTGCGTCAAGCACCTGCGCTCGTGCTGCGTCGACGACGGCGCCTTCTGCAGCCCGACCTACCTCAACGATCCGAAGGTCAGCGACGCCGACAAGAAGGAGAATTGCTGGTGCTACGCCGACAAGAACGCCGCCAAGTGCGCCGCCGAGACCACCGAGCTCTGCGAGCCGCTCAAGGACAGCAAGAACTGCCAGTTCAAGCGGCTCGTGCGTGACGACGCCTACCTCGTCATCGTCTTCGTCAGCGACGACGACGACTGCTCAATGCCGTTGAACCTCAACCCGCTCGACCGCAACGTGACCAACAAGGAGAATTGGCAGGTCTGTCAGAAGGCGGGCGACGTGCTGGGCGCCAACGTGCCGCTCAACGAGGGCAACTGCGAGTTCCGCCGTGGCAAAAACGCCAACCTGTTTTGCCCCTCGGATTGCCTCGCCGGCAGCACGACCAAGGACGTCACGGGCAAGCTGAAATGTTTAAACGGCTGCAAGGACGGCAGCGCAGAACAGGCCGCATGCAGCAAGCTGGCCGACGCCGAGTACCTGCTCTCGGTCAAGAAGACGCCGCTCATGGCGCCGGTCAACGAGTTCGTCAACCGCTTCAAGTCGTTGAAGCCCGACCCGGCGCGGGTCATCGTCGCCACCATCGTCGGCGACACCAACGTGGGCAATTCGAGCGAGCTGACGACCCACCGCGACCGCGTCAACTTCTACCACTCGCTGTTCCGCGACATCTCGACCGGCAAGGTCCCCTACGTCTGCCAAGGCTCGCGCGGTGAGTCTGGCTATGGCTCGCGCTACATCGAGCTGGCCGAGTCGTTCCGCGAGAATGGAGTAGTGCAGAACATCTGCAACGGCGCAGACTTTGGTCCTGCCCTCGAGAGCATCGCCACGACAATCTTGCGGCGCGTCATCAAGCTCTGTCTGCCCCAGCCGCCCTTTGTCGTCGACGGTGAGCGCAAGCTGACCGTCACCCGAACGCGCGGTGGCAAGACCGAGAAGCTGACGCTGACCGACGGACCGGTGCCCGGCGATTCGGCGTCGTACTATATCGTGGCCTCGCCCGACTGCCGCGCCGGTAAGACCGACCTGCCGGGTCAGCTGGCGGCTTGCAACGTGACGCGCGACTGCAACGGCGGCCTCACCTGCATCGACAACCTGTGCCAGATCTACAACGAAGCGATCTTCTTCTCAGATGTGCCCGAGCCAAACGACTCCATCGAGATCAACTACGGCGCCGACCTTGGCCTGTAGGCGCCGCACGCCTCCGCTATTTCAAAGCGACGGCCAGTCCTCGACTTGCCCTCTCCTCTGCGGACGGGCGCCGTTGCACCCGAGGCGCCGGCGGGCTCTTTGCAAATTGACTCTGGCGTGAGGCAACTCGGCTGATACAGTTCATGCGCGCCACGCGACACCGTGGCCCTGGGAGGTTGCGCATGTGTGCTCGTCTTGCGTCGCTGGGCCGCCAGGGCCACGCGCTGCGCGCCTTCTCGTTCGCCATCCTCCTCATCGCCGCCTGTTCGGACAAGAACAAGCCCGTCACAGGCTTCTCGAACCCTTACGCCGACGCCGTTGAGGACTCCGGTGGCATCGCCGACATCGCTGGCGATGGCGGAACGGGTGACGCCGGCGGCGCCCCGGTCGACAAGGCCTGCAAGATCGACGGCGACTGCGGCAAGGGCCAGATTTGCCACGCCGCGCTCGGCTGGTGCTTGTCGTTGCCCTGTACGCCCGGCGCCAAGCAATGCCTCGGGCCCTACGCCGCGGAGTGCAACAGCGAGGGCAATGGCCTGCTGACCCCGGCCAAGCTCTGTCCGAGCGGCACCTTGTGCAAGGACGGCGCCTGCAGCCAGTCGGGCTGTGGCGACGGGCTCTGCGACGGCGCCGCCGGCGAGCTGTGCGGCTCCTGCCCGACGGATTGCGGCTCTTGCCAGGCCAAGTGTGGCGACGGCGTCTGCGCGCCGACGGAGTCATGCAAAGAGTGCGCGGCAGACTGCGGCCCGTGCAAGGACGAGGGCGGCTGCGCGGCCAGCGACAAGCCTGGCTGCCAGGGATGTAGCTGCGAGCTGTGCGTGTGCAAGGTCGATCCGGCCTGCTGCAGCGGCGTCTGGGACGACGCTTGCGTCGGGCTCTGCCAGCAGTGCGGCACGCCATGCGCTGCGACCTGCGGCAACGGCACCTGCGAACCCAAGGCCGAGGAGAGCTGCAAGTCGTGCGCCGCCGACTGTGGCGCCTGTCCGGCCAGCTGCGGCGACGGCGTCTGCTCGGCCAGCGCCGGCGAGTCGTGCGGCAGCTGCGCCCTGGACTGTGGCGCCTGCAGCGCCTGTGGCGATGGCGTCTGCGCGCCGACCTTCGGCGAGAGCTGCGAGACCTGCGCGGCTGACTGCGGTGCCTGCAAAACCTGCGGCGATGGGCTGTGTTACATCGCCGGCGGCGAGAGCTGTCAGGCATGCCCAGCCGATTGCGGCGTCTGCCCCAAGGCATGCGGCGACGGCGTGTGCAGCGCCAAAGCAGGCGAGAGCTGCAGCAGCTGCAGCGAGGACTGCGGCACTTGCGACGCGTGCGGCGACGGCGTCTGCGCGGCGGCCAGCGGCGAGACGTGCAGCACCTGCGCCAAGGACTGCGGCGTCTGCCCGACCTGCGGCGATGGCACCTGCCAGCCCGACGCTGGAGAGTCGTGCACGGCTTGCCCAGGCGACTGCGGCGTCTGCAAGCCGACCTGCGGCGATGGGCTCTGCGAGGCCGGCAAGCTCGAGAGCTGTAGCGCCTGCCCGGACGACTGCGGCGCCTGCCCGGCGAGCTGCGGCGACGGCACCTGCCAGCTGCAGAGCGAGACGTGCAAGGACTGCCCGAAGGACTGCGGCGGCTGCAAGCCGACCTGCGGCGACGGCACGTGCAACGGCGAGGAGACCTGCAAGACCTGCGCCGGCGACTGCGGTCCGTGCCCTCCGACCTGCGGCGACGGCCAGTGCCTAGGCACCGAGTCTTGTGGCACCTGCCCGCAAGACTGCGGCAGCTGCCCGGCGAGCTGCGGTGACGGCAAGTGCCCTGGTCTCGAGTCCTGCCAGACCTGCCCCGGCGACTGCGGCGCTTGCGCGGCGGTGTGCGGCGACGGCGCCTGCAACGGCCAGGAGACCTGCGGCAGCTGCGCCAAAGACTGCGGCGCCTGCCCGGCGAACTGCGGCGACAAGCTCTGCAACGGCCAGGAGACCTGCAAGACCTGCAGCGCCGACTGCGGCGCCTGCCCGGCGAGCTGCGGCGACGGCAGCTGCCAGGCGTCCGCCGGCGAATCGTGCCAGATCTGCCCGACGGACTGCGGCGTCTGCCCGGCCAAGTGCGGCGACGGCGCCTGCGACGCCGGCAAGGGCGAGACGTGCATCAGCTGCTCCGCCGACTGCGGCGCCTGCCCCGGCAAGTGCGGCGATGGCCTGTGCGCGCCCAGCCAGGGCGAGAGCTGCCAGACCTGCGCCGGCGACTGCGGCGCCTGCCCCGGCAAGTGCGGCGACGGCTTGTGCACGCCCAAGGACGGCGAGAGCTGTAGCAGCTGCGCCGCCGACTGCGGCGCCTGCCCGGCCCAGTGCGGCGATGGCGTCTGCAGCGCCGTGGCTGGCGAGACCTGCAGCAGCTGCGACAAGGACTGCGGCCCCTGTGGCCCGGGCTGCGGCGACGGCGTCTGCAACGCGCTCGGCGGCGAGGACTGCAAGGCCTGCCCGAAGGACTGCGGCAGCTGCGGCGACGGTTGCACCGCCACCCAGTCCGCCGGCTGCGGCGGCTGCGGCTGCGAGGCCTGCGTGTGCGCCAAGGACAGCTTCTGCTGCAGCGGCGCCTGGGACCAGATCTGCGTCAACCTCTGCGCCAGCCAGTGCAATGGCGGCTGCAAGGGCATCTGCGGCAACAAGGTCTGCGAGCCGGGCGAGAGCTGCTCGGCCTGCCCGGGCGACTGCGGCCCCTGCCCAGTGACCTGCGGCGACGGCAAGTGCGACGCCGCGGCCGGCGAGACCTGCAGCACCTGCGCCAAGGACTGCGGTGCCTGCGGGCCGGTCTGCGGCGACGGCCTCTGCTCGGTCAAAGAGGGCGAGACCTGCAGCGGCTGCGCCAAGGACTGCGGCGCCTGTCCGGGGGTCTGTGGCGACAACAAGTGCGATCCCAGCGAGACGTGCAGCTCTTGCGCCAAAGACTGCGGCCCCTGCCCCGCCAAGTGCGGCGACGCGCTGTGCGAAGCGGCAAAGGGCGAGACCTGCACCACCTGTCCGAGCGACTGTGGCGCCTGTCCGGCCAAGTGCGGCGACGGCCAGTGCAGCCCGCTGCTCGGCGAGGACTGCACGACCTGCCCGAAGGACTGCAACTTCAACTGCCCGGCCAAGTGCGGCGACGGCCTCTGCGACCCCAAGGGCAGCGAGAACTGCAAGATCTGCCCGACCGACTGCGGCACCTGCGCGCCCCTCTGCGGCGACGGTGCCTGTGAGGCCGCGGGCGGTGAGACCTGCGCCAGCTGCGCCAAAGACTGCGGCGCCTGCCCGAAGAATGACGGCTGCCAGGTCTCACCCAAGGCCGGCTGCGACGGCTGCGGCTGCGAGAAGTGCGTGTGCGACGCCGACGCCTTCTGCTGCGCCACCGCCTGGGACGACAGCTGCGTCGCCGCGTGCAAGGGCGGCTGTGGCGGCTGCGGCGCGGCCTGCGTGCCGAAATGCACCGGCAAACAGTGCGGCGCCGACGGCTGCGGCGGCTCCTGCGGCCTCTGCCCCGGCGGCAGCGCCTGCGACGCCAACGGTCAGTGCAAGACCATCCCGAGCGGCTGCGGCGACGGCGTCTGCAAGCCCATCGACGGCGAGGACTGCAAGACGTGCGCCAAGGACTGCGGCAGCTGCCCTGACGTCTGCGGCAACGGCACCTGCGCCCCGGGCGAGACCTGCAGCGCCTGCCCGACCGACTGCGGCGTCTGCCCGCTGCAATGCGGCAACGGCACCTGCGAGCAAGGCGAGTCGTGCCAGAGCTGCGCCAAGGACTGCTGCCCGACGCCGAGCTGCGGCAACCTGGGCTGCGATCCCGACAGCGGCGAGACCTGCGACAACTGCCCGCAGGACTGCGGCCTCTGTCCGTGCGCCAAGGCCTGCGGCGGCAAGGTTTGCGGCGACGACGGCTGCGGCGGCTCCTGCGGCAGCTGCAAGGTCGAGCAGTACTGCAGCAGCGCCGGCAAGTGCGTCTGCGCGCCCAATTGCAAGGGCAAGCAGTGCGGCAGCGACGGCTGCGGCGGCTCCTGCGGCACCTGCTCAAGCGACACCCAGTGCAACGCCGCGATCGGCCTCTGCCTGCCCAAGTGCGTGCCGACCTGCGGCAAGAAGTCGTGCGGCGGCGACGGCTGCGGTGGCGAGTGCGGCGTCTGCAGCGGCGGCACCTCGTGCGTCCAGGGCCAGTGCGTCAAGCCGGTCGAGTGCTTCGACGACGTCGACTGCGACGACAAAGACAAGTGCACCATCGACTTCTGCGCCAGCGGCGTCTGCGGCCACCAGCCCTCGTCGTCGCCGGCCTGCTGCCCGGACCAAGACAAGGACTCGATCTGCGACACCAAGGACAACTGCCCGCAGGCGCCCAACCCCGGGCAGCCCGACGCCGACAAGGACGGCAAAGGCGACGCCTGCGACGACGACATCGACAACGACGGCGTCGCCAACGCCAAAGACAACTGCCCGGAGGTCTTCAACCCGACGCAGCAGAACGGCGACGGCGACGGCCAGGGCGACGCCTGCGATGTCGACGACGACAACGACGGCATCCTCGACCCGAACGACAACTGCCCGCTGGCAAAGAACGCCAACCAGGCCGACGCCGACAGCGACCTCGTCGGTGACGTGTGCGACCTCTGCCCGAAGACCCCCGACGACGGCAAGACCGACGGCGACAAGGACGGCGTAGGCGACGCCTGCGACAACTGCAAACAGACCGCCAACGTCGACCAGAAGGACACCGACGCTGACGCCATCGGCGACGCCTGCGACTCCGACATCGACGGCGACGGGTTCCCAAACGCGAGCGACTGCGCGCCGCTGGACAAGGACGCGCCCTACGCCCTCGACCTGCCCTGCAACGGCAAAGACGACAACTGCAACGGCAGCACCGACGAGGCCGGCGTCGTCCTCTGGCACTTTGACAGCACGACCGAGGGCTGGACCTTCACGCCGAAGACGCTCAACGTCGGCTGGCAGCGCAGCGAGGTCGAGGCGTGGTCGCCGCCGGGCGCGCTGTACTACGGCAACGGGGTCAACTTCGCCTCGGGCGATCAGCCCAACCAGGGCGACGCCACCTCACCGGTGGTCGAGCTGCCGCCGGCCAAGGTCATCACGCTGGCCTATCGCTACCTCTTCGCCATCGAGGGCGGCACCACGTACGACAAGATCTCGCTGGCGGTGGCGACCGAGAAGGACGGCTTCTCGGCTTGGACCAACGTCATGCAGAAGGGCGCTAGCACGGTGGTGATGAAGTGGGCGACGCAGCTCGTCGACCTCTCGACGTTCTCCGGCCAGCGGGTGCGGTTCCGCTTCCGCTTCGAGTCGGTCGACGCCGTCGAGAACGAGAAGTACCTCGGCGTGATCATCGATGACTTCGCGATCGCCGCCCCCAGCACGACCTCGCCCGACACCGACAAGGACGGCAAGGCCGACGTCTGCGACAACGACGACGACGGCGACGGCATCGACGACGGGGTCGACAACTGCGCCCAGCTCGCCAACCCGCAGCAGACCGACACCGACAAGGACGGCATCGGCGACGCTTGCGATGGCGACGATGACGGCGACGGCGTGGCCGACGGCCTCGACAACTGCCCGCTGGTCGCCAACCCGGGCCAGGGCGACGTCGACAAGGACGGCAAGGGCGACGCATGCGACGAGGACACCGGCGCCCTGCCCTGGCTCGAGACCTTCAACAGCTACAAGGCGAGCTTCGCCGAGGGCGGCTGGTCGAGCTTCGTCGAGCCCAACTTCGGCGCCACCGACGTCTTTGCCCTCCAGGGCGGCGCTGGCAACAAGCGGGCCCAGCTGCAGGCGACGGGCCGCTTCCCAGCCCTCAAGCAGGTCGCCGCTTGGCTGGTCGGCCCGGAGATCGCCGTCGCCGCCACCAAGAAGGCGTCGCTCTCGTTCGCGCTCGACTTCTCGCAGGGCGGCGTGCCGGGCGGCATCACGGTGCCGTCGACCCTGCAGGTTCGCCTGAGCGTCGATGGTGGCAAGACCTGGCTCTCGGTCGGCACGATCAACGTCGCCGCCGGCACCAAGACCTTCTCGCTGCCGATCGACGCCTACCTGACCGGCAAAGGCGCGGTGCGTGCGGGCTTCCTGGTGATGGGGACGGCCATCGGCCAGCTCCGCTGGCGCATCGACGATGTCGGCATCAGCGCCAACTGAGGCCCTGCCCGCGCTGCCGCTGGCGTTGGCGTCGCGGCTCAAGGTCGCGCTGCGCGCCGCAGAGTCGGCTGGCGCGATCTTGATGCGACACCTGGGCGGCGGCGACGCGCTGCAGGTCGAGCACAAGGGCGCGGTGGATCTGGTGACCGTGGCCGATCGCGAGGCCGAGGCCTGCGTGCTCGGCGAGCTCGCATTGGCTTTTCCTGAAGATGGCCGCATCGGTGAAGAGACCGATGGCGCGGGCGGTCGCGCGGCGTGGCAGGCGACGGCGCGGCGGACGACGTATTGCTGGTTGGTCGATCCGCTCGACGGCACCACCCACTTCGCCCATGGCCACCTGCAGTTCTGCGTCAGCATCGGCCTGCTACGCGACGGTGTGCCCTGCCTCGGGGTGGTCCACGCTCCCGCCCGGCGCGAGACCTTCGTCGGCGGCGTCGGCCTGCCCTCGACTTGCAACGGCGCGCCGATTCACGTCAGCGCCGTCGACCAGCTGAGCGGCGCCCTCGTCGCGACGGGCTTTCCCTACGATCGTCGGCCACGCATCGACACCCTGCTCAGCCGCCTACGCGTCGTGCTGCTGAGCTGCCAAGGCGTGCGGCGCGGTGGCTCAGCGGCCCTCGACCTCTGCGAGCTGGCGGCGGGCCGGCTCGACGCCTACTACGAGGACAGCTTGCAGCCCTGGGACGTCGCGGCGGGCATCGCCATCGTCGAGGCCGCAGGCGGCGCGGTGCGTGGCTTTGGCGCGGCCCAGCCGGCCTGGCAGGTGCCCGCAGACCCGTTCGCTGGCGCCGTGCTGGCGAGCAACCTGCGCCTGGGCCCGCAGATGGCGACCCTGCTGGCCGGCGCTGAGCGGTCGGCGACCGGCGGCGATTCGTAGCCGTCGACGATCCGGAGACACCGACGCTCCGGGCGCCTTGGCGGCCGACTACTCGTGTGTCTGGGCCTGGAGGCGGGCACCGAAGCCGGGCACCGCACCGTCGATGGCGGCGGCGTTCGCCATAGGGACTTCGCCCCCGGCAGGCGCGGCGACTAGCGCTGTCCCGGCGACGTCTGCCTGGCTGTCGACGCTGACCGGCAACACCGGCAGGCCCAGGGTCTCCTCCGCTGACCACAGCCGTCGATCCGCGAACTTGCTGCCCTCGCGCTGCCAGAAGCGCAGCCAGGCGCGGTGGCGGTGTCGCGGCGTGTCGAGGTGCTGCAGCGTCAACCCGCCGACAAGCTGCCGCAGCGCCCGCTCCGCGTTGCGCGCAACGACGCGGTCGGACGCCCGCAGCAGGCCGAGCAGCGCGGGCGCTAGGGCCTGGGCGGGGGCGTGGACGGGCACGCCGAGCAGCGCGAAGCC
>SXGT01408630.1_pt1 | contig 10920 bp, 6 predicted proteins | sample 3176221 | NCBI WGS metagenome assembly SXGT01 (sample SAMN11356862, study PRJNA531348) | freshwater metagenome | isolation source: freshwater sample F1-120 | place: China: Fuxian Lake, Yuxi | collected 2017-12-25
CTGCGCGATGGATGGTTCGAGGATATTCCAGATTTCCATCACGAATATTTCGCAGGACGCCATTTTCCCCTGCATAAAATCGACATCAAGGTTCAGGTTCTTGTGATCAACCTTGTCGACGATCTGCTCCTTCATGTTGAAGATCAGCTCCTTGGTGTTGGAGTCCTGCTTCTTCACACCGTTGACGTCGAGGCCGAGCTTGAGGTTGTGCGCATCGCCGATGTCGCGCGCCAGCGTGATCCACGGGCCCATCGGGCAGGAACCGTCGAAGCACTTGTGCGACACCCAGTCGGCGCGGAAGTTCGAGTTGTCGGGCAAGCCGGCACGCGTGCCGAGATCGCGGCAGGACAGGTCGTTGGAGACCGTGTAGCCCATCACGAAGTCGAGTGCGTTGGCCTCGGTGGCATTGCGGCAGGTCTTGCCGATGATCAGCGCCAGCTCCACCTCCCAGTCGAGCTTCTTGGTCTTGACCGGGATCTTGACCGTCACGTCGGGGCCCACCACGCAGTGGCCGACCTTGAGGAAGTGCCAGGAGTGCAGGCCGAGCGTATGCGGATCGACCGGGTCCGGCTTGCCCTGCGCGCGCGCCATCTCGTTGGCATGATCGCGGTAGTTGGCACCGGCGCAGTAGATCGCCATCGGGCGCGGGATCGGCGCCTGCAGCGTCACCGAGGAGAGCGGCTTGGCCGAGGCTAGCGACTTGTCGATCGCCGCATCGAGGCGCTTCAGGCTCATGTCCCAGGCTTCGATCAGCCCGAGCACAGAGGCGTCGGCGGCATTGCCGGTGGCATCCGCCGCATCGATGATCTTGTCGCCCACAACAAGGCCGGCACGCGGCCCGCGCGGCGACTGATAGGTGGCGAGATTGAACGTGGCCATGAACGTATCCTTCCTGAGATTGCAATCGGGAGCTTTGATGGCCAAGTGTCTATGCCGCGGCGGGCTTCTATGCAACCAATGGGGAACGTCGCGGCCACCGGCCAAAGGGCTGGCTGTTGGGATCGGGAGGGTTCGAGCAAATGTACCAGCGTCGTCGCATTGTCGCGTTGGCCGCGATCACGAGTACGATCTGCGCAGCTTCTGCCAGTGCCCAGGATGCCTGGCCGGCCAAGACGATCAAGCTGATCGTGCCGTTCGCCGCAGGCGGCAACACTGATACGATCGCCCGTCTCGCCGCGGAGCGCTTGGGCAAGGCACTGCCAGCGACATTCGTGATCGAGAACATTACCGGCGGCGGCGGCCAGCAGGCGGCGAACACGGTCGCCCGCGCCACACCGGACGGCTACACGCTGTTCGTCGTCGCCTCTCCGCAGTTCGCGATCGTGCCCGCCATGCAGAGCGTGACCTACGATCCCATGAAGGACTTCTCGCCGATCAAGAACATTTCCTACAACGGCTTCGCGCTGATGGTGCACAAGTCGTTCCCGGCCGGCAGTCTCAAGGAGTTGCTGGACTGGAGCAAGGCTAATCCGGACAAGGTCTCGTATGCCTCGGGCGGCGTCGGCAGCGTCAGCCATCTGTCCTCTGCGCTGCTTTTCAGCAGGATCGGCGTCAAGCCCAAGCATGTGGTGTATCGCGGCGGTGCGCCGGCCAACGTCGACGTGCTGGCAGGGCATGTGCCGATGACGTTCTCGAACATGTCGGACGCGCTGCCCCACACCAAGAACCCCGACATACGTTTCTTTGCCGTATCGAGCGCCAAGCGCGCGGCGCAGATGCCCAATGTCGGCACTGTCGCCGAGCAGGGCCTCCCCGGCTTCGAGACCGGCGCATGGAACGGCCTCGTCGGTCCTGCCGGGCTGCCGGCCGCGATCGTCTCTCGCCTGGAGAAAGAACTGACCGAGTACTTGAAGGAGCCTGTCACCCAGAAACGTTTCGACGAGCTGGGCCTCGAGCCCGATACTGGCTCGGCCGCCGCGTTCGCAGCCCGCATCAAGGCCGACATCCCCGCCTGGGCCGAGATCGTGAAGCTCGCCGGCGCCGGGCCGCAGCCGAAATAGCACGGAGCCATTGCCACGATGGCTTGGAATTCGCATTGCCTGCTCGACGGTGAGATCGACCGCCGCCGTCCGCCACTTCGATCGCGCATCGCGCGAGCCCAGCGATGCGCACGTCGCACGATTGATCCGGAAAAATCGCTTGGCTGACGGCCACTCGGCCGTGGCATAGTCCGCGGCTTGTTCATCTCCCGGATCCGAGGTCGAGAATGTCCGCCCCAGCGACTATGCCTTCGCCCGCTGCCCCGCCGCAGCCGCGCTTTCCGTTGTGGGCGATCGTGGTGGCCGGCGCCCTCGTAGCCGGCATCGGCACCGGCTTGCGGCAGGTCATGGGGCTCTACCTCAAACCCATCACCGAGCATCTCGGGATCGGGCGAGAGGCTTTCAGTTTGGCCATCGCGCTCGCCAACCTCGTGTGGGGCATGGCCGCACCGTTCACGGGGGCGGCATCCGACAAGTACGGTGCGGGCAAGGTGGTGATCTTCGGCTCCACCTGCACCGCGGCCGGCCTGCTGATCATGGTGCTCGCCACCTCCGACATCCATTTGTTCATCTCGGGCGTCCTGCTGGGCTTCGGCGTTGCCGGCGCCGGCGTGATCGCGATGGTCGGCGCCGTCGGCCGCGCCGCGCCGCCAGAGCTGCGCACGCAGGCGATCTCGAAGCTCGGCATCGGCGGCGGCATCGGCGTGTTCGTAGCAATGCCCTACGCCCACTTGCTGATCGAGATGTTCGGCTGGAAGGCAAGCCTCGTCACGCTGGCCGTCACCGCCATCCTGATGTGGCCGCTGGCCTGGATCGTCGGCTCGGTCCCGCCTGGTGACAGCAGCGGCACGAGCCGCCCGCAGTCCCTCAGCGAGGCGCTGCGCGAGGCCTTCAGACATCCGAGCTTTCTGCTGCTGACGGCAGGCTTCTTCGTGTGCGGCTTCCAGGTCGCCTTCTATGCGCTGCATCTGCCGGCCTACGTAGCGGACCGCGGCTTTGATGCCGGCGTCGGCGTCCTGGCACTGACCATGGTCGGGCTCGGCAATCTGATCGGCACATGGGCCGCCGGACACTCCGCCGCCTACTTCCCCAAGCAGTACACGCTGGCATTCATCTATCTCGGCCGCTGCTTCGTCTTCCTGTGCTTCCTATACGTGCCGATCACGCCGACGCTGGTGGTGGTGCTGAGCTTCATCCTCGGACTGCTGTGGCTGTCGACCGTTCCGCTCACCTCGAGCCTCGTGTCGACATTCTTCGGCCCGGTGTGGATGACGATGCTGTTCGGCATCGTGTTTTTCTCCCACCAGATCGGCTCCTTCATCGGCGTCTGGTTGGCCGGCTGGACGTTCGATCTCACCCGCTCCTACGACTTGATGTGGTGGACCTCGATCGCGCTCGGCATCTTCGCCGCGCTGGTCCACTGGCCGATCAGCCAGGAGCCCGTCGCCCGCCTGAAGCCAAAGGTGGCGCCAGCGGAATAGTGGACATGACGCGGCTTCTTGCGCAGGCTCGGAAGCACGAGCACCATAAGGGCCGCCGCAACACTGCGGCATGACAGGGAGGCGCGCTTGCCGCAAACAACTGCTCGCAATTGCGGTAGGGCGGTCTCGGGGTTTGTGGCCGAATTCCTCCATCCTTCCGCGTGCGCCCGATGGGGCGGCACGCCGCAGCGCATCGCGATGTCGGCCTCGGCCCCGCTGAAGCTGGCATTCGCCGTCGTGCCGGCCATGACACTGCTCTGCAGTGCCGGTCAGGCCCAAGCCCCGCTACCGCCCTTCAAGGACAAGACGATCACGATCGTCACCTCTACTGGCGCCGGCGGCTCCTACGACGTCACCGCGCGCGCCATGGCCCGGCATATGCCGCGCCACATTCTCGGCCAGCCGACGATGATCGTCCACAACATGCCGGGCGGCGGCAATGTACTGGCCACCAACTACATGTTCAACATCGCGCCGAAGGATGGCACGGCGATCGCCTCGCTGCACAATGCCATGCCGCTGCATCAGGCGCTCGGCGGCCAGGGTGTGCGGTTCGACTCGCTCAAATTCAACTGGCTGGGCTCGCTCGGGCCGGACAATTCCGCCGTGCTCGTGTGGCGCAAGACCGGGATCACGAAATTCGACGAGCTGCGCACCCGCGAGACGGTGCTCGGCGGCACGGGCGCTGGCTCCGGCATCGTCATATTTCCGCTGATCATGAACCGGATGATGGGCACCCGGTTCAAGATCGTCACCGGCTACCGCAGCTCGGAGGAGATCAACATCGCGATGGAGCGCGGCGAGGTCGAGGCGCGCACGCTGGGTCTGACCTCGATCTTCAGCGTCGGCTCGGACTGGCTCAAGGACGGCAAGATCACCATCCTCGCCCAGATCGGCGCCAAGCGCGACGCGCGCGTGCCGGACGTGCCGCTGCTGACCGAGCTCGCGACCAGCGAGGAGCAGCGCCAGGTGCTGCGGCTCATCGCGTCGCCGACGGCCCTTGGCCGGCCCTACGTCGCGCCACCTGGCGTGGAGCCCGAGCGGCTCGCGATCCTGCGCTTCGCGTTCGAGGCAGTTCTCAAGGACAAGGCTTTTCTCGACGAGGCGGCCAAGCGCAACATCGATGTCGACCCGCTGAGTGCTGTGGAAGTATCGCAGATCGTCCACGATACCATCAACGCGCCCAAGGCAGCGATCTCGGCCGCTTCAGCAGCGATCGAGCTGGCCGAGGGCAAGAAGTAGCGCACAGCAGACGCTAGTGTTGCGGCTCAATCAAAAGATTCCCGTCATCCCGTGCGAAGTGAGCGTAGCGAACGAGACACGGGACCCAGCGCAAGGAGTGCGCGAAACGCGCCCGATATCGCGTGCTTCGCACGATTCTATGCTGGGTCCCGTGTCTCGTTCCACCGGCCCAGTGGCCGGCGTCACTTCGCACGGGATGACGGGAATCTTATGTATGAGCCAGAACACTAGTTCGCGTCGCCGCCAGCTGCGCAGAGCGCATTCCGGGGCGATCCGGCACCTCAGCGTGTTGGATCGCGGCCCGCAGCATAAGTGGGCCTTGACCCAATCTACAGCTGCCACCCCAATGCATTACAAGCAGGCAAAGTCGTTCATAAGCCCGGTCAGATTGTCGACCTTCTCGAGCTGCCACAGCGCCGCGAGGTTGGCAGTGGTGCGCGCCTCATCCCAGCGACCACCGAGGTTGCCGCGGAACTTGCGCTCGACCTCGGCGCGGCTCATCGGGCGCTCGGCAAAGCCGGGCGCGAAGTCCTCCTCCCGCGAGATGCGGCTGCCGTCCTTCAGGATGGCTGTCACCCGCGTCGGCACTGCTGGCCCCACTCGCGCCGTGAGTGCGGGATCCTCGCTGACCGTGATCTTCTGCATCAGCGCAAGCGCGACAGGATCGAGGAACTTCTCCGGCGCGAAGCTCGCCTTGGTGAGGTCGCCGTCGAGCATCGCGCGTGCGGTGATGTAGGGCAGGCTGTGGTCGGCCGTCTCTCTTGTCTTCGGCGACCACTTCTCCGGCTCGCTGCCGGTCCGCTGCAGCCCTCTGCGTGTCGTCGCGATCTCGATTGCTGCGATCCGGTCGAGCGCCCCCACCTCGCGCGCGACTGCGATGCCCGCAACGATCGCGGTCTGGGTGTAGATCACCGCGGGATAAGGCTTCAGGCTGCATTGATGCAGGCGGAACGGCACGCCGCGGGTCCCGAACGCCGCGACGTCGACGTCGGCCGGGCCTGCCACCTGGGTGAAGAAGCCCGAGCGGCCCTCGAAGATCGGTGCAGGCCCGGTCAGGCCTGCCTGCGCCAGGCGGGCAGCGAACACCGCGTTACGCCCGGCCTCCGCCGCCGCGAGCCCCTTCCAGTCCGACAGCGCCCCGACGCGCGTCTGGGCCATGGGAATGTGATCGTTGATCGCGATGTTGACGGCGTGCGTGAGCCGGGCAGGATCGAGCCGCATCAGCTTGCCGGCCGCGAGCGCGACCGCCGGCAGGCCGTGGATCGGCGGGTCCCAACCGCGCGCCGAGATGTCGAGCGCATCGACCAGCCGGCAGTTCACCTCGTAGGCAATCACGATCGCGGTGATCAGCTCGCGCGCGCTGGCCCCTTCGGCTTCCGCCACCGCGATGCACGCGGCGATGTTGTCGCTCGGGTGCACGGCGAAGCGGCCGACGTAGGTGTCGTTGAAATCGAGGTAGCGAATTGCTGCGCAGTTGGCGAAAGCCGCCAGCTCGGCCGACGTCCTCCGCGTCGTTCCCATGACCGTAGAAGGGCCAGAGTTGGTGAGTGCGATCTCACGTGAGATGCGCACCGGCCGATCGTCGAGCGCACCCATGCCGCAGCCGATGCTGTCGACAACGAGCGACTTCACGCGCTCGATCGTATCCGCGTCGAGATCGTCCCAGGTGAGCCCATGGGCCCACGCGGCCAGTCGATCCGCCAGCGGCAGCCCCTTCGAGCCATGATCCGGCATGCTGCAACCTCTTGCTCGGCATTCGATTGAATTCGATCGAGCATCGCTCGTGCCCAAGATCCTGATCGAGATCAAGTCCGGCGTGCCGGGCGACGCTTCGCTGTCGAGCATCGCAGCCCCGTGGTCCAATCATTCCGGCTTGATCTTCGCCGACTGGATCACCTGGTTCCACTTGTCGATCTCCTCGGCGATGAACCGGCCGAGCTCGGCCGGGGTGAAATCGAATGCGACGGAGCCGAGATCTCTGAAGCGCGCCTGGGCGGCAGGCTGCGCGACGATCGCCTTCAGATGTCGGTTCAAGGTCTCGATGATGTCGGCAGGTGTTCCTCGCGGCGCACCGATGCTGGAAAAACCGCTTGCCTCGTAATCTTTCACAACCTCGCCGATCGCGGGAACGTCGGGAAGCGCCGTCGAGCGTGCAGCGGTGGCAATCCCCAGCGCCCTGAGCTTGCCTTGCCTGATGTGGCCGATCGCGCCGGGCAGTGAGGAGAACATCACCTCCGCGCGGCCGGCGACGAGATCGATCAACGCCAGTGCCGTACCGCGATATGGAACGTGCAGCATGTCGATGCCGGCCTTGAGCTTGAACAGCTCACCCGCCATGTGCGCCTGCGCGCCGATGCCAGACGATGCCATGTTGATCTTGCCGGGATTGCGACGCGCTTCCTCGATCAACTCCTGCAGCGTGCGCGCTGCAAATGCTGCCGGCACGACCAGCACGCTCGCCTCACGGATGAGGCCCCACACCGGCGCGATGTCGCGCAGCACATCGTAGCGCAGGCGCGGATGCAGCCCCGGATTGATCGCGGCAGCGGTCGAGACCAGCAGCAGTGTGTAGCCATCCGCAGGCGCGCTCACCACGAGCTCCGTCGCCGCGATCGTCCCCGAGCCCGGCCGGTTGTCGATCAACACCTGCTGGCCGAGCTTCTCCGTCAGGCCTTGTCCGAGCAGACGTGCGATCTGGTCCTGCCCGCCGCCCGGCGCAAAACCGACGACGATTTTCAGCGGTCGCGTCGGATAGCCTTGTGCGCTCGCCTGGCCGACATGCGTCGAGACCGCGCCGGCAACGACGAGCAGCGCGAGCAACCTGTGACCCAAACGTGCGACGCGTCCCATCCCCCACTCCCCCACGCAGCCGAGCTTTCGCTCGCACTCCCGACCGATCACGTCGGTGGCCCCCAGCATCATAGGGTTGGTATCGCGGTAGCGACTGGTCGCCAAGCCCGCATTCGTGCTCGATAGGTTGGCCTTGCCCGCCCTGCATTCGACCGTTGGGAGTTGGTTCACACTGCGGCGCAGCCATGCCCAAGAACCAAGGAAAATGCGCGCAGTTCGTGCTCCGCTGGACGGCGCAGCAGTGACCCCGGCGTGCAGAATTAAGGAAAGCTTTACGAATATTGGCGGCCTGTGAAACTTGTGGTTATGCTGCAGCGACAGGACGTTGGAGGGTCCAGAACCATATCAAGGGCTTGAGCTTTAATTTGCTCGCAGCCCGGGGTTCGCTGGCTGCGGCGGCGAGGAGGATGAATTCGACATGATGTGTTCGCGTATCGCCATCGCAGCATTTGCGGTGGGCATGTCACTAGCCACAGCCGGCGTAGTGCTTTCGCCATTTTCACCGGCAACGGCGCAAAGCACGCCGACACCGGCCATCGGTCGGGTCACCATGAGCGGCGGTCAGGCCGGTATCGTGGAAGGCACCAGCGCCGCCAACGCGCATGTGGTCATCCGCGCCAACGGTCGCCTAGTCGGTCATGGTGTCGCCAACGAGCAGGGCACCTGGCGCATCCAGCTCTCGCGCTCGCTCGATGCCGGCGACTACCACCTCACGGTCACGGCGCGGATATTGGGCCTCGACCAGGAGATCCCTGGTGAGGAGGTTCGCGTTGCGGTTCCAGCCGATGGCAGTCCCGCTCGCGCACTGCTGCCGCGCGTTGCCGGTATCAGCGAGGAGGAGCAGTTGCGTCGCGCCGGCACGCTGGCCGAGGCCGCGACCAAGCGCTTCGACGAGCTGATGCCCAAGATCGAGGCCAAGCGAACCGAGGATCGCGTCGCCCAGGTGCGGACCGAGCCGCAGTCTCAGGGCTCGCGCGGGACGTCCGGCAACGTGCGTGTAGCGCAGGCGACACCGCCGCAGAAGCCGGGTGCCGCTATCCCAACGGCGAAACCAGCGGAGGATGACTTCCTCGGTCCGGTTTGGGATTGGCTCGAGCGCGCCAACCGGCAGTACCAGGGCGTAATCGTCAAGCAACTCTCCGAAGGTGCCCCAGCCAACAGCCTGGCATCGCCAGCACCGTCTCTGCCGCCTGTCCGTAAGGCTGCCGCTCCCGAGACGGCTCCGGCGGCGACGCCGAAGGCCCCGGTCCAGCCCAGCACGGCCATCAGCCAGGCACCGCCCGCCAAAGCACCGGCCGCGCCGCCGCAATCCGTTGCTCAAGGGCCATCCATCCCCACGACGCCGGCCGCTCCGCCTGCCGCACCTCCAGCTGCCAAGCCTGCAGCGCCGCCGGCTCCGGCAGAGAAGGATATCTTCGATCAGGTGCAGGAGACTGTTGCGGATTGGCTCGATCGTGCCAACCGTCAATACCAGTCGGTGATTGTCCGCCGCCTGTCGGACCCCAATCCGACCGAGACGGCAATGCCGAGCGCGAAGTCGGTCCAGCCTCTGGCAAAGGTCGCCGTGGCCACGCCGGGCACGCAGCAGAAGTCGGTAGAGGACGCTGCCCGCCTGGCAGAGCAGCAGAAGCAGGAAGCAGAGGCCAAGGCCAAAGCCGACACCGATGCAAAGGCCAAGGCCGAGGAGGACGCTCGCCGCGTTGCCGCCGCCGCCAAGGCGAAGGCCGATACGGAAACCAAGGCCAAGGCCGATGAGGAAGCGCGTCGCGTTGCCGCCGCTGCTGCCGCCAAGGCGAAGGCTGACGCCGATGCCAAGGCAAAGGCCGAGGAGGACGCGCGCAAGGTTGCTGCCGCCGCAGCTGCCGCTGCAGCCAAGGCCAAGGCTGACGCCGAGGCGAAGGCCAAGTCTGACGAGGAGGCGCGTCGCGTCGCTGTTGCTGCCGCTGCCAAGGCCAAGGCTGATGCCGATGCCAAGGCCAAGGCCGATGCCGAGGCGAAAGCCAAGGCTGATGAAGAAGCCCGTCGGGTTGCGACTGCCGCTGCCGCCAAGGCCAAGGCTGATGCCGAGGCCAAACAGAAGGCCGACGCGGACGCACGCGCGGCCGCCGCTGCATCTGCCGCCGCTGCTGCTGCATCTGCTCGGGCCGAGCAAGAGCGCAAGGCAGCAGCCGCTCGTGCCGAGGAGCAGGCCAAGCGCGTCGCCGACGCTTCCAAGGCGGTTGCCGACCGCCAGGCTGCAGAGGCTGCCCGCATCGCCCAAGCCAAGGCCGACAGCGAGAAGCGCGCCGCCGAGGCTGCCGCGAAGAAGGCAGCCGAGACAGCCGCTGCCAAGGCAGCCGCAGCAGCCGCAGCAGCCGCAGCAGCAGCGCAGGAGGCGAGCAAGCCGACCCGCTCGGCAGCGGCCACCCCGCGCGCCACGGTCCAGCGTACGGTTCGCCCCGGCACCCGCTACGCGGGATCTGTTGCCGATGGCCGCCGTGTCGCCAGCGCCGGCAGCACGCTCCGGTACGCGAAGAACAAGGTCAAAGGCACGTCGAGCACCGGCACTTGCTCTCGCATCGCCGGCAAGCAGGTGCGGCCGGGCCGCTGGTATGTGGTCAAGCGTGGCGACTCGCTCTGGCACATCGCCAAGGTGCACTACAAGGACGGCAGCAAGTTCCGTCTGCTCATGAGCGCCAACCAGGGAACCATCGGCAAGAACCGGCTGATCTATCCCTGCCAGCGCATCACGATCCCACGGGTCCGCGCCTGACGCGATCCCGCATCGGGCAAAGCCCCAGCAGTCAGCTTCGCGGGCGCCGGCCAACCACCGGCGCCCGCAGCCGTTTGCCCCACCCGCTGCGGCTCCACAGGCACGGCTGCAATGTCGACAATGTGATTCCCTTTCGCTAAGACCCCAGGCATGCAACGCCCCGCTCCCGCCGCCAAAGGCGCCGACCAGAGCGAAAGCTTCTGGAACAAGCTGCGCCTCGACCCCGCGCGCCATCGCGTGCTGCGAGGGCTCTACCCCTACGTAGGGCCGCACGATCGCCCTGATCTGCAGCGCGTCGTGATGCTGTCGCTCGGCCTGATGCTGGTGGCCAAGCTCGTCACCGTGCTGATGCCCTACACCTTCAAGTGGGCAACCGACGCGCTGGTCGCAGTGGTCAGCGGCAAGCCCGACGCACGGGCAACGGTGTTCTGGCTACTCGCTGCGCCGTTGGCGGCAACGCTCGCCTACGGCCTTGTGCGCATCCTGATGACCGTGCTGATGCAGGTGCGCGAGGGCCTGTTCGCCAAGGTCGCGATGCACGCCGTGCGCAAGATGGCGCTCGGCGCCTTCGAGCACATGCACCGCCTCTCGCTGCGTTTCCATCTCGAGCGCAAGA
>SXGT01713261.1_pt1 | contig 10920 bp, 10 predicted proteins | sample 3176221 | NCBI WGS metagenome assembly SXGT01 (sample SAMN11356862, study PRJNA531348) | freshwater metagenome | isolation source: freshwater sample F1-120 | place: China: Fuxian Lake, Yuxi | collected 2017-12-25
GACCACCACGGCTACATCGCGCGCGTCAAAGGCGCGCTGACCGCCGCCGGGGAAGATGCCGAGCGGCTGACCGTGGCGCTGGTGCAATTCGCCGTGCTGTACCGCAACGGCCAGAAGGCCTCGATGTCCACCCGCTCCGGCCAGTACGTCACGCTGCGTGACCTGCGCGCCGAAGTCGGCAACGATGCCGCGCGCTTCTTTTATGTGCTGCGCAAGTCGGACCAGCATCTCGATTTCGATCTCGATCTGGCGAAGTCGCAGAACAACGAAAACCCGGTGTATTACATCCAGTACGCCCACGCCCGCATTTGCAGCGTGCTGAGCGCATGGGGCGGCAGCGAGAAAGACCTGCTCGACGTCAACATTGCGCGCCTCGAACAACCTCAGGAACTCGCCTTGCTGCGCCGCATCGCCGAATTCCCGGAAACCATCGATGCTGCCGCGCGCGACCTGGCGCCGCATAGCGTCGCCTACTACCTGAAGGATCTGGCGGCGGAACTGCATGGCCTGTATGCCGCCTGCCAGTTCCTGGTGGATGACGAGGAACTCAAGCTTGCGCGCCTGTCTCTGGTCGCGGCCACCCGTCTGGTTCTGCGCGTCGGACTGGCCCTGCTCGGCGTTTCCGCCCCGGAACGTATGGCACGCGAAGATGCCACCCCGGCGGCAACGGCGGCGAACGAGGCCCGCGCTTAAGTGGCTGCCCGAAGAACCACCAGTTCCCCGCGCCGCGACGACACCAAGCCGCGCGACGGCGGCAAGGGCGGCGGCCTGCTCACCGGACTGTTCATCGGCCTGGTGATCGGGCTGATCATCGCCGCCGGCCTGGTCTGGTACTTCAACAGCCGCACAGCCGTTTTCCAGACCCCTGACAGCATCCCCGCATCCCGCGACGACACCGCCAAGGACAGGAACAGCAAGGCCGACCCGGAACAACCGGCAACGTCCGCCGAAACTTCGGCGCCGCCGCCGATCAGCGAACCGGCTGCCGCCGCGCCCGGCGAGAAAAGCGCACCGGATCGCGCCGAAACACCGGCTGCGCCGACCAGCGAAGATGCCGCACCCAACGCTGCCAAACCGCGTGTCGATTACACCTTCTACGGCATCCTGCCCGGCGACAAACCGGCCAAGCCGCTACCGCCGCCGAAGAGCAACGAAATCTGGTGGCTGCAAGTTGCCGCCTTGAAGAATCCCGCCGATGCCGACAAATTGAAGGCTCGACTGACGCTGCTGGGTCTCGGCGTCGCCACACAGAAGATCGACGGCGCCGGCGGCGTCACGCTCTACCGCGTCCGCGTCGGCCCCTACAAGCGCGAAGACGATGCATTCGGCGATCTCGATACCCTCGCCGCGAACAATTTCGAGCCTCGCCTGCTCAAAGAGCCTTTGCCCCCCCCCATCCCCGCAACAAAACAGGAGAAACCATGAAATTTCTGATGCTGCTGCTGTCACTTGGCTTGTCCATCGCCACCTCTTCAGTCCAGGCGCTGGAAGCCGGAAAAGACTACGCCGAACTTTCCCCGACGCAGAAAACCAGCGCCCCCAAGGGACAGGTCGAAGTGCTGGAATTTGTCTGGTACGGCTGCCCGCATTGCAACGCTCTGGAGCCCGATCTCAACGACTGGCTCAAGAACAAACCCAAACACGTCGCGTTCAAGCGCGTACCGGCGATCCTCAACGAAAGCTGGGCCGCCATGGCGCGCGCCTATTACGCCCTGGAAGCGCTTGGCAAGAACGACAAGCTGCATAGCGATGTTTTCCATGCCTTCCACGTCCAGCGCATGGATCTGAGCCCGCCGGAAACCTTCTTCGACTGGGCCGTCACCAAGAGCATCGACCGCAAGAAGCTCGCCGATGCGTACAACAGCTTTGCCGTCAACACCAAAGTCATGCGCGCCGCGCAACTCACCCGTGACTACAAGCTCGCCGGCGTCCCCGCTCTCGCCGTCAATGGCAAGTACGTCACCTCGGTCTCCATGACCGGCAGCCAGCAAGCCCTGTTCGATACCGTCGACGTACTCATCGCCCAGGAATTCAAACGCAAGTAAAGTAAGAAACACGATGCCCGGATGGTGAAACAGGTAGACACAAGGGACTTAAAATACCTCGGCGCAAGCCGTACCGGTTCGATTCCGGTTCCGGGCACCAAATAACGTTCCGACAAGTTCCAGAGAAGACCGGCAAGCCCGCAAGGTTGCAGCCTTAGCGGGATTTTTTGTTCCGACAAGGTCCAATGGGTTCCATTGAAAACCGGGGGCACAAGGGGGCACAATCGGGGGCATAGATTTATGCCCACGGAGAATGTGCCCCCATGCCGCTAACTGATCCCGCCATCAAGGCAACCCAGCCCAAAGACAAGCCCTTCAAGCTGGCGGATGCCGGCGGCATGTATCTTGAGGTTTTCCCCAATGGATCCCGTTACTGGCGGCTGAAGTATCGCCATGCCGGCAAGGAAAAGCGGTTGGCGCTGGGGGTTTATCCCGATGTTTCCTTGAAGGAAGCCCGAGGCAAGCGGGAAGCTGCACGGAAATTGCTGGATGCGGGCGAAGACCCGGCGGCAAGCATGAGCAAGCGCGAGAAGAAGCGGGCGGCCCGACTGAAGGCGGAAAACAGTTTTGAAAACCTGGCCCGCGAATGGTGGACAAACACCAAGGGCAGATGGACACCGGATCACGCCAAGCGAATCATGGATTCACTCGAAAACGAAGTGTTTCCAGCTATCGGCCATCGGTCGATAACCGAAATCACCTCGCCTGAAGTTCTCGACGTGGTGCGCGCTGTCGAACGCCGTGGGGTATTGGAAACCGCTTCGCGTGTTCAACAACGCATCAAGTCCGTTTTCCGCTTCGCCATCCAGACCGGACAAGCCGTTTACAACCCTTCGGCGGAACTTGCTGGCGTGCTGATGACCCGCAAGGTTCAACACCGGGAAGCCCTGAGCCGTGACGCCCTTCCGAGTTTCGTTAAGCAACTGGAAGCCTACCCAGGCACCCCCGAGGTGAAGCACGCCATCAAGCTACTGATGCTGACCTTCGTTCGACCTGGCGAACTGCGCGGCGCTCGATGGGAGGAATTCGATCTTGAAGCCAAGCTATGGCGCATCCCTGCCGAACGCATGAAGATGAAAGCGCCCCACCTTGTCCCCTTGTCCCGCCAAGCCCTCGCGGTATTGGAAGACCTGCGCCCATTGACCGGCCGTTTCGCCCTGGTCTTTCCGGGCGCGAATGATCGCACCCGCCCCATAAGCGAAAACACCATGAATGACGCCATCCGAAAGCGGCTTGGCTTTTCCGCCACTTCGCACGGATTCCGGTCAACGGCTTCAACGATCCTGAACGAAGACGGCTTTCGACCGGATGCCATCGAACGCCAACTTGCCCACGCCGAACAGAACAAAGTCAGAGCCGCATATCACCGGACTGAATACCTGGAAGAACGTACGAAGATGATGCAGGCATGGGCCGATTTTCTCGACGCTCTGAAGGTCGAAAACGTGCTTCCGTTCAAGGCGAAAGCAGCATGAATTCCGGCTTGTTTTTCCGTACCCCCCCACTTTCAAAACCGGGAGAACCGGGAAACCGGGAAAACCCAGTCTCCACGCGGCTTCGCGGGCTCCCGGTATTGCTTTTCCGGGGTATTGCAAAACCGGGAAACCGGGAAAATCGGACTCTATCGGAAGCCCCCGGAATCCTGACCGAAAAGCCGCAAGCCGGAAAAGCGGCGATTTTGCGCGGAAGTTTTCACCCTGCCGGCCCCCTTCGGCGGCGGTTTTTTTGGCTTCATTGAAGCCGAATTGAGATTGCCGAAAGGCAAAGAAGCGGGCTGGCCAAGTGCGTCAACACCTGACCAGCCCTGACCATAACCCCATCTGAACAAGAGGTGAAATCATGGCTGCGGTAGATTGTAGCAATCGGATCAAATACGAAGACGCCACCATCCGGCGGGCGCTGAAGATCATGGAAAGCCGGCTGCGAGAACCCGGCACGGCGCTGAATAGCCCGGCAGCGGTTCGCGACTATCTGGCTTTGCGTCTGGCGAATCTAGAGCATGAAGTTTTCATGGCGGTCTTTCTGGATACGCAGAACCGCGTCATTGCGGCGGAAGAACTGTTTCGGGGAACCCTGACCCAAACGAGCGTTTACCCCCGCGAAGTGGTGAAACGGGCGCTGGCCCATAACGCGGCCGCGCTGATCTTTGCCCACAATCACCCTTCTGGCTGCTCTGAACCCTCCAAGGCGGATCACTGGTTGACCGACCAACTGAAAGCCGCGCTGGGGCTGGTTGACGTTCAGGCGTTGGATCACTTCATTATTGCGGGCGCTCATGCCGTTTCATTCGCGGAATGTGGCTGGCTGGAAAGCCATATGCGAACAACGTCGGAACCGGCCAAGCCAGCCCCGGCCCCGGCTGAAGCTGCAAACGGGAAGCCCAGGCGAGGGCGGCCCCGCAAGGTGAAGACAGTTCAATAAGTGGTGTGTTGCCAATCGCAAGGTTTTTTCATCGCCTGGCGCTTGGAGTACAACCGTTTTGCCTTATTCGGTTTACACGCCCCCCACTACCTTTCCAGCCAAGCCCGTCGGGGGAATCCGACGGTTCTTCTTGAACACGCTGGAAAGGCAATCACCATGCAATCGACTGGTTACACCATCAAACGGGCGAAAGATGCACGCGCTCAATTTGGAATCGCGCAGAGCACTTTTTACGACTGGCAGGAACGCGGCTTGATGCCGCCCGGAATTGCCCTTGGCATACGCTCTGTAGGCTGGCCAGAAAATGAGTTAAACGCCATCGCGGCGGCCCGGATTGCCGGCAAAAGCGAAGATGAAATCCGTGCCCTGGTGCAAGTCCTGATCGCGCAACGTGCCAACGCTGGCAAGGTAGCCTGACACCATGACCGCACCCAATAAAAAGCCCGGCGCGAAAAGGCAGCCGGGCAAAAAAAACACACGCCAAAATCATAGCAGACTGACCACTGCCCAGCGGGATATTCACCGGCAGATTGCGGCAGAAGCGGAACACTCCCAAACACCGCCCCGCCTATGGCACCGCGAGGAATACCCAAATCTGTGGCAATTGGTCGAATCGGCAAAAGCGGCGGCGCGAAGCCGGCGGACTCGCGGACGGTTCAAGTTTCAGCATGCCGGCAAGTTCTATTCGGCGCGCTTGTCGAACCTGGACCGGATCACGATATTTGACCGGCAAAGCGGCGATTTTCTCGCGTCTTCCGGCTTCTTCGTTCTGTGATCCCGGCCATGAAACCCGGAAAAATCGACTTTCTAAATGTCGCGGCCCACGCTCTGGAACGAATCGACGCGGTTTGTTCGCGCTGGCTGCCTGCCGGCAAGAAATGCGGCCGCGAATGGGAAATAGGCGACAAGGCCGGAACGCCTGGTAAATCGCTGAAAGTTCACTTGAGCGGATCCAAGGCCGGGCAATGGGCGGACTTCGCGGTGGGCGATAAAGGCGGCGATTTAATTTCCCTGATCGCATTCGTTGACGCCTGCACGCAACTGGAAGCGGCCCGCCGATTGTCTGAATTCTTGGGGCTGAACACTGGCCAGACCGAACCCGGCTCGACACCCCCCAGGCCGGCGGCGGATCGCAAGCCGGCGGCTCAATGGCGGCCGATTCTGCCGGTCCCTGCCGATGCCCCACCGGCCCCGGCGGCGCACCCGAAACACGGCAAGCCGGACGTGCTTTACACCTATCGCGGCCACGCCGGCGAATTGCTGGGCTATGTCGCCAGATGGGAGGCGAACGCCACCACGCGGCCGAAGAAGGAATTCGGCTGGCAAGTCTTTGCGGAAAACGCCACCGGCCGCAAGGAATGCCGCTGGCAAGGCTTCCCGGCACCCCGGCCCCTGTACGGCCTGGAACAACTCGCGACCCTGCCCACGGCGGCCGTGGTACTGACGGAAGGCGAAAAGGCTTGTGAAGCCTGCCGGGCGCTGATGCCGGATCACATCGGCTTGACCTGGCCCGGCGGCGGCAAGGCGGCCGATAAAGCGGACTTCACGCCCCTGCAAGGCCGGGACGTTATCTTGTGGGCGGATGCCGACGAACCCGGCAGGCAAGCCATGAAAACGGCAGCGAAGCTGTCCAAACAGGCCGGCGCGGCTTTGGTTCGCTGGCTGAACCTGCCGGCGCTGGCGAAGGTTCGCGACCACGGCGGCGAACTGCCGCAAGGTTTCGATGCGGCGGACTTGCTCGCGGAAGGCTGGAACGCGGCGCGCATGGCGGAATTCATGGACCTGCCGAATGCCTTGCTTGACCCCAGGCCCGCAACCCCGGCGGCGGATCGCACCGAAGGCGACACCACGCCGGCCCCGGATGCCGGGCGCTTCTTTGTCTGCGAAAGCGGGCTGCACATGCACAAGGCCACGCGCGACGGCGAATCGCGCCTGGTGCGACTGGCCGACCCGTTGACAGTGCCGGCGCTGGCCCGTGACGAAGAGGGCGGCGGCTGGGCTCCCGTGCTGGAATTCAAAGACCGTGACGGCCTGAAGCGGCAAGAAATCATCCCCTTCCGGCTGTTCCTTGGCGACGGCGCGGACGGTATCAAACAGCTTGCCGATTGCGGCCTGGCCATCGAACCCGGCCGCGAAGCAATCGACGGCCTGAAGCAGTACATCGCCAGCGCCCGACCGGATCAACGCGCCCGCCTGATGGATGCCACGGGCTGGCACGGCGGCGCGTACCTGTTCCCGGATGGACAGATAGGCGCCGCATCGGAAACCCTGCTTTATCGCGGTTCCAAGCGGGCGCTTGGCGTCTTCACGCCACGCGGCAAGCTGTCCACCTGGCAAGCCGAAATCGCGGCGCTGGCAGTCGGTAATCATCGCCTGATGTTCACCCTATCGACTGCATTCGCTGGCCCCTTGCTGAAGCCATGCGGCGCGCCTTCCTTCGCGTTTCATTGGGTAGGCGATAGCAGCCTAGGCAAGTCGGGCGCGCTGCACGCGGCCGGCAGCGTATGGGGCAACCCGGCCGGCACCGTCAATTCTTGGCGCTCCACCGATAACAGCCTGGAATATGTGGCGGCTCAGTTCAATGATGGGCTGCTGATCCTGGATGAAATCAAGGAAGTTGACCCCAAACAGGCCGGCGCTATCGCGTACATGCTGGGCAATTCAAAGGGTAAGAACCGCGCCCACCATGCCGGCGGCTTGCGCGAGGCGATCACCTGGCGAATCGCCATGCTATCGAGTGGCGAAATCGGCTTGGCGGATCACCTGGCCAGCGCCGGACAGAAGACCCACGCCGGGCAAAATGTCCGGTTCATCGAATTGCCGGCCGATGCGGCAAGCGGCTTCGGTATGTGGAACCAGCTTCACCACCTGCCGGACGGGCGCGCCTTCACGGATCATCTGAAGGCTTCGGCGGCGAAGCAGTACGGCACCGCCGGCCGGGCTTTCCTCGCGGCGCTGATCGAACACTTGCCGAACGTGCCGGGCACCGTGCAGCGATTGGAAAAGGTCTTCTTTTCCGAATTCGTTCCACGGGATGCCGGCGGCCAAGTGCAGCGAGTGGCGGGTTCTTTCGCTCTGGTGGCGGCGGCCGGCGAACTGGCGGCGGAGTGGAGTATCTGCCCATGGCCCAAGCGGCAAGCTTTCGATGCGGCCGGGCTGATGTTCTCGGAATGGCTGAAGACCCGCCCCACCGCCGGCAATCTGGAAGAGGCGCAAATCCTCGCCCACGTTCGCGCCATCATGGAACGCAACTGGCAAGGCCGGTTTATCGACTGGCACCGCGTGACCGAAGACAACGCGGACCTTTCGCGAATGGCCAGCGTCCCGGATGCCTTGGGCTTTCGCAAACGAGCCACGCCCTGGAACGCAGACGAACCGGCCTATCTGTTTTATGTCGGGCGCGCTCGCTTTGCCGAAGAGTTCGCCACGAAAGCCGGCTTCAAACCCAAGCGAGTCGCGGCCGTGCTGAAGTCTCGCGGCATGCTGCGAACCGATGCCGACGCTTCCACTCTGAAAGAAACCCTACCGAATGGCGACCCGCGAAGCTATTGCATCATCGGTCGCAAGCTATGGGAGGGCACACCGGATGCTTGATTGGTTGAACACCCCGACCAAACTCGCCCCCCAAGCCACGCCAACGGGGCAGGATCGCGACGAACAAGCCGCCGGCTTATCACCGCACCTGTCCGAACTACTCGACGCCCTGGCGGCCCGCCTGGAACCCGACGAACTGGAAGAGCTTCGGGCGCTCGCCATCAACGACCCCGACCAAACAGCGGAAGCTTGCCGGCTGATCCTGGCGGCTCCCGCCTTCCCCACCGCCGAAGACGCGGCCGAACTGGATCGCCTGATTCTTCGGCTGTGCGAACTCGAACCGCACCTTTCCGGCTACCTGCCCGCCATGCAATCGGCCCGCTTGAACATGGCCCCGGTCCGTTACGCCGGAGAACTCGCCAGCTTCAGGCGATGGGTTCACCAAGCAGAAGCGAAGCAGGCGGGCGCGCTGGCCTGTGGCGGGGTGGCGGAACCCTTCGCGCCATGCGAAGCGAATTCGTTAGCCAACCCGAAGGCAACGGCAACGGCAGGGAAACACCCCGGCAAAGTTCGCGGGTCCCTCTGGCGAATTCCATCTGCGGGTAATCCGCACCGCGAGCCCGCGCTAGTCCACGATCTCCAAAAATCAGGCAACGCCGCAACACTTCAGAAAGGCTGAAAAATGACCACCACCGAACCCAAAGACCCCACCGGCCGGATCACCCAGGCCGAACTAGCACGCCGGCTGAAGGTATCCCGCCCCAGCGTATCCAAAGCCGTGAAGGCCGGCCGGATCACCCCCGACGAAGACGGGCTTTTTGATCCTGTCGAAGCCGAACTTCAATGGATTGCGAACACCCGGCAAAAGGCCGGCGGGCTCGCCAGCAAGGCCACGCAAAGCGGCTATGCCCAGGCCCGCGCCCGCAAGGAATCTGCCCTGGCGAAAATGGCGGAACTCAGACTGATGCAGGCCGAAGGAACGCTAGTGCTGAAGGAAGATATGGACTTCGTGCTAACCGACTTTGGCGAAACGCTACGCGCCAAACTGGAAGCCCTGCCGGATCGCCTGACGCATGCAGTTATGGCGGCCCGCACCCAGTCAGAAATTCACAAAACGATTGCAGCGGCGGCCCATGAAATCCTGAACGAAATCAGCGAAACAATGCAGCGCAAAGCAGAAGAATTCACCGAAGCCGGCTTAGGTTGACGATTCCGGGGGCTTCCGGAGAAATCCGATTTTCCCGGTTTCCCGGTTTTGCAAAACCCCGGAAAAGCAAAACCGGGAGCCTGCGAACCCGCATGGATACTGGGTTTTCCCGGTTTCCCGGTTCTCCCGGTTTTGAAAGTGGGGGGGCACGGAAAAACAAGCAAGAAAGCAGGCGTGAAAGTGGGGAAAATGTCGGACGAAAAATGACGCGCAAGACCGGACATTGAACACCATGAAAGCGTAAATTCTGCCCGGACTGATGACCATCAATTGAAGACGGGGGCACATCTGGGGGCACAAACAAAATCATGTTCATCAAACATCCAGCAATCACGGGGCTTCATGGCGCTTTGTTCGATTCCGGTTCCGGCACCAAACAGCATTCCGGCAAGCTCCAAAGAATGGCGCAGGAACACCGGAAGGTTTGCCTCCCGCAATGGACTTGCATCGAATCCATTGCAGGAGATATTGGTTACCCTCCCGCAATCACGGAATGGCTTAACCGACTCGCCCGGGCGGATTGCTTCAGGCAGGTCTGGCGGGTAGATCAGCGCGGAGTCCGGTAATCCTTGAATTTATCCAGCACCTCGGCCATTTCGGCATGGCTCAGCAGCACCGGTTCACCCATCTGACAGGCGCGCAGATACTGTCCGCAGAGGGCTTCGACTTCGCTTGCCAGGTCGAGTGCGCTGGTTAAATCCTCGCCCCAGGCCAGCAGGCCATGATTGGCCATCAGGCAGGCGCGGCGATCCTGCAAGGCCGTCAGCACGGCATCGGAAAGCGCCTGGGTGCCGAACGTGGCGTAAGCCGCGCAGCGGATATCCGTACCGCCGGCCATCGCGACCATATAGTGAAACGGAGGTATGTCGCGGCGCAGGCAAGCCAGCGCCACCGCGAACGGTGAGTGCGCATGCACCACGGCTTCGGCGGCCGGAAATGTTGCGTAGATGTCGCGATGAAAGCGCCATTCGCTGGAGGGCCGGCCGTCGCCGACAACCTCGCCGCGCATGTCCAGTTCCACCATGTCGCCCGCCGTCAGGGCCGCCATGGCCTGGCCGGAGGGCGTGATCAGGAAGCCATCGCGCGAACGCACGCTGAGGTTGCCCGAGCTGCCCTGATTGAGGCCGCGATGCACACTTTCGCGCGCACAAGCGGCAAGGGTCTGACTCAGATTCGGCGCGCATAAGATGTTTTTGCTCATGCCGAACACCTTTCCGGAAACATCGCCGCCAGCGCGGCGCGGTTGGCGGCGCAGACGCCGCGTTCGCTGATCAAGCCAGTCACCAGACGCGCCGGGGTGACATCGAAAGCCGGATTCGCTGCCGGACTGCCATTCGGGGTCAGACGCACCGACACCACCCGGCCATCGGCGGCGCGACCCTGGATGCTGGCGACCTCCTCCGCATCGCGTTCCTCGATCGGAATCTGGTCGCCGGTGGCAAGATTGAAGTCGATGCTCGGCCCGGGCGCGGCGACGTAAAACGGCACGCCGTTGTCGAACGCCGCCAGAGCTTTCAGGTAAGTTCCGATCTTGTTGGCGACATCGCCATTCGCGGCGGTGCGGTCGGTGCCTACGATGCAGGCATCGACCCGGCCCTGCCGCATCAGATGGCCGCCGGCGTTGTCGGCAATGACGTGATGCGCAATGCCGGCCTGCTGCAATTCCCAGGCGGTCAGGCTGGCGCCCTGATTGCGCGGCCGCGTTTCATCGAC
>SXGT01895270.1_pt1 | contig 10920 bp, 10 predicted proteins | sample 3176221 | NCBI WGS metagenome assembly SXGT01 (sample SAMN11356862, study PRJNA531348) | freshwater metagenome | isolation source: freshwater sample F1-120 | place: China: Fuxian Lake, Yuxi | collected 2017-12-25
GCGTGCGCACCCAGCGGCGCTCGAGCCACTCCAGCGCCGCCGGCCAGCCGCAGCCCGCGAGCGCGCGTGCCGCGCCCGAGCCGCGCGGCCGCTCGGGATAGCGCTCAACGTCGCGACACCAGTCGAGCACGAGCTCGTGTGTCTGCTTGCCGCCGAGGTCCGGCTGCCAGCCGATGCGCACGAAGGGATGCGCGCCGTCGAAACCATGCCCCTCGAAGCTCACGCGCAAGTCGACGAGCGCGCGCGCAAGTACCAGCTCGAACGGTCCGCTGCGCACCGCCCCACGTTCGGCGCGGGATGGCACCTTCCCGGCGAGCATCTCCACGTACAGGGCAGGATCGACCGAGATCCCGAGCTCGACATCGCGCGCGAGATCGGTGTGAAACGTCGGAGCATGGCGTGCGAGTCGCTCGATCAGCGCCTCGGGTGTCGTCGATCCGGGCGCGAGTGACACGACACCGCGCGAACGGCCCGCGATCTCGCGCACCAAGCGCTCGTCCTTCCAGGGCGCGAGTTCGCCGCCGAACCAGCGCAGCGCGAGCGCCGTGAACGCCTCGTTCCCCAGCCGCGCGAGCTCCGGGTCCGAGTCGGCCGCGAACAGCAGTGCGAGCTCGAAGTGACGCTCGTCCGAGCCGAGCGCGCGAGCGAGTCGCGTGCGCTCCTCGACGCCGCCGTTTCGGACGGCCTCCGCCGCGAGGGCGAAGTCCTCGGGTCGCAGGTGGACCGCGAGCCAGCGCTCGGCCGCGAGCCGCTCGGCGGCGGCAGCCGAGGAGAGGCGCGCCAGCGCACCCGAGACGTCCTCGGGCATGCCGAGACAAGCGAGCACGGCGAGGACGAACTGGGGCCACATCGAGGCCGTCACCTTAGCGCATCCGAGGCCAGTCCCGGGCCACTCGGCGCACCGGGCCCGCGCCCATTCCAGTCGCTCGCCCGCCACGACCGAACTGCCCTGTCCTGCCCCTCGGGCGCATTCCATTGCGGGCGCTGCTAACCTCCCCCTCCAACCATGTTCCGACGCCTTCTCATCGCCAACCGCGGCGAGGTGGCCGTGCGCGTTGCGCGCGCGTGCCGCGACCTCGGCATCTCCCCCGTCGGCGTCGCCTCCGAGTCCGATCTCGGCGCGCGCTGGCTCGCCTGCATGGATGACGTGGTGTGCCTCGGGCCCTCGGCCTCGCGCGAGAGCTACCTGCGCATGGACCGCGTCGTGCAAGCGGCGCTGCAGCAGGGCTGTTCGGCACTGCATCCCGGCTGGGGATTCCTGAGCGAGAACCCGCGCTTCGCGGCGCTCTGCGAGCAGCACGGCGTGACCTTCGTCGGTCCGCCGAGCACGGCCATGGACGTGATGGGGCGCAAGGCGCCCGCCAAGGCCGCGATGCGCGCAGCGGGCGTGCCCGTGATCCCGGGCTCGATCGGTCTGCTCGCCTCGGTCGACGATGCCGTCGCGTGCGCGCGCGAGGTGGGCTATCCCGTGATCCTCAAGGCGGATGCCGGCGGCGGAGGTCGCGGCATGCGCAGGTGCTTCGACGAGGCGCAGGTGCGCAGCGCGTTCGTGCAGGCCTCGGCGGAAGCGGAGAGCGCCTTCGGCAGTGGTGCCCTGTACCTCGAGAAGTACCTCGAGGGCGGACGTCACATCGAGGTGCAGGTGATGGCCGATCGCTTCGGCAACTGCATCCACGTCGGCGAGCGCGAGTGCTCCGTGCAGCGCAATCACCAGAAGCTCGTCGAGGAGAGCCCGAGCCCGGCGCTCGACGCGCCGACGCGCGCGCGCATCGGCGAGATCGCGGTGCGCGCGGCGCGCTCCATCGGCTACGTCGGCGCCGGAACGATCGAGTTCCTGCGCGCCGACGACGGCGCCATCCACTTCATGGAGATGATCACGCGCCTGCAGGTCGAGCACGGCGTCAGCGAGCTCGCGAGCGGGCTCGATCTCGTGCACTTGCAGCTGCAGGTCGCCGCCAACGGGCGTCTGCCGGTCGCACAGCCGGCGGTGAGGCTCGCGGGCAGCGCGATCGAGGTGCGCATCAACGCCGAAGATCCCGCGAACGGCTTCCGCCCATCGCCCGGAACGCTCACGGCCTTCGAGTTCCCGCGCGATCTCGGCCCCGGCACGATCCGCGTCGACACGCACATGCAGGCCGGCGACTCGGTCTCGCCTCACTATGACTCGCTGATCGCCAAGGTGATCGCCCATGCGCCCACGCGCGAGGGCGCGATCGAGACGTTGCTCGCCTGCCTGCGCCGCGCGCGCGTCGAGGGCGTCGCGACGACCTTGCCGCTGCACCTCGCGGTGCTCGACTCGCGCGAGTTCCGCGCGGGAACGTACGACACGCGCTCGATTCCCGGCTGGCCCGCTTCCGCACGCTAGGAGCCCCGCATCCCATGGCCAAGGTCCCGCTGGTTCCCATCGGTCGCGCGCGCGAGGCCTTCCTCGACGCGGGCTCTTTCGAGCGCAATCGCGCGGCTCTCGGCGCGCTCGACGCGACACTCGCCGATCGCCGCGCGAAGGTTGCCGCGGGCTGGGGCGAGGAATATGCCGCACGCGTCCACAAGAAGGGCAAGCTCACGGCGCGCGAGCGCATCGAGCTCCTGAAGGACGCGGGCTCGCGCGTGTTCGAGGTGCTCACCTTCGTCAACCACGGCCGCAAGTTCGGCAAGCTCGAGTCCCCCGCCGCGGGTGTCGTCACCGCCTACGTGCGCGTCGGCGGTCGCTGGACGATGGTGATCGCCAACGACAATACGGTCGCATCGGGCTCGTGGTGGCCGCTCTCGCCCGAGAAGATCGAGCGCGCGCAGCAGATGGCACTGCGCCTGCGCCTCCCGGTGATCTATCTCGTCGACTGCAGCGGCCTGTACCTGCCCGAGCAATCGACGACCTTTCCCGGGCGCACGGGCGCCGGCCACATCTTCAAGATGAACAGCCTGCTGTCGGCGGCCGGTGTGCCGCAGATCGCGGGAGTGTTCGGCGATTGCATCGCGGGCGGCGGCTACATGCCGATCATCTCCGACCGCGTCTATATGACCGAGCAGGCCTACATGGTCATCGCGGGCGCGGCGCTCATCAAGGGCGCCAAGAGCCTGCACCTCTCGAGCCTCGACATCGGCGGCCCTGAGGTGCACGTGCACCAGTCGGCCTGTGCGGACGTGCGCGTGCCCGACGACGAGACCGCGCTGGCCATGATCCGCGCGGAGATCGAGCGCCTGCCGTCGAGCGGCGCCGCGTACTACCGCCATGGCGCGGAGCCCGCGAGCCCGCAGCAACCGTCCACGGAGCTCGCCGGCCTGTTCCCGCAGGACCACCGCATGACCTACGACGCGGACGAGGTGCTCGCGCGCCTCGTCGACCGCTCGCTGTTCTGGGAGTTCTGCCCCGAGCGCGGTCGCGAGATGGTGGTCGGCGTCGGGCGCGTCAACGGCCTCTACATGGGCTTCGTCGCCAACCGCCAAGGCGTGATCGACGACCCCGAGCACAAGGGCAAGAAGAAGCCTTGCGGCATTCTCTACAAGGAGGGCATCGCGAAGCTCGCGGCCTTCTCGCGCGCCTGCAACGACGATGGGCTACCGCTCGTGTGGCTGCAGGACATCTCGGGCTTCGACATCGGTGTCGAGGCCGAGCGCCTCGGCCTGCTCGGCTATGGATCGAGCCTGATCTACTCGAACAGCACGAACAGCGTACCGATGTTCACGGTGCTCCTGCGCAAGGCCTCTGGCGCGGGCTACTACGCGCTCGCGGGCCTGCCCTACGAGCCCGTGGTGCAACTCTCGACAGTGCTCGCGCGCCAGAGCGTGATGGAAGGCCGCACGCTCGCGATCGCGGCCTACAACACCAAGCTCGACGACGACTTCGAGATCCTGGCGCAGGATCCCAAGGAGCGCGCCGAGATCGAGGCCGGCATGCGCGACACGGAGGCGCGCATCGAGGGCGACATGTCGCCCTACAAGTCGGCGGCGCAGATGGACACCGACGAGCTCGTTAGCCCGGTGGAGCTGCGCGCATGGCTCGAGCTGTTCGCCGAGGTGAGTTACCAGTCGATCGGCTACCGGCGCGTGAAGAACCCGCGCATCTGGTCGCTGCACGACCACGCCGCGCTGTGGGAGGCCCGCGGATGAGGGCCGAGATCCTGTACCTGCGCGCGAGGTCCGAGGGCGAGCACGTGCTGCTCGAGTGCCCCGGTGTGGGACTGTTCACGAACGCCGCGCGCGATGGAATGGCGTTGGTCGCCGGAGAGTGCGCGGGCACGCTGCTCACGCTTGGCCGCGCGTACGAGCTGCGTGTGCCGGACGACGTCGCCGGCCTCGTCGATGGCGACCTGCACGAGCGCGTGCGAGCTCCGGTCGGCTTCGGCACCGCGCTCTACCGCCTGCGTCCTCTCGCGGGCGCGTCTTCAAGGTCCGGACGCGTCGCGGCCTCCGAATCCGCGAGCGGCGCGCCGCTCTTCCGCTCGCCCTCCGCGGGCCGCTTCTGGCATCGCTCCGCGCCGGGCGAGCCGGCGCTCGTCAGCACCGGAGACCTGATCGAGGCTGGCCGCGCGATCGGCCTCGTCGAGGTGATGAAGACCTTCACGCTCGTCCACTACCAGCCCTCGGGCGGACTGCCGGCGCGTGCGCGCGTCGTGCGCGTGCTCGTTGCAGACGGGGCGGAAGTCGCCGAAAAGGCTCCGCTCCTCGAGCTCGCGCCCGAGTAGCGCGCGCCTCACTGACGGTCGAACACGTAGGCGCCCTTCACGGCGCCCCAGATCTGCTTGCCGGACTTGTCGTAGCCACGATCCCACGACGTGAGCGAAGTGGCGCCCACGACGACCTCGCTGGTCGCATAGGCGGCGCCGTTGAGCGTCGAGATGCAATCACTCGCATGCGTCGAGCCGCGCCATGAGTCGCCTTCGCGCCGCAGATAGACCGTGCAACCCTCGCGCTGCACGAGCACCTCCGGAGAGAGCGCCGCGAAGCGCGCGGGCTCGCTCCACGCGCCCGCGTACTCGAGCGCGACGCCTGGCAACTCGAACACATGGCTCGCGGTCGAGCCATCGGCGCTCGGCTGCACGCAGTAGATGCGCTGGCGGTACGGGCGCTCGAGCGCGCTGGCCATGGCCTGCTCGACGTACAGCCAGCAGCCGTCCTCGCGCTCGGGCCAGATGCGCGTCATGTGCAGCCGAACGTCGCGGAACTCCGGGTCCGCGAGCGACTGGGTCTGGCTCGAGTAGCTCCCCACCATGCGCTCCCCGAGGACGAGAGCCTCCTCGAGTGGCGACGGGGTGCGCGGCGCGGGAGCGGCGCAGGCGAGCAGTGCGACGAGCAGGCAGGAGCCGAGGCGAGCGAGATGGATTCGATTCATGGAGGAGCTCTTGGATCGGTCCGATGAGCCGCCTGAGGGTAACGAAGCTTCCCGCGCGGCACCCCAAATCCGCTCCGATCGTTCAGGGCGCCTTCGATTCGTTCGAGCGGGGTTGAAAGCGAGCCCGCCGCGGACGATCCTCCGGCCCATGACCCAACGCATCCTCATCGTGGGCGGGACCGGCTTCATTGGCACGCGTCTGCGGCAGATGATCATCGACCGCGGCGGCAAGGTCGTGGTCGCGTCACGCAACCCCTCGGGCCGGCCCGTCATGGCGGGCGTCGAGTACGTGATGATGCCAACGGACCTCTCGGGCTTCGACGCGGTCGTGAACCTCGCCGGTGAGCCGGTGTTCGGCAAGCGCTGGAGCGACGCGGTCAAGGCCGAGATCCGCGCCAGTCGCGTCGACGGCACGCGCAAGCTCATCGAGGCGATGAAAAGCGGAGCCACGCGTCCGAAGGTGCTCGTGAACGCCTCGGCTATCGGCATGTACGGCGATCAGGGCGAGCGGCTGCTGCCCGAGAGCGCGAAGGCGGGCGGGGACTACTTGGCCGAAGTCTGCACCGCGTGGGAGCGCGAGGCGGACCGCGCCGGCGAGCTCGGTGTGCGCGTGGTCAAGCTGCGCATCGGCATCGTGCTCGGCCCCGGCGGCGCGCTGAAGCAGATGCTGCCGCCCTTCAGGCTCGGCCTCGGGGGGCCCATCGGTTCCGGCGCCCACTGGATGAGCTGGATCCACATCGACGACTTGTGCGGCTTGATCCTGCACGCCTTGCGCGACGAGACGGTCAGCGGAGCAGTGAACGCCGTCGCACCCGGTGCCTGCACGAACAAGGACTTCACCAAGGCGCTCGGGCGCGCGCTCTCGCGGCCGGCTTTCTTCCCGGTTCCACCCGTCATGCTCAAGCTGATGTTCGGCTCCGGCGCGGCTTCGGTCCTGACCGCGAGCCAGCGCTGCGTGCCGGAGCGAGCGCTCAAGTCCGGTTACGCGTTCAAGTACGCGGACGTCGACGGCGCCCTGCGCGCCATACTCTCCTGAGCGCTCAGGGACGCGGCACGCGGTAGAGATCCGCGCGCTCGCCGTCGACGACACACGGCAGCTGCAACGGCGTGTCCTCTGGGGAGACGACGAGCTCGAAGTCGTACTTCTCCGCGAGCTCGCCCCAGCGCGCCGCGCTGCGCTCGCGCCACACGCCCGACCAGTGCGGATGGGTGAGCTTCAGTCGCTCCCCGCCGGAAATGGCGAGCACAGCACCGGAGTCCGTGTAGTCGATCTCGAAGAAGTCCTTCACCATCTGGCTGATGGCCGCGCCCAGCTCGGGCGTGTAGGTCAGCATCCACAGCGTCTCGGTCTCGATCAGCACCGGATGCGCTGTCTTCTGCTGCATCTCGAGCCGCACCCAGGCGGCCGTGACGAGCGGCTCCTCGGGCGCCACGTTGGTGTCCATCCAAGCGATCATGCGTCGATCGTCGCGCGAGAGTACGTCGCAGCGGAAATGCTTGCCGAAGTCGGCGTGACGAGTCGGGATGTTCGCACCCGCCGCGAGCATGCCGCCCATGAGTGCAAGTCCGGGTGCTGCACGCGTCGCGACAGCGAGCATCGGGTCGCGCAGAGCGCGCGACGCGAGCGCGAACAGAACCGCGAGCACGAAGCCGGCACCCAGTGCAAGGTGGCGCGGCGGCTGCGGATACTCGAGACCAAAGATCAAGCAGGCTGCGGCGAATGCGAGCGTGCAACCGATGGCCGTGCGGCGCGCAACGGGCCACGCACACGCACCGGCACCGAGCACGCAACCCCAGACGAAGGCCAGCACGTGGTCCCGCACGGTCCAGGGCCCGCGGAACCACAGCCACACCGCGAGCGCCACCGCTGCCATGCCGGCCAGCGTCCACAGAGCAGCGCGTGCGGGCGCCGCGAGTCGATCGAGGGCTCGCTGCCACGCGATGACGGTCAGCGGCACGAGCAGGATCGTCGAGACGTTGGTGACGCGCGAGGGCATCGCCATCAGCACGAAGTGCGGCAGAACTTCAAGCCGCTGGAGGGCGGTCCCAGCCAACGTGTAGCCCCATGCGACGAGCGCGAGCACCAGTCCCCAGCGCGCCGCCGCGTCGGCGCCATTGGAGCGCTCGCCGAGCTCGCGGCCGCCGCGCAGGACGGCCAGCGCGAGCCCGACGAGCGCGAGCCCGTGCGCGAAGTAGCCAAAGAGCGTGAAGTCCGGAACCTGGCGGTGGAAGTCGGTGAGCGCCACGAACCCGAAGGCCGCCGCCGGATCGCCTCCCGGCGCCGCGTAGGGGCCAGTGGCGACCGCTGGCTCGATGCCTACGCGCGTCCGCCAATAGAACAACGCGCAGACGGCCATCCCGAGTCCGACCGCCACGAGCGCGCTCCGCAGCTCCCGCCCGCGCGGCCGGCCGCGCGCGAGCCCGAGGTAGAGCCACGTGAAGAGCAGGAGCGGCGGGAAGACTCCCGCGTGCAGCATCGGCATCGCGCCGGTCAGGAGGCCCGCCGTGCGCCAAGCTCCACCGATCCACGCCACGGCGACGAGCACGACGAGCGACTGCCCGATCTGGCCATGGCTGTAGATGTCGGGGAAGACGAGCACCGGATAGAGGCCGTCGTAGACGCAGGGAGCCTCCAGCGCGGCGAGTACAGCGGCGGCGATCGCGAGGGACGTGCGCCGCGTGAAGCACAGGGCGGCTGCGTAGGGAGCGAAGAGCGCGAGGAACAGCGCGAGACCGTTGCGCCCGAGCGAGATCGCGTCGCGATGCACGCCCCATTCGAGTGCCCACGCGGTGACATGGTTCCCGAGGCTGAACGCGCGCTCGTAGAAATGGACATGGGGATGGCCCGCGGGATACGGCGGCAGCTCTGCGAGGACCGCTCCGGAACCGAGCGTCTCGTCAGCCACGATCGGATTGACGAACGCGGAGGCGCACACGAACACGAGCAGCGCGAGAGCCCCGCCCAGCAGGGCCGGTCGCAGCCCGTGCAGGCCGTCGGTGCGGGGCTCGAAGCTCACGATCTCACGCTCACTCGCGGTAGCCGAGCGAGACCAGCAGACACGGACCGCCGGCGATCACGCTCGCTCCGGCCGCGCGCGCGGCCGCGATCGCCGTCGCGCTCTCGGCACCCGGCTGCATCCAGAAGCGCCGGATGCCGCGCACGATCGCTGCCGTGACGAAACGCTGGGTGATCGGAGGAGGGGTGATGATCGAGAGCCCGTGCACTCCTTCGAACAAATCCGCGACGCTGGCGACGCAGGCCACGCCCTCGATCTCGCGCTCGCTCGGGTGCACCACCTGCACCGGCCGTGCGTGCTGCAGGTAGCAGCGCAGCACCTTGTTGCCGTACTTCGAGCGATCGACCGAAGCGCCCACGACCGCGTGCGGTGAGCCGGACAGGAAGTCTTCGATCTGCTGACGAATCTCCATGGCCTTGTTTCTCGTCACCCTGAGCAAAGAGGCTACCATCCCGCGTGCGATGAAGCGCACGGATAAGGCCCAGCGAATCCAGGCGATTCTCGACAGTCGCTACCCCAACCCCCCCGTACCACTCGACCACACGGACCCGTACACGCTGCTCGTGGCCGTGCTGCTCTCGGCGCAGTGCACGGACGTGCGTGTGAACCAAGTCACGCCAGCGCTGTTCGCCCGCGCACGCACGCCGCAGGAGATGGTGAAGCTGTCACCGGCCGAGATCCGCGCGATCATCCGTCCCTGCGGGCTCTCGCCCCAGAAGTCGCAGGCGATCCACGGCCTCTCGCGGCTCCTGCTCGAGCGCCACGGCGGAGCGGTGCCGCGCGACCTCGAGACACTCGAGACCCTGCCCGGCGTCGGCCACAAGACCGCGAGCGTCGTGGCGAGCCACGCCTTTGGCGTTCCGGCCTTTCCCGTCGACACGCACATCCACCGACTCGCGGCGCGCTGGGGCCTGTCGAACGGCTCGAGCGTGGAGCGCACCGAGCGCAACCTGAAGGCGCTCTTCCCGCCCGAGAGCTGGGAGCGCCTGCACCTGCAGATCATCTTCTTCGGACGCGAGCACTGCCCGGCCCTGCGTCACGATCTCGCCCAGTGCCCGATCTGCTCGTGGGCCGCGTCCAAGGCGCGCGCCCGGCTCGAGCAGAAGGCGCGCAGCGGCAAGGACGCCTCGAAGCGCGCCCGTTGAGAGATCGGCGGGACGCTATTCTCTCGCCCATGGAGAAGCCGAACTACACGCAGCGCGTCGACGAGTGCCTCGAGCGTGTCGCCACATGGCTCGAGTCCTTCGATCCTGACGAGGTGGACTACGCGACCACGGATGGCGTCGTGAGCCTGCAGTTTCCCGATGGCGCGCGCTACGTGCTCAATCGCCAGTCGGCGGCGTCGCAGATCTGGTTCGCGGCCGGCGCGCGCGCCTGGCATTACAACTGGGATGAAACCAAAGGCTGCTGGGTCGACGATCGCGACGCCCACGAGCTCTACGCGAACATCGCGCGGGTCGTCTCGGACAAGCTGCGCCGCAAGGTGAGCGCGCCGTGATCGGCCTGCATCGGCTCGAGGGGTTCTACTGGGTCGCACGCACCGGCGGCTACGCGCGGGCGGCGCGAGCGTTCCCCTACCCCATCACCCAGCCGGCGGTGCACCAGCAGGTGAAGAAGCTCGAAAGCGAGCTTGGGCTCGCGCTGTTCGAGCGCGTCGGCAAGGAGCAGATGCAGCTCACGGCCGCGGGCGAGCGGCTCTTCCGCTTCGTCTCGCCGTTCTTCGAGGGCCTGCCCTCGGTCGTGCGCGCCGTGCAGTCCGGCGACAGCAGCGGCACGCTGATCGTGCACGCCGCGCCGATGTTCGTGCGCCACCTGCTGCCCCGCTGGATCCAGCGCGTGCGCCGCAGCCATCCCGAAGGACGGCTCGAGCTCGTCGAAATGCCGCACGCCGACGTCGCGCGCCTGCGCGACGGGTCGGCAGACCTGCTCGTCGACTTCCTGCCCGAATGGCCCGCAGACGTGGCGACTCAGGCCGTCGGAACTCTGCGTGGATTCATCGTCCTACCCGCGAAGCACGCTCTGGCCAAGCGCGCGCGCCTGTCGCTTGCGCAGCTCGCCGAAGAGACGTTCATCAGCTATCCCGCAGGTGGCATCGCGCACGACCTACAGATGCGCGCGCTCGCGGAGCACGGCATTCGACCGCGCAACATGCTCTCCGCGAGTACCGCGGAGTCGATCCTCGGCTTCGTCGAGGCCGAGCTCGGCTTCTCGCTCGTCGCGTGGATCGGCGACGAGGGCCCGCGCTGGCCGGGAATCGCGGCCCTGCCGCTGCAGTCGCCGAAGGTCGAGTTCCCGGTGATGGCGGCCTGGCGCAAGGACATGCCCGAGCATGCACTGCTCGACGCGGCACTCTCCTGCTCGCCAAAGCCCTGACGCTCAGCGCAACTCGAGCACGCGGGGCCGGAACGCAAGCCGGCCTTCCTTCGCCGCGACGCCCCACGCAGCGACGACGACCTCGAGAGCGGCTCGTTCGCAGTCCCAGCGGAGCGTGAGCGCGTCCTCACTCCCGTCGCGCAGCTCGGCGACGACGATGCGCTCGTCGTCAATGAGCGCGAAGGTCACTCCGCCGAGGCC
>SXGT01287651.1_pt1 | contig 10919 bp, 11 predicted proteins | sample 3176221 | NCBI WGS metagenome assembly SXGT01 (sample SAMN11356862, study PRJNA531348) | freshwater metagenome | isolation source: freshwater sample F1-120 | place: China: Fuxian Lake, Yuxi | collected 2017-12-25
CGAAGAACCCGCGCGCCCGTGCCCGGACCTCGGTCTCGATCGGATCGAACCAAGGGTCGAATAGACCGACACCAATCCCACATTTCCCCCATATGGCTCGACTAACTGCTGCGGACTGACGCTGATTCTGCTATAAGAATCAATGTTTTGAGCACATTTGGGGACGGAGCATATGGCGAACCCGGCGGGTGAATCGGTCGATGGTCCGCTGCGGCTTGATTTCGACCGCCGCCTGAAGCTCGCGTTTCATGGTTCCAGGATCACCACCGACGCCGGGTTGCTTGCCTATCGCGAACTCGATGACGCGCTCGGGTTGACGGACATGGTGGGCGATGAACTGGTTGACCCGCGCACCGGCAGGAACGGCCGGCACGCACTGACGGGCTTGTTTCGCCAGTCGGTCTTCGGGCGCCTCGGTGGCTACGAGGACGTGAACGACGCCGACCGCCTGGGACGCGATCCGGCGATGCGCTGGATCGTCGGCGGCGGCGCGGTAGCAAAGGCCGCGGCATCCACCAGCCAGATGGGGCGCTTCGAGACGGAGTTCCTGGCCACCACAGAGAACCTCGCCGCGCTGGCAGATCTTTCGGGGCAATGGATTGACCGGGTGCATGGGCGGCATCCGCCCAAGGCAATCGTGCTCGACATGGACAGCAGCGTCAGCCCGACCCATGGCGATCAGTAAGGCACCGCCTATAACGGCCACTTCGAGTGCACCTGCTATCATCCGCTGTTCGTGTTCAACCAGTTCGGCGACCTGAATACGCATTCCGATGATCGCGACCACCTATTCCGATCGATCGCGACCAGTGTGGCGCGGGTGCTGGTAGCGCCGTTGGATGTCTTTGGTGATGTCAGTCTCCGGTGGCCAGGTCAAGCTCGGCGGAGGCCGTCTGTCGCTAACAGATGATTTGACCGGGTTAGGTAGCACGTGAGTTGACCGACTCTAGAGTCGTTCTAAAGGAGAACGGCAATGGGTCGGTCGGCGGTGCTACAGGAGATCCGGTTCATGCGATTCGAGGACGTGTATGGGCGCTATCAACGCGGCAAGTTGACGTGCGAGGAGGCGGCGGATTTGTTGAACCTGTCGGTCAGTACGTTCTACCGCACGCGCCATCGCTACGCGGCGGAAGGAGCGACGGGGCTCTACGATCGCCGGCTGGGCAAGGTCTCGGCGCGCCGGGCACCGGCGGAGGAAGTGGCGAAGGTTCTGGAGCTGTTCGACACGCGCTACTACGATTTCAGGCCCAGCCATTTCCATGAGAAGCTGGCGGCGCACGGCATTGGCCGCAGCTACGGCTGGGCCAAGACCCTGCTGCAGCTCACGGGCCGGGTCGCCAGGGTGACGCGGCGAGGCGCACATCGCCGCAAGCGCCCGCGCAAGCCGCTGGTCGGGATGATGGTGCACCAGGACGGCTCGCGCCACGCCTGGGTGCCCGGCATCGAGTGGGACCTGATCGTGACCCTGGACGACGCCACCAGCGAGATTTATTCGGCCTTCTTTGTCGCCGAGGAAGGAACGATGAGCAGCTTCCAGGGCATCGGTGCGGTGATCGCCCGGCATGGCCTGTTCGGCGCGCTCTACGCCGACCGCGGCGCGCATTACTGGCGCACCGGCGTGGCCGGCGCCAAGGTCGATCGCGAGCATCCCACCCAGGTCAAGCGGGCGCTCGACCAGCTCGGGATCGAGTTGATCGCGGCCTATTCGCCAGAGGCCCGAGGCCGCTCCGAACGCATGTTCGGCACCTTGCAGATGCGCCTGCCGCAGGAGTTGCGCCTCGCCGGCATCACCGACATGGCCGCCGCCAACCGCTTCATCGCCGAAGTCTATATTCCCGAGCACAATCGCCGCTTCGCCAGCGCCCCCGCCGAGGCCGGCGGCGCCTTCGTGCGCTATCGCGGCGCAGACCTGGCCGACATTCTGTGCATCCAGGACGAGCGCGTCGTCGGCAACGACAACACAGTGCGCTACAACGGCCTGACGCTACAGATTCCGCCCGATCGCCACCGTCGCCACTACGTCAAAGCCCGGGTCCGGGTGCACGAATATCCAGACAGCAGCTACGCCATCTTCCACGGGCCGCGCTGCCTAGCGCGCTACGACGACAAAGGAGTTCAGATCGAGCTAACGTTGAAAACGGCCGCCTGATGCCGCTCGGCGCGCCGCCCTGTGGATTTGTGGACAACGAAGCGTTGACCACAATCCCGCAGGGCCAACAACTTCATCAGAAGCGGTCAATTAATGTGTCACCTAAGTCGGTCATTTTAACTTGTCAGCGACACCATGTTCGTCGCGCAGCCGCTCGAAGATCCGCTTGGCCGTGTGCCGCTGCTTCACCGGTGCGCTCCGGTCCGCCTCCAGGATCGCGTCGATCACCGGAACAAGCGGCCCCAGCTTCGGCTTCGCAACCGCCTTCGTGCGCACATACCCCGGCGGCAGCGAAAACCGGCACATCTTCGAGACCGTCTCTCGGCTCAGCCCGAAGACCCGCGCCGCCTCGCGTCGGCTATGACCATCCAAAAATACGAACTGGCGAACGGCGGCGTAAACTTCCACGGCAAACATCCTGGCCAATCCCCAAAGGGACCAGCCTTACCACTGGACGGGTTTTCCGCCGCCCGCAGCACCAATACGGCGCCGCTTCAGTGGCAGAGTTTTCCACCGCCGCGTACAAACGTGTTCCGGGGCATTTCCATGGGTGGGCCTCGTATCACAAGAGCCGCATGCGCAACAGCACCAAAATTTGCGACGGCTGGTTGGAAGATTTTGACAAACTGAACATGTTCAGCGCTCTTCCCGCTCAAGGAAGCGGCTTGATGTAATTTTTGAAAATGATGCATGTTTATATGCATGCACCGCCTCTCAAACTATAAGATAAATTTATGATGGATTCAGGTCGAATATCGCCTCGACCTCAACCGCCATGCCGAATGGCAGAGAAGAAACCCCAACGGTGGTTCGGGCATGCCGGCCGGCCTCACCGAAGGCAAGGCCCATCAGATCAGAGGCGCCGTCCAGAATGCGCGGCAGATCTCGAACGTCCTCGGTCGTATTGACGAATCCGGTCAGTTTTACGACCTCGCGCACGCGCGAGAGACCACAAAAGGCGTTCACCTGGGCGAGGATGTTCAGGCCGCACAAGCGCGCGGCCGCACAGCCGTCATCGATCGACAACTCCCGCCCGATCTTGCCCAGTAATCGGAATGTCCCGTCCCGGCGCGTCCCCTGCCCCGAGACAAACAGCAGGCGATCCATCACCAGCCGACACGGCACGTAGTTGGCAACAGGCACGGCCGGCGCATCCAGAACGATGCCGGCGGCGGCCAGTCGTTCGATCGCGTCCGTCACATTCGTTCCTCCGACCAGTCGCTAACCACCACTGCGGCCGAATCGCCGACATCTATGCGACCCTGGCCCCGCTGGCACCAAACCATGCCGTCGCGGGACGCCCGCACTGCGACCGGTTCGGCGAGCGGGTCTTCGATGCGATAGATGGCGCCGAGATGGTCTCCCGCGACAACCCATGATCCCAACGGCACGTTCGGGCAGTAGATGCCTGACGCTGGTGCGAAGCCGTAGTCTCCGCTAGAAGGGATCACCATGGCTCGCGTCGGCGTGCTCTCCAGCCGGACCTCGCCACGCATCAACCCGAGATGGATCATGGCGTGGCGCACACCGCGTCGCGCGATCTCGACGCCGTCGAGCAGCACGCGGTTCGATCCACCGAGTTCGCTCGACAACGAGATGACGCCTTGCGCCTCGGCGGTGGCCGCAAAGGTCCGAGAACCGTCGACCTCACGGTTCATGACATGGAATGGAGCGCCGAAGGCTCGCGCCAGCGCCACCGTCCGGTGCATCACCGTGAGGTCATCGAGAATGTGCGACATGGTGGAAGGCAGGCAGTCGAGCGAGCGGCCGCCGGAATGGATATCGATGATCACATCCGCCTCGGGCAGCAAGACGTGTGTAAGATAGTGCGCCAGGACTTGGGCGAAGGATCCGCCGGCGTCGCCCGGAAACGAGCGATTGAGGTCCCGTCCGTCGAGAGGCGAAAGGCGTTTCCCGGCAAGGCAGGCCGGCAGGTGCAGGGCCGGAATGATGATGACCCGTCCACGAATGTCCTGCGGCCGCAAAGTGCGCGCGAGGTCGGACAGCGCGATCTGACCTTCGTACTCGTCACCATGCGTGCCGGCCGTCAGCAGAAGCGTCGGCCCTTCGCCTTCCCGCACCACGATGATCGGTATCGCGACGGTTCCCCAGGCGGAGTCATTGGTACTGTTCGGGATGCGCAGCCAGCCGACGTGCCGGCCCTCCGACCGGAGGTCAACGTCGGCGATCACGCGTGTGAAGACGGGCATTTGTTCCGAAAGCACCATTCAATCGCTGACCCCCATCGGCAGCGGGAAGCGTGCAATGCCCTTCTCGGCGACATCGGCGAGATTGGGAGCAGGCCGGTCGAGGCCGGCATCATGCCCCTGCGAGGCGGCTTCGCGCGCAATGTGCTCGATCTGCCCGATGACGTGGTCAGCCGTCGCATCGTCGGCGCGGCGCAGGTCGACCTGCAAAAGACCGATATCGGCCATCAGGGAACGCACCGCGATCGACGGCGTGCAGTTCCATAGCGCAATGGCAAGATCGGCCGCCGTCACCTTGGCTCGGCCCGCATCGACATGCAGCAACAAACGCGAAAAACGCTTGCTGGTCGAATCGAGCTCGATCGTGACAGTGATGCCGGGCAGCTTTTCCAGTCGGGCTTTGCCGGCCGCCAGACGCGCATCGAGTCGCGCCGCGAGCGCTGCGCGATCGATTGCGCCCCAGCGCTCGAAGGCCGCGATCGCGCTGATCACGCCTTCCTTACCGACCTTCATCGGACGCCCGATGCCCTTCTCCTGGTAATAGCAGGCGCGCACGAGATCGAGCCGGCCGGCGACGCTGGCACCGGTCAGCGCCGCAAACCCCTTGTGCATGCTGGTGATGACGAGATCGGCGCCGGCCTTTAGGAAATCGCGCGGCTCGGGTTCCGCGGCACCGTCGACGATCACCGGTACGCCGTGGCGGTGGCACACGGCGCAGAACGTCTCAAGGTCTATGAGCCCACTTTGCACGGTATGGTGGGACACCACATAGAGCGCCGCCGCAGTATTCGGGCCGATGGCGGCCTCAAGATGATAGGCGCCGCACTCAGTCGCCGCGCCGATCTCGACCATGCGCGCACCCGTGATCGTTATGTTCTGGGTGATGTGGCCGCCGTAGGTAATGTTGTGGCCGCGCTGCAGAATCACTTCGTTCTTCATGCCGCGAGTGTCGGGCAGCTGCTCGACCTTGGCGAGGTCGCAACCCGTCATGCAGCCGGCAATCGCGGTGACGATTCCTGCCGCCGAACAGTTGGTCACCACGCCGGCCTCGCAGCCCAGTACGCGGGCGATGGTGTGACACGCAACGCTTTGCAACTCCAACATGTCGACGCTGTTCGGCACCAGGGCCGCAACGGCCTCCACCACTTCGGGGCACACCGGGCTAGCGCCCTTGGTGGTCTCGGTCCCGGAGGCATTGATGATGCGGCGCAGACCGTAATTTTCGAACGGATCGCTGTTGCGCTTGAGGCGGTCGAGCATGGCGTCATCCTTGCGTTTTGATCCGGTAGAGACGGGCCGTATTGCCACCTAGGACAAGATCCATCTCTGAAGGCTTCAGGAATTCGCAGTAGCGCCGCACATAGTCCAAAGACTGACGATAGGTGCAGAATCGCTCCACATTCGGCATATCCGACCCCCACAGCAGCTTCTCGGCGCCAAGCCGGTTGCGGAGGTCGCGAATCAATGGGTGGGCCTCCCGGTAGGGATAGTCCCAGCGCCCGCCCCACGCGATCGGAAACATGATCTCGACGTAAAAGTCATCGCGCTTGTAGAGCGCTTCGAGATCGGCGGGCATGTCCCAGCGGTCACCGGCCCCGAAGAACTGCACCGGCACGCCCATCGCCAGATGCACCGCGATGCCGGGGAAGCGATCGAGAACGCGCGCGAGACCTCGTATATTGGCGAGATAGCCGTCGGCGGTATAGACGGGCCCGGCGCTGATCTCGATGCACAGGATCAGCTTGCGGCTTTGCAGCGCATCCCACAGCGGATCCATTTCGGGCGCATCGAGCGACCAGGGGAAGCCGTGGCGGGAAAAGCTTTCGAAATTGAAATAGATGCCCTTGGCGCCCCGCGCTGCCGCGTCAGCGAGAATCTTCAGTTCCTCGGGCTTTCCAGCCATCGCCTCGTCGAGGTGCGCGAGAGCCGTCAGCTTGTCGGGATACTGCGACTGGGCGAATAGATTGAACTCAGTCATGGCGCCGTATGCGCCCCCGGCCTGCAGTACAGCGTGACCCACCCCCGCGTAAACCATTTGCGCAAGCATCAGTTCGGGGGGCGCCTCTTGGTTCTGCATACCAACAGGCATGTACTGGACGTAGTAGTCTTCGCCGTCGACGGTGAACTCGAGTTGGCCGAAGCGGCCGACCCGGAAAGCGACCTCGCGCAACCCGTTCCATGAGGGATCCTTGGGGTCGAGCAGTGCGCTGGTGTCCGCCGTCGCGCCATCACGCGCACGATAGGTACTGGCGACGGTGTGCGCGAGCATGCGCTGCAGGTACTGGACGTGGCGTCGCCGCGTCGGATGCGCACAAGCGCCGATCCAGTTCTGAATCACGTGGGCGTGGCAATCGATGATCATGGCCGTTCCGTTCTTCCCGATCCGCCCGTCAAAGCGGATGCCGCCTCGCGTCGCTGATCAGCACGATTGGCCTGCCGGCGACGCTTCCGGCGAATTCCCAAGATGAACGCGGTGCGCCCGGCGGAGAAGCGGAGCGCACCGCGCAAAAGCGTTCAGTTGGCGACTCTTTCGATGCCGGTGACCTTGCCGACGGTTGCAAACCAGTCCTTCGCACAGGCCTCGCCGCAACGATTGACCCAGTTACGCAGCACAGGTCCGGAGACCACCTGCTTCGCCTTCGCTAGATCCTGGGCGGTCGGCTGCACAAGGGTCATTTTTCCCTTGAAGCCGTATTTGCATGGATCCTTGCCGATGCTGCAGTTGATCCCGTCCTGCTCCTCTTCGGCGACCGTCGTCCACAGCTGCTTCTCGAACTTGCCGATCTGCGTACTCAGGAAGTCGCGCACCTTCGGGTCGAGGCCCTGCCATGTCTTCAGGCTGACGGCCGTGAAGTGGATCGCCCAGCCCGAATAGAGCGTGAGCATGTGCGTCGTCACTTCGAACATCTTGTTGGTGTTGCCGGAGAGCGTCCCGGTGATCGCGCAGTCGATGACGCCACGTTCGAGCGCCGTCGAAACCTCGCCAAAGGGCATGGTCACCGGCGTGGCGCCCATTCCCTGGATCAGGTCCGACATGGATGCCGTGAATACACGCACCTTGAACCCGGCGATATCGGCTGCCGACGAGATCGGCTTTCGGCACCACAGCACTTGCGGCGGGGATGGAAACAGCATCAGCAGCTTGGCGCCGTACTGGCTTTCCATGATCTTCTCGAGAACCGGCTTGTAGGAGTCGACGACCTTGCGGGTCGTGCCCATGTCCGGCGACACGCCAGCGAGATCGACGCCATCGAACTGCGGGCTGTCGCCCGACATGTAGCCGATCACTCCGGACGAGAAGTCGATGACCCCAAGCTTCATGAGCCGCAAGATCTCGGGTCCTTTTAATCCATTGAGGTCCTGCGCCGTGATGGACGCAGTGATCTGTCCTTTCGATTCACGCGGGATGACCTCTTCCCAGAACGGCTTTTCTCCGGTCTTGAAGCTGTTGAGGTGGCTCTGCAGACCGACGATCTTGAGTTGCGTGCGCGGCAACGTGTCTTGTGCTTGGACGGCGGCGGTACCGGCAAACAGCCCCGCGGCCAGTCCGAGAGAGAGTGTGAGTGCTCGCATGGTTTTGGCTCCTGGAGTTCTGTATATGACGGCGGCTAGAGTTGTAAATATTGGTCAAGGTGTCAACTGGATCCCACACCCGAAGTGCATCGCGCGGGACTTCATCCAGACATCGATGCGCTATTTAAATACCGCGCATGAAAGGCGCGGACGAACGTCGCGCCACGTTTGTGCCGGACGAGCGACCGAGGATCTATGAAGGCCATGTCGGCTTGTAATTGCCGACGAGCTCGGGAACGATCAGAGCGATGCTCGGGAAGGCCACGAGCAGCACGATCATTACAATCAAGGTGATCACGAACGGCAGAGAGCCGATGAACACGTCATTGATGCTGCCTGTGCCTCGTACGCCCTGGACGACATACATCGTCATGCCGACCGGCGGCGAGATCATGCCGAGTTGCGCAAGCAGAATGTTGAGTATGCCGAACCAGACGGGATCGAATCCGAATGAAAACATCAACGGGGCGATGATCGGAACGGTCGCCACCATCATGGGCAGTGTTTCCATGAACGTGCCGAGCACGACCAGCAAAACGATGACAATGAAGAGCGTTTCATAGGCACCGAGACCGGCCGTCTTCACCGCGGCCGTGAGATGATTATTGAGTCCGATCGAGGCCATCACGAAGTTCAGGAAATAGGCAGCGATCATGATCGCCATGGTCATTCCGGTGATCTTCATGCAGTTCGTCGATGCGGCTTTCAACACGCTCCAGGTCAGTCGCCGGTGGCTGGCAGCCAGAATGCAGGAGAACACCAATCCGACGGCCGCCGCCTCGGTCGCCGTTGCCCAGCCGGCGTAAATGGATCCGATGACGACGATGAAGATAAGCGTCGGCGGGATGAGGTCGAGCAGGGAACGAAACCGAGTCGGCCAATCGGTCGTCGTCGGCTTGCCGCCCCACTCCGGCTTCCACAGGCATGCGCAGACAACGGTGAGAATCATGAGAAGGGCGAGCAGGAACCCGGGCAGAAAGCCGGCGAGATAGAGCTGCGGAATCGATGTTTCTGTCAGCACGCCGTAGACAATCAGATTGATTGAAGGCGGTATGAGGATGTCGAGCGTGCCGCCCGCGGCCAGCGTGCCGAGGAACAGGCGCTCATTATAGGTGTTGCGCTTGATTTCCGGAATTGCGACCGTGCCAATCGTCGCCGCGGTAGCCACGGCGGATCCCGAACTGGCCGAGAACACGGCACAGAAGCCGATATTGGCGTTCAACAAGTTACCCGGCAGCCAGGAAAGCCACTGCCGCATTGCTTCGTACATCCGTTCGGCAATTCCCGCCCGCATCAGGATTTCTCCCATCAGGATGTAGAGCGGGATGGCGAGCATGATCGCATCGTTGCTGCTTGACCAGGCGATCTCGCCGAGTGCGCGCTCGAGCGGCATCGTCGAGAACTGCCAAGACAAGGCAAGGCTCAGAATGATGAGAGTCGCCCCGAGCGACACCGCGGCGCCCATCAGCAGACACAGCCAGAAAAGTGCGGTCGTAATCACGGTGGTAATCTTTGCTCAAGGCTGCGGAGTTCTTCCGAAATCTCCTCCTCGAGCCCGCGCGTGCCAATCAGTGCATTGGATTCGTCTAACTCACCGAGCACGATGTGTACCAGAGCCCGCATCAGCAGCAGCGAAGACGTCACGACGGAGAGCAACAGCCCGAGCCACCAAGCTGCCTGGGGGAAGATGAGTGGGGTGCGAAGTGAAGTGTTGGAATGCGCGCCCAGGTCCCAGGTGTCGGTAACAACGCGCCAGCCATAGGTCATCAGAAGAGCGAAATAGGCCAAGAGGAGCAACGCCGCGAGGACATCGAGCAGCGCCTGAACGGGTGCCGAGCAGTAATTCCGTGGGGTATCGACGCGGATGTGGGTACGCTCCAGCGCGGCGTAACTGAACGCGAAGGTTGTGGCGATGGCGAATCCGTAGCCCGACAATTCGTCGGCACCACCGACGGACATTGAAAGCAGCTTGCGAATAAAAACTTCGAATGTCACCAGCAGCGCGGCAGCGAAGAAGATAGCGCCGCCCGCCCAGGCACAATACAGGCTGACCCGGCGGATAGCTGCAAGCAGCGGATCGAGCAGGCGTGCCGCAACCGGCCGGAGGAAAGAGAGTGCCGCCATTGCCTCACCTTGTTTGGCGAACCCAGCTAAAGTCGTTGGTTGCCATTTGGTGATTCGGCTGCACGACCTCTCCCTTATCCTTCGCAGAAGGCACGCGGTAGCATAGTCGCCAGCGAACGGACTTGCCGTTGCTAGCGGGCAATACCGCGACCACCACTTTCCGTGTTCAATTCATGGGAGCGCGGTTACCAGACTGGTGCCACTGCGGGACAGGCGTTTGCTTCGACGCACCCACACGACTTTGCCGGCCAACCTGACCGAATGCCATAATAGCATTTGGGCCGCTAATGATCACCCCTGGCAACCTTGATCGATTCAGAATTGTAAAAATTAGTTAAGCTGTCAACGTATTTCGACGACTCAACGGATTTTCCTGGTGGAAGAGTGATCTGCCCCCTTCAGAGCGGTCCAAGAGTTAATTTAGACTGGACCCCGAAGGAGACGAACAATGGGCAAGAAGCACGGGCCTGAAGAGATCATCGGCAAGCTGCGCGAGGTGGAGATCGTACTGGCGCAGGGCGGGACGACGGCAGATGCGTGCCGCCGGATCGCGGTGACCGAGCAGACGTATTATCGCTGGCGCAAGGAATATGGCGGTCTGAAGACCGATCAGGCGCGTCGGATGAAGGATCTGGAGAAGGAGAACCAGCGGCTTCGCCGGGCGATCTCGGACCTAACGCTGGATAAGTTGATCTTACAGGAGTCAGCCAGGGGAAACTTCTGAGCCCCGCGCGGCGCCGGCGCTGCATCGATCATGTGCGAGGCGAACTCTCGGTATCCGAGCGACGGATCTGCCGGGTGCTTGGCCAGCATCGATCGACGCAGCGCAAGGTACCGCGAGGGGCGGATGACGAGCAGGCGCTGAG
>SXGT01467460.1_pt1 | contig 10918 bp, 1 predicted proteins | sample 3176221 | NCBI WGS metagenome assembly SXGT01 (sample SAMN11356862, study PRJNA531348) | freshwater metagenome | isolation source: freshwater sample F1-120 | place: China: Fuxian Lake, Yuxi | collected 2017-12-25
AGCGGTGGTTCAATTCTTCTTTCCGCACCGACAGTCCAGAACTCGGGCACTCTGACATCGCGCGGCGGTAACGGCGGCGCGGCGACCAACATAAATCGCGAAGGCGGCGGCGGTGGTGGCGGCGGCCGTATTGCCATTTATGCCAATACACTCACAGTCGGTACGACCAACGTCACCGGTGGCTCAGGCGGTCCGGCCACGACGTCCGGCGGTGCAGGCGCAAGCGGCACGGTGTACACCACCACCTTCTCCACTCCTCCGACGGTCACCAGCATCAACCGTTTGAACACAAACCCAACCAGCGCAGCTTCGGTCAGTTTCCGGATTGTGTTCAATCAGAGCGTCAGCAATGTCCAGCTGAGCGATCTCCAGCTCACGACAACCGGCGTCACCGGGACGTCTATCACCGGCCTGTCCGGCAGCGGCACGACCTACGACGTCACAGTGAACACGGGCGCGGGCAGCGGCACAATCCGCCTCGACGTGATCGATCTGGACACGATCGTGAACTCATTCAGCCAGCCTTTGGGTGGTATTGGCGCCGGCAACGGCAGCTTCACGACGGGTCAGGTGTACACCATTGACAGAACCCCGCCGACGATCAGCATCAGCGGGCCGTCCGTCGCCAACACGGACAACGGTCCAGTCACGTACACGATCACCTACGGCGGCGCCAACGCGGTGACTCTTGCCAATGCGAACGTCACCTTGATCACGACGGGCACGGCGACAGGCACGAGAAACGTCACCGGTACCGGCACAACCACACGCACCGTTACGATCTCCGGCATTACCGGCAACGGTACAATTGGTATCAGCATCGCCGCGGGCACGGCAACGGACTCCGCGGGCAACTCCGCGCCGGCCGCCGGTCCGAGCACGACCTTTAACGTCGACAATGTCGATCCGACGATCAGCATCAGCGCGCCTTCAGTGAGCAGCACCGTCAACGGCCCGGTCACCTTTACGATCACGTACACCGGCGCGGACTCGATCTCCCTGGGCACCGGGGACATCAATCTGAACACGACCGGATTCATCTTCGGTTCCATCTCGGTCAGCGGCACGGGTACCACGACACGTACCGTCACGATTTCGGGTATTACAGGCCGGTCGGGCACGATGGGCATCAGTATCGATCCAGGCACGGCGTCGGATCTCGCCGGCAATACGGCACCCGCGGCAGGCCCCAGCGCGACCTTCTCCGTGAACGCCACGGCGGTCGGCATTTCGATCAGCGCGCCCAGCGTCACCACTACCCGCACGGGCCCGGTGACGTATACGATCACCTACACGAATGCCAGCTCAGTCTCACTAAACACCGGCAATATAACGCTCAACACAACCGGCACGGCGACAGGCACGGTCGCCGTAAGCGGAACCGGATCGACCACACGCACCGTCACGATTTCAGGCATTTCCGGCACCGGCACGCTGGGTATTTCGATTGCCGCAAACACGGGCTCTAACTTCTTCAGCAGCGCGCCCGCAGCCGGACCCAGCATCACTTTCAACGTCGACAATACGCCGCCGACCGTAGCGATCAGTGCGCCATCGGCCTCGGCGACGACCTCCGGCCCAATCACGTATACGCTCACGTATACCGGCGCGGACACCGTCACACTCGTTCCCGCGAATATCTCGCTGAACAGCACGGGTGGCGCCACCGGCATTGTCAGCGTCTCGGGCACCGGCACCGCAACGCGCACGGTGACCATCTCGTCCATCACCGGCAATGGCACATTGGGCATCAATGTAAACGCGAACACGGCTTCGGATCTGGCCGGAAACTTCGCCGCAGCGGCGGGCCCAAGCACTACCTTCATCGTCGACAATCTCCCACCGACGCTGAGTATTGGCGCCCCCTCGCCGAACCTGACCAACACAGGCCCGGTGACCTACACCATCAACTACACCGACGCCGACGCGGTGACGCTTACGAATAGCGATATAACATTGAATTCGACCGGCACGGCCTTCGGTGTCGCGACGGTCAGCGGCACCGGAACGGCCACGCGTACCGTCACGATCTCCAGCATCTCGGGTGACGGCACGCTGGGAATCAGCATTGCGGCAGGCACGGCTTCGGATGCGGCGGGCAATCTGTCCGCTGCGGCTGGGCCGAGCGCCGCCTTCACCGTAGACAACTCGCCGCCCCCCGTTGTGATCTCTGCGCCCTCCGCGCCGCTGACCACTTCGGGTCCGATCACGTACACCGTGTCGTACACCGGAGCAAACGCGGTCACGCTCAATGCGGCCGACATCACACTCAACAGCAGCGGCACCGCCACAGGCAGTGTCAGCGTCACGGGCACGGGCCCAAGCCTGCGCACAGTGACGATCAACGGCATCACGGGTGACGGTTCACTCGGCATCTCGGTCGCCGCGCTCACCGCGGTGGATGTCCTTGGTAACTTTTCCGTGGCAGCCGGCCCCAGCGCGACCTTCGTTGTGGACAACACCGCGCCTGCGCTCAGCATTAGTGCGCCCTCGGCTACGCTGACCAGCGCCGGTCCGATCACCTACACCGTGACCTACACCGACGCGGACAGCATCTTGCTCGCGCCTGGCCTGATCACGCTCGACACGACCGGCACCGCGACGGGCTCGATCAACGTCCTCGGCAGCGGCGTCGGCAGCCGGACCGTCGAAATTTCCGGCATCACCGGTGACGGCACGCTCGGCATCAGCATCGCCTCGGGCAGCGCCGCCGACGTCGCAGGCAATCTCTCCGCCGCGGCAGGCCCCAGCGCGACCTTCACCGTCGACAACACCGGACCGACCATTGCCATTGGCGCGCCCTCAGTCGCCGTGACGAACTCGGGTCCAGTCACCTACTCCGTAACGTATACGGACGCCGCCGCCGTCACTCTCGGCGACGCTGATATCGTCCTCAGCAATACGGGCAGCGCAACCGGTGTCGCGACAGTGTCCGGCTCGGGCAGCTCGCGCACCGTGACCTTCTCCAGTATCTCCGGTAACGGAACGCTCGGCTTCACCATCGCCTCCGGCACCGCAACGGATACCGCGGGCAACGCCTCTGACGCCGCGGGACCGAGTTCGACGTTTGATGTCGACAATACCGGCCCGAACCTAAGCATCAGCGCTCCGTCGTCGCCGGCCACAAGCGGCGGCCCGATCTCGTACACAGTGAGCTTTACAGACGCAGACAGCGTCTCGCTGAACCCAGGCGACATCTCCTTGAACGCGACCGGCACCGCGACGGGCACGGTCTCGGTTACGGGTAGCGGCACGGCGACACGCACGGTCACCATCAACGGAATCAGCGGCGAAGGCACGCTGGGCATCTCGATCGCCGCGAACACGGCTCTCGACGCAGTCGGCAATCCCGCGTCGGCGGCCGGTCCGAGCGCGACATTCGTAGTCGACAACACGGCGCCGACGCTCTCGATTGGCGCTCCCTCGGCCACATTGACCGCGGTAGGTCCGGTCACGTTCACCGTGACCTATACAGATGCGGACGCTGTGTCCCTGGCACTCGGAGATATCACGCTGAATAAGACCGGCACGGCCGACGGCACAGTGTCTGTGTTCGGGCTTGGGCACGTGACGCGCTTCGTGACAATCGCCTCCATCGTCGGAAATGGCACGCTCGGCATCAGCATCGGGTCGGGTACGGGTTCTGACGACGCCGGCAACCTCGCCGGGCCGGCTGGTCCCAGCGCGACCTTCAACGTCAGCAACGTGCTTCCGAGCGTTTCGATCGGCGCACCGTCCGTATCCACGACGGCCACCGGCCCCGTGAGCTTCCCGCTGACCTTCAGCAACGTCACCGCCATCAATATGACGGCGGCGAACGTGACGCTAAACGCGACAGGCACCGCCAATGGCGTTGTTAGTGTCTCGGGCACGGGCGTGGTCTCGCGCACAGTCACCATCAGCAGCATCACGGGTGACGGCACGTTGAGCATCTCGGTTTCCGCAGGCGTAGGTCAGGATGGCTTGAGCCAGCTGACACCGGCCGCCGGACCGAGCGCAGCCGTGAACGTGGACAACACCGCTCCGGCGATCACGATCAGCGCGCCCTCGGCGGCCTCGGCGAGCACCGGCCCGGTCTCATACACCGTGAACTACACCGGCGCATCCAATGTGACCCTCTCGCCGGGTGACGTGACATTGAACCAGACCGGCACCGCGAACGGCGTCGTCTCTGTGACCGGCACGGGTACTTCGGTCCGGACAGTCACCATTAGCGGCATCACCGGCGATGGCACACTCGGTATCTCGATCGCGGCGGCGACTGCGGTTGACGACGCCACCAACGCCGCTCCGTCGGCGGGCCCGAGCGCAACCTTCGCGGTTGACAACGCCGGCCCCTCGCTGGCCATTGGCGTGCCCTCCGCCTCGATTACGCGCTCCGGACCGGTCACGTTCAACCTGACCTACATCGACGCGATCGCGATCACGCTGTCGCCGGCGGATATCACGCTGGTGAAAACCGGCACCGCCGACGGCATCGTCTCGGTCTCCGGCAGCGGCTCCACGTCCCGCACGGTCAGCCTGCTGAACCTCACCGGTGATGGCACGCTGCGCATTTCGATTGCGGCGAACACGGCCGTCGACACACTCAATAACTTCGCCGGCGCCGCCGGCCCGAGCCTGGCCGTGATTGTGGACAACACCGCCCCGGTCATCACGATGCTCGGCACGAGCCCGCTGACCGTGGAAAAGACAGTCCCCTACGTCGATGCCGGCGCGACCGCGCTTGACTCGCATGACGGCAATATCACCGGCGCGATCGTCGTGACGAACAACGTCGACGTGTGGAACGTGGGCTCGTACACCGTGGCCTACAACGTCACGGATACGGCCGGCAATGCCGCCGCCGCGAAGATCCGCACGGTAAACGTCACGTCGCAGGAAGAGGAAAACACCGTGCTCGAGTTCCTGGGCCGCACGATCTGCCGCCCGGGCATCTGCGTGAAGATTAACCCGAACGTCGTCTTCACGCCGGCCGGTTCGTTCGTCCTGATCATCGATCGGCCTGCCGCCGGCGTGATTCCGGCGGGCCTGTTCCCCAGCATCCTGCCCGGCACCTGGTTCGATGTGAAGCCGTACAGCATCCACGCCTCGAACCTCGGCACCATCACGCTCGATTACGGCGATGCGCTCGCCCGCTCGGCAGGCCGCGCCATCAACGAACAGTCGCTGTTCGTCTACTACATCGATCCCGAAACGGGCGCGATCGAAATCATCGACGGCACGATCGACACCCTGGAGAAGACGATTGCGGTGAACATCCAGCAGCTCGGTGTCTATGCGGTTGGTGCCTTCGCGGACCCGCCGTCGCAGGGCGACACCGACCAAGACTTGCTGATCGACGCCGATGAATCGACGCTCGGCACGAACCCGCTCGATATGGACACCGACGATGACGGCGTCATGGACGGCACCGAAGTTGAATTCGGGACCGACCCGCTCAATCCGCTGGACTTCCCGGATCTCCCGGCGCACTCGACGCGCGGACTTGCTGCGCTGCTGGTTGCGATGGGGTTGATGGGTGTGATGGCCCTGACGCCGGTGGTTCGGCGTCGGCGCGTGAAAGTGAAGAAATAACATGGATCTTGGAATCCACGGGAAAAACAACGGGGAACGAACAATGAAGAAGCACCACGGGTTCACCTTGGTTGAGTTGCTGGTGGTCATCGCGATCATCGGCATACTCGCCGCGATACTGCTGCCGGCCTTGGCGCGGGCGCGCGAAGCGGCGCGCCGGGCGTCATGCGCAAACAATCTCAAACAGTTCGGGCTCGCGCTCAAGATGTACGCATCTGAAAGCCCGAACTCGAAGATGCCGCCGGTTGTGTTTCCTCTCGAGAACGAGCCGGGCGGTTTCGTCGACCCGTCCGTAATGGCCGGATTGCTAATGGCGGATCCCCTGTCTGTCTATCCCGAGTACATCACCGACTCGAACATCTATTTCTGCCCGTCGGACTTCTACAGCCCGACCCCGCAGGAACAGCGTGAACGCATCGATTCGATCGCGAACTACTCCCCCTCGTTCACCAATCGCGATCGCCATGAAGCGTGGGTGTGCGCGCTCGGACCCACGTCCTACGCGTACCTCGGCTGGATGGCCATGCAGGACGAGGAAAACTGCGGTTCCGATCCGGCGCTTGTCGATTCAGAAATTTTCGCGATTCGATTCATGGTCGCCGGAATGGTCCAGGCGCAGGGATGGAATCCCTATGGCTACGACGATGACGTCGACTGGAGCGACCCGGAGTTCACCAGCATGGGGATCGACGAGTCCGTCGCGGCGTGCTGGGGATCAGGTCCTCTCAGCTCCAGCGTTCGCATGCGCGAAGGCATCGAGCGTGTATTCATCACCGACATCAACGCACCCGGCGCCAGCAGCCGCGCCCAGAGCGACGTGCCGCTCATGTTCGACATGATCAGCTCGCCGAATCCCTCGACCAGCCAGTTTCCGGATCCGATCGACGGCATTCCCGTCGGCGGGAAACTCCAGCGCTTCAATCACATCCCGGGAGGCATGAACGTCCTGTATCTCGACGGCCATGTCCAGTACATCAAATTTAAGCAGGAATTCCCCGCGTCGCCCGGCTCCGCCTTCTTCATTGGAGGGGCCACCAGTTGGGCCAGCGCTGGTGAAGACCTCTGGGAGTCATACGCCGTCGCGCCGAATGGCCCGTTCTAAAGAAAGTCTGCCTGCATATCGCAGATCAGATTCAGATCCTTCATAGTCATTTAGAATTCGCCAGCGGTGATTCGGTCCAAGTGAGCCGAGTCCCGCTGGCGCGGTGTTTGTAAGCAGCACTCTTCAACGAAACCGGATGTGGAGGAACCGCTCTCGTCGTGTCAATCGAGTCACGAGTTCTTGCGTTTCTCATGGTTTCAGGCACCCCTGAATCCCCCCAGAATATCCCCTAAAAGCCTTCGTTTAAGTATTCCCTTGTCGTTCCTCTCTCGACCACCCCTCGCGCCTTTCGCCGAATGTTAGCGCGAACACGGTTTATCCTTTGATATTCGCCAGTTGACATAGAGTCTAGCAGGGGATAATCTAATAAAATTGCGAAACACAGGGGCTGGTGCGTCGCAAGGTCGATCATAGAGCTCATCTATCAGCGAGAGAGGTAAGAAATTCGTGTACCGTTTAGATTACGTTTATAGATATATAGTCATGTCACTTTTTGCGCTAGCGGCGTTTCCCGCGCTCGTCCATGCCCAGTCCACCACCGTTACCTTCGAAAATCCCTCTCCTTCGGGCTCGCCTGACGGTTTTCTGAACGGCACCTATTCGGGAATCGCGTGGGGAACGTCGCAGTGGCGCTGGTCCGGTCCCTATTCGGTGAACTCGACAAACCATGCGTACTTCGCAAGCTCAACCGGCACATCGCGCACCTTTGCATTTTCTCCGGCCCCTCGCATTCTAAATAGCATGAGCGTCTACACCGTGACGAACGGAACGCTCACGCTCTCCGACGGCGTGAACCCGACCGTCACGCGTACCGTGAATACAGGATCTCTACAGACCGTGACCACGGGCTGGTCCCTGGCATCCACCACGATTACGGTCGCCTTCACCGGGGGCTGGGCACTCGGCATCGATAACATTATCTACACGACTACCGGCCCCGCGGACACCACCCCGCCCACCGTATCGATGACGGCACCCACGGCCGGCACGGACGTCTCCGGCGTCGTCGGTCTCGCGGCCAACGCATCGGACAATATCGGAGTCGTTGGCGTGCAGTTCCTTGTCGACGGCAATTCCTTTGGCAATGAAGACACGGTCGCCCCCTACTCCATCAATTGGGATTCCAGCGGAGTGGCCAACGGGGCGCACACGCTAAGTGCACGCGCGAGAGACTCGGCAGGCCTTCAGACCACGTCAGCAGGAGTCGGGGTAACCGTTACAAACGCCGTCGGAAGCGGCTTCGGTTATTCGCTTGATTTCCGCGGCAACGGCGTCAATGACATTGACCGCGTCAAGATCCGGATCGATGATCCTGCAACCACGACGCCCGGGCCGCCCGTGGATGTCGGCGCCACCGATTTCACAGTAGAGTTCTGGGTCAACGGAAGCGCGTCGGAGAACCCGGCGCCCATTGTTACGGCCGGGGCCAATAATAACTGGATATTCGGCCACGGCCTGGTTGACCGGGACCGCTTTGGTCAAGATCGAAACTTCGGCGTTTCGATCGCGGGCGGCCGGGTCGCATTCGGCGTTGAGGGCCAGGGCACCGGTGAACAGACGATTGTCGGCACGACAGACATTCTGGACAGCCAATGGCATCACATAGCGGTTCAGCGCCGCCGGTCCGACGGATTTATGTGGTTATACGTCGACGGGGTTCAGCAGACCAGTATCAACGGCCCCGACGGTGACATTTCTTATCCCGACAACGGTGTTCCGGGAAATTTCTGCAACGGTCCGTGTAACTTCAGCGATCCATTCATAGTGATCGGCGCAGAAAAACACGACGCGGGCTCGCAGTACCCTTCGTACAGCGGCCTGTTCGACGAGTTGCGGATATCGACCACGCTGCGATACAGCGCAAACTTCACGCGCCCCACTCGGCCCTTCGCGCCGGATCCGAACACTGTCGGCTTGTACCACTTCGACGAAGGACAGGGCGATTACGTCTACGATTCGTCCGGCGCCTTCGGCGGACCCAGCAGCGGCACCCGCAATTTCGGTGGCGCGCCCGCAGGACCGGAGTGGCTCGCGCAGACTCCGTTCACCGTGGCGTCGGCGGCCGAGATCGGCGAATGGGCAGGCACGTACACGTGGCCGTTAATATCGGTTCACATCGCCTTGCTGCGCACGGGGCAGTTACTGGTGTTCGACGGAGGCCCTTCGCTAAACCTTGGCGGCGTTTCGGCGCGTCTGTGGAACCCGGCAACCAACGTGTTCACACAGGTACCCAACAATCAAACGGATTTATTTTGCGCCGGGCACAGTTTCCTTCCGGACGGCAGATTGTTGTTCTCCGGCGGCAACGTAAGCCTCTACGTCGGCGTACGCGACACCAATATTTTCAATCCCGCTAACTCGACGTGGACGCAGGGCGCGAACATGGCGAACCTACGCTGGTATCCGACCACCGTCACGCTCGGCGATGGCCGGATTTTGTCGGTGGGCGGCTCCACGAATTGCAACTTCTGCATCGTCCAAAATCCTGAAGTCTATAACGCAACGACGAACACGTGGACCACGCTGGCGGCGCCGCTCTCCATGACGGCGACCTATCCCTATCTGTTCGTAATGCCGGACGGTCGCGTGCTTGTGGCAGGCTCCAACGAAGAGCCGACAGCGACGTCCGCGCTAAATGTTTCGACGCAGCAGTGGACGACGATTGACTCGAACCTTACGCATGGCGGCGCGGCCGTAATGTATGAGCCGGGCCGTGTGATGAAATCAGGCAGTTCAGCAGACCCCGATATCGGTTCCACGCAGACCATCGCGACCACGCGCGTGATCGACATGAATCAGCCGTCGCCTTCGTGGCGGACCACCGAGCCGATGGAATTCCCGCGTGGCTACCATTATCTGACACTGCTGCCGGACGGTACAGTCCTTGCCACGGGTGGTGGGCGGACATCCGACGGCGTCAATATTGGGCAGGCCGTGCTCCAGGCTGAAATTTGGTCGCCGGATACCGAGAGCTGGGAAACTGTCGCCGCGGAGTCGGTGCATCGGCTCTACCACTCGTCAGCGATTCTGTTGCCCGATGGCCGAGTGCTGTCGGGAGGGAGCGGCCGGTTTACCGGTTTCCCGCAGCTCGACGCGCTCAACGTCGAGATTTATTCACCGCCATACTTGTTCCGCGGACAGCGCCCCGCAATCACGTCGATTCCGGCCTCCGTCCAGTACGGCACGACTTTCCTGGTGGGTAACGCGAATCCGGCCAACATCCAGCGCGTGACGCTGGTCGCGCCGGGTGCTGCCACCCACTCGATGAACATGGGCCAGCTTTTCCTCAATCTGGCGTTCACGCAGACGGCAAATGGTGTCAATGTTCAGATGCCGGCGAACGCCAACCTCGCGCCGCCCGGCTACTATATGTTGTTTCTAATCAGCGCGAACGGTGTGCCTTCGATCGGCTCATTCGTCCAGGTGACGGCGAACACCACACCCGCGCCCGTCCCAACAACGACGAGCATCTCGCCCACTTCCGGAGCCGCAGGCGGTGCAGCCTTCACCTTGACGGTAAACGGCACAGGTTTCGTGTCGACTTCAGTCGTTCGCTGGAACGGCAGCTCCCGCACAACAACCTTGGTTACGGCCAATCAGTTGACGGCCGCAATCACGGCCGCCGACATCGCAAGCGTCGGCACACCCTCAGTCACGGTGTTTACACCCACGCCCGGCGGCGGCACGTCGAACGCGCAGACCTTCACGATTACGGCGACGAATCCGGCCCCCACAACCACGAGCATCTCGCCGGCCTCCGTTACGGCCGGCGGCGCGGCCTTCTCGTTGACGGTCAACGGCACGGGCTTCGTAAACGGTTCGTCGGTCGTTCGCATCAATGGCAACAACCGCACGACGACCTTTGGTTCGGCGACGCAGCTAACCGCGTCGATCACCGCGGCAGACATTGCGACGATGGGCAGTGCGTCGATCACGGTGTTTACACCGGCGCCCGGCGGCGGCACGTCAAACGCCCAGACGCTGACGATCACCGCTCCAAATCCCGTACCGGCAACAACGGGTCTCTCGCCATCGTCGGCGATCGCGGGAGGCGCTGGTTTCACGCTCACGGTTAACGGCAGCGATTTCATCAATGGGTCGACGGTGCGCTGGAACGGCAACAACCGCACGACCAGCTTTGGCTCCGCGAACCAGTTGACCGCGACGATCACGGCGGCCGATATTGCGACAGCAGGTACAGCATCAGTCACCGTGTTCACGGGTACGCCCGGCGGCGGC
>SXGT01662738.1_pt1 | contig 10918 bp, 11 predicted proteins | sample 3176221 | NCBI WGS metagenome assembly SXGT01 (sample SAMN11356862, study PRJNA531348) | freshwater metagenome | isolation source: freshwater sample F1-120 | place: China: Fuxian Lake, Yuxi | collected 2017-12-25
ATCGAGCCGGAGAGCATCGGATTGGGCTTCACCCGCTGGCTGCGCCATCATCGCCTCGATCCAATCAAACAAAACGCTGAATCCTATGGCTTAAATGGATTCGGATCGGCTCAGTTCAATGGTTCATCCGGGAAATGCGGGTTCAGGCAATTCGGCGAACAGGGATAGTCCTGATGCGCGGGCGCCGCTACCCTGTCCGGAAGCGAGGGTGAGCGTGTACATGCCGATGCACCCGCGCCCGCCATGGCATTCGATCGTCATGATTGCGGAGCTCGTGATCGTGGCGATTCAGAAGCAGCTGACCACGGCACCGATCTGACGGCATGTGATCGGTCTATTCACAGCGCGGAGCATCTGCTGTTGATACGACTGCTGCTGCAGGCTTTGCCCGACGGCCTGAAGGCTGCCCGCCATCATCAAGAGGCCCGCCGTCACGCGCGCGCGCCGTTCGTCATCTACCCGTCTTGCCGTGGCCAAGTCGGAGAGATAGTTGACCGCCTCACCCGAGGTCCGGTTCAGTTCGTCGAGCGTCCCCGTCAGGAATCCACGCTGGACCGTAAGCACGACCAACTGCGCGAACCAGTCGGCAGGCCAGGGGTCGCGACTGGTTGCTTCCAGGTAGGCGTTCCACCTCGTGCGGTGAGATTGATGTTCGGCGTTAAGAAATCGGGCTTTGTCATCGAACCACGTGCTGCTCATTCCTGCCGGCGGCTCCGTAGCGAGATGAGCCAGATACTGCTCGAGGATCGCGCTGCGCCCGTGAACCGCCGCCCGATTGAAGGTGAATTGAAAATAGTCACGGAGCGCGTCGGCCTTGGAGGACGCTGACAATAGGCTGGCGGTTTGTTGTCCAATCTGGCCGTCCGCCGCCTGCGCTTCCACTTGGTAGCGCGTCGACCGTGCGGCCCAGTATTCGCGCCATTTGGAGTCGACCGTCGTTGCGGTCGAAACGCAGCCCCCAAGGGCGGCCAACGCCACGACGGCGATCAGGCGACGGCATGGTCTGGCGATGGCACGGCTCCCCCGCGGAACAACGCAGCCAGAGCCTACGACGGAACGCGACCGAGCGCTTTTGATTTTCGGGCAGCCTCGCGGGACCCCTCGGCCGCCGACCCCACCCCAGGGGGTGCGCCGAAGTGCCGGGTGGTGTCACCGGCGGGCGCATGGCGGCATGGTGCGGAGCGTGAGGCGGGTCACGACGGCGGCACGAAACCAAGCGCCGTGCTTCCCGGTTGCTTCCCCCGAAGGTCTGACAGTTTGGGCCTTGCCGTTAAGTTATTGAAATATTGGCGAGCCCTGCTGGATTCGAACCAGCGACCTACAGCTTAGAAGGCTGTTGCTCTATCCTACTGAGCTAAGGGCTCACGACGCAGGCGGAACGACCGGTCATCTGGTCCGGTCGTAGCGGAAATTGTCGGCGTAGGCCTTGAGCTTCAGGGTGCCGCTCTGCGGCGGCACGAGGGCGTAGTCGAGCCCGTGTTTCTGGCAGTAGGCGATCGCCGCCTCCTGCGAGGGGAAATTGAGGAAGACCTGCGTCTGCGTATCGCGCGAGCCGGCCCAGCCCATCAGCGGGTCCTGCTTCTTGCGCTCGGTCGCCTCGAACTCGAGCACCCATTCCTGGGTCTTGGCGCGGCCCGACTGCATGGCGGTCTTGGTCGGCTTGTAGAGACGTGCGGTCATTCTCGATCAGGTCCCATCAACGCGCGGGTGGTCGGAGCGGCGGGATTCGAACTCGCGACATCCAGCTCCCAAAGCTGGCGCTCTACCAGGCTGAGCTACGCTCCGAAACCCCGCAGCGAATGCCGTCTCATACACGAAATGCGCCTTCCCGCCAAGACTTATGGCGTGAGGTCATCGCGGCAACCCCCTGATTTTCATTATTAATTCCCCTCGGCCGTAGCCGGGGCCGCCGCCGGGTTCCACTGCCCGCGGCGCATCCGGGTAATCGCCACCGACTGGAACAGCCCGGCCTTGCGGAAAGGCTCGTTGGCGGAGAACGCCTCGGCCGCCTCGCGCGAGGGCACGTTGATGATCAGACAGCTGCCCAGGCGCCCCACCCCGTCATCCTCCAGCAGCGCGCCGCCGAGCACCATGATGCTCTTGTGCTTCTCGAGGTAGGCGAGATGCGTGTCCTTGACCCGGGCGCGGATCGCTGACGCCTCCGGGCCTGCGATGTCGCGCTGGTAGATGATGTAGAGCATGGCGGCCCCCCTTTGTGAATCGACTGGGCGATTCGCCGGTTTCCCGTCAGGATACAGCACATGTCACGCCGTCAGCTCACTCCGACCGACAAACTTGAGGCTTACATCCAGGACGTCTCGCTGCGCGAGCCGGAAATCCTCACCCGGCTGCGCGAAGAGACGGCGAAGCGGCCCCATGCCGCGATGCAGATCTCGCCCGAGCAGGGCCAGTTCATGGCCCTGCTGGTCGAGACGCTCGGCGCCCGGCGCTGTCTCGAGGTCGGCGTCTTCACCGGTTATTCCTCGCTGGTGGTGGCCCTCGCTCTGCCGCAGGACGGCAGGCTCATCGCCTGCGACGTCAGCGAGGAATTCACCTCCGTCGCCAGGCCCTTCTGGGCCGAGGCGGGTGTCGCCCACAAGATCGACCTGCGTATCGCGCCGGCCGTCGAGACCCTCGATCGCCTGATCGAGGGCGGCCAGGCCGGCACGTTCGACTTCGCTTTCATCGATGCCGACAAGCCGAACTACGACAATTACTACGAGCGCGCGCTGAAACTGCTGCGGCCGGGCGGCATCGTGGCCATCGACAACGTCCTGTGGGGTGGCTCGGTGATCAAGAAGGAGAAGGACAAGGACCCCAACACGCTGGCCATCCGCGCCCTCAACAGGAAGATAAAGGACGATAATCGCGTGACAATTTCCCTGCTGACCATCGGCGACGGACTGACCGTGGCGCGCAAGCGCCATTAACCTTTCGTCAGGAAATCGTTAACGGTTCTGCAAGCGGGTCGACGCGACAATAAGCTCGAACGTAGAGCTTCGGGCCGGCCAAGCGGCTCGGCGGACATAAAGAACCGCTGACCGACCCCAGGAACAAGCGTCTGTGACGGGTAACTCATAGAAAGGAGTTGCGCTATGTCCAGAAGTGCTTTGATCACCGCCGCGGTTGTCAGCGCGGCACTGATGGGTTCGATGTCGCCGGCCGCGGCCCAGTCGCCGCAGTCCTGCGCCAAGCGCGTCGACATCATCAAGCATCTCTCCGGTCAGTACCAGGAAGCCCCGGTCGCCATCGGCCTGTCGGATAACGGCTCGCTGCTGGAAATCCTCGCCACCACCGACGGCAAGACCTGGACCCTGCTCTTCTCGATGCCGACCGGTGTGTCGTGCCTGATGGCCACCGGCCAGGACTGGCAGGCTCTGCCGCGCATGGCGGAACTCGGCCCGCCGGCCTGAGAGCGGCGGCTTGAGAGTGGTGTCTTGAAGACCTTGCAAGCCGCGCCGGCTCAACCGGCGCAGCATGGCTCGCGGCCTTAGCCGCGAAACCCAGTCCTTATCGCGGCCTTCAGCCGCGAAACATGGGGTGCAGAACCCTGTCGCCGGGCTTGAGTCCCAGGCGTTCGGCCGTGCCGCCGTTGAGCTCCAGCACCGCGCGCACCGGCCCTGACGAATAGATGCTGGTTTCCGAGAACGGCACCGTGCGCTGCGCGATGTTGGCGATGCGCCCCTCGCGGGTGATGAACAGCATGTCGAGCGGCAGCCGCGTGTTGCGCATCCACATGGTCACCGGCTGATCCATCTTGAAATCGAACAGCATGCCGGCGTCCGCGGCCATCGAGGTGCGGTACATCAGGCCGAGCGTGCGCCGCTCGTCGGTGTCGGCGAGCTCGATGGTGAACTTGTGACGCTGGCCGCCGCTCTCGATGGTCAGCTCGCCGGTGGGAAAGGTGACGCGCTGCTGGACGTTGAGCGGCTGGGCGATACCGCCCGGGACCAGCACCAGCAGGGCAAGCACGGCGACAAACAGGCGGCGCGAGTACGCAGTCATAGTCCCTCCCTAACCGATTGCCCGCGCACGGGCAACCCGGGACTACAACGCCGAAGCGGGCCGGCTATTCCGGCCCGGTCAGCCCCCTGGAGACCGGCCCCTAAAGGCCAGCCCTGGCAACGTCCTGGACGAATCTGGTCTGCACGAAGTCGTCCGAGGGCAGGCGCCGGATCATCTTGTTCTCCAGCATCAGCCGGCTGAAGGCGCCGACGCGCTTCACCCAGGTCTCGTCCATCTTCCACTCGGTGGTGATGTTCCTGATCGCCACCTTGAAGATCTCCGGCTTGAGGCCGAAGGTCTTGCTGCCGTCCTGCTCCCAGGCGTCGAGATTGGCCTTCAGGTACTCGGTCGCCCGCGCGTGGGTGAGCACGAAGTCGTGCACCATCTTCGGGTCCTTCTTCACCGTGTCGGCGTTGGCCATCATGGCGGTGACCAGGTCGCCGATCTCGGTGCCGTAGGGATGCTCGACGAGCTGCCCCACGCCTTCGAGAACGCTGAGGCTCGAGCCCGGCTCGGTACCGACATAGGCGTCGAGATCGCCGCGTGCCAGGGCCGCGTGCATCTCGCCCAGCCCGAGGCGGATGATCTGCAGGTCGGCGGGCTTCATGCCCTCCTGCTTCAGCCGCTCGGCCACCACGAGATCCTGCGTCGAGCCCGGCTGCAGGCCGACCTTGCGGCCCTTGAGATCGGCGAATTTCCGGATCGGGCTGCCGGCCTTGGCGATCACCGCCATCGAGGCGCCGGTGAGATTGGAGACCAGCACCACCGGCTCGCCGTTGGCGTTGCCGAGAATGCCGGCGACGATGCCGCCGAGCGCGAAATCGGCCGAGCCCGTGGCCACCGCGTCCTTCGCCGCGGCGGGAGTCGGCACCCAGACCAGCTCGAACTTGTAGCCGGGAGGCGCCAGACGCTCGTAATGCAGCGGATGCGCGTTGCCCACGACCTTGAGGATGGCGACCTTGATGGTCTTGGGCGCCTGCGCCAGCGCCGGCGCCCCCAGGATGGTCAGCGCGGTTCCGGCAGTCAGTCCTTTGAGCAGCGTGCGGCGATTGAATGACATGGGGCCCCCCTTCTGGCTTCGGGGCCTTGAAGTACAAGTTCCATGCCATCGATTTGAGCGCCGGAATCGCGTGAATCCGTGGACGCGCCGTCAATGGCGCTCAATTTTTAGGCAAGGACGGCGGCGGCGACCTCCTCAATCCGCTCCCGCACCGGGCCCTGGTTCGGCGGGTCGGCCAGGGTGGTAAACCAGCGTTCTGGCAAGGGCCCGTCGAAGCGCCGGTTCCACGACAGGCCGCGCAGCACCTCTTCCGCCGCCCCCGGCAGGCGCTCCGGAATGGCGATCCGGTTGAGGGTCGCCCACACGCCGCTCCAGGCCCGGGCGACGGACCACGGGTTGTAGCCCCCGCCCCCCAGTACCAGCAGCCGCGGTGCGAGACCGACCAGGGCGGCGACCGTCGCCCACAGCGCCCGGTTCGACAGCGCCCCGCCGCTCAGCGGATCGTCTGCCAGCGCATCGGCGCCGCATTGCAGGACGACGGCCTGCGGTGCGAAGCCACGGCCGAGCGGCAGGATGGCGCGCTCCACCAGAAAGGCGAGTTCGCTGTCGTTCAGGCCAGCCGGTACGGGCAGGTTGCGTGCCGAGCCCTGGCCGCGATCCTCGACCTTGCCGGTGCGCGGCCAGAGATCCTCCTGATGCACGGAGACCGTGAGCACCCGCTTCTCGCCGGTGAAGGCCGCCTCGACACCGTCGCCATGATGCGCGTCGACATCGACATAGAAGACCCGCTCCAGCCCCTGGTCGAGCATGGCGAGGATGGCGAGTGCCGGATCGTTGAAATAGCAGAAGCCGCTGGCCCGGTCCGGGCGGCCGTGATGCGTGCCGCCGGCCGGCGAATAGATCGTGCCGCCCTGGCGCAGCAGCTCGGCGGCTTTGAGCGACGCGCCGCAGGCCGTGGCCGGGCGGCGGAAGACCTCGCCAAAGACCGGGTTGCCGTTGCGGCCGATATTGTAGCGGCGCGCCGTCTCGTCATCGACCGCCTGCTCGGCTTCGGCGCGGATCACCGCCTCGATGTAGTCGCGGGTATGGAAGCGCTGCAGCTGCTCCACCGTGGCGGTCGGGCTGTCGACATAGACCTCATCGGGCAGCCAGCGCAGCGCCCGGCAGAGATCGATCGCCGCCGAAACGCGCGGAATGGCCAGCGGATGCTTCCCGCCGTAGCGCGAGCGGCGGTAGATCTCACTGCCGATGAAGAGCGGGCGGGTCATATGCGGAGTATATAGGCCCCTCTCCCGCACTGCGGGAGAGGGTGGCGAACGCTAGTGAGCCGGGTGATGGTCTTCGAGCGCTCTCACGATCGTCGCTACTACTCCTTCAGTGTTCGAAAGGATCCCCGCGCAAACCCTCACCCGGCCGCTGCGCGGCCACCCTCTCCCGCAGTGCGGGAGAGGGGCTGCTATGGACTAGGCGAGCGGCGTGACCTCGACCGCGACGGTCACGAAATGCTGGCCGCCGCCGAGGATGACGCCGCGCACCGGGCTGACATCGCCGTAGTCGCGGCCCCAGCCGAGCACGATGTGCTCCTCGGCCACGATCAGGTCGTTGGTCGGGTCGAAATCAATCCAGCCCATGCCGGGCACGAAGAGCGAGACCCAGGCATGCGAGGCGTCTGCGCCGACGAAGCTCGACTGGTCGGCCCTGTAAGTGCGGATGTAGCCGCTGACGTAACGCGCGGCGAGCCCCATGGCGCGCAAGGCCGCGACCTGCAGGTGCGCAAAGTCCTGGCACACGCCACGGCGCTGCTCCATCACCTGGGCGAGCGGCGTCGAGACGATGGTGGCCGCCGGGTCGAAGGCGAAATCCCTGAAGATGCGCGAGGTCAGGTCGCGCACGGCTTCCAGCACCGGCCTTCCGGCGCTGAACGAGGTTGCCGCGTAGGCCGCGATGTCCGGTGTGGGCGTGGCCAGCGGAGAGTCGAAAACGAACTCCGAGGCCTCGATCAGCTCGGGCGTGCCGGGCGCACGCAGCGCGTCGCGCACGCTCTCCCAGGGCGGTGTGGCCTGGAGATCAGACGGCGCCACGCGCGTCACCTCCAGCGTGGCGTTGAGCTCGACGGCGAACTGGGCGTGCGGCTCGCTCAGGGTCAGATGGGCGGTGCCGTTGCCGAAATAGTCGACCGCGTCGGCCCGCGTCGCGGGCACCGGATCGGCGGTGATCGTCGCCTCCTCGACCGTCTGGAACGGCAGGACACGCGGGCTCAGCCGCAGCAGGTGATAGGACAGGTCCACGGCCTCGCTGTAGGCATACTCGGTGCGGTGACGGAGCCGGTATTTCATAGCCGCGTCCAAGAATAGCCGATCGCGTAAGGCACGCGCACATGCGAGAAATAGGCGCGCGTGATGGCGTCGGAAAGCTGATTGAGCTCAAGGCGGGCCTGGCCCAGAAGTTGTGCCATCGCGTCGCGCGGCGCCTGACCGGCCGTCTCGCTGAGACTGGCCGGCTTGGCCTCCTGGATGCGCATCAGGATGCCGCCGGCCAGGGCCAGGTCGGGATCGGTGCCGACCCGGCCGAACGAGGCCGCCAGCTCGCGCAGATGATCGACGATGGTGATCAGCTGGAACTTGACGCCGCGCGGGTTGCGTTCGTCGGCCATGACCAGATCGAAGACCGGGCCGGCCTGGATCGCGCCGAGATAGCGCGAGCGGTAGGTGATGGAGCTGTCGCAGAGCTCAAGCGCCAGGCTGAGCACCGCTTCGGCCTCCTGCGGCGGGCTGGCGAGAACCTCCCGGAGCACCGACATGCCGTAGACGCCGCGCTCCAGCCGCCTGCCGATGTCGAGGAAGCGCCAGCCGCTGCCGCGGGTCATGTTCTCGGCCGCCATGCCGCCGAAAGCCGCGATCACGCCGATCAGGTTGTCGAGGGCGCCGATCATGCGGTCCGCATCCGAAGCGCAGTTCTGCAGCATGTCGCGCGCCTCGGCGACACGGCCGATGACCACGTTCCACATGTCGTTCGACAGCCGGTCGCGCAGCGCCTGGGCGATACGGTGCATCGAATGGAAGAGATCCATCAGGGCCCGGCCGCGGCTGCAATCCGCCGACAGCGCCATCAGCAGCGCCGAGCTGTCGTGCACCAGGTCGACCGTGCGGCCGTCGAGAAGCTGGCCGTCGACCAGGAGCTGCACGAGATGACGCAGGTCCTGGCGCTGGCCCGCGCCATAGCGGTCGACCGCCAGGCGCAGCATGGCGCTGCGCAGCAGACGCGCCGCGTTATCAAGCCGCTCGGCATAGCGGCCGAGCCAGAACAGATCGTCGGCGGTGCGGCTGCGCAGCTCTTCGGCCGGGCGACGCAGGGCCCGTGACGCCGAGGGGTGGCGCGGCGCAGCCGGTACGCCCTCCTCGCCGACCAGGACCCAGGTGTCCTTGCCCATCACGGTCGCCGGCTGGCCCGGCACTTCGTGCGGCACCTGGGCGAAGCCGCCGGGCATGGCGCGCCAGGTGTCTCCGTCGCGCACCATGAACATCCGCAGGGTGAGCGGCTGGGGTACGAGCCCGTCCGGCGACCAGACCGGCAGCATCGAGCGCCGCACCGGCGGCTCGGTGATGTAGAGGTATGGCTTGCGGCGGATCTCCTTGAGCATCGCCTCGCGGCCGAGACGCTGCATCTCGTCGGCGAAATTCTGATCCTCGCGGCGGTTGCCGAAGGCGAGCCTGATCTGCGCGTCGGCGGGAAGATCGGCCAGCCGCTCCACCCCGCCCGCCTCGCCCAGCCAGAAACTGTCGATCGACGGGATGGACAGGGTCTCGCCCAGCAGGTGCTGCGCCAGGCCCGGCAGGAAGGCGCGCAGGCCCGCCGCCTCGGCGACGCTGGCGCCGAGCGCGTTGGCCACCGTCACCGTGCCGGCCCGCACCGCCTGCAGCAGGCCCGAGACCCCGAGCACCGAGGTCTCGCGCAGCTCCAGCGGGTCGCAGTACTCGTCCTCCATGAAGCGCAGGATGACGTCGACCGGCTGCAGCACGCCCAGCGTCTTCACGAAGACCCGGTCGTCGCGCATCGTCAGGTCGGCGCCCTCGACCAGCGTCGCCCCCAGCTGCTGCGCCAGGTAGACATGCTCGAAATAGGCGGCGTTGAACGGTCCGGGCGTCATCACCGCCACGCGCGGCGGCGCCTCGGGACGCGGCGTGAGCGCCGCCAGCGCGTCGCGCCACATCTCGACGAAGGGCTCGATGCGCTGCACGGTGTGGGCGCGGAACATCTCCGGCACGCTGCGCGCCAGGATGTTGCGGTTCTGCAGGGCGAAGCCGATGCCGGCGGGCGCCTGCAGCCGGTCGAACAGCACGCGCCAGGTGCCATCAGGCTGGCGCACCAGATCGGCGGCATAGGCGTGCAGGCGCGCCGCCTGCGGCACTTTCACGCCGACGCAGGGGCGCAGGAAACGCGGATTGCCGTAGACCAGTGCGGCCGGCAGGCGGCCTTCGGCGATCAGGGTGCGCGGGCCGTAGATGTCGGCGAGCAGCAGATCGAGCAGCCGGGCCCGCTGTGCCAGGCCGGCCTCCAGCGCGGACCATTCCTGCGCCGTGACCAGCATGGGAATGAGATCGAACGGCCGCCGCCGCGAGGCCGTGCCGGCGCTGTCGAGATCGTAGGCGATGGCGATGTCGTCGTGCTGGCGGGCGACGCGCGACACGCGCTCGGCGAAGGTCGCCCTGGGAATTGCCTGCAGCGCGCCGACAAGCGGCTGCCAGGCGGCGCGGATACCGCCCGCGCCGCTGACCATCTCGTCAAAATCAAGACCGCTTGCGGCGGCACCCACCACAACAGCCTCCGCGTGCGATGGCTCAAAGGTCGTCACGATGGACGCGCCCGTTTCCCCGAGTCTCAAAGATCGGATTTTATCCGGTTCCGGGGCTGAGAGTCCGACCCATTCAGGCTTGAAAATGCGCAAGGCCCCTCTCCCGCACCGCGGGAGAGGGTGGCGAGCGTTAGCGAGCCGGGTGAGGGTCTTCAAGCGCCCGCAGGATCGTCGTGACTACCCCTTCTGTGTTCGAAAGAATCTCATTGTTCCAGAAGCGCAGCACGCGCCAGCCGTCACGTTCGAGCCATGCCGTTCGCTGCGCGTCTGCGCCATCCTCATTGTGCCGACCACCATCCGCTTCGACGATCAGCCGACGCTTTGTGCACGCGAAGTCGACGATGAAGCGACCGATAGGGTGCTGACGGCCAAATCTGTATCCGCGCAAACGACGATGGCGTAGCGCCGACCACAACCGGCGTTCGGCGTCAGTACTGCTCGCGCGGAGGGTATGGGCCTGATCTTTCACGCTTCATACTAAAATGCCGTCTCCGCGGACCCTCACCCGGCTCACTAGCGTTCGCCACCCTCTCCCGCGGTGCGGGAGAGGGGCAAACACTCTGCGTCCTAGATCCATCTGTCGCCTTAAGCCGATGCAAAACGCAGGTCGAGGGTCAGCGGGAACTCGCCGAGCCGCTTCTCGACCACCGGCGCCGCCGGTCCCGGCGTGTGTCCGGTGGCGAAGAAGCGCGCCCGGCGTCTGGCCTCCGCCTCGTTGCCGTTGACCGGGAAGACGTCGTAGCTGCGGCCACCGGGATGCGCCACGTGAGAGGTGCAGCCGCCGATCGAGCGGCCCGACCAGGTGTCCATGACATCGAAGACCAGCGGCGCATTCGTGCCGATGGTCGGATGGAGGGCGGACGCCGGCGCCCAGGCCCGGTAGCGCACCCCGGCCACGAACTCGCCTTCGGTTCCCGTGGGGTGGAGCGGCACCCGCACACCGTTGCAGGTGACCACATGGCGGCTGTCGGTCAGATCGCGCACCTTCAGCTGGACCCGCTCCAGCGATGAATCCACATAACGAACGGTGCCGCCCGCTCCCTGTTCCTCGCCCAGCACAT
>SXGT01287734.1_pt1 | contig 10915 bp, 9 predicted proteins | sample 3176221 | NCBI WGS metagenome assembly SXGT01 (sample SAMN11356862, study PRJNA531348) | freshwater metagenome | isolation source: freshwater sample F1-120 | place: China: Fuxian Lake, Yuxi | collected 2017-12-25
GCGGACAGAGCGGGGAGAAAGTCGTAGCCACGTGTTCTCTCTGTCCCGCAATGACTCGAGCACGGCAACCATGGCCAAATCACGCCCTAACGGGTTTACCCTCGTTGAGCTCTTGGTGGTGATCGCCATCATCGGCATTCTAGTGGCGCTGTTGTTGCCGGCCGTGCAGGCGGCGCGCGAGGCGGCGAGGCGGACGCATTGCACCAACAATCTCAAGCAGTTGGGTCTCGCGATTTTGAACTACGAACATGCCAACCGAATGCTACCACCGGCGGGGTGGAAAAATATGATGACGGGCATTCCCGACAAGGGCCATCCACAAGGGATCAGCCTGCACGGGCTGGTGCTGCCTTATGTGGAAGAACTTGCCGTGGAGGCGGAACTGAGGCAGATCAATCTGTTCCTTCCTAGCAAGGCTGAAGAGCGCCGCATGTCTCCCTACGTGTGCCCGAGCGCGGTGACGGCCGAATTTCCGATTAGCAGCGTCGTCTACTTCGTTCAGCATTACAATCCAGTGCTGGGCGCCAAGGGCGCCAATTTGTGGGGCGGTCCCGCGTACAACGTCACGGGAAGTTACGGCGGTTACGCCAATACGGGCGCCCACATCTTCGACAAGACGTTTAAGATCGCGAAGATCGTCGATGGAACGAGCAAGACCTTCTCGCTGGGAGAAATGTCGTGGATTGGCGGCATGGACGCCGCACTTTGGCCGCGTAGCACGAGCGGTGGCTCCGACAACTTTGCCTCGTACTGTTGCCGGAATCTGACGTACGGCATCCATTCCGAACGGATGCTCACCAGTTGGACGAATCTCAATGACGTGAGCTTCGGCAGTGCGCATCCCGGCGGCGCGCACTTCCTGCTGCTCGACGGCTCCGTGCACTTCTTTGATGAGATTACCGAGTTCAAGATATTGCAGGCGTTTGCCACGCGTACCGGGAACGAGCAACTGTCATCACTCTAAATCAGATTCGTCAATGAGACCATTTCTATCTAAAGGAGATCGCCAGACAAAGCACCACCCAGCAGCGCATCTGTGCAACTTATTCAGTCGGACGAACCCGTGTGCCCTACCTCAACTCTTATTCGGAGGAAAGTCAAATGAACGCAAGAAATCTCATCGCCATCGTTGTGACGTCCATGATCACGTTGACCGCAGCAACTATTCAGGCGGCCACCACAGGTTATTGGCGATTCGAAGAGGCGTCGGGACAGGCCTTGGATTCCGCGGACGATCGCCACGGCACCCTATTGGGCGGCGCGGCGCGCAGTATCGACATCTTCGGTTCACCAGTTCCTCAAACAGGGGAAGCCAACACGCAGTCGATGTCTTTCGACGGTCTCCCTGGCAGCGCGGTCACCATGGGTACTGCGGTTGAGGTGTTAAATAACGACTTCACTTTGGAAACCTTCGTGAAGATCAACACAAACGGCGCCGTGAATTTTCCTCTCTTAGCAGGCAAACTGGTGTCGGGCAACTTTTCCGATAAGGGTTGGGAATTGCAGGCGCGACCCGATGCGGCCAATGGCGGTGGCGAGGCCGGTCCTGGCAAATGGAGAGCGCTATTCAGAACTCGTGACGGCGGGGCCAGCGACGATCTGTTTAGCGCCGATTTGGACTTCAATGTCTGGTACCACCTCGCTGGCACGCGAGAGGGAAACAATCTAGCCCTGTTTATCAATGGCAGCCCCGTTGCCACCGACACGGTCAGCAATAGTGGAGATTACAACAGCGCTCAGGAATTCTCGGTTGGAGGCGCCATCTCAGGCGGCGGCAGCTTTGGCCGCGCGCTCAATGGCTTCGTCGACGAAGTTCGCTTGAGCAATGTGGCTCTGGAACCCAGTCAGTTTTTGAATGCCCCGATCCCCGAGCCATCTTCCGCAACGCTGCTAGGGCTGGGCGCGCTTGGCCTCGTGCGACGCCGCAGAAAATAAGCCAGTTCATCAATTCACGACGAACTGCAATTGCCCCGACCTGCAAAAGTCCGAGCAGCCAACCGTATTTACGAGCAATGACAGAACTTTTTCGGGCAATTTACGTCTTCGCCGCGCTATCCTACGCGCTGACGGTACCGCGCCACCCAGCATACGCGCAGTCCACAGCGCACTTGCTGTTCTGGGATGTGTCAGATGTAACTGACGTTGCGGGCCCCATCCGCTTCGGGGCTGAAAAACTGCAACCGTTAATCCTCGGTGGTTGGCCGGGTGGTCATTTTGGCACGGCTGTCAAGCGCGATGCCGATCGCGTGTGGGTATATGGTTGGTCGATTCGAAATAGGGAAGACCGCGACTGCCGGATGTTGGAGATTCGTCGCACTTCCACTGGTGACGGCACAAACTTCACGGAAGGTGAGGTCGTACTTGCGATAGACCAGCCGGGCGCACAGGGGTTTGTGAATATCGTGCACCGCCCAACGGACAACAGGTTGTTCGCGTTTTCGTGGGAAGCCGGCGCAATGCGCGTTTGGCGCGGCGAGGCCGACGGCACGAATTGGGCGGACCTGGGCGTTGCATATCGTGGTCACGATGCCATGAATATTATTTGGCACCCAGGCCTGAACAAGTTCTTGAACTTCCAGACGTACCTTGAGCCCTGGCCCGAGAAAAACCCTGACGACAACCTGGCCAATCTTCGCCGCGTGCTGCAATTCAAAACTTCTGACGACGGCATCCATTGGGAGGATATTTCACCAGACTTCCTCGGTGGTGAGCCCTTTTGGGAACCTGATGCAGGGGACGATCCCGCCACGGAGTTCTATCGGGTCGCCGCGTTTCCGCACCTGGGCCGTTATGCAATGCTGCTCTTGGTCTACAAGGCAGATCCCGATCGTGTTGGTCAGCACTCTCAAGAACGCTTACGCACCGAATGGGCAATCAGCCGTGACGGTTTGAATTGGACTCGTCCCTTCCGCGGCACGAATGCGGAAGAACATTTGGGTTGGACACCGGTCCAAGGTCCGCTGCCGATCGACGACACATTCAAGATGTATCACCATGCCGACGCGGCGGAAATTTCGCACGATCGCATCTTTTTCGTCACCAGCGACAATCAGGCACAGTTCGCGACGCAACCGTTTGCGATGCCGGCCGGAGGGCTGTTTCTCAATGCGAATGTTGCGATCAGTGCTCACTCGCGCGTTGAGGCAGAGTTGCTCGACAGCAACGGAAATGTAATTGCCGGCTACGAGCGGGATCAATGCGTCATCGCCGGTCAAAATGTACATGCGATCCCATTAAGCTGGAACGGCAATGAGAGCGGAGCTTTTGCGGGATCGCCGACTCGAGTGCGCTTCCATTTGCGCGATGCCAAGATCTTCGGCGTCTCATACAAGAGTTCGCTCAAAGAGAATTTGAAGCAGCAATGAATAACAACGCTAATTCTGTGGTGACATTGGTGGCGATCGTGCTTGTGGCGCTGCTGCTCGGGTGCAATCGGGTGGAGCGGCTCCCCACGGCGCCGACTCGAGGGGTGATCCTATTCGACAATCAACCGGTGGCGTCTGCGCACGTGACGTTCACCCCTGAACGCGGCCGGTCGGCGTCGGCCGAGACGAAATCCGACGGGTCCTTTGTGCTCGGCACTTACGATCCCGATGACGGCGCGATTGTCGGTGAACACTTCGTGACAGTGACAGCCCGCGACGCCGGCGAAGTAAACACACCGGGCGCGCCCGGAATCGCCCGGCCGGGCCGATCCCGACTTCCCGAGCGGTACGGCAATACGGGAACCAGCGGCTTACGCTATAAAGTAGAACCTGGCCAGGAAAACGTGTTTGAGATTCGACTTACGACGAGCAACGGAAAGTGACAGACCATGAGAACACTAATTTGCTCGATGCTTTTGTGCGGACTCTTTGCGCAGCCAACCAAGGCTGTGGAACCGATCGACATTGGTCACAACTGGCAGTTGTTTTTGGATGACCACGTGGTTGCCCGCTCGACTGGTTTAGACCGTGTGCTGCACCCACCGCGGCCGCGAGGTGTGGTGATTACCGGAGACAAGCCGTGGGAGACGTATGGCGCGGAGCTCTTGTACGGCACGCCGGTGGGCCGGTACGAGGATGGCACTTTCTTCATGTTCTACCGGGCGATGTGGTGGAAAGCTCGGACGGACGAAAGTTCTGATCGCCCCCACGATATGACCTTTAGCGTTGGTTATGCGACCAGCCAAGACGGCATCCACTGGGAAAAACCCAACCTCGGCCTAACGACTGCGCCCGCTGAGGTGAGGATGAAAGGGCATGGGCCGGAACCCCACGGCGAAACGCAGGCCAATAACATCGGTGTGCCGATTTTGGATCCCACCGACTTGGGCATGTACGGCAATGTTGCGGACCCGCAAAAGCGATTCTTGTTTCGGATTCCCGATTCGCAACAGGCGGCACTCTCGGTTGTCGAAGGGAAGTGGGAAGCCTACTTCTCGCCGAAGATACCCGATTTTCAGAACGATCCCCAGTGGCGCGAGAAGTTGACGCCGGTGGGTAGCCCGCTCAGCCCCAGGCGGCACATGGTCAACTTCTGGGACGATGCGCACAAGGAATGGGTCTCGTTGGACCAGGGCGTTGTCGGCCATTGGATTCCTTCGCGCGAGATTGCGCGGTTTGCTTCGCCCGACCTGAAGAAATGGAAAACGGAAGCCGTGCTCTATCCCGACGCGGACGATCAGCACACGGCGGAGTGCTACGACGAACCGATGACATTGCACCCGTATTACAGCGACGGCCTGGTGTTCGGCCTGTTGAGCTGGTTTCATTCCGATCGCACCGATCTCGACGGCGGGGCGGTATTGAAGCCCAGCGAACAGCATCCGTACCGCTGGCCGTGGCACCGCAAGGGCATTTGCGACACGCGAATCACCATCAGCCGCGACGGCGGCAAAACCTGGGACCGGACCGTCAGTCGTCAGCCGTGGATCGCCTGTTCGCCGGACGAACATGCTTCCGACCGGCAGGCGTATCGCCCCGCGCCACCGGTGCGCGTGGGCGATGAGGATTACTTCTATGTCACCACGATGAATGGCGATCATTTAGTGACGCGGAACAACCCCGGACAAGACAGTTACTATCACGACCGCATCGTGAAGATGGAAATCTTACTCTACACGCAGCGGCATCATGGCTTCGTCAGCATGCGGGGCGGGGCCGCGGAACCCGAAGTGCTGATTACCAAGCCCGTGGTATTGAACGGCGATAAACTGGAATTGAACGTGGACGCAAGCCACGGCGAAGTGCGCGTGGAGATTGCCTCCGCGGCGGACGACGCCGTGGTCCTGTTCGACGGAACTGTTCCCGCTTACGCTCCTCATTTGGCGCCAAGCTTGCCGGGCTATGGGTACGAGGACTGCGAGCCGATTCTCGCCAACCGCGTTGCTCACCCGGTTGTCTTTAAGAACAAAAAGAGCTTAAAGGAATTGGCCGGCAAACCGGTATTCTTAAAATTTCATCTTAAGGATGCCGATCTGTATGGTTTTCGCGTCGTTCCGTCCACCGAAAAGGAGTGATGTGCAAGGCATCGATTTTTCCAGATCGTTTCTAACTTTCCGCCTGGACACGCTCAAACATCCACCGCGGACGGTGACTCAGCCGCAGCCGTTTACGCTGAACAACGCCCGCATTCCACTCGAATGCCGCTGCCTGATTCGTGAGCGAGACACCAATCGGCAGGAAGAGTTCGTATTGGGGGCCAGTTGCAAGACGGAGCGGGTGGGCGTGGATTGCGACATTTGGCCCCAGCCCAACGCCGATTTCGCGCCCATCTACTCGCTACGTCAGTTCGCGCACGTCAAGACTTATGATCGCGCTGGCCGAACGGTTCCGCTCTATCCTCCGTCGCTGGGACAACAGAGCGAACGGCCAAGCGGATTGTGCGAGGGAGTGTTCGACGCGGTGCGAATTGACCTTTGCCGCGTCGACGCAGAGTTGCTGACGGACGTTGAGTCGATCATTGAAAGCACGCTCAATAACTGGCCGTTGGTGGCCCGCACGCGATTGGAAACACCAAGGTACGTCGTCGAGCTTGACTATCCCATCAAGACGATTAACGTCAGCGAGCGCGACGCCATCTATCAAACCGACACCGGTCCCGTGCTGTTGCCCGATCTGTCACGAGACTTCGACCAGATGCTCGATGGCCTGGAACTGGCGTATTGCGCTTTCAACAACCCTGGGTGGATCGAGTTCCTGGTCCGCGCGCCGTCGGAAGTAGCTCCCGGAGTGAGCGTGTATCATTACTGCAGGCCGCAACGGTTCACAGCGCAGAACCAGGTCTTGCGACTGGTGAGTCAACGAGAGATCGTGCGCGAGTCGAAGCATGCCGAGGTTTGTGCTTGATGGCAAGAGATCTGTCAATCCGCATCGGTTTCGGCTTATTGCTTTCGTTGTCAGCAATGAATGCTGCCGAGGCCGACGACTCCAAGCTATTGTTGCTCGACTCTCGACTCATCGAGCAGGTGCGCGGTGCGCGGCTCACCGTCGGACAGGTTGAGAAACATTCGGGCGATCCGCTGTTTTCCGCCGACCGGCCGTGGGAACAACGTTTGGACAACGTCTATGCCAACGTGATTTTCGATGAAGACGCCAAATTGTTTAAGTGTTGGTACAGCCCCTTCATTTTTGACGGCGCCATCGAGAACACTCCGCGAGATCAACGTGACCGCGTGACCTACGTGGAAGCGTGGAGGAAGACAACGAAACCGCGCGAAATGGGGCTGTGCTACGCAACCTCCGCCGATGGCATAGTATGGAAAAAGCCATCACTGCGACTCTACGAATACAAGGGATCGTTGGACAACAATCTGACGTTACGCATACCGCCGGAGGGCCCCCACGGCACGGGCGTCTTCCGCGACGAACGAGAGACCGATTCGCGGCGCCGGTACAAGGCATTTTTCTCCATGAACGGCGGTCTCTGGCTGTCGTGTTCTCCAGATGGGCTTGCCTGGGATGCGGCCACCCGTTGCGAAGGCACGGAGGTGGCAGGAGACACGCACAACAACCTACTTTGGTCATCGGCGCGACAGAGATATGTGGCGTTCACACGCACCTGGGGTGACGGGATTCGCCAGGTGGCCAGGACTGAAACTGTCGACCTCCGTGCTTGGACGAAGCCGCAGGTAGTGCTGCAGGGTGAGGATGCACGGCATCAGACGTACGCGATGCTCGTGTTTCACTATGCCCAGGTGTACCTCGGTCTGCTGATGATTTTCGACACCACCTCGGACCGCATCCATTGCGAGCTGGCTTGGAGCCCCGACACGATCGAGTGGCATCGCGTCAGCCCCGGCACGCCCTTGATCGCCAATGGACCGCCGGACAGCTACGACTTTGGCTGCGTGTTCGCGGCTGCCTATCCGATTTTGCAAGCCGGTCGCATCCTGCTCTACTACGGCGGCAGCAATGGTCCGCATGGCAATTGGCGTGACAGTTTTCTTTGCCGAGCCGAGTTGCCGATCGACCGTTGGGCAGGATATGCCCCGGAATCAACAGATGCTCCTGGTCATTTGGTTACACGGCCTCTGCTCTGCACGGGTGGTACATTGCACGTCAATGCCGACGCCCAAGGCGGCGCGCTACGTGTGTCGGTGCTAGACGAAAACGGCGTAATGCTGGCTGAATCGGAACCCATCCATACTAACGTAACCGACGGTGCGGTACGGTGGACGACGGGCAATAACCTTGCGGCGCTAGTTGACAGAACCATACAATTCCATTTTGAATTGGACCGCTCGCGGTTGTACGCGATCCGCTTTGCGCGGACGCCATGACGTGACGTCTCGGCCGTGGGCGACGTCAGCGGCAGCACCCTTTTCATGTCCCACGGATCGCAGCGATGCAGTTCAATCGGCCGGATGCAGTGGCAGTGAACTGTGGAGGTCAATTTCGCCGCGCACAGTGGCGTGTCTTGCTGGCGACGATCTTCTGCTACCTGTTTTACTACACGGGCCGCCAGACCTTTGGCTTCGCTATTCCGGGAATTCAACAGGAATTTGGGGTAAGCAAGACGCATTTGGGCTGGGTCAGTGCCGCGATGTTGTGGACTTATGCGATCGGACAAGCGATCAACGGCAATCTGGGCGATCAGTTCGGCGGCCGGCGGATGATGAGCCTCGGCGCGGTGCTGTCCTGTGGGCTTAACTGGCTGCTCAGTTTCGCTACTGATTTCCGCGGCTTGCTAACGGCATGGGCCGCCAACGGCTACGCACAGTCGATGGGTTGGGCGCCGGGCAGTCGGGTGCTGTCGAATTGGTGGGGAAGTCGCCACCGCGGTCGGGTCTACGGCGCCTACGTATTCGCGGCCGGCATGTCGAGCGTGCTTGCTTTTGCCACTTCCGGACTGATTCTATCGCTGCACTTGGATTGGCGCTGGATCTTCCGCCTTCCGGTACTGTTCCTTTTGTTGGGTGGGGTAGTCTATTTCGCGTTGGTCCGAGACCGGCCCGAGGATCGCGGGTTTCCGCCGCTTGATTACGAGGGAGAGCCCATCATCGACCATGAGACTAGCACGGTGGCGTTATCTCACGAGGGCCTGTTGGCTCGTTACCGCTTCGCATTCTCCAATAGGCCTTTCTTGTTGGCCTGTGCCGCCATCGGATTCCAGAGCTGCGCACGCTACGGACTGCTGATCTGGGTGCCCGTTCACTTGCTAGGTGCCAACTGGCGGGAAGACACCTCCGGTAAATGGGTCAGTCTGGCGCTGCCGTTGGGAATGGCCGCGGGCGCTTTGGTCAGCGGCTGGCTGTCCGACCGCGTCTTTGCCGGCAAGCGGTCGATGTTGATCGTAGTCTCGATGGGCTTGGCCGCGTGCATGGCACTCGGAATGTATCTGCTACAGAACCGTTGCTTGGCCGGTATTCCTTTGCTGTTCTTATGTGGCTTCTTTGCCTACGGTCCGCAGGCGGCGTTTTGGGCGCTGTGTCCCGATTTACTCGGGCGCCGGCGGGCCGGAACCGGCACGGGTATCATGGACGCCTTCGCGTACGTGTTCGCCGGATTGGGCGAACCCTTGATCGGCTGGACGATCGAGTACCACAGCGGACAGACTGCGATCGTATTTCTAATCGTCGCTACAAGTTGCGTATGCAGTGCCGTACTTGCCTCGTTCATTCGCCGGTAGTACACGCTCCCCTGCGCAGCGCAATCAGTTTGGATTGGGGCGGCGTCTTGAGCACCAAAGTTCCCAGGTTGAACGCTCTGCGGGGTCCGCGCTATAATGCTTGCATGAATCTCGTCGAGTTGGCACAACGGATCAAGTCCATTCGACTCGAACAACGATTGACCCTGGCGGAAGTCGCTTCGCGTACCCGACTCACGCGAAGTTGGCTTTCCAAGGTCGAGAATTTTCGAGTGACTCCCTCGCTGCCAGCGTTGGGGCAGATCGCTAAAGCCTTAAATGTCACCGTCGCGCAACTCGTCACGGATCTTGAAACGCGGCCGCAACTCGTCGTTATTCGGCGGAACGAGCGACAGGTGGTCGAGCGAGACCGCCCACAATCGCACATTGTGTACGAGTCGTTGGCCTTCAGGTGGTCGGGCCGCAAGATGGACCCTTTCTGTCTCACAGTGCCTACGGGTGAAACCAAGCGGCCGGCGATGCCGCACGAAGGAGAGGAGTTCCTCCTGGTTCTTTCGGGACGCGTCGATTTCGAATACGACAAAGAGCTATTGCGCCTGGAAGCTGGCGACAGCCTGTACTTCGACGCGAACGTGAAACACCGACTGATCAACGGTTACAAAAAGCCAGCCCAGGTGTTGTGCGTGTTTCATGGAAATAACGGTGAGAAATAAACTTGGGAAATGGTCTTTTGCAAACTTGAGATTCAAGGTCACTTTGTTTTGGACGACAGGCCGGATTGCAGGGTCAGAACAGTTTATTGCTGACGAGACTTGCGGGGCCTGCCGCGGGGACGGAGGGTGAGGTCGAGGTCAAGTTTCTTTGCCAGCCGCTCGACCCAGGCGGGGCTGCCCTACGGGAGGCCGGTTGCGTTGGGTCGGCGAATCGAGGCCAGAGTGCTCTTCGGCAACGGCTGATGGACCTTCTCGGGCCCCTGGTATGTGGTTTTGAATCGAAGAAATCCTTGATTGGAAGCATTATCGGACGACCTCTGTACGGAATTGGGAGTTTCCCAGTTTCATCACAGGAGGTGGTTTATGGGAGTTGCTCATTCGAGGAAGCGAGGCCGCAATCGTCGGCTGCAGATGATTCAGAAACCGCGTGGCGTGATTCATCCGCGCGTGCAGCAGGTGGGGCCCGAGCACTTCGGCGTGCTGAGTGTGGATTGCGCCAAGGCGCGCTCCAAGGGGATGCTTGCCGATTTCTATGGCAATGTGCTGGTGGAACCATCGCCAGTTGAGCACAATCGCCCGGGCCTGGAATTGGCCGTGCTGATGGCGCGTGACGCGATGATCCAGCAGGATCTTTGCGACGTGTTGGTAGCGGTGGAGCGCACGGGGCGCTTTTCTTCCTTTTTCGTCATGGCTTCATCATTTCGACGCCGGTTCGTTCTGCCAGTCGAATCGACCGCAAGTCCGCGGGAACCGACGGAATGGGAAGCAACCAGAATGCCTGTTCGGCCAGAGCCGATCGGTTGTTGCGCATCGGGTGAGAACAGCGAATCGCGGGCCAACGCTACCGTCGCCCAGCCTCAAAGACCGATCGATCCGCGAGCGCCGCGCGGTGTCTGGCTATTTGGCGTCCGCGAAACGTAAAATATCATCTCCGATTGCCGTCGTCCCTCATCCCTCGCACCCTTGGCCATCTTGCACCAATCGATGATCACGCACGCAACGCCGCTGTTGGCGTATCTTCACTCTGCGTTGGGTCGGAAACGCAAAGTCGTCAAGGAGCTGCTCAAGCACGGCGCCGTGACCGTCAATGGCCGGACGGTAACGCAGTTCGATCAGCCGCTGCTGCCAGGCGA
>SXGT01775011.1_pt1 | contig 10914 bp, 9 predicted proteins | sample 3176221 | NCBI WGS metagenome assembly SXGT01 (sample SAMN11356862, study PRJNA531348) | freshwater metagenome | isolation source: freshwater sample F1-120 | place: China: Fuxian Lake, Yuxi | collected 2017-12-25
AAAATCTTCGTCCAGAAGTTCCGCGAAAAGAAGGCCTGGAAGAAGAAGACCGGCCACCGCCAAAAGTACTCCAAAGTCCGCGTCAGCGCCATTAAGGGCTGATCAGAAATAAGAACCCTCGTCAATTCATAGAAAGCTCGCCGATGGCGGGCTTTTTGTGATTTTGGGTTTTCAACGGCTCGTATCAGTTCAGTCGATACATGGGCATCTATGCGCGAACCCGCCTCGCCCGCAGTCTCAGTCATCATTCCATCAACTGCCAACTCAAATCTGGCTCGCGCGATTGATGCTCTTCGATCGCAATCACTGACCAACTTCGAAGTACTGATCACAGGCGAACCACTGTCGCCGCCAGATCTGCAACGTATCGGCAACGACAGTCGCTTCCAATTCGTACACGCGTCTGGCCTTGCACCCTTTAGTGCGATCAACCTCGGATTAGACCGTGCCCGCGGCACATTCATCACCATTCTCGACCCGCGTGATACGCTCGCCCCCACCGCCTTTGAATCACTGGTCAACACCGCACAGTCCTCGCATCTCGCCGCCGCATTCAGCACCTATTACTTCTGCTCACCGCTGGGCACGCTTCCGGGAGACCCCGTAAAACTCAGCAACTCGCACCACACTCCCAAGCTAGTGGGACTACCTGAACTCGCCGCGTGCAAGTTGTTTCCGCTCTGCGCCATGGTTGTGCAAAGGACCTCGCTGAAAACCACTCGCTTACGCGGCCCGATCGAAGATGGCGGCGATCACGACTGGCTCATCCAGCTTGCCGCCACCGGTGTGAAATTCGCATACTGCAACCAGCGCCTCGCCGCGGTCGAAATGGATACGCCTCAGACCAACACCGAGATCATGCGGCGGCTGGTATCGCACGCATCAGTGATTACCGCCGCGACAAAAGCCTTTCCCGACCGCGACGCGATTCGCGCAGCGGCACTCCACTCCCATGCCCAGGCGGCGGTCTTACTGCAGATATTTGAACAAACTCTGGAACGGATCAAGGGCTTGCCAGACGCAGATACCGCGCTGGCACACCCCACAACTTTCGAAAATCTCTTCGGGCAGTGGTGGCAACGTCTCCGGTTCCTAGGCCAGCCGCCGCGGCACGTGCTTGCAGCCGCAGCAGGAAGCAACTTAAGTTCCGCAATTTCGCAAGACCAGATCGCACAAGACCTGGTATCGCAGTGCGACCCAAATCGCCCAATCGTCCTCCTGGGCCTGGGTCGTAACGCCCGCCTGGTCGCGCGAGCGCTGCACGAACGCGGATTGCCAATTGCCGGTCGCGACGATGGTCTTCAAGGCGTGCCGCATTGGGCCGCCAAAGATGGCCTCACCGTGACGAACGCCCCGCCAGGCTTCGACCCACAATCGCAGTACATCATGACACTGACCGATGATGAGTCATTCATGGCAAAGTTGCCCAGCCGACTGACAGTCATCCGCTGGTCGCAATCCCCTCAACGCCTGTTTGAACGCTGGAGTCTCGAAGCGATCGATTCGCTTATTCACGGACACGCTCCCACAAGACTCACCCAACACCAGACATTACAGGGAGCCGCGGCATGAGCACCACCGGTCCTGGCCCTTCACGCCCCACGCTCGATGTCTTCTGCGGGTCTTTCAAGCGCCCAGAAAAACTCAAGGCGATGATCGAGTCGGTGCAGGCAACGCGCTACCCAGCGCGAGTACTTGTCGCGGCGGGCGATCCCGGCACAATTGCCACATGCGAGCAATTCCCCGGACTCGTCGAGACAATCTACTGCACCGAAGTTAATCGCCTGAAGGGCTGCACCGCGCCGCTGAATCTGCTGTTCCGCAACCTGGTCCGCAACGATGCCCTCTTCTGCACCGATGACTGCGTCTTTGAGCCCGCTGCCTTTGATATCGCCATGACCACGCTCTACACCAACTTCCCGGACTCAGATGGTGTCGTGGGGCTTGCCCAGGACAACATCACCGGCGCGTATGACCTGGCATTCCCATTGATGGGTCGAAAGTTCCTCGATCGATTCCGCGGATTGCCATCAGAGTTCACAACAGACATCCGCGCAGGCAAAGCCGGCGACCTCTTCTGGCCGGGCTATTTCCACCTCTACAACGATGCCGAAATCGGCCTCACCATCAAGTGCATGGGCAACTGGGTCTTTGAACCCCGCGCAAAGCTGAAGCACTTTCACCCCGAGTTTGGCGGCGGAGAAATGGACGCCACCCACAACCACGGCCTGACATTCAAGACCGATGATCACCGCGCATGGACATCGCGACGAAGCCATGGTGTGCTTTGGGGAATTGATGCAGCCTGAGGTATCCGCCTTCAAGACCCGAATCTACGCACACATCTTAATTGCTGCGATTGCTGGGTCTTGCTTCTTCCAGACACGATCGATCAACCGCGTTTGATAGCCCAGATCGTGCAGCAATGACTCTGTTATGGCACAGCGGTGTCTGTCATCACCCTCAGGATCCTCATACGGGGTATCGCCGTCTGGGCACCCAATCACTATCGCACCCGAACACATGGATTCCAATCCTTTGAGCGTCGGCGCGAGTTGATCCTGCTCAACATGCTCTGGTCCATGCCACCAAATAATTAGGTCGAATTTCTCGTTTGTTGATCGAGCGAAAGCCGTTACGTCACCACGCAGCACTCGAATTCCGTATCTTTTTTTCACAGGATGGTCTGCAAGCGCGGCTGCGTACGCTGGACACGCCTCGATAACCGTGTGAGTTGGCGCGGCGCCCTTTGTGCGACCACGAATGTGATTGAGATACCAATCCCCATCCCACTCTCCAAAGGTCTTTGGATGCCAACCTACGTATAGAACTCGCCGCCAGCGTGAGGGGTCGAGTTTGGTTTCGAGCCATAGCAGCGTTTCGAGACCTTCATCAGAGTTCATAGATTCAATTCCTTGAAGCTGGCCTTAGACTTTCCGAAGAATCGCCGTGCAATACCACTGGCTCTTCGTGAGATACTCGAAGTGTGACAATGTGAACCGCGGGCCCGCCACACACTGTATCTTCTCCGGGTTGTACCAATCCGCGTAGTCACCAACAGAATCAAACGCACGGACGAACTTCTTGAAGCCCGCGTGTTCTGTCACTGTCGCATCAATGGAAGGAAGTTCGCCGGGGACGAAATGAGTCCAGCCCTTGTCGGAATAGAGCATGAGGCGAGCCTCGCCACCGGGCGCGAGAACCTCCCAGGCACGGCTGAGAATCTGCGCGATCATCGGAGTGTGATGTAATACGCCATTGGAGTAGAAGATATCAATCTGGTTGTGCAGCTTAAAGAACGGCGCCTCACCCGAGACATTCACTGTTTCAACCGGCTCGTACCCAAAGAGCCGGAGTACTCGCCCCGCCAAGAGTGCATTCGAGGGGACAATATCTGCAACGCTTACCTGATTTCCAGAGCGTGCGAACTGCAAAGCCTCAATTCCCATGCCGCAGCCAAAGTCCAGAACGCGCTTGCCCTTGGTCGAATCCAAACCAAGCGACTCGCGCCAGCGATTGTTGTAGTTCCGACAGAGACCATCGTTGATCTCGAGAGCGTAGCGATTGGCCTCGCACTTTTTTACGAGACTTCTGAGCTCATCGTCAGACTTCTGCAGAGCATCGCTGCTTGAAATGTACCCGATGTTGTCAAATGGCGGTTTCGCCCACTCACTTTGAGCGTGCTTGAAGTCGTATGTCTGCTCTTTTGGAGTCATCGTCTGCATAAAAAGCTCCTCGCGTACTTATCGGCACCACGGACGGCGGCAAATGAATGCCGCATTGCCCTGCTGATGCACCGATTGCCAGTTGTCTTTGAGACCGCTGATGTGATGCCGCCAGGTCACATCGCCAAAGTGGCGGCACAGCAACTCATTCCACCACAAGGCATCTTCGCGGATCACATGCGTGACATCGCGCTCGTAGGCCTCAATAACATAACGATTACCCGCTGGTGTGGTATGACCCAGTGGTACAACTACCAGCAGCTGATCTGAAGCCAGAGCCAGATCGCTCACAGTCTGATCAATGATCTCGTAAGGCACATGCTCCAGCACATCTTTGGCGATCCCGTGGGTGAAGCGGTGAGTTGAGGCGTAGGAGTGGAAATTGTCGATGAGCGTGAGGTACGGGCGGATGTCCTCAGTTGCCTGCGACAATGCGTAGGTACTGATATCAACGCCAAAGGCATCGCGCCGAAGCATGCGCAGTGCTTTGGTCACAAAGCCCTTGGCGCAGCCAAAGTCCAGCACTTTTTGACCGGGGTGAATGCCCAGCGTATCAATCAGCACCATCGCCATCGGAATCGTGAGTTCTGGCAGCCAGCGGTAGTTGGAGTAACAGGATTTGCCCGATTCCACACCGCGTTCGTAGTAGTCAGCGTCATACACCGCGCCCAGCGCAGGCAGGTTGACAGTCGCAGCGCGAGAGCGTGGTTCGATAAGGGCGTTAGACGAAGTTGACATGGTTCAGCTCCACGCCCGCCATTTCGGCGAAGCGATCTTCCTGTCCTTTGACGAAACGATTGAGCATGTCCACGTTGCGAGTGAACACACAGCCGGTGCAATCTGTGGTGGCATCAAACTTCTGCGGAATCTTGCCATCCATGTAATCGAGGATTTCTTCCGGACGACAGATCGAGTACTTCTGAGCAAAGTGCATCGCCTGGTCGTTCAACACCACGCTGTCGCATGGGAAGACCAGTCCGCTCTTCCCAGTTTCCGGATCAACCTGCTCAGACAGGTACGGGCGGAAAAAGCTCTGGTGGCACTTAGATTGACACGGCGAACCGTGAATCTTGAACTGATGAAAGAAACGCTGACCACCTTCAACGCTGCTCAGCAACTGGTCAAGCTCTTCGTGCTCACGCACCAGTTCTGCCTGCGGCAGCATGCAGTCGGGCAGGACGCGAACATAGCTGACCTGCTTGGATTCTGCAAATGCCGCCACGCCGCGGAGAAAGTCCTTATCTTTGTTTTCTGCGCTGTGACAGATCGACATGCCAACAGTGGTCTTACTGCTGAGCCGCTCGCGCGGGAGCGTGATCTTGTTCTGCCAGTCCTTGAAGAGATTCATGGAAATACGCAGCCACGAAAAATTCCCCATCACCTTGTCGCTGACGCGATTGAACTGCGTCCCATTGGTGATCATCGCCAGTTCGAAACCCTGATCGATGATCCATTCTGCAAGAGGGTTGAACTGCGGATAAAGGGTTGGCTCGCCGCCACCAGTGAGAATAACTGCTTTGAGGCCGCGGGACTTGAGCTTTGTGAGATAATCGAAAATGCGGTCGAGATCGATGCGGCTCTGAAGGACGCGTTCGCTGACCGAGCAATATGAACACTTGAGATTGCAGCGACCCTCGGGCGCAATATGCGTTGAGACAATGCTGCGACCCGTACCATCCTTGTAACTCTTCATCGCATCCTGATGCTTCCAGAACTTCACACCGGTAGATGTGAATTTGTGCTCCATCTGTGTCGGAGCGCGATTCTTGAATTGCTCAGGAAGTTCGTGTTGATCAGGGTGCGTCCAGCCACTGCCGCCGATGGCCTGCTGCAATGCGAACGCATCCGCCGGCGAGGTTGCAACTGGGCGGCCATTGATCGAGAGCAATGCACTGCCGCTCGCCTTAGAAGAAGAAGATGATGGACACGCGCTCATAGCGCCTCCTGTAAATTCGTTGCTGGCTGGCTGCTGGCCTGTGCCCAGTCTGCCAGTGGGTTCTCGCGGATGCGCTTCTGCATGATCGCGGGGAGTTGATCGAACGGATACTCCGCCGCCGCCGGAAAGACCGTTTCGTAACCTTTGGAAGGACAGAGATCGGTGCGGCGATTGGTGTGCCAGTTCCAGGGACGCCATACATCCTCAAACCACTCTTCGCGCGGTGCGCTATCGAGATTCAGATCACGACCTATCGATAAAGCGGTGATGTGCTTCCAGAAGATCGTGCGCTCGCTGGATGCGAATCCAAAATTGTGTGTGAAAAGTCCAGTGTTGCGGCGCTTGAGATCTTTTCCCACGCTCATCAGCGCATGCCCCGTCAGACCGATCTGCTTGCGGCCGCGAAGTGCCCGCAAAATGACATAGGGATTGGTACGCGTGCTGGCATACTTGTAAGAACGCCAGAACAGCTGCGGATCGGCAAGAAACTCATCGGTTTCCTGATCGTCTCTTGCCATGGCAAAGAGCTGTTGAATCGTGTCCTCGTGCCAGACTTCATCAGACTCTACAAAGAAGATGTGCGATGTCTGCGGATAGCGAGGGATCACCTCATCGTTCACCATCTTCTGCAATTGACCCTTCAAAAGCGTGGCGTACGGATTATGCAGAACCTTAACTTTGTTAAGCGGATCGTTGGTCTTTTTCCAGGCATTGATGGCATCGGTCAATCCATCAATATCGTGCGGCAGGTACACATCGTGCCCGAAATAGTTGACAATGCGTCGACCGCCAAACGCATCGTGACCGACAAAACACAGAATCTGATCGCAGTGGTCGTAGATGCTGCTCAGCGACTCACCGATGAAATCGGATCCGTAAAGCAGACGGTAAACGGCGACGGTGTACATACGTGATCTCGGTGACGGGAACGGGGAACGGACTGGCATCAGGCATCAGCAGGAAGAGGTCATTGGCTGACAGCGGCAGGAACTGTCGCCTTGAGTTCGATTTCCTGTGATTGCATCGCGGATGGCTTGCCCAGCGGCAGGTATTCCACGCCCTCAGGAACATTGGTCAGCATGCGCCACGGATCAATCACCGTGTCGCCAGCCTTGAACGCGAACTTTTTGTACTCGTTCCAGCGCGTCGAGATGAAGTACAGCGCAGGACGGTCGGGAATCTCGGCATCAGGGCGAATCGCCGGATCGTGTGTCACCGGGAAAATGCCGCGTTGACGAAGGATGTTTGCCAGCAAGATCGCAGGGCTGCCCTGCGTCTGATTCGTGTCGGGCTTAAACGCCATACCCAGCAGCACTACCGGGCGGCCATTGCGGTGCGCGATGATCTGATCTGCAAGCCAGGTAGTCTGGGCATCGCGACCGTGGTTAATAGCATCAAAGATGTTGTACGCGACGCCGAGATTGCGAGCAGTAAAGCTCATCGCCATCTGATCGCGACCGTGGCACGGACCGCCATCGGCCATGCCGCCATCCATGTATTTTGGGCTGATCAGACGATCTTTGGCGAGCTTCAGCGTCGCATTCACCACATCGCAATTTGCATCCGGCATGCGATGACAGATTTCCATCACCGTATTCGCAAACAACACTTTCAACCCCAGATAGGTGTTGTAACAAAGCTTGACTGTCTCGGCCTCGGTCCAGGTCATCGGACAGATCGGCTGGCTGTGCAATGATCCATACAGTTGGCGGGCCACGCGCTCGCCCATGCCGCTGTCGGCATTACGCGCTGGTGTGCCCAGCAGCACAAATTCTGGACGCAGGAAATCCTGCACCACCGAACTCTGGCCAATGAAGAACGGGTTGTACACCATCGTCCAGCCATCGCCAATCCGCCGCCCCGCGGCCTTCTCTGTCGCCGGACCAAGATCATCCACCATCGTTCCCGGCGTCGTCGTCGAAATCACGAGCACGGTGCGGAACCGGCCATCAGCTTTCACGCTCTTTCCAATCGCTCGCCCGACTTCCGTCAGACAGTTGCGAATTGGGGTGTTGTCGAAATCTCTGGGAATGCCGTCATAAGGAAATGACCCATCATGCTGCGGGGCGTGCGGCGTTGGAACCGCCACAAAAATCGCATCGCTCTTGGCGATCGCTTCTTCGATCGACTGGCAATACACCATGTTCGCCTTGGCCCGCTCATACTGCTCAGGCAGCCCTGGCTCAAATGGTGTCACTTCGCCGCGTTTGTAACCCTCAACCAGCTCTTTGTTGTTGTCATAACAAAAGACTGTGTGGCCGTTCATTCCTAATGCGACTGCACAGGGAAAACCCAACTTGCCTACGCCAAGAAACGCGATATTCATCGATAACTCCTCAACAAACGGGTGCGATCAACACCGTCTGTATCGACTGAAACGGGGTCTAAATGAACGAACGAGAGGGTTGTGACGAATATTCCGATTGTTTCTTGCAAAGGCACAACCACCTGTTCAGGGGATAGCTTCACGCGGCATTCCCGGTCCGCGGCCGCCCAGCTGCCTCAAACTCCTCCACCACGAGTGCAGCACCTCCGCCGACAACGCACCCTTCCGCTGCTAGAACACCCCACCATTGCTGCAACCGGTCCCACCATTCCGCTTTTTCACCCGCAGATTCAGGCCGATCACCCAGCGCGAACATCACCGCATGCCGCCCCAATCGTGCAAGTCGCTGGGCTTCAAACCCCTTAATTCCCGGCGACCCCATAAGCAGTTCTCGTGCAGCTTCCATCGCACCTGGTCGACTGATCGCTAAACGCGTTGCATACCCCACCGCCGCATTTCCAAGCAGATTCTCCAGCCGCGCGGGCGAATCGTCGACTGACGCCGCTGCTCCGTTCGCTTTGATTGATCCAACTCGTGCATACGCCGCCCGATACACCCGTATCGCGCAATCCAGCATTGCCGCGAAATCCACGCTGCGGCTGTCGCTCCGCATCAAGTACGCACACACACTTGCCTGTGCGTTCTTCCAGACCACACCCCGCTCAGAAAGTTTGAGCCACAAGTCTGTGTCCTCGATGAGCTTTAATTCCGGGTCAAAACGCAAGGGTGGCATTCCACCGCGAGCTTCATACCACTCGCGCTTCACCACATGCCCGTGAATCGTCATGAAGATTCCGCCCAGCAGTTGCTGCAAGCCAATCTCCTCAGACCACGGACCCTCCACCGAAAGCAACTGCCCTCGGCTCCCCACCATTTCGAACTTCCCCACCGCCGCGCCCGTCCCGCCGCGATCCGCTGCCTCTAACAAAACATCCAGCCCTCGCGGCAGCATCCAATCATCTGCATCCAGAAACCACACAGACTCGCCGCGAGCTTCGACCAACCCCGTGGTCCTGGCACGGCACACCCCGCCATTTTTCTGCGTGATCAGCCGCACCCGTCCATCGCGGGAAGCCTCTGCGCTCACAACAGCGGCACCTTTGCCCTGATCGGTCGACCCGTCATCAATGACCAACGCCTCCCACTTCTGGACATCCTGCCTGCGCAGCGAATCCAGAGCCTTCCCAATGGTCGCGCTCCCGTTAAACATCGGAATTATCACAGAGATCTTCATACGGTGTCGCATCCCATATCGACACCTATCCACTACCCCGGTGAATTTCTTAGTCCGCTTCAAGCAAGCCGCGAACGAATCAACTCAATCAACCGCCCACACATCGCATCATGCGTTAAAACCCCCTGAATTCGCGGCGACACTTCCCCCACCTTCCGCATTCTAAACCCCGGCTCACTGATCGCCCGCGCAAGCAACCACTCTAAACCCGCTTTGTCCGAAAATGTCAGCTCGCGCAAATCTCCAAGCATCTGCGCAGCATCGTTTCCCGCAAACACTGGCAGCTTCGAGTACTTCTCCCGATTCACCGGCGGCTCGGGCCACAATTCTCCCTCAAACCGCGGCGGAACCCCCAGCCGCTTCCGCAGTTCCTCATGCCGCACCAGTGGCTCGTGCCTGGCCGTGATCCATGCTGGCCGCCCATCGCCGTACTTCTCCTCGCACGCAACCGCCATCATCGCCTGTTCCGCCCGCATTGCATCCGTATCCAACCCATCGGCAAAGAACCGCGAAACCACCAACCCCCCCGACAGAAAACACTCCGACACCCGCTGATGCATCAAATTGTTCAGGTCCAGATGCAGATGCACCTTGGCCTTCTGATACGCCGCGCGCAATTCCTCGCCGTGTTTGACCGTGCCACGGGCATGCACACCAAACTCCGGATGTGCCTCCCACCCCTTGCCATACAAATTGAACTTCCAGCCGCGGCGTTCGCAGATTTCATGCACCCATTCCAGAGCCTCATGCCGGAAAAGTTCCGCCGCCGTTGGCACCAGATACACATGCATCAACTTGGCTTGCGCTTCTGGCCCGATTCCATGCCGAGCACAGATCGCATCCATCCGCGCAGGCACCATTGTCCACATACCGCGTTTATGAACCCCCTTCACTGCTTCCACTGCAAGTTCATGAATGTCGCTCACACATGCCGCGCTTATTCCGCTCGCAAGAACCACTTGCGTGAGCCGTTCCCGCATGTTCCGCGGCGTCTCCGAATGATTCGACACAAACGCCACATCACACTCAAACTGCTCCATCTCCCGCACGGCCCCAGCATGAAACTTCCGCGGATTCACTACCACCGGCGAAGCAATCGCCCGGCTTGCATCCCAGTCTCCAAGCAGAAACAGTTCATTGAACAAATATCCGCACGCAAAGTCAAATTCACCAAACTTCGCTGCTGTCGCCGGCTCAAACAAATGCGGCATCGCATCCTGCAGCCACGTCACATATGGCACATTCGCCGGCGTCGTACTCATTCGCATCGGCCGTGGAAAATTAATCAACACCACCAGGTCCGGATCAAATTCATCAAACGCCCGCCAATACGCATTCGCCGCCAATGTGGTGCAATCTTCAGACTCAATCAGCAACCTGGCCTCATGCCCGATCGCCTTGAACGCATCGACAATATCGCGCGAAGAATGCTGCAAAAACGTCGAATACCGCGTCGTCGGCACCAGCACGCGTAAAGGCTTCCCGCCATTGGTCGTCTCTCGATACCGCTGCGCCCAATATGCCTTGTCCCGCGAAGCATACCGCGCCTCCACACGCTCTTTCAGTTCCTTCAGTTCCTCAAGCTGCACATCCGTCCCGCCAACAACAATATTAGCTAATATTGATTCTTTCTGATCAACCTCGCGCAACGAAATGAGCCGCGCCACCAGCATCTCACCCCGCTGCTCATGCA
>SXGT01798397.1_pt1 | contig 10913 bp, 2 predicted proteins | sample 3176221 | NCBI WGS metagenome assembly SXGT01 (sample SAMN11356862, study PRJNA531348) | freshwater metagenome | isolation source: freshwater sample F1-120 | place: China: Fuxian Lake, Yuxi | collected 2017-12-25
AAGGTCTCGCCGGTGTCGATCAGATGGAAGGCCGACGCGAGGTATCGCGCGACGGCGACGTAGTCCACGTCGCGCGATCCAGCGAGCTTCTTGTCGCTGCGGAAGAGCTTTTTGACCAGCTCTCGCGTGCTCTCGATCTCACCCCGCACCTCGATCGCAACGCGCTCCTTCTGGGCTTCCAGCAGCTCGCGCCGCTTCGCCAGCGCCGCGTTTGCGTGGTCTCCTTTTGCGAGGGCCCGCGACGCCTCGCGACGGAACCGCACCTCGGCGAGCGCGTGGTCGTAGGGCTTCACGTCCCCGATGCGCTGCTTGCCGATCGCATCCCGAGCGAACTCACGAGCAGCGCGAACCATGAGGCGCACCGGGGTGGTGATCTTCGCCAACCACTTCAGCTCTGCCGCGGCCATGCGCATCCGGGCGTCGTTGTGCAGCGCCTTCTCGACCTTCAACCGTAGAGCCGCGGGATCGAGCAGATCGCTGTGCTCTGCGAGCATGCGCTCGTCCGCGAGCCGCTGAACCTCGGAGTCAATGTCGGGTGCCACGATCAACGCTCGCACCAGCTCGTAGCCGTCAGGGAACCCGAACATTGGCGCGAGCAGGTCTGCCGGCTGCCCGTCTTCACGGAGCATGCTGCGCATCGCCGGCTCGCGCGTCGCGTCGCCCATCGGGTGGCTGTGGAAGTCGAACGCACGGAGCTTCAAGGGCACTGTCGACCCATCGTCGAGTGCGACCTCACCGCTGCGCAGGGACGTTCGAGCCCGGTAGACCGGCTGCGCTTCGAGCTGTGCCCGGACCTCGGCCTCGATCTTCTTGCGCGCGGCGCGCGTGCTCTTCTGCAGCTGCTTGACGATGCGGGCCTCGTTGGTGCCCACCCACCTCATCGCGCGCAGGGATTCACGCTGCAGCTCTTCGGTCGCTTCGTCCACGCTGTCGTGCTGCGAATCGAGGTAGAAGCGCCAGTCCTCGTCGCTCATGTCCTCTGGCTTCGTCGTTGCCATCGGTTCGAGGGACCGCTCTGACTTCGCCGCCGCGATCGCGTCCTCGGATGCAAGCATCCGGTCGAACACCGCGCGCACGTCGGGCGTGAGCGACGGCAGGTCCTTGCCGAACTCGCGGCGGTAGGTTGCGTTCAGCACGTCACGAGCGTGACGGTAGACCGCGCGCACCCACCGGCCGAAGGTGCGGAAGAGACGTCGCATCTCGGGATCGGCGGTGGGCGACTTGCTCTCGCCGAACCAGTGCGCCTCGGCGTTGTAGGCGAACGCTTCGTGGTGCGGCTTCTGCTCGGCGAGCGTCATGCCGTTCCAGGTCGCAAGATCCTTCACGCCGAACCACTTCAGCAGGGTGTCCGCGTCTTGCTTCACGCGCGCGGACGCCGTCGGTTGCGACGCGATCTTGAACAGCGTCGTCATCCAGAAGTGCGACATCTCGTGTAGCACGGTGGTCGCGTCGGCCTTCTCGTGCAGGAAGATCGTGTTCGTGCTCGGCTCGAACTCACCGCGCGGCTGCTGCGTCGGGTCAACTTCATCCTGGCGCAGGCTGGTGGCGTCGAGCTGCGACAACCGTGAAGCACCGCCGAGGTAGCCCTCTTGGAGCACCCAGTCGGGCAACAGCCCGATCTTCTGCTCCGCGTAGACGGTCGCCGCACCGCTCGCCGTCTTGTTCGCTTCCGCGTGCGGTCCGAAGTTCACCCAGCTGTTCTGGCCGCGCGTCTCGGTCGTCGCCGCGCGACGCGCGAGCGGCGAGAACATCGCCATATGCTGCTGCCACGCATTCTCCTCACCACGGGCGCGGAAACCGACGCCTTCCTTGAAGTGCCCGAAGTAGTCGTGGACCGCGCGGAACAGGTCGTTCACCAACGCCGGCCGGTCCCCGAAGTAGAAGCCCGACTCCGCGAGCAGGGGGTTCGCTGCGCGCTCGGCGTCAGTGATCGGCACGCCGCCGTAGCCGTCCTCGGTGGAGAAGACGAACAGGTGGTTGTTGTCCTGCAGGTCGAGCAACGCGTTGCGTGGGTTGCCGTAGGGGTCGCCCCCTTGGTTGAACTCGACCGTCACGCCGGCGGCGAGCATCGCGCGATACTGCGCAACGGTCTCCGAGGCGAGCGCCGTGTAGGCAGCGCGCACGTCCGGGTCGTCCGGTGCGTGCTTCATCGCGTCGAACGCGGCGGCGATGCGCTTCGCGCGCTCAGGGTCCACCGGTGCGTAGGCAGTGGGCGGGCTGAAGGGCAGCCCGGCCTCGCGCATGTAGTCGATCGCGGCTTGCCGCGCTGCGGCCGACGGCCCGAAAGCTACGTCGCGACCGTCGACCCGGACGGTGGGTTCGAGCCCTTCGAGCCGCGGAGACTCGGGCTGCGGCCCTGCCGTGACATCCACCGGTTGGTCGCTTCCTCGAACTCCTCGTCCGTCGCGAACTGCTCCCGCACCGGCTTGCTCGCCAGCAGCTCTGCTGCGGAGAGTGGCGGCCTTGTCTCGGGCCCGCTGGGCGAAGAGACGTTCGAGCCGCCGGGCGGCCTTGAGTTCGAACTCTCGACGAGCTTCTGGAGCAAACGCCTCTGCTTGGCCGCCAGATCGGGTGGTGGGTTGGGGAACAGCAGCTTCGCGTCGGAGGTCTTCGAGTTTGTCGCCATATGTCTCTGCGAGTATACCCGCGTAGTCGGGTAGCGTTAGCAGGGTCGCAAAGTCCGGCGTCCCTGCGATCAAATCGTCTGTGAGGTGCCCCTCGGTGAGGGCGCGGGTCGCCGACAGCTCTGGGGTTTGCAGCTCGTAGAGCGTCTTCGCCCACGACCACACGGTTTCCTGCACCTCCGCAGGGGTCCAGGTCTCCCCTGTCAGGTTCGACAGTTGGGTCGCGGCCTCGCGGATGCGCACGTTCATCGCGAGGTAACCGGGCCCCTTACCTGGGTCGGTCTTCGTCACGTTCAAGCTACCGCCGAAGATCGCTTGGTCAACGAACGCGAAGTTCGCTATCCAAGCGTCGTTGGTGACCTCCTCCGTAACACCGACGAGGTTCAGGTAGAAGCTGTTGACCTTCGGCCCCGACAGCGTGACTGATTCTTCGGGGCCTGTTGACAACGCTCGAACCGAGTTGTTGATCCACGCATCGAGCACACTGTCTCGTCCCCTTGAACCATCAACGCTGCGCCCCATCACATCGAGAATGGCTTCGCGGTCCGCAGGCATCCCTGCAGCTTTCCAGTTGACCCAGGTCCGTAGCGCGTTGCGGAGGTTGGCCTCCACTGGGTTTTGCGGGCTCATGGCCGCCAGGAGTCGAGCAAACCGTGTGGCCTCTGAGCCGAACACCGCGGACAGTGTCGCCGCGCTGCGGGCATACCACCCCCGCTTCGCTTTGCCTGCCTCGGCAACGGCCGCGACCTCTTTCGCGGAAGGGAGGTCCGCGAGAACGGCCATCACCTTCTCTGCGAGTTTGCCCTTCACTTTTGTGCGCTCTGTCGGAGTGAGCGACGCCCACAGGCGCTTCAGTTGCCGCGGTGTGATCTCGGCGGGTTCGGCTTGCGACAACCGCATCTCACCCGGCCGCACGATCTGCTCGTCCGGGGGCACGTCTGCAGTCTCGCCAGCGAACTGCCGCCGGCGCTCTTCCGCGGTGAGGTGTAGCCGCTGATCGGCGGTGTTGCGCGCCTGGGTCTCGCCGGCGAGGCGACGATAGGCGTCGAACGAGGACACCCTTGGTGCGTCGATAGTGGACCCTGGCTGCAGCGACCGGAGCGCTTGTAGCAACCGCAGGCCCGAGGAGTTAAGTTTCGCGAAAGCGTTCCTGAGGAGGGGTAGCTGCCCTTTGAGCCTTTCGCGCAGCGGCAGAACACGATCGTCCCCGCGCCCCGGCATCGACTGGATCTGCTTGAGGAGTGCGAGTTCCTCCGCGTCCAACCGCAGAAACTCATCCACGTCGGCACGCAGCTGCGTGCCTTCCGATTTCTTGACGAGCTTCTCTGCGTCCGACCGTTCGATCGCTGCCAGTTCCCGCGGCGAGAACGCGCCCGGGCTGCCCCCTCTTGCGAAGTTCGCTTCGTCTTGGATCGCGTGCTGGATCTCGTGATGCAGGATGCGGAACCCGTCGGCGAGGCTCAAGTCTGAGCGCAGCGCGACCTCCTTCTTGATGGGGTGGTAATACCCTTTCTCACCGACCTGCGACTGCTCCGGCGTGAACAGGCGCATCCCGACCTTCTTCAGTGAAGGCACCTTCTCGAACAGCTCCGGGTGGTCGAGCACCGAATCGAGCGTCGTCCACTGCTCCGGCTTCAAGTCCGCAAGCGTGACCGGGCGGCCCACCGATGCGGCCTTCTGCAGGTCGTTTTCGGAGGGCATCAGCTTCGGCTGCCACTTCGACTTCGAGTCGTCGATCTCGAACATCCACGCGCCTTCGGTGCCTTGCTGCAACCCCGTCTCGGCGAGGATCTCCTTCGGAGAGGCCCCCGCGGCCACCATCTCGTTCTTCCGCTTCACGACCTCCCAGCCCGCGACGTTCTCGCTCACGAACTGCTGCAGCTTCTGCGCGCCTCCTGCGGTCACCGAAAGCACCAGCTTGTGCTCCTCGTCGAACTGCTTTGGCGTCTTGCCCTCTGCCGCCGCGTGAACTTCGACCCACTGCCGGTGGGCTGCCGCGTAGTCGCGGGCCCGCGCGGAAGTGATGCGCGTGTCCTTCGCCAACTCGTCGAGGAACCTCTGCTCAACCGCGGTCGCTTGGTCGGCCCAGTCCGACACCTTTGCAGCTTCCGCTGCGACCTTCTGCATTGCCGCTTCGCGGTTCGCGGCCTGCTCCGTCATCCACACGTCGGCCTGCTCAGGACTCCACCCGTTCTTGAACCGGATCGCGTTCTGGATCGCGGGGTAGAGGTCGGTCGCCGCGATCTTCGCGGCGAACTCACCCATCGGGATCGCCACGTCGTCACCGGTGCGCTCTGCGTCGTCGAGCTGCTTCGCGACCTCGGGCAACGTCTGCGCGAACTGCTCGCGCGTGATCTTCGCCTGCTGCAACCCTGCGATGAGCTTCGGTCCCTCGATGAATACGGTCTCCATCTCGGTGCCGATCGTGCGCGCTTCGACGAGCTGCGACAGGGTCTCCGGGCTCCGCTTCAGCACCTCGACCTTCTTCGACTTCTCCGCCAGCTGCGTGAAGAACTCCTGCGTCGTCTTGGCCTTCTTGACCTGCTCCAAGTCTGCCGCGTAGTGCAGCGCGGGGCCGATCGGAGCGAGGACCGCCATACCCTTCGCGGTCTTCAGCATCACCTCCCCCGCCCGCGTCAACGCTTCGCCGACGGTCGGCCCGATGTCGGTGTCCGTCATCGCGCCAGCGACGTTCTCCGCAATCGAGGCGAGCAGCTCCTGCCCACCCTCGGTGAACGTCTCCGACAGCCCGCCACGCAGCGTGTCCTTCACGAACCCTCCGGCCGCCCGCCCAGCGGTCGGCGCGGACAACCCACCCTTGGCGAGCAGTCGGCGACCCACCGCGGCCCCCGCGCCCGTGAACGGCTTCAGCAACGGGCCGAAGCCGAGGGTCTCCAGCGCCGCGGAGCCGACGCCATAGGCTGCCGCGGTCTGCAGCGCCACGCTCTGTGCTTCCTTCGGGTCGACCCCTGCGTCGATCAGCGAGCGGTAGGTTGACTCGTATTGGTGCCCGAACTCGGTCACCGCGGCTTGCGCCGCGAACGCCGACATCGTGCCGTAAGTGAAACCCGCGGCAGCGCCACCCGGGCCGAGCGCAGACCCGGCAGCGGCGGTTGCGCCGCCGAACGCCACTGCCTGCAGTGAGGGTCGAATCATCTGCCCGAGCAGCTTCGTGGCCTCGTCGAAGATGCCCGTCTCCAGCTCTGCGGCGCGTTGGATGTAGTCGATCTCGGCGAGACGATCCTTCTCGCCCGGCGACAGGTCGGTGTTGTTCGCGTGCGCGAGCGCGAGCTTTGCCTTCAGGAGGCCTGCTTCGTTGATCGTGGCACCGGACTCGTAGTTGCGTGAGACCCAGTCGAACGTGCCGACGTAGTCCTTGAGGTTGCCCAGGTCATCGTGCAGTAGACGCACGAACGGCAGGTCCTCGAACAGTCGGCGCATGCGGTCGTTCTCCATCGTCTGGAAGAACGACTGTGCCTCCTTCACCTTCGCTTCTTGCGCAGCAAACGTCGTGTCTTCAGGCAACTGCTCCGGCGGCACGCCGAGCACGAACGAGAGCCGCTTCCGCTCTGCCTCGACGGCGGGGTCCGTCTGCATGGCCGAGCGGAACACCGACGACACCGTGCGTGCTTGTTGCGTGCGCAGGTCGCGCTCCAACTGCTGCAGCCCTTGCGGGTCTTGCGGCGCCACAGTCTTCGGGGCTTCGCCGGTCACTTGGTCTTCTCGGTGATGAGGTAACGCTTCTTCAGTTCTGCAAGCTCACCCAGCTCTTCTGCCGACAGAGGCTGTGGCAGCGGAAGCTCCTGGGCAGAGTATGCGCGCATCCCCGACGCCATGTAGGATTGCACCCCAGAAACGCTGGTCACACCTTCGCGCGTAGTGAACTTCTGCACACCTGTGCCCGCTTCGCTGAAGCCAAGTTGACCCTCGATGTTGTAGGGGCCCAACAACGACGCGTGACGCGCGAGCACCCGATCGCGCGCCGCCCGCCACACCTCTCCCACAGAAGGCTTTGCTGGAACCGCGCTGCCCCGCTCACTCTGGATGCGGACCACGCTGTCGAGCACGGCAGCCCGCTGCTCTTTCGTGGGAGCCGGGCCTGCGCTGCCGCTGCTCGTGCCGTCCCCTCGCTCGTAGCTCGCCGAGAGCCTGTCGTAACGGACGATGTCCCAAGCAGCCAAGTCCTTCGCGTAGGCGGTGGAGAACTCAGCGTCGATTTCGGACGGGAGCCCTTCAACCACCGACCGTGCGCGGAGTCGGTCCTCAAGCGACACGATGCGCTTCGCAGCGTCCCTCTTCTGCCCTTCGAGGGCTTGCAGCGCCTGCGAGCGCGCAGCGATCTGGGATGGGGTCGGATCCGAGACACCGCCACGGATGAGCTGCTGCCGGATCTCCTCCCCGGTCAGCAGCGCGGTGCTGTCCGAAACACGCACCTCAGAGCCGTCCGCGAGACGTTGATTCACGTCGCCGACGACCTGCCGAACACCTTCGCGCGAGGCCAGCTGCTCTGAAGGCACCAAGGGGACCTGCTTGCCCGCTCGCGTGTAACCCACGAAGTCCTCCTCTGTGTCGGGGAGGTCATAATCCAAGGGGGTGAACTGCGCTTGTCTTCGCTCGTCTGCAGTGAGCAGCATCGCTTCGGGGACCCACTTTCCGTTCAGCACACGCCCCTTGCTGTATTCGGCGTGGATCGCCTTGTCGTAGTCGTCGTTGGTGGGTTCTTTGCTTGCCACCGCTAGGCGCCGCTGCACGGCCAGTTCGAAGGCACCGACGCGGCGGCTCCAGGTGTCCTTGTCCCCGACCAAGGCCGGGTTGTCTTCATAGAACCCGCTGCTCGACAGGAAGCCACGCAGCTGCTCCGAGCGGTCGAGGCTAACGGCATCCTTCGGGTTGAGCTGCTCTCCGCGTGCCTTCTGCCACATCAACACTACGGTGCGCAAGTCCTTCGGCGACACATCGGTCTCCCAGGCGCGCACGAGCTGGTTCTGGTCCTTGTAGTAGAGCAGGTCTTCAGGTTTCACTTGCGCGAGTCGCTTTTCACCGTCGCCAGTCGTGATGAACTGGTTGCCTTGGAGCGCCCACAGATCGAACGCCGCCGCGCGCGACCCGAGCGCACGTCGCTTCTCTGCCGGCAGCTCACCGGTGCGATTCGTCTGGGCCCAGATCCGAGCGGCGTCGAACGCGTCCGCCTCCGCCCGGTCCGTGTCTACGCGGCGGGCCTCCGACATCTGCAACAAACGCCGCTCGGCCTTGATCGCGACCTCCGTGCTGACGTGCCCGCCCTCGCGGTAGCTGCCCAACCGATCGAGCTTCTCGGTCAACGAGCCCGGCAAACCCAATAGCCCCGCGGCCACGCTCTCCGCCTGCTCGGTCTCCCCTGCCTCGCGCACATGCCCTTGCAGTTTGTCGCGCACGTCTGGCGACAAGCGGCCCCCGAACTTCTCGATGAACTTCGCGGCCTCCACCGCGCGGTCCCCCTCGGTGAGCTTCTCGACGACCGACGCGTGCAGCGTGTCGTCCGCCTTCTGCAGCAGTGTTGCTTCCTGCGCAGGCCCGTAGCCCCGCAGGCGAGCCAGCTCTGACAACTCGGTGCGCGCAGTGACGCGGTTCTCTTCGAACGGCGTTCGCGCTTTCGGGTCCTGCTGACCTTGCGCCACGGGGGCGAAAAACCCTTCGAAGGCGCCCCGTAGCGCCTGATCTGCGCGTGCCTCAGACTCCCCGATCTCGAATGCTTGCAGCTGGTGCGCGAAGTGACCGTCGACCGACCCCAACGCCTGCTGGTAGAGCGCACTCTCGGAGGCCGAGATCATGTCCCGCTGCTCAGGGTCCAACGTGCCGAGGATGCTTTCGCGGTGCTTCTGCAGCGCCTGCTGCACGTCTTCCCGCCCGTCGATTGCACCGCGCCCCAGCAGGCTGCGGTAGCCGCCGTCGGCCGGCGACAGGATCTTGCGGTAGCCGTCCGACAGCTTCGCGTCGGCTTCCTTCACGCGCGCCCGGTTGACCCGCAGCCGGTTGATCTCCTCGACGCGCATGATCGACTGCCCAGCCGACTGGAGCCCGCCGCCGAGCTGCTGCGCCACCTCCGCGGCAGGGTTGCCCCGCGGCACGACGGCCCGAGCTTCGGCGTCAGGCATGCGAACGGGCTGGATGCCCACCGACGGTGTGCGGATTCTCACGAGGGGTCACGATACCGGTCAGACGCCCTCTGTGCCCAGAGGCGACCCCCGGAGTCGAGCAGAGACGCCGTCGCTGCGGTCGCGCCGATCGCGTCGTTGCCCGCGGTGCCGCGCAGGTTGCGTGCCGACACCCGGCCCAGGAGCGCCGTGTTCAGCTGGTTCGTGCGCCGCATCCGAGCCGCGCCGGCGCCCGCCACCGCGTTGATGCGGATCGCGCGAGTGTCCAGCTCTTTGACGAGGTCGATGCTCGCTTGGACCTCACCGGCGCTGCCGGCGCCGACGGCCAGTCCCGCGCCGCCGGTTTGTGCGCGCAAGGCTGCTTTGTCTTGGCCTGCTTGCAAGGTCACCGCGGCGATGTCGCGATGGGACCCCTGCAGGATGCTCTGGGCTTCGACCTCCGCTTGCCGGGCATTGATCGCAGCCATCGAGGCCTCGTGTTCCAGCGACAACGCCTGAGCTTTCGCACGCGATTGCTCGGCGCGCACCGAGAAAAGCGCGCCGATGGCGGCCGAGGCCGCGCCTGCCGCGAACGCTACCGCGCCGGCGTCGCTCATGTTGAACCCCCCAGGCGCGGTCTCTGGTCTCGATGACGCCGTCGAGATCACCGACGCCTCTGCGCGTTGCACCTGCGTCGGGGTCATCTTGCCGCGTGGCCGGAAGCGACTGAAGTAGGCGTCTTGTTCGATGCCTTGCGTGAGCGACGAAACCGAGTAGAGGGGCATGTTCAGTCTCCAAACGCGACCTCGAAGGTCAGCGCGGTGATTGTCAGCGGGAGCGGCAACGAATGCACGAACAGGATCTGCGCGTCCGGCGTCCACGACCCCCGCGCCCGCACCTGCACAACCCCTGTTGTCAGCGTCTGTGCGACAAGCAACCCTCGAATTGCCGCCGCGGATGCGTCCGACGGGACAAGGTTGCTCGCGTCAGGTCCCGCGCGGAACGGTGCCGCATCCTGCACCCGCGCCCAGATGTTGCCGACCGTCTTCGCGCGTCCTTGGGCGAGCGCCTCGACCTGCATGAAGATCGGGAGTGTTTGCACACGCGCGTCGATCGGAACGCCCACGACAACCTTCGCGTAGGAGGCCTTCGTCGCAGGCAAAGAAACCTGCCCCGTCGCGCTGACGATCTGCTGTGGCAGCACGATGCCGTCTGCAAGGATCGACACCGTCGATCCCGCGAGGTGCAGCAGCCCAGAGAGCACGCCGGGCACCACGTTGGTGTAGACCGCCGCAAGATCCACGTAGATGCTGTCTGCGACCGCGCCGAGAGCGAACGGGGCGAGATAGCAGAAGTGCGTCTCCACAACGCCTGCGACTGTGCGCTCGATCGCTAGGAACGTGCGGTCTTCGTCGCCGTAGGGCACGACAGCAACACTTTTCACGAGGCCTGGGAACGTGTGCTGATGCCAACCGGCAACTTCCTGTTCAGGCATGTAGGTGAGCCCCAACAACGTCCCCGTTGACGATGCCGCCCACACCACTGGGTAGGGAGCCTTCGCTGCAGCGGTGTCGACGATCGTGCGGTTGTCGAACAGATGCGGAGCGAACACCGAGAGGTCGTTGTTCGCGTAGCCCTGCTGCAGATGGTAGGTCACCTCGCGAAGGTGGCCGCCGCGCGCGGCAGAGTAGAGCACGCGGTCGTTTGCGATCACCGGTCGCACATGCGAGGCCCCGATGAACGATCGCGCGCGAGCCATCGCCTTGCCGGGCGCGATCACCTCGCTGTCTACAGGCATGACCGCGAACTCCGTCGAGTCCGACAACACCAGCAAGTCGCCAAGGGACACGAGGTGCTGGATGCGACAGAACTCAGTCGCAGCTAGCGGGAGGTCCACGCGATCGTCGACCTTCACCGGCACCGAGAAACTCATGTCCGACTCAGTGCCTGTGCGCGTCAACCAGATGTTCTGCGCGCGGGCAAAGGCACGGCGTTGTTCGTGGTAGCAACCCGCCTCCGGGTATGGCCCCGATGACAACGTGGTGTCGAACTTCGGCAGCGTGCGGTCCATCTGCGCTTCCAGGTTGTCGTCGCGCAACGTCAGCACGTTGGCGTCGGTGGACGCAACCCACCCGAACAACCCATCGAGCTTCTTGTAGACGTGGTAGCGCACCGC
>SXGT01724898.1_pt1 | contig 10912 bp, 8 predicted proteins | sample 3176221 | NCBI WGS metagenome assembly SXGT01 (sample SAMN11356862, study PRJNA531348) | freshwater metagenome | isolation source: freshwater sample F1-120 | place: China: Fuxian Lake, Yuxi | collected 2017-12-25
GGTGGTGCGGATGCCCATCGCTTCGGCGGCGATCTCGTTCTCGCGCACGGCGAGCAGCTGCCGGCCGCGGTTGGAGTACTTGAGGCGATACGCAACGAGGCAGACGACGACCACGAACAGCCAGACCCAGAACGGGTTCTTGGCGTCGATGTAGCGGGGACCGCCGATGAACCCGAAGCCGCCGCCGAGGTTGTCCATGAGCGACCACCACGAGGCGGCCTCGACCTTCTTCTCCTGCAGCACGACGTCGTCGGTCTGCTTGAGCAGGACGCGGATGATCTCGCCGAACCCGAGCGTGACGATCGCCAGGTAGTCGCCGCGCAGGCGCAAGCTCGGCTGGCCGACCAGCCAGCCGGCGACCGCCGCGAGGGCGCCACCGGCGATGCAGCCGGCGCACAGCAAGAGCTCGCCGGGGCCGAGCGAGCCGCCGTAGATCGCCTTGGTACCGAACAGCTTGATCGAGCCGTAGTAGACGATGGCCGCGGCGGTGTAGCCGCCGACCGCCATGAAGCCGGCGTGGCCGAGCGAGAACTGCCCGGCGTAACCGTTGACGATGCCGAGCGACACGCCCAGCACGATGGCGATGCCGATGTCGATCAGGATCTTCGAGTAGTAGTCGCCGATCGACACCGCGACGACGGTCTGCATCAGGTACGCCAGCGCGAACCCGATCACGATCGGGTAGAGCGAGCGCACGGCGGCGCCGCCGAAGCCGGGCGTGGCGCGATCGCTCATACCTTCTCCACGGTGGCGGTGCCGAGCAGGCCGGCCGGCCGGAACAGCAACATCACGATCAGCACGCCGAACACGAACAGATCGGGCATCTTCGATGACACGTAGCCGGCGCCGAACACCTCGATGAAGGCGATCAGCACCGCGCCGAGGACCGCGCCGCGGACGTTGCCGATGCCTCCGACCACGGCGGCGACGAACGCCTTGAGCCCGAGGAGCATCCACAGCGCGTCGGCGGTCTGGTTGAGCTGGCGGTACTTGAGGCCATAGAGCACGCCGCCGGCGGCGGCCAGCGCCGAGCCGATCATGAACGTGATCGACACGACCTTGTCGACCGGCACGCCCATCAGCGCGGCGGTCTGCTCGCTCCACGACACCGCGCGCATGGCCTGGCCGAGCTTGGTGCGGAACACCAGCCACTGCAGCCCGATCACCAGCGCGATGGTCAGCACGACCAGGGCGACGTCGACCCACGGCACCTGCACGCTGGCGACCTTGAACAGCGGCGCCTCGGACAGGAGCCGCGGCATCTTCACCGGGTCCTTGCCGAACAGCGCCTGGAGCTGGCCAGCGTTCTGGAGCAGCAACGAGACGCCGATGGCCGTGATGAGGACGTTGAGCCGTGGTGCCTTGCGGAGCGGGCGGTAGGCGAGGCGCTCGATGGTGAAGCCGAGCGCGGCCGAGGCGGCCATCGCGAGGATCATCACGATCGGCATCGCGAAGACGGGGGAGCCGGTGGTGGCCCACCCCAGCGCGCCGGCGATGGCGAACGCGATCCACGCACCGAACGTGACGACGTCCGAGTGCGCGAAGTTGATGAAGCGGAGGATGCCGTAGACCAGCGTGTAGCCGAGCGCGATCAGCGCGTACAGGCTGCCCAGCGTGAGCGTCTGCAGGAGGAGCTGGACGAACTTGGTCATGCGGGCGGGGCGGCGGGCTGCGCCGGGGTGGCGTCTCTATAGCGTCACCGGATTCCGGCCGTCTAGCGGCTGGGCCGGGATCGCGCGGGGCGCCGGGCCGGCGGGGCGCCGGCCGGAAAGCGCTCGGACAGGCGCGGCCGTCCGGTGTCCGGGCGGAATGGCCGGTTTTGTCCGGGATCCGGACGAAACCGGACAGCCCGGGGACCTGGTGACGCGGGGTTGTGCGTGGCGCGAGGCTTGCTGGGACGGCGATGGCTCGTGGGCGGTGGCCGGTGGACGGTCGCGGCGGCGACGGGCGAGGAGTTGCAGATGCTGGATGGAGCCCCCGCGGCGGTGGAGTGCGGTGACGAGGCAGTGGCGGCGGCGTGCAGTGACCCGCCGGTGGCGGCGGCGTGCAGTGACCCGCCGGTGGCGGCGGCCGCCGAGCCGGAGTGGCAGGTGGCGGATCGTGCGCTACGCCGGCTGGCCGCGCGGCGCGCGGCGCTCGACGTCGAGGAGGCGGACTGGCTGTTGCGAGCTCTGGCGGCCGAGGTGCATCGCCACCAGGGGTTCGCGACGTTCGCCGAGTACCTCGAGCGCGTGCTCGGCTACGCACCGCACACCGCGCGTGACCGCGTGCGGGTGGCCGAGGCCCTGCCGCGGTTGCCGGCGACGCGCGCGGCGCTGCAGCGGGGGACGCTCCCATGGAGCGCGGTGCGCGAGCTGACGCGGGTCGCCACGGCGGAGACCGAGCAGGCGTGGCTCGACGCGGCGGCGAACCGGACCGTGCGCGAGATCGAAGACGCGGTGCGGGGACGGCGGCCGGGCGACGGGCCCGACACGCCGCCGGCGCCGGACGCGCGCACCGTGGTGATGCGCATGGAGCTCTCGCCCGCGACCAGCGGGCTGCTCGCGGCGGTTCGGCGCGACCTGGAGGAGCGGTGCGGCCACGCGCTGACCGACGACGAGGTCCAGGCGGCGCTGTGCCGGACCTACCTGGCGGGCGCGGCCCACGTGGGCCAGGACGACGGCGAGGTCACGGAGAACCAGCCGCCACACCAGATCGCGATCACCACGTGCCCGGATTGCCAGCGCGCGTGGATTGACGCCGCGGGACGAACGATCGAGATCAGCGCGACCGAGCTCGAGCAGGCGAGCTGCGACGCGACCCACGTGGGCCGCGTGGACGGCGAGGCACCCGCGCCGGTGACGCGCTCGATCCCGCCAGCGACCCGGCGCGCCGTGCTGCGACGCGATCGTGGGCGGTGCGTCGTGCCGGGATGCCGCAACTCGCGGCACGTCGACGTGCACCACGTGGTCCCCCGCGCTGTGGGCGGGGGCCACGCGGCGCCGCTGCTAGCGACGATGTGCTCGACGCACCATCACGCCGTACACCACGGCGAGCTCTGGATGACCGGCGACGCGATCCGCGGGTTCGACTTCACCCACCCCGACGGCACGCCCTACGGCCAACGCCGGGACCTCGACGCCCCACGACCGGCGCGCTCCGACGACGCCGCCGTGCGAGCCACGCTGATCGAGCTGGGCTTCCCGGCCGCGATCGCCACCGCCGCGGTCACCCGCGGCCGGGCCCACGTGGGCCGCGACGCCAACCTCGAGGCGCTGATGATCGGCGCGCTGCGAGCGTGCCGTGCGCCGTCGTGACCGAGCGCGGGGCGGCTACTCGGCCGGGTAGCGCTTGATGGCCGGCCGCTTGCCGTGGTCGACCTTGACGATCACCGCCGACTTCGACGCGTCGCGGTCGGCGTTGATCGTGATCTCGCCGGTCACGCCGGCGAAGCCCTTGGTCGCGGCGATGGTCGCGGCGAGGTCCTTGCCCCCCAGCGACGGCGACTTGTCGATGGCGGCGAAGAGCAGGTTGGCGGCGTCGTAGCCAAGCGCGGCGAGCGCGTCGGGCGCGACGCCGTGCTTGGCCTTGTACTTCTGCACGAAGTTGACGACCGCAGGCGTCTCCTCTTCCGGCGAGTAGTGGTTGGAGAAGTAGCTGCCCTGGACGGCGTCGCCGCCGATCTCCTCGAACTTGTCGGAGTCCCAGCCATCGCCGCCGAGGAAGGGCACGGTGATGCCTTGCTTGCGGGCCTGGGCGATGATGTTGGCCGCCTGGGTGTAGTAGCCCGGCAGGAACACCGCGTCGGGCTTGGCCTGGTTGATCGACGCGAGCTGCGCACCAACGTCGGGGTTGTTGGTGTCGTAGGCCTGCCGCGTCGCGACTTCACCACCGGCGGCCTTCAGCGCCGTCTCGAAGAAGTCGGCCAACCCCTTGGAGTAGGGCTGCCCCTGGTCGAACAGGATCGCCACCCGCTTGGCCTTGAGCTCCTCGACCGCGAACTTGGCGACCACCTGGCCCTGGAACTCATCCAGGAAGCAAACCCGGAAGATCATGTCGCCGATCTGGGTCACCGCCGGGTTGGTCGACGACGGCGAGATCATCGGGACGCCGTACTGCTGCGCGACCTGGCCGCCGGCCATCGACAGCCCCGACGCCACTTCTCCAAGGATCGCGACGACCTTCGTCCGCGTGATGAGCTTGGTCACCGCGGTGCCCGCCTCCTGCGGCTTGCCGGCGTCGTCCTCGGTCGTCAGCTCGATCTTGCGTCCCTTGAAGGTCCCGGCGTCGATGGCGGCGTTGCGCTCCTCGATCGCCAGCCGGATACCGCGATCGGTCGATTGACCGAACGTCGCCTCGCTGCCGGTCATCGACGCGAAGTGGCCGATCTGGATCGGCTTGTTGTCGGGCACGCTGCCACCGGCCCCTCCCGACCCTGCCGAGCCTGCCGAACCGCCGCCGCCGCCGGTTTGGTTCCGCTTCCGCTCGCAGCCCGCGGTGACCGCGAGCGCCACGACCATGCCTAGCAGCGCCAGGCGTGAGATTCGCCAACCTGTGAGATTCACGGCCATGCTCCTCGAGTAGGCGCATGGCGTAGCGTGATGCCCGCGCGCGAGTCAACCCTGCGCGGTCGGTCGCACTACCCCGGGCCGATAGATTCGCCCGACGTCTCGTGATACCCCGTGCGTCGCGCTTTCGCGCCCGCGGATCACATGAGCCAGGCCCAGGCCCGCCACTCGACTTCGATGCCCGCCCACGGGCATCACTACCATGGCAAGAAGGAACTCGCGCTGGTGTCGCTGGGCGCGCTCGGTGTCGTCTACGGCGATATCGGCACGTCCCCGCTCTACGCGATGAAGGAGTGCCTGACGGGCAAGCACGGCGCGCCGCCGACGCCTGCCAACGTCTACGGCGTGCTGTCGCTCGTGTTCTGGGCGCTGACCGCCGTCGTCGTGATCAAGTACCTGACCTTCGTCCTGCGCGCCGACAACAAAGGCGAGGGTGGCATCCAGGCGCTCGCCGCGCTGGTGTCCGGGGCCACCGGCCGCACGGCGGGCAAGCTGGCGATCCCGATCTTGATGGCCCTGTTCGGCACCGGCCTGCTGTACGGGGAGGGCGTGTTGACCCCAGCGATCTCCGTGCTGTCGGCTGTCGAAGGGCTCAACGTCGCCACCGACTCGGTCGAGGACCTCGTCCTCCCGATCACCATCGCGATCCTGGTTGGGCTCTTCGTCGTCCAGCGCTTCGGGACCCACCGCATCGGCACCGTCTTTGGCTATGTGATGCTCGTCTGGTTCGTCTCGATCGGCGTGATCGGGCTGACCTGGATCGTCAAAGCGCCGGAGGTGCTGCAGGCGGTCAACCCGGTCTACGGCGCGCGCTTCTTCGCCCACAACGGCGTGCATGGCTTCCTGTTGCTCGGGTCGGTGGTGCTGGTCATCACCGGCGGAGAGGCCCTCTACGCCGACATGGGCCACTTCGGGCGGACGCCGATCCGCGTGGCCTGGTTCACGGTGGTCTTCCCGGGCTTGCTCCTCAACTACTTCGGACAGGGCGCACTGTTTCTGACGTCGCCGGAAGGATCGATCACCAACCCGTTCTTCCAGATGGTCCACGGCCCGATGCTCTACCCGATGGTGGCGCTCGCGACCCTGGCGGCGATCATCGCCTCCCAGGCCCTCATCTCCGGAGCGTTCTCGCTGACCCACCAGGCGGTCCAGCTCGGGTACGCCCCCCGCGTCACGATCATCCACACGTCGGAGCGCGCCGAGGGGCAGATCTACATTCCCGAGATCAACTACCTCCTCATGGCGGCGTGCCTCGCGGTGGTGCTCGGCTTCGGGTCTTCGACCAAGCTGGCCGGCGCCTATGGCGTCGCGGTCACCGGGACCATGACCATCACCTCGATCCTGTACTTCCTGGTCCGCACCAAGCTGTGGAAGCTGCCGTTCTGGTCGAGCGCGATCATGCTGGTCGTGTTCCTGGGGATCGATCTCACGTTCTTCTCGTCCACGCTGGCCAAGATCCACCACGGCGGGTGGTTGCCGCTCACGTTCGGCGCGGTCGTGTTCGTCGTCCTCACGACGTGGTGGCGCGGGCGCACCGAACTATCGCGCATCATGGACCAAGGCAACCTGCCCGATGCGTTGTTCCTCGACGACACCGAAACCCAGGCGCTGCACCGGGTCAAGGGCACGGCGGTCTTCATGACCTCGAACCCCGACGGCATCCCCAACGTGCTGATGCACCACGTGAAGCACAACCAGGTGCTGCACAAGCAGGTCGTGCTGCTCTCGATTCGCACCGAAGGCGTCCCGTTCGTCGCCGGCAACAGCTCGTTGCAGGTGAAGGACCTCGGCCACGGCTTCTTCCGGGTCATGGCGCGGGTGGGCTTCATGCAGTCGCCCAACGTGCCGCGCCTGCTGGCGCGCTGCGAGAAGCACGGCCTCGTCAGCAACGCCGGGACGACCACCTACTACCTCGGCCGCCAGAGCCTCATCACGACCGGCCGGACGCGCATGTGGCGGTGGCGCAAGATGCTGTTTGCGTTCTTGTCGCGCAACGCCCGCCCGCCAACCGACTTCTTCGGCCTGCCACCCAACCGGGTCGTCGAGCTCGGCCTGCAGATCGAGCTGTAGGCCAGCGCTACGCGGGCGGCTTGCGCGATCCCACGCAGAACTTGCCCAGCCCCTTCTGATGGTTGGCGATCAGCCCGCGCTGCATCGGCTTGACCTTGCCACATCCCGAGCAGACGCCGCTGTCCGCATCCGCCGCCGCCTCGACCGGCTCGGCCGCGTCCTCGGCGCCGGTGGCTCCGGCGTCAGCCGACGGTGACGGTTCCGTCCCTGCCGACGCTGCCCGCGCCCGGTGCTCCGCCTCGCGGCGCCTCCGCATGTCATCGACCTTGCCCATCGGCGCAGTGGAGCGCGAATCCGGCCGCGAGGGAAGCGCCGCCAACCCTCACCGAGGGTGACCACCGGCGTTGCCGGGCGTGGCCAGATCCCGGACGCCAGTGGCCGGATGCCGGACACCGTGTCCGGCCGTGCGAGCCAACCACCCGGAACCAGCCGCGCGTGTTGTCCGGCGCGGGGCTTGCTGATGGTGGCCGCATGCGAATCAACAAACGGATGGTGATGGTCTCGATGGTGGCTACGGCGATGGGTGGGGTGGCGGCGGCACAGCCGTCGACCTGTGAGCCACCAAGCGTGGTGGTCGTGCTCGATCGCTCGAGCTCGATGAACGGCGCGATCCCTGGCGGCGCGACCAAGTGGGCGGCCGCCCAGGCTGCGCTCGATCACATGCTCGCGCGGTACGAGCAGTCGATCGGTTTCGGGCTGATGACCTTTCCGCGGCCCGACGCCTGCGGCCCGGGTCGGCTCGACGTCCCGCCCGCGGTTGGCCAGCGCGGGGCCATCGGCATGGCACTGACGGCGCCTCCACCGATGTACGGCAACTGGACCCCGCTCGGCGAGACGCTCGCCGCCGCGGCCGACCCGACCTGGATGACGGGGTACGTCCCGGACGCGGTGGTGGTGATCACCGACGGGTTCCAGTGGTGCTCGCCGTACGATCCCGCGCAGCGCGAGCTCCCCAAGCGGGCGGTCAGGGAGCTGCGCGCGCGCGGGATCCGCACCTTCGTCGTGGGTTTCGGCGCCGCGGTCGATGAAGAGGCCCTCGCGACGATGGCGGTACTCGGCGGGACTGCCCCGGCGGGGTGCGATGCCACCGGCGGTGACGCCGCGCAACGTCGCTGCTACTATCAGGCTGACGACGCCGGTGCGCTCGCCGGCGCGCTCATGACCATCGCGGCCCACGCGGCCGCCGAAACGTGCGACGGACGCGACAACGACTGCGACGGCGTCGTCGACAATGGCGCGGCCTGTGCGGCCGGCGAGCGCTGTGTGGCCGGCGCGTGCGCGCCGACGACGTCCCCCGACGCCGGCGTGGCCGGCCTGGACGCGGGTCTGGATGACGGAGCCGTCCCTGGCGGTTGCGGCTGCAACGGCCCGGGGGCTTCGTCGGGCACCGGCCCAGGTCTCGCGCTGGCCGTCGCGGTCGCGACCGCTCAGCGCCGACGGCGCCGCGGCAAGGCGAAGGCCGCGAGCACCAACAGCCCGGCCCCGATGGGCGGCGACGCACCGCCCTGGCAACCACAGCCCGACGTGAGCTCGGCAGGGCCGGTCCCCGCGTCGGGATCGGCGGGGTTGCCGCCGCCGTCAGGGCCGCCCGGCCCGGCGTCGACGACCGGCGCAGTGGCCGACAGGACGAGGTCGATGCACGCGAAGTAGATGTCGTTCGAGGCGGTGTCGATCGTGTACGGCGGCTTGTCCGTCATCAACTGGATGAGCTGAAGAGTGCAGTTCGTACACTCCTGCATCGGGAGCGTCACGTCGAAGGTGGTGCGGCTCCCGTTGGGGATGCGGTCGGCGATGATCGTCGAGCCCGAGCCCCCTGGGTCGAGCATGCCGGTCAGGTTCTCGGTCGGATAGCCGGCCGGGACGCCGGCCGCATCCCCCGGCGGGATGCGAAACGTGTCGCCGTTGGGGTTGAACGAGATGCGCAGCCAGCCGGGGTGGGCGATGTACTCGTCGTAGACGAGGCGGAGCGTCGCCCCGGGCCGGAACGTCTGGACGTTGGCGCGCGTCGATCCCGTCGAACCGCAGTGTCGCTGCTTCAGGTCGATCGTCGACCGAGGCGTCGGCGACGTGATGCGAACATGGGCCTCCGCCGCCGCGGTGAGCAGGGGGATCGCGACGGCGGCGATGAGGGTGGAACGGCGCATCCGGCAATCACACCAGGAAGGCGGGCCGAAGACCAGCGCCAAGCGTGGCCTGGCGTCGCCCTGGCGTGCGTGACAGCCTCAGCACCATGGTTCCCCGCTCGCTCGTGTCCGTCATCGTCGCCGCCGTGGCGTTGGGGCACGCGTCCCCGGCGTATCCCAAGTGCGCTCGCGTACTCTTGGCACCGCAGGTCATCACGCACGGGGCCGACACGATCCCGGCGCACGGCGGCGTGCTGGTGGGGTTCGCCAAGACGACCGATGACGCCGCGGAGGCCTTCGTCGGTCGCGACCCGGCGATGAACGCCGATTGGCCCTTGACCGTCGGGCGACGCAAGGTGCGCCCCCGCGTCGAGCAACTCGCCCCCGGGCTGGCGGTGTACCGTCCCGGCGCGCTGCGCGGCGCACGGCCAACCACCATCACGCTGCGCGACGGCAAGGGCGGTCGGCTCGCCGCGTTCTCCGCCACCTCCCGGACTGGCGGCGTGGACCTGCCCGCGCCGGTCGTGATCCAGCTGACCTCGACCAGCAGCGCTCAGTCCAAGGGTCGCTGGAGCGGCGTCAGGACCACCGCCACGGCGGTGGTCGATCGCGTGCCCGACGGTGCCGCCGCGTTGATCGTCTATCGCGAGACCGCCGGCGCCGCGACGGCGCTCACCTGGGCGCGGGTCGGCGCAGGCGCCTCACCGACGATCGAGGTCTACGCGACGCCGGGTCGGTGCGGCACCGAACCCGACGGCCTGACGCCTCCGCAGCCCGGCGACAGCGTCGTCCTCGCCTGGGTCGATCAGTTTGGCCGGCTTTCTCCCCGATCGACCGTGGTCGTCGTGAAGTAGCTGGCCGCGACCCACGTGGGCCGGGTCGCTCTGGACCGCCGTGGGCCGGGGCCGCGACCCACGTGGGCCGGGTCGACCTGGACCGCCCTGGGCCGGGGCCGCGACCTCGGGAGCGAGACCACGCGCGACCCACGTGGGCCGTCGCCTCGCGCACCCGATCAATGGACGCCGCGGCCCACGACCACCGCGTCGGGGTTGATGCCGAGGCTCTCGACCGCCGCGCGCCACATGTCGTCGGCGTCGAGATCGAAGACGATCGCCGGATCCAGGTCTGCGTGGAGCCATGACCCCTGGGCCATCTCGCGCGCGAGCTGCCCGGGTCCCCAACCGGAGTAGCCGAGCAGCAGGCGAAGCCGTGCCGGCGGGTGCGCCGCCAGCGCCCTCAGCCGCTCGGGCGAGGTCGACAGCTCGACGCCGGGCCCGATCGTCGAGGTGCCCGCGCCGCTCAGCTCGGTGACCGGCTCATGCAACACCCACCCGGTCGTCGGGCTCACCGGCCCCCCGGACCAGACGACGGTGTCCTCGTCACCACACCAGCGCATCGCCAGGCTGTCGAGCAGTTCGCTGGCCGTGATCGGGCTTGGCTGGTTGATGACCAGCCCGAACGAGCCACTGTCGTTGTGCTCGATCATCAGCACCACCGACCGCGCGAAGTTGGGGTCGGCGAGCTGCGGCATGGCGATCAGCAGCCCGGGAGCGAGGTTGGTGCCGGTCACGCCCCGGCAGCATCCCAGAACATCGAGCGCAGCGAAAGCGCGGCGAGCGCGGTGTCGCCTCAGCTCTTCTTGAGCGTGAGCTGCACGTCGAGCACGACGTCGGCCTGGACCTTGTCCGGCACGCCAGCGACGCCGAAGTCGTTGCGGTTGATCGGCTGCGACACCTTGACGGTGACGCTGTCAGCGGTGGTCGCGGTGACCTCGAACTTGATCGGGACCTTCTTCTCCATGCCGTGGATGCTGAACGTCCCGTCCGCGGTGTACGCCGTGTCGCCGGCCTTCTTGACGTTGTCGACCTTGACGATCGCCTTCGCGAACTTCGCGACGTCGAACAGGTCGGGGGACTTCAGGTGGGAGTCGCGGTCGGCGATGCCAGTGGTCAAGCTGGCGATGTCGACCTCGATCTCGGCGGTGCCGCCCTCGAGGTTGGCCGGATCGAAGCTGGCCTTGGTCACGGCCCACTTGTTGAAAACGACGTCGACCGGCCCCTTCGCGGCGTCGACGTGCTGAGCCACGACCTTGATGTGATCGACCGCCGCCGCCGGCGCGACCGCCGCGGTGCCCGCGCCCGTGCCCGAACCAGCCGCCGCCGTGCCCGAACC
>SXGT01909751.1_pt1 | contig 10912 bp, 10 predicted proteins | sample 3176221 | NCBI WGS metagenome assembly SXGT01 (sample SAMN11356862, study PRJNA531348) | freshwater metagenome | isolation source: freshwater sample F1-120 | place: China: Fuxian Lake, Yuxi | collected 2017-12-25
CCTCACCCTGCTGGCGGCGTTCCTGATCGGCGCCTGTACGTCCTCGGAAGAGCGCGGTGGGACATACATCACGTACGACGCTGACTCCTGCGCATTAACGATCAACCTGCGGATGGCGTTCTGGGGGGCAGGCTCCAGCCGGGCGCAGGTCGACCGGTGGACCGAGGCGATCAACGACTTCTGGAACGGCAAGGACATGAAGGTGGGCAACTGCCCTCTGAAGGTCAACGCCACCAGCCAGCTGGTCTCCGCACAGGGCGATTGCCCGCGAGGCATCCACTGCATCGAGGTCAAGCGGATCCGGCCGGGGACGAGTCACACATCGTTCGTGAACCTGCCCGAAGGTGACCACCACAACGGCGACGGAAAACCCAACGGATGGAAGACCACGGACAAGGGCACCGGGATCGACGCTGTGAACGCCGAGTGGGACAGCGAGGATATCGATCAGGTAGCCGTCCACGAGTCCGCTCACCTCATCGGGCTAGACGACGAGTACCGAGCGGGCGACGTGAAGTGCGGCGTGGCGAACTGCGTGACCGAGGTCGCGTGGGGCGACATGGTGGTGCCACAGAAACACATCAACGACCTGGCGCAGGCCGCCGGGCTGAAGTGCCCGTGCGCTCCGACACCGACTCCCACGCCGACGAGGACGGCGACGCCGGGCGTCGCGGTCACGCCCACGCCGGGCCAGGCGGCGGTGACGGTGGAGACGATCGCGCGAGGCGGGAAGCACTACCCGACGAAGCAGTTCCGAGTCGCGGCGCCGGACCGCTGCACTGACTTGCATTACCACGGCCCAGGCCGTGCCCTGGAGACGCCCACCCAGGTTGAACAGGACCCGACTTCCGACGGCTGCGGATGGGGCTCCGTGCCGGGTACGCCCAAGGAGCAGACACCGGTGACACCGGCTCAGATTGAGGCATGCAAGGGCGCTGGCATCACGCTTCCCTAGCCTCGCCAGATTCACGGAGAGCGATATACCCAGCCGGGGTATGTTCCTATTTCTGCACTAACTCACATGGTTGAGCCGGGTTCGCGTGGTACGATCCCGCGGTGCCCAGCGGTTTGTACCGCAAAGCACAGTACGTCCAGTCGCGCGGGGAGCCGGGATTGCCGGCCTGGCCGCCGCCCGTCAGGGGCGGTAAGAACGGGAGCCAGCCGAGGCGTGCCTCGGCCCAGTGGGGGTCTCTCTTGCGCGGCACCATCGCTCCACCCACGCGCCCGCGCCGCAGCCGAACGTTGCTCCGTGCGCGCGTGCATGCGCAGCCTCAACGTCAGCACCGCCTCTCCCTCGCACCAGCCGGCGCCTTCGCCGCACTCCTTGGCGTCCTGGTCTTCGCCGGGTTCTTCCCGATCCGCGTCGCCGGAACAGCGACCCAGCCGCTATTAGCCGCCAACCGCATCTCGCTCCCGGGGCTGCCCGCCGCCTCGGGCGCCGGAGCCGGTTCTGAGCTCGCCGCGCGCGCCGTCCCGCTGACGATCGTCGCTCCGCAGGTCACCGGGGATGCCGTCCTCTCCGCCCAGAACTCGACGGACGCGGCGCGCCAGGCGCTCCTGCAGCAACAGCAGAACGGCCAGGGCGCGGGGGGGCCCGCCCAGCAAACGGACCGAACGCCGATCTTCTTCGAGTACAAGGTCCAGAACGGCGACACCGTCTCCGGCATCGCCACACGCTTCGGCATTGCGTCGAAGTACATCTCCTGGAACAACGTCGACATCCTGAGCGACGTCGACTCGCTCACCCCCGGCATGACGCTGCAGATCCCCAGCGTCGAGGGCATCATCCACTCCGTCCGCTTCGGTGAAACGGTGTCGGAGATCGCGGCCCGGTACGACGCGAAGTCGCGCGACATCGTGGAGTTCCGCGCGAACGGCCTGGCGGGTGACCCGAACCGGCTCCGCGAGGGCACGCTCATCCTCGTGCCAAGCGGGCGCATCGTGCCGCTGGCGCCCGCCCCGCGTCCGGCCCCGGCCGCGACGGCTGCCCCTGTAGCGCCAGCCCCATCGGCGCCCGCGGCGCCCCGCAACACGACGACCTCCACCGGCTGGGTCTGGCCGGGCTCCGGCCCGCTCACCTCGCCCTATGGCCCGAGCCATCCGCTGGGTATCGACATTGGCACGGGGTACGGCGGGGCGATCGTGGCGGCACGAGACGGCACCGTGACATTCGCGGGCGGCAACCCGTGTTGTTCATACGGCTACCACGTCATCATCGGGCACGACGCCGGGTACGAGACGCTGTACGCCCACCTGTCCAGCATCACCACCCAGATCGGCCAGAAGGTCCGCGCCGGCGAGATCATCGGTTACTCGGGTACGAGCGGACGGGTCACCGGCCCCCATTTGCACTTTGAGTTGCGCCGCAACGGCGCACACCAGAATCCGAGCGCGTACCTGCCGTAGACCTCTGTGCCCTCCGAACGCACGAAGAGGGCGTCCCGCGTGGGACGCCCTCTTCGTGCGTTCGATCTTCGACGGGCAAGGAGTCGTTTAGGCGCGCGCCTCCAGCAGAACGACGCGCAGTTCCTCGCTCTCCCCCCCGCGACGGTTGATGGTGAAGCGAGAGACGGGCGGCTCCTGCTTGCCGCCAACCGCGGCAAGGAAGGCGTTGAGCGACTCGGGTTCCGCGGGGTCGTAACCGACCGGGATGACGATCGACGGTTCGATGTGCCGGATCGCGCGGGCCGCCTCCTTGGGGTCGAGGGTGTCCGCGAGGGCGATCGGGATGATGACGATGTCGACATCGGAGAGCAGGTCCATCTGCTCCTTCGTCGGCTGCGTCCCAAGCCCGCCGAGGTGGGCCCAGCGCAGGTCCTCCGCGGCGAAGTGCCAGAGCACGCTGCGGGAACCCGTGAGGTCGAGCGATTCCTTCAGGGCGCCGGCAACGGCCTCAACCTGCACGCCACGTATCTCGTACTCACCGGGGCCACGGAGGACGATCGGCGGGCCATCGGCGGGGGCGACGGAGCTGACGCCGTTCCGGAGCGGGTCGTCGTGGCTAATGGTCACGACGTGCGCGTCCGGCCGGCCCATCGTGCCGCCCGCCGACTTGTCGTAGGGGTCCATGACCACAGCCGCAGTGCGAGTCCGAACGCGCACGGCGGCGTTGCCCAGCCAGGTGATGTCCATGCCTCGATCCTATCGGGGCCGCCCGCCGGGGGCTATGGCGTAGCGACGCGGGCTCAGGATGCCTTGGCGAGGGCGGCCACCACCCGGTCGACGGCGACATCTAATCGTTGTGCGATTTCGTGCCCCCAGACGCGAACGACTACCCATCCCGAGCGCCGCAACTGCGCGTGAACCCGTCTGTCCCGCGCTCGATTACCTTATATTTTGGCTTGCCATGCCGGAGCCAACGTGTGCTTCCAGCGTGGGAACCGATAGCCATGCCAGAAGTCACCGTCCACGAAGACCGCCACATTTCGGCGCGGAAAGACGATATCCGGCGTGCCCGGCAGTGACCGGACATGCTTCCTGAAACGAAACCCATGAGCATGGAGTGCAGAGCGTAGCTGGCGTTCAATCAAGGTGTCCTTGGAACCGATCCGAGACATCAACCGACTTCGGGCTTCAGGCGTCAGCCGATCCGTCATAGATCTGTCCCAGGCACGGTCTCGGCCAAACGTGCCTTCATTGGACCGGTTCCGTCGCGTCCGAATACGACCGCCGGTCCAAGCCCGTCAAGTGCTGACTTCACCTGCGTCAAGGACAACCCTGTCGCGCGGCGCAGTTCCTCGAGGGAAAGCACGGCTTCACCTGAAAGAGCCTGTCTGACTCGATCCATATGAACTTGACGGGGCGGCAACGTGCTCTTGAACGACATCCGTGACATCCGCTGCTTGTGCTGTCGAAGTCATACGGTAGGGTAATTTCGTCGCACATCCCCGGCGACCTTCGTCGCGTATGCCCGGAGGCTTAAATGGGGTCTGCACGGCCTACTGCCATCGATCTGTTCTCCGGTGCCGGCGGAATGAGCCTCGGCGTCGAGCAGGCTGGCTTCGATGTCCGAGCAGCTGTCGAGTTCGATCCCATTCACGCCGCGGTCCATGCCTACAACTTCCCCGACTGCGCCGTCGTGTGCGCGGATATCACGAGCGTCACAGGCGACACCCTCCGGACTGCTGCTCGGCTCGGTGGACGCGATCTCGATCTGCTGTTCGGTGGGCCGCCCTGCCAAGGCTTTTCATCGATCGGCAAGCGAGCACTCGACGACCCCAGAAACGCCCTAGTGCGAGAGTTTGTCCGTCTTGTTGGCGAGCTACGCCCTCGCGCCTTCATCTTCGAGAACGTTCCTGGCCTTGCGCTCGGCGCGCACCGCTCCTTTTTTGAGGAGCTGCAGGTGGCGCTAGCGGGGCTTGGCTACCGGATGCCCCCATACCGTGTGCTCGATGCGCCGAATACGGCGTGCCACAAAGGCGCCGTCGGCTGATTCTGATGGGCGTGCGGACGGATGTTCGACGAGCGGTGTGTTACCCCGAGCCCCGAGTTCGCCCGGCAGTTCGAACAGCCAGAAATCTGCTCGACTTCAACCTCCCGACCGGCCCCACCGTGTGGGATGCGATCTCGGACTTACCCGAAGTCGAGCAGTTCGCCGATCTCGTGAAGCAGGACGCAAAGCGAGTTCGGCTTGGGAGACCGAGCGAGTATGCCGCGCGTCTTCAAAGTACCAGAGTCGATCCCGATGATTTTTCGTACCCACGTACTTCGACTGGTGTCCTCACTGGAATGAAGCGAGCCTCCCACACCGATCTTTCCCGGAAGCGATTCGCCGAGACACCAAACGGCGAGACCGAGCCGATCAGCCGCTTCAAGAAGCTCGACCCTAACGGCGTGTGCAACACATTGCGGGCAGGGACGGCACGGAACCACGGCGCCTTTACGTCCCCGCGTCCCATTCACCCGTTGACTGCGCGATGTATCACTGTCCGAGAAGCAGCCCGCCTACATTCGTTCCCTGACTGGTTCGCCTTTCATGCGACGATCTGGCACGGGTTCAGGCAGATCGGGAACGCCGTTCCACCTCTACTCGCTCGAGCGGTCGCTGCCGAAGTGGTCAAGACGCTCGGTATGACGGTGAAGAAGCCGGAACAGTCTGTTGGTCAGGCAGCAACATGGCTCCGTATCACATCGATGTCCCGTGCCGCCGAACACTTTGGTGCAGACGCATCCGTCATCCCACGATGTGTTCGTCGACTGATCGAGCCTGTCCATGCCTAAACCGAGCCGCTATGCGCGTTTGGTATCCGCGGTCTTTTCGGAGCGGTATCAACCAGGGCAGACCACAGTCCGGTTCACCCGTGAAGACCTGGTCGCGACGGCCGAACGACTTGGCTTGGCGCGCATTAGCAACATAGGCGACGCGCTCTACTCCTTCCGGTTCCGCGCATCAATGCCCGAAGAAATTGCGTCAACTGCGCCAACAGGGATGCACTGGGCCATCCGGTTCCAAGGGACATCTAGGTACGCGTTCGTCCTTGTCAGGCTGTTCCGCATCACTCCGAATCCGAACCTTGCCGAGATCAAGATTCCGGACGCAACACCAGAAATTGTCTTGAAGTACGCACAAACGGACGAGCAGGCCTTGCTCGCTAAGGTTCGTTATAACCGTCTGGTCGACCTTTTCTTAGGTATCACTGCACACTCGCTTTAGAGTCACCTCCGCACGACCGTTCGAGACGTGGGACAGATAGAAACCGATGAGGTCTACGTGGCGTCGATTCCAGCGGCGTGCATTATTTGGTTCCCGTTCAAGCGAAAAATGGATCCGACGAACTTGGACCGGTCCAGGCGGAACAAGATCTCGCTTGGGCGCGTGAGAAGTACCCCGACCTCGTGGCTCGTGCAGTCGGCGTCCAATTCGCATCCGACGATGTCATGGCCATGTTCGAGCTGACGGAGCGGGATGACGGCATCCGGATCGTGAACGAACGACACTATCGTCTTGTACCTCGAGGCGAAATCACGCCAGAAGACCTGCTCCGCTACCGCGCGAGTACCTAGCCATCCCGCACTCAGGGCGTCGCGGCCTCGTCTGGGACGGCGAGTACGTCCCCCGTGGCCTCGAAAGCGGCGGGGACGGGGCGCATCGAGGCGGAGTGGCAGATGGCGAGGGTGGCGTTATGCGCCCAGCCGGTCGCGTTCACCATCGCGACACGAAGGGTGTCGGCGCGCGGGCCGCTCGGGTTGGCGTCCAGGTCCACTTCGGGATCTTCGCGCACGAGGTTCCGGGTGCCGGGGATCTGCTGACGGTGCATCGCCTCCAGCACCACGGCGAGCGCGAGCGGGCCAGAAGCGGCGAGCGTATGGCCGAGGTGGGACTTTAGCGCGGGCGTGTACATGTGATGGCGGGCGGACGCGCCGAAGATCATCCGTACGGCTCGCGCCTCGAGGCGGTCGCCCTCGATGTTGCCGGCGGCGTGGAGCGCGAGCAGGTCGACCTCGGACTGGATGCGGCCGCTGGTGACGAGCGCGAGCTGAATACTGCGCGCGATCTGGTTGGCGTCGAAGCCAGGGACGCCGTCGCGTCCGGCGGAGAAGGTCATCGCTTCGCCTTCGATCTCCGCGAGGATGCGCGCGCCGCGGGCGAGGGCGACTTCGAGACGTTCGAGGACCACGACAGCCGCGCCTTCGGCGAGCACGAAGCCGTCCCGGTCGAGGTCGAGGGGGCGCGAGGCCTCGTGCGGGGAGTCGTTACGTGTCGACAGCGAGCCGGTGCCCTGGAAGGCGGCGAGGGAGAGCGGGGTGATGGGCGCCTCCGCACCGCCGGCGATGGCCACCCACGCGTCGCCGCGTCGGAGGATCGCCGCCGCCTCGATGATGGCGGCGAGGCCGCCGGGGGCGCGGTTCTCCAGTTGCAGCACGGGACCAGTGACGCCGAAGAGCGCGGCGATCCGTTCGGCGGCGGCGTGCGGCCGGGCGTTCGCGGCGAGGGTGGCGGCCGCGCTCGCGATGTCGCCGGCAACGAGGTGGCGCGCGCCATCGAGCAGGCGATCTTCCTCGGGCCGCTCGGAAGCCATGACCACCGCGACCTGCGAGCGGTTCTGCGCGGTGAAGGTAACGCCCGCGCCCTGTGCCGCAGAGAGCGCGGCGCTGACGGCGAAGCGTGAGCGGCGATCAAGGGCGTCCCAGTATTCGGGCTGAAAGCGGATGTCCATGTCGTCGTCGCGCACTTCCGCGGCGATCCGCGTGGCGAATGGCGATGCATCGAAACGCGTGATCGGGCCGACGGCGCTGCGGCCCTCCGCCATCGCCTCCCATATCTCGCCTGTGGTGCGGCCGAGGGCATGGACCACACCGACGCCGGTGATGACGACGCGCGGGCGGGGCGCCTCGGAGAGGTCGGAGGGCTGTCCCTCGGTGCGGGTGTAGACGATCTCGGAGGGGCGCAACGTCACAGCGAGGTCACGCCGAGGGGCTCGCCACCAGTGCGCCGGTGGGCATGCGGACGGCGGAAGGGACGCGCACGCCCGACCATTCGAGGACGAGCGCGCCCCAGGTGAGGCCGCCTCCGAAAGCGGTCAGCAGCACGCGGTCGCCCGTCACGAGACGGCCACCCGCAACGGCTTCGGCAAGCGCAATAGGAATCGTCGCGCTTGAGGTGTTCCCGGTACGGTCCACGTTCACGAACACGCGCTCCATCGGCATGCCCAGGCGGTCGGCCACCGCGGTGATGATGCGCAGGTTTGCCTGGTGCGGCACGACGAGCGCGAGATCGTCAGCCGTCAGACCGGCGCGGCGCAGGGCCTCGGACGAGGCGTCCGCCATCGCGGTGACGGCGTGCCGGAAGACGTTGCGGCCGTCCATGATGATTTTCGCTTCGTGCGAAAGCGCGTCCGCGCTGCACGGGCCCTGCGAATAGAGCAGCGGGGCTTGCGCGCCGTCCGCGCGCAGGACCATCGCGTCCACACCGCCCCGCTCGCCCTCGGGTACGCGCTCTACGACAACGGCGCCCGCGCCATCACCAAAGAGGACACAGGTGCCGCGGTCAGTCCAGTCCACGATGCGAGAGAGCGTCTCCGCGCCCACAACGAGGGCACGTTCCGCCTGGCCGGCCACAATGAAGTTGGTCGCGACGGAGAGGGCGGAGAGAAAGCCGGTGCAGGCGGCGTTCACATCGAAGGTGCCCGCGCGAGTCGCGCCGATCTGGTGTTGGATCAGTGTGGCGGCGGCAGGAAACAGGCCATCCGGAGTGCAGGTCCCGGTGACGATCAGGTCGAGATCGGTAGCCTCGATGCCGGCTGTGGCGAGTGCGCGGCGGGCGGCTTCCGCACCCATCGTGCTGGTGGTCTCGTGGCCGGCGGCGATGTGGCGCTCGCGGATGCCGGTCCGCTCGACGATCCAGGCGTCATCTGTCTCCACCATCCGCTCGAGATCGGCGGTGGTCAGGATGCGCTCGGGCAGGTAGGCGCCGACGCCGGTGATGCGGGCGGCCAGCCTCATCGCGTCGTCCTTTCGCGCGGCGGGACTGCCTCGGAATCGTCGAGGAGCCGCTGCAGTTCCCGGAGCGTGCGGTGGTGCAGTGCCTTCACCGCGCCTTCCGTGCGCCCCATGATATCCGCGACCTCCGCGTTGGAGCGGCCATCGACATATTTCAGGGCGATGAGCCTCTGGCGCTCCGGGGCGAGCGCGGAGACGGCGGCACGCACCCGGGTGATCGCTTCGTTCCGTTCGAGACTCTCCGCCGGCCCCGGGATGTCAGACGGCACTTCGAGGGCGGCGTCGAGGCCTTCGGTGAACGGACGGCGGCCCTTCGCGCGATACCAGTTGAGCAGCAGGTGATGGGCGATCCCCATGAGCCAGGCCCCGAACTCGCCGCGCCCGCGGTACTGGTCCAGCCCCGCGAGGGCCTGGACGAAGGTGCGGGAGGTCAGCTCCTCCGCCTCCGCCGGGCTGGAGGTGCGGTGGAGGAGATACCGGTAGATCCGCGGGGCGTGGGCCGCGTACAGGGCGGAGAAGGCAGGGCGGGCGGCGGCGGCGACGCGCTCCTCGCGCTCAGCCTCCGAGGCCGGCGGGGCTGCCTGCTGCGCGGGGCGACGGCGGGGCTGGGCCATCCTCGGTTGCTCCCGCCTCACAGCGTGCCCGCACGCGCGGGCCTACGCGCAGACTAGGCGAGGCGTCGAACGACCGCGACGCCTCGCCCTAAGGTCAGCGGGTGATGGGCGGCAGTGGCCTCGCGCCCGGCCCCGAGGGCACCTCGAACGTGTTCAGCACACACCCGAGCATGGCGTAGTACCCGACCAGCGTCGCGAGGTCGACCATGCCGTGGTCGCCAAGCCGTGCGTGGAGACCCTTGAAGGTCGCCTCGGAAACGCGGCGCTTCGGGCCGAGCAGCTCCCGGACGAACGTGATGATTTCGGCCTCGCGGGCGGTCAGGCCGCCAAGGTCTCCGCGTTTCGCCACGACATCGACGGTGGCTTCCGGCACCCCGGCTTCAATGGCGAGGCGGCTGTGGCCGCCCCACTCCACTTCGGTGTCGAACTCACGGGCGGTGGCGATGATCGCCAGTTCGCGCTCTGCGGACGGAAGATCGATGTCAAAACGGACGTGGTCGCCGACGCGGGCGACCCGCTCGGCGGCAGCCGGGCTGTGCATGAGGACGCCGAACGGTCCCCCGACGCGCCCACCTCGGCGCTCGGCGACGGCGTCCCATGCCTGCTTCCCGGCGGCGTCCAGCGGCTCTCGTTCGGTGATGGGATCAATGCGCATGGTGCCTCCTCAGCGCCGCCCGGAAGGTGACGGGCGGGAGCGGAGTATATGGAGAGCGGCTGCCGATGTTTGGGCGCTCCCGACGATTGACCTGCTGGCGGGAGTCTGCCAGAATTTGCGGAATGAGTTAGCACTCTCTCCCCGAGAGTGCTAACAGGGGAGGCGATGGTGCTCACCGAGCGTCGCGCGACCATCCTCCGCCTAGTAGTGCGGGAGTATGTCCAGACGGCCGAGCCCGTCTCGTCCAAGGCGCTGGTCGACCGTCGGGGCCTCGCTGTCTCGTCGGCGACGGTGCGGAACGAGATGGCACGGCTGGAGGACGAGGGGTACATCACCCACCCGCACACCTCGGCTGGCCGGATCCCGTCCGACCTGGGCTACCGCACGTACGTGCAGTCGCTCATGGCGGAGGAGCCGGTGGGAGTGGACGAGCAGCGGACCATCACGCACCAACTACATCGGGTAGCTGGCGCGTTGGACGAGTGGTTGAGCCTGACGGCAACGATCCTCGCGGGTGCGGTCGGAAACGTGGCGGTAGTGACGCGGCCTCGGACTGTGACGGCAGGGCGGCTCCGGCACCTGCAGTTGGTCGAGTTGAACCCGGATACCACGCTGCTGGTGGCAGTAATGGACGACGGGCGACTCCGGCAGCGGCTCGTGCCGCTCCGGATGCCAGCGACGCAGGCAAAGTTGCAGAATCGTGCGGCGCGACTGAACGCGCGCCTGGCAGCAATGGATGGGGCGAGCGCGCGGGCGCTGGCCGCGGAGATCGCGGACACGGACGAAGCGAACATCGTGCGCGCGGCGGCGGAGTTGATTGAGGAGCATCGGGGAGCCGAAGAGACTTATCTGGACGGACTGTCGCGCGCGCTCCGCCAGCCGGAGTTCGCGGACTCTGACCGGATGCTGGACGCGGTGGCACGGCTACAGGCGTATCGCCTGCGCTCCCTGCTGGAGGGCGCGGCGGACGCACAGCTAGGGGAGACACGGGTCGCCATCGGCAGCGAACTGGCGGCCGACGAGATGCAGGACTGGAGTGTGGTGATCGCGCGGTACGGCGACACGGACGCGGCCGGCACGATCGCGGTAGTCGGACCGACCCGGATGGCGTACGAGCGGACGATCCCGCGTGTGCGCTACATCGCCTCCTTGATGGGACAGCTCCTGCGCGACATGCGGTAGCGGTCGCGCATGGACCAGGTCG
>SXGT01338337.1_pt1 | contig 10911 bp, 7 predicted proteins | sample 3176221 | NCBI WGS metagenome assembly SXGT01 (sample SAMN11356862, study PRJNA531348) | freshwater metagenome | isolation source: freshwater sample F1-120 | place: China: Fuxian Lake, Yuxi | collected 2017-12-25
ACTTTAAAGGGGCAGCCCTTCGCTGAGCGAAAGGACTGCAGAGGCTCTGACCGAATATCAGGAGACCAGCCTCCCTATAACAAAAAATTGAAAATTTGGAAACCCAGATCAAAAGAAGATCAAACTCCTACCGGGAAGGCTCAAGGGACGACTCGCAAAAAACAAATATGCGACCTCGAGCGTGAAAAAATGGGTACAGAAGAAACATGGGTTGATCCCCAACTACCTCTGTCCGTCGCGCTCGATAAGGAAGACCAGCCCACTGCCCCATTGATGAAAAAGCTTGCTGCACTGGCGCTGACGGCAGGACGCGAGCACATTGCATTAGATGAACTCGAGCGTGCCAGCGATGGCAAGGCTGAGAGTTTTTATTTCAGCTACACCGCCAAAGGCGAATCGCTGGCTGCTGGCTTGCAATCAACACTCGAAGAAAGTATCGCGAAGCTGCCGATACCCAAAGTGATGACTTATCAACGCCCCGATGGCGAGACAGTACAGTTTGTACGACCGGTGCATGGACTGATTGCATTGCTCGATGAGACGTTGATCACCGTGTCTCTGCTGGGTCTGCAATCCTCCCGTACGACACTGGGCCATCGTTTTCTGTCGAAAAAAACGATACTCAGTATTCCATCGGCTTCGCAGTATGCCGACTTGCTGAAAGAAGAAGGTCGTCTCATTGCCAGCTTTGCCGAACGCAAGGAAAAAATTCGCCAGGACCTGAAAGCGAAAGAAAACAGCGATCAAATCCTGATGCCCGAATCTCTGCTGGACGAAGTGACCGCACTTGTCGAATGGCCGGTAGTCTACGAATGCCATTTCGATGAGGAGTTTTTATCCGTGCCCCAGGAATGTCTGATCCTCACCATGCAAACGAATCAGAAGTATTTTGCGCTGACGGATGCACAAGGCAAATTACGCTCGCGTTTTCTGATTGTGTCGAACATCGAAACTGGCGATCCCAAGCACATCATCGGTGGCAATGAACGAGTGGTTCGCCCACGCCTGTTTGATGCGAAATTTTTTTTCGAGCAAGACAAAAAGAAGGCACTCATTGATCGTCTGTCGGGTCTGGACAATGTGGTGTATCACAACAAGCTGGGCTCACAGGCGCAGCGTAATGAACGCGTGGTCGCTCTTGCTGTTGCCATCGCCGGCACTCTCGACGCCAGTACAGAGCAGGCCAAACGCGCAGCGCAATTATCCAAAGCCGATTTGCTGACCGATATGGTCGGTGAATTTCCTGAACTGCAGGGCATCATGGGTACCTATTACGCACGACATGATGGGGAAGCTGATGAGGTTGCAACAGCGATTGGCGAACATTACCAACCCCGCTTTGCCGGCGATACGCTGCCATCGACCCGCACCGGTACAGTCGTGGCAATGGCAGACAAGCTCGAGACGCTGGTCGGTATATGGGGCATTGGACTGGCGCCTTCGCGGGACAAGGATCCGTTTGCACTTCGCCGCCATGCGTTGGGCATCATCCGTATGCTGATGGAAAAACGTTTGCCGCTTTCGATTTCGCATCTGCTGACACAAGCAGCACAGCAGTTTGCAGGGAATGCTCATTTCAGCGATCCTGTCGCTGATGCAAAAAGCTTTGTATACGACAGACTTCGCGGCCAGCTGCGCGAGCGGGGCTACGCGCAGGATGCAATTGAGGCCGTGGTCGCACCCATGCCGGATCGACTCGACGACATCATTGAGCGCCTGGATGCCGTCAAAGCTTTCGCTGCCCTGCCCGAGGCGCAATCGCTGGCAGCAGCGAACAAGCGCATCACTAATATTCTGAAAAAAAATGAGGGCGTCCAGGTTGAGGTTCAACCCGGATTACTCGCCGAAGCAGCTGAGCAGCGACTGTATGGTGCGATGACAGAAACACGCATCGCGGTGGATAAAGCTTTCGCCAGCGGCGACTTCACCGCCACTCTCAAAGCGCTAGCCAATCTGCGTGATGATGTAGATGCATTTTTCAATGATGTGATGGTCATGGCCGACGATGCCGCTCTGCGTGCAAATCGTCTGGCCTTGCTGCAGTCGCTGCATGCGATGATGAATCGCGTCGCGGATATTTCCCGACTCGCTGCGTGAAACCAGGGTATCAATTATGACGATGGTGACCTCAAAACTGATCATCCTTGACCGTGATGGTGTGATCAATGAGGATTCCGATGCATACATCAAGTCAGCGGCGGAGTGGCGGCCCATTCCCGGATCGCTTGAGGCAATTGCACGCTTGAATCAACATGGCTATCGGGTGGCCGTCGCCACCAATCAGGCGGGCTTGGCTCGTGGCGTGTTTGACATGCACGCGCTTAATGCGATTCACCAAAAACTACACCTGACGGCGCAAACCGTGGGGGCTCATATCAATGCTATTTTCTTCTGTCCTCATGCACCTGAAGATTTTTGCGACTGCCGTAAACCACGCCCGGGTATGCTCAGAGCGGTGGGACAGCGCTTCGGTTGCGAACTCGCCGGCATACCGTTTGTGGGTGACTCGCTGCGCGATCTGCAAGCCGCATTCGAGGTGGGATGTATGCCTTATCTAGTTCGCACCGGTAAAGGCAAGCTCACTATCGACAAAGGTGGGCTGCCACCGTGCACGATCGTGCTGGATAGTCTGGCTGCTGTCGTGGACAAGCTGCTGCAGACGGATCAGCTCGTCGATGAGACTGTCGAACTGGCGCGTTCGGCATTGCTGAGAGAAAAAAACCAATAACATCATTCAGACAGCCTGCACTCGGCGTCTGCGGAGCCCGCATGTCCCACCCTATCCTGTTTGTTCGCTCTACCGTGCTCATGCTGTTAATCGTCGCTGCAACGGTCGTCTGGGCTCTCGCCTGCTTTGGATTTTTTCTGCTGCCTTATCGGCAACGCTACTACATGATCACACGCTGGAATGTTTTCGTCGCTTTGGCAGCGCGCGCGGTATGTGGCATACGTTGGGAAGTCAAAGGCCTAGAAAATCTACCTCATGCACCCGTGATTTTGCTCTCCAAACATCAGTCAGCTTGGGAGACTATTTTTTACTGCTGGTTGATGCCACAACCACTGATTTTCGTATTTAAAAAAGAATTACTGTACATACCCTTCTTTGGCTGGGGCCTGGGGATGATGCGCATGATTGCGATTGATCGCAACAAAGGACGCAATGCCATGGCGCAGGTCATACAAACGGGTCGACGCAGACTGGATGATGGGCAGTGGGTGATTATGTTCCCCGAGGGTGCGCGCACACCGGTGGGACAGCAAGGCAAATACAAGGCAGGTGGCGCGATTCTGGCTATTGGAACAAAAACGCCGGTGGTACCAATCGCTATGAATTCAGGCGATTGCTGGCCACGCAATGCCTTCATCAAAAAACCGGGGCTGATCACCATCTCCATAGGGAAACCAATAGCACCCGACGGTCTTTCATCTACAGAACTCATGACACAAGTCGAAAATTGGATAGAATCCGAAATGCGCGTCATCTCGCCAGCAGCCTATGCAGTCCAAACGCCTGCAAGCGCCGTAGCAAATCAGGCATGAGCATGTCAACGTCAATCTGTATCTCATCTTAACCGCCCATGTCACTTAAGCAGTACCTTCGTCAAAAATTGGCAGATCCCAACCAGCTATCGCTGCTGGATTTGCTATCGGGGACCCCAGCCGATCCCGAGCCGCCGCGCTCTACCGTCCCCGAATCACCGATCCCGGCGGGCCACAGACGACTGCGGCTTGATGAACATACGCTGGATTACCGACTACTGCGTTCAAAACGACGCACCATCGGCTTTCTGATTGATGACGAAGGTTTACGGGTGACAGCACCACGCTGGGTCACTGTAGCTGAGATCGAATCAACGATCATGGAAAAGTGCGCATGGATTTTCAAAAAAATCAATGAACAGCGAGAGCGTTCAGTGAGGCGCCTGCAACCACCCATGGAATGGCGCGATGGTGCGTGCCTGCCTTATCTTGGAACCGACATCGTGGTGCGTATTGCTGATTCAACCAATACCGGCATACGCTTTGATGAGCAAACCCGAGAACTGCATGTCAGCCTGCCGGCTTCAGCAACTGAACAACAACTCAAAGACCGCGTTCAAGGCTGGCTGCAAGCTGAAGCAAAGCGTATCTTTGCCGAACGACTGGATATCTACGCATCCAAACTCGGTGTGACATTCAAAGGCTTTGTTCTGTCATCGGCGAGTACGCAATGGGGCTCGTGTACCGCTAATGGACGCATAAGGCTAAACTGGCGATTGATGCATTTTGCATTGCCCAATATTGATTATGTGGTGGCTCACGAACTATCGCACCTGCGCGAAATGAATCACGGCCCACAGTTCTGGGCGACTGTTCAATCGCTGCTACCGGAATTTGAAACAGCGCGCAAGGCGCTGCGGGATCATGAGTTGGCGAGCTTGCCGGTATTCTGAGTCAGCGAATCAATGTAAATGTGTCAGCGCGACATACTGTTCCAGCGATATTGTCTCAGGACGCGCCTGAGGATCAATGCCAGCAGCGATGAGCTGCTGTTCTGTGAATAGACTGCCCAGACTATTACGAATCACCTTGCGTCGCTGTGAGAAAGCCTGGGTTACTACCTGCTCCAGACGTGTCTGCTCACATGCCAGCGGTGTTGCAATCGGCCGCATACGAACAATCGCCGAATCAACCTTGGGAGGCGGATCAAATGCCGAGGGTGGCACGATGAACAGCATCTCCATCTGATAGCGCCATTGCAGCATCACGGACAAACGTCCGTAATCTTTACCGCCGGGGGGTGCCACCATGCGCTGGACGACTTCTTTCTGGAGCATGAAATGCTGGTCCTCTACCTGCTGCGCATACTGCGTGATATGAAAGAGCAGAGGACTGGAGATGTTATAGGGTAGATTGCCGACGATGCGCAGCTTGCCTTGCGCCGGCTCAAGCGCGCCGAAATCAAATTGCAAGGCATCGCCCGCATGCATGATGAGTTTATCGGGGTTGAATTTTTTTTGCAGTAGCGCGACCAGATCACAATCGAGTTCGACCACATGTAAGCGGGTTAAATGTGTCAATAACAACACCGTCATCGCGCCCTGTCCGGGCCCTATGTCCACCATGGTGTCATCAGCGGCGGGCGCGATTGCGCGAATGATTTCAGAGAGGACATTCTGATCGGTCAGAAAATTCTGCCCGAAGCGCTTGCGCGGCACATGCTTCATTGTTGAGTCATGGCCATCTGCGCTGCCATCGCAATAGCTTCGACCATGCTGCTCGCATCAGCATGACCATAACCAGCAGCTGCCTTGTCCAGTGCCGTGCCATGATCCACCGAAGTACGAATGACGGGGAGACCCAGGGTAATATTCACGCCCTTGCCAAAGGTCGCAAACTTTAGCACCGGCAAACCTTGATCGTGATACATCGCCAGCACGCAATCTGCCTGGTCAAGGTAACGCGGCTGAAACAGCGTATCGGCAGGATAGGGGCCGGATACTTGCCATCCATGTGCGCTTGCCTCGTCGATCACGGGTCGTATGACATTAATTTCCTCACGCCCCAGATACCCGCCTTCACCCGCATGGGGATTGAGTCCGGTCACCAGAATACGTGGACTGGCGATACCAAACCGCATGGCCAGATCACGATGAATAATCGCAAGCGTTGATCTCAGACTTTCGCGCGTGATTGCACGCGGCACCTCAGATAATGCCAGGTGGGTCGTAGCCAGGGCGACTCTGAACATCTGTTTGCCATTCAGACCCGCCAGCATCATCACCACCTGCGGTGTGTGGGTTTTTTCAGCAAGATATTCCGTGTGCCCAGTGAAAGCGATACCCGCATCATTGATGGTGCTTTTTTGCACCGGCGCGGTCACGATGGCGTCGACATCACCCGCCATGGCCGCCGCGAGTGCTGCATCCAGCATGTCGAGTACAGGCTTGCCATTGCGGGCATCCAGCTGTCCGGGCACAGGTGTTATCGCGAGTGGACAATCCATGATGGCGAGATGACCCGGCTGGTCTTTCCAACTGGCTGCCGAGGTCACCCGCTGCAAAGGATACTGCGGCGCCACAGCTCTCAACAGCAACGCCAACTGCGTGGCATCGCCAATCAGCAGGCATGCTACCGAGCTTGATTGGACGGCTGCCTGTACCGCGATTTCCGGACCCACGCCGGCGGGCTCACCACAACTGATCGCAATCCGCGGACGTGACATGGGTGTTGGCTAGTACGGACGATTGATATCGTCCAGACGATACTCGACGTAGGCACGATCACGCAGCTGGCGTAACCAGTCTTCGTAAGATTCTTCGAGTTTCTGTTCACGCAACGCCTGTCGCACAATCAAACGCTGCCGTTCTCGGGAAATTTCCTCGGATTTTCGCTGGATGACTTCGATCAGGTGATAACCAAATGGCGACTCGACAGGCCCACTGATTTCACCGGGCTTGAGCGCACTCATCGCTCGTTCAAACTCGGGCACGGTATCACCGGGATAAATCCAGCCGAGGTCACCCCCTTTGCTGGCAGAGCCATCATTGGAATACAGTCGTGCCAATTCCTCGAACTTCGCTGCTTTGTTATCCAGCCGCTCTTTAAGTTCAACCAGTTTGCGACGCGCTTCGGCAGCAGAGACAATCTGATTCACCTTGATCAGGATATGGCGCGCAAGCGTTTGCTGAACCACAGCACCCGCACCTGCCTTGACCATGCTAGCGCTGCGCCTTCCAATGACTTTGAGGATATGAAAGCCATTCGCACTGCGTGCAAGCGGCGCAATTTCGCCCTCTTTGGTTTTTTCAGTTGCCTCCAGAAAAAGCTGAGGCAGACGCGAGGCATTTCGCCAGCCGAGTTCGCCACCACTGAGTGCATCGCCGGCATCCGAGAAACTGGCCGCAACCTTCGCGAACTCGACGCCTGAACTCAGCTGCGCAAGCGCCTGATCAGCACGCTTGCGACGTTCTGCAATCTGCTCTGGCGTGGCTTTCTCGGGTACACGAACCAAAATCTGCGCGATGTTGATTTCACTCTGTGCGCCCTCCGCATTGCCGGCAGCCGCTGCAAGGAAGTTATCAACCTCAGCATCGGTGATCTGAATTTTGTTGTCCACTTCGCGCTCGCGCAGACGCTGTAGGGTGATTTCTTCACGTACTTCTTCGCGAAAACGTGCGAACGAGAGGCCATCTCCCTCCAGCTGATCCCGGAACGCCTGTACGGTCAACTTGTTTTGCTCGGCAATTCTTGCAATCGCACGATCGAGCAGCAGATCATCGATGCGGATACCTGTCTCTCTCGCTAGCTGCATCTGTGCACGGTTTACGATCATTCGCTCGAGTAACTGCTTTTGCAGCACTTCGCGCGCAGGCAGCTGTATGTTTTGACGTTTCAGCCGCTGCTCAACCAGACGCGAACGCTCCTCAATCTCTTTCAGAGTGATGACATCCGTGTTGACGACCACAGCGATTGCATCAATCAGCACTGGCTGACGAGCACTGGATGGTTTGGTCTCAGCAGACGATGGACTGCTCAGGATCAGCAGCCCAAGACTCAACAAGGTACCGGCACAGAGAAGTTTGTCGGCCAGAGAACGATAAATCTGAATAAGCGTCATCGTGATTTGAATGAATTGAGAGAAGTGAATCGGTTACTACCGTTGCTGCTGTTATTGCGGTTGCTGCAGCGGCTGATATCCCGGCACACTGCCGCGTAGCGCCCTCATCGGGCTCGAACCAAGCGTCGCCAGGCCCCTGAATTCCAGCTGCATAAAAAGATGCGTTGTCGCCACCCCTGCCGCGGTTGGTATGCGCTGACCGACCAAGCGGAATATCCAGCAATCCGCAAGATACTCGACACCGAGCAATGACTGGCCCATCCTACGGTCATCCAGAAGATAATTGACGCGCCCGACACCATACCAGCGCTGACTCATGGGCCACTGTCCCGAGAGGTCGATGAGTTCGTAGTTGGTATATGGGTAGCCCGGAATATTGCGCGAGTCGCGCCGGTATTGGGCATTGACAACCTTCATCGGACCGGCCTGCCAGAACACGCCAGCGTTCATTCGATTGACATCCCGATTGGTTTGATCGTACTGCAGGTTTGCGTCCAGGCGTAGTTCGTCAGTGACTCGACCTGACATCAGCAACAGGATATCTTCTGCTGCAGCCTGGTTGGTGATCCCTAGACTCACCGTGGGGTCTTTGAGGTTGATACGCTGTGCGACCGCCAGTCGCAGGCGCTCTGCACCCGTGGTCTCAAGAAAACGCGAAATGAGCGCGAGCGTGAGCTGATTGGAGTCACCGACGCGGTCATGACCAACAAATCGGTTTTCCCGAAAAATCTGCGCATAGTTCAGATCAGCCTCGGAGGTATCGAATCGGGGATACAAGATCGCGGTCTGCTCTTTGTACGGCGTATAGGTGTAAAAGGCACGTGGCTCCAGCGTTTGAATCGCTTGTCGATTGAAAAATGTGGCATCGCGCTCAAAAACCAATCCTGAGTCCAGCGAGAATGTTGGCAGCACTCGCGCCGGTGCTGTCATGCTGGGAGCAGATTGATCCAGATTGTAGAGAGTGCCGTGTAGGGAGAGGCTGGGACGTATGAAAAAGCCAGGACGTTGCCATTGACTGTAGGATATCCGGGGATTGAACACCAAACGGTCACCCTGCACCAAGGTCGGATGCGCAAATCGCGTGTACTCCGAGTTCATGGTCAAATCGAGACCACTGTCGCTGTAGTGAAAATTATTGACGTTCACCTGCGGCAGTCGCGCATACGGAAGAGTGATCAGCGCGTTCGGATCCTGCAACACCTGATAATCGATCAGACGAACAGCGCCATTCCAGTCTGCTGCGCCATAGTTGAATGCGACACTTTGCGTGAGCAGCCTTCGATTGACACCGGGGCGCGCCCAGACATGGCTAAGCGGAAAATCTCTTGCGTAATTGTCGTCCGACGCTCCATTGATGTCGGTCGCCAGTGTCAGCCCAGGTGCCAGCACCTGGTTATGCCGGGATGAAAAACCGTAACGCGTCTCGCCAGGCAGCTTGGTGTCATTGATAAATTCAAAACGCGTCTCGCCGGCAAATTCGCGCTCAAGATACCGAACATCCGCTCCCAGCATCAACCCGCGCTGTGCGATATAACGAGGGAAAAACGTGACATCACGGTTTGGTGCAATATTCCAGAAATAGGGCGTCGTGACCTGCAGGCCACTGGATGTCGATGAGGCGATCGTTGGTGCCAGAAAACCCGACACCCGCTCGTCGGTCAAAGGAAACGAAATGCGAGGTGCACCTGCCACCGGCACGCCCTTGAAAACCAATACGGCATTGCGGGCGTAACCAACACCGGCACCTTCATCCAGCGTCAGCCTGCCGGTGCGCAGGTACCAGTCTGGATCGGGTCCATTGCAAGTGGTGTAATAACCCGAAGATATGGTCGCCTGGTCCTCAGATTCAAAATCAATCCGAGCTGCTCTACCTTGAGCATTTCTCTGCAAAAGCTTGTACACCAGACTGTCCATGTAGCCCACGCCGGTATCCAGCTTGAGTCTGAGTTCATTTCCCTCAAATCGGCTGCCGGCCTTTTGGACGAGCACATTGCCTACTGCATCGACCCGATCATCAATGATGTTGTATTTGACACTATAAGCATCGATGCTCGTTTTACCGCGCGTGATCTCGACATTACCCTCCAGCTGGACTTCACGATCAGGACGGCCTGTCAGCTGCTCTGCCCTCAAGTCGGTTACTGCATCATCAGCTACCGAGTCCACCAACCGGCGCGTCTCCTGCGCAACCGCTGACCCAAGCATCATCACCGTGATCATGAGGGAGAGCAGTCTCGCGCGCCTGAAAGCTGAACCGAGGGGAAGTGGCAATCGCCGAGTCATGAAAGCTAATTTCGCGGAGGTGAGCACCGCGCTATGAGATCAATCCCTTATTATATGGGAACTGATCGCTTGTTCCGAACTCCTGCCGCCTGCCTCCTAGTCAGTTTTCCCAAATGCCCGACAATTCTCTGAACGATACCCGGCTGGTCCAGCTTTCCGACTGGCTTTCTAATCTCAAGACACCCGCAACCCTTCTGGAAAGCCTGCGACCCGCCTCTGCGGATGCCAGCTTCCGCCGTTATTTTCGTGTCAATACGCAGAGTGGGCAGAGCCTGATCGTAATGGATGCCCCTCCACCGCAGGAAGATGTGCGGCCATTTGTAAAAGTTGCCGAATTATTCAGCGCGACCGGGGTGTCCGTGCCAGCCATTCTGGCCCAGGATACCGAGCGAGGTTTCCTCTTGCTCTCGGATCTCGGATCGACCACTTACCTTCAGCGGCTCAACCCAGATACCGCCCACAAGCTCTATCTTGATGCCATTGATGCGCTAATCCAGCTCCAGGTGCAAAGCCGGGCCGGGATACTGCCTGCCTATGACCGGGAGCTGCTGCACCGGGAATTAATGCTATTCCCCGACTGGTATGTCAAACGCCATCTGAAAGCCACCCTGAGTGATGCGCAGAGCGCAGACCTGAACCGGGTTTTCGATCTCCTGCTGGCCAATAATCTGGCCCAAGCGCAGGTGTATGTGCATCGCGACTACCATTCGCGCAACCTGATGGTCATGGACAAGGGCAATCCGGGCATTCTAGATTTTCAGGATGCGGTCAACGGACCCATTACCTACGATCTGGTCTCGCTTCTCAGGGATGCTTACATTCAGTGGGATGAAGCGCTGGTACTGGACTGGACAATTCGCTACTGGGAACGCGCTCGACGAGCAGGACTGCCCGTTAGTCATGATGTCGATGCGTTTTACTGTGACTTTGAATTCATGGGACTGCAGCGTCATCTGAAAGTACTTGGTATCTTTGCAAGGCTGTATCACCGTGATGGGAAGGATGGCTATCTGAATGACCTACCACTG
>SXGT01556736.1_pt1 | contig 10911 bp, 6 predicted proteins | sample 3176221 | NCBI WGS metagenome assembly SXGT01 (sample SAMN11356862, study PRJNA531348) | freshwater metagenome | isolation source: freshwater sample F1-120 | place: China: Fuxian Lake, Yuxi | collected 2017-12-25
CTTGTCCAGCACCGAGTCGATGATACTGCTCTGTCGTCGGAGGCGGGCTCGGCGTACCTCCGGGTCGGTGCTGTCGATGCTGCCGAACAGCCGGTCGAAGACCACGCGGGGGTTGGTCTCCACCGGGAGCGGTGTCGATGGGCCGCTCCAGGCCAGGCGATTCTGGTAGGCGCAGCTGAACCCCACGTCGCAGGTGCCGACGCCATTCACGGTGTCGGCGCCCTCCAGCCCCAACTCGAGTGAGGGGAGCGGCGTGTCCTGCCCGAGACGGTTCGCGATGATCTGGTCCAGCGAGATGCCGAGCGACAGGCTGGCGCTGCCGGTGGTCGGCAGCGGTTCGATGCCCGTCATGAACGCGCCGGCCGGCTTCGCGTGGGCGCCGGATGCCCCCGTGCGCGACTGGGCGCCGGTGTTGTCCAGACCGCTCAGCACCAGCAGCTGGTCGCGGAAGGGTTCGAGCGGGAGCAGGGTCGGTGTGAAGGTGAACGCGCTGCCTTCTTCGGCTGGCGTCCAGCGCTCCATCACGATGCCGTTGGGCACATAGACGGTGCAGAACCGGACGACCGGCGTGGCGGCCGCGCGCGCCAGCGCGGTGGTCGGGACCATGCGCTCCAGCAGTGGCAGCGCCAGGGTGGCGCCGACGCCGCGAAGCACCGTGCGTCGAGGGATGGCTCGCTTGGAAATGATCATGATTCTGACCTTCGCATCCGGAACGGCGGACTCTTCACGATGGCGGTGATGAGTGACGACCAGGTCAACTGGTCTGGTGAGGTCTGACGCGCGATCTGCCGAACGACCGGCATATCGCTCGGGCCAAGCGTGCGCCCGATCGCATAGGTCAGCAGCTTCTCGCTGACAGTGTCCACGAACTGATCCTGGCGGGCGAGGATCACCGCCCTGAGGCCCGACAGCTCTCGCACCTCGGTGCCGTCGACCAGCGTCCCGGACGCGTCGATCGGGACACCAGTGTCGAACGGCGTGCCGCCGCCGTCGGTGGCGCGCCAGCGTCCGATCGCGTCGTAGGATTCCAGTGCGAACCCGAGCGGGTCGATGGCCGCGTGACAGCTCGCGCAGACGGCGTTCGTACGGTGCTGCGCCAGGCGTTCCTTCATCGTGGCCGGTACCCCGTCGGCGCGCGTGCCAGGCAAGCTCGGGACGTCTGGCGGTGGCGGTGGCGGCGGTGTCCCAAGGATGTTCTCGAGCAGCCACGTTCCGCGCACGACCGGGGACGTGCGGTTTGCGTACGAGGTGATCGTCAGCAGGCTGGCATGCCCGAGCAGTCCGCCCCGAGTGTCCGGGAGCGGGACCCGGCGGAAGTGGGGGCCGTAGACGTCGGGGATGCCGTAGTGCCGGGCCAGTCGTTCGTTGACGAACGTGTAGTCGGCACGCAGCAGATCGACCAGCGGGCTGTCGCTCAAGATCTCGGCTTCGAGAAAGAGCTCGGTCTCGCGGCGCATGGCGTCCCGCAGGTTCTCGTCGAACGCCGTATAGGTGGCGGTGTCGGGGACCGCGTTGACGAGCTTGCGGAGCTGGAGCCACTGACCGCCGAAGTTTTCAACCAGGGCGCGAGAACGCGGGTCGTTCAGCATCCGGTCGACCTGTCGGTCGAGCACGTCTGTGTGGCCGAGCTGACCGGCGACGGCCAGCGCGATCAGTTCGTCGTCCGGAATGCTGCTCCAGAGGAAGAACGAGAGCCGGGAGGCCAGCTCGAGATCGCTGAGCTGATAGGCGGTATCGGCGCCGACCCCGGTCGGGTCCGTTTCGATACGGAACAGGAACTCTGGATCGACCAGGAGGCGCTCGATGGCGGCCTGGATACCGTCGTCGAAGTTGTCTCGTTCGGCCCGCGCATCCTCGTAGAACGCCATCAACAGCGAGACGTCGTCGTCGGAGGGCGGCCGCCGGTAGGCCCGGCCTGCGAGCGTCGCGAGGATGTCGCGGGCACACGCCGCCTCCTGCGCCCCGGCGGGCTCGCAGACGAACACTCGGCTGCGACTAGGCAAGGTGGCGGCGCCGGTCGGGTTGAAGGGACCGAGGATCTCGATGCCAGAGATGGCCGGGTTGCCGTCCTGCATCTCGTCCTGCCCGTAGGAGTACGAGGACCGGTCGAGTGGCAGTGGCAGGATGCCGTCCGGCACCGCGGACCGCCGGTCGAAGGCGACTCCGACCCGGTGCCGGCCGCCGGAGACCGTGGTACGAATTTCGAGCCCCTCGTCTGCGGTGAGCGCATAGCGCTCCCACTCCGGGAATGAACTGCCGTCGTAGACCTGCTCGAACTTGCCCGCGTAGCCCATCGGGGGGAGTTGTCCGTGTTCCCACACGCGACCCACGACGAAGGTGTCGAGCCGCGCACCGTCCAGCCTGAGGTCGAGCAGATGCGGCTGCCCCACTCCACGGGCGTAGCCGTACTCCTGTTTTCTCAGGGTGACGCGGATGACGTAGTCGCCGTCGACCGGGAAGTTGTGCTCGATCACGGTGCCGCCGCGCGACCCGAGCGGCAGGTCGAGGCTGACTGCGTCGTTCTGGTCCAGCGCTCCGTCCACGGGATAGATTTCGGCCACCGGGCGTAGCGTCTGGTCACCAACCACCAGTCGGCTGATCCGTTGCGCCGCTGACAGATAGCGTTCGATCAGCGTGGGCGAGACCGACAGCACGTCGGCCATGTTGTCAAAGCCGTCTTCCTCGTCGTCGGCCGGCAGCAAGGCGCTGACGTCCACGTCCAGGTCGAACAGGTCGCGAACGGCATTGCCGTACTCGACGCGATTCAACCGATGGATGGCCGGTCGACCCGGATCGGGGGCGGCCAGCCCCGCGCGGTCGAGCTCGGTCTCCAGCCATGCGACAAGCTGTCGGGTGGTCGCCGTATCTGGACGGGGACGCCCGACCGGGGGCATCGCGTTCGCCTTGAGCCGACGGATGACCTGCTCCCAGGTGTCGGCGTGCTCGCCCACGTGCGCCAGGTCCAGGCTGTCCAGCGTCAGCTCGGCCGTGCGGGTTCGTTCGTTGTGACACGCGACGCAGTAGCGGTTCAGCATCGCCCTGGCGGTCTCCGCATCCATGTCGGCCGCCTGCGCCCTCACAGGACTCGGACTCGCGCCGATGAGACACGCGAGCCCAGCGACGGTGACCAGGCCGCGACGCAGCCGTCCCGACCTGCCTGTCTCCAGGACGCACTTCTTCATTGCCCCGTCTCCAGTCGTTCGATCAGCTCCCGCGCGGCGGTGCCGTCCTCGTTCTCGATGTCGGCGCTGGCTCCCGCGGTCAGCAAGAGCTCGGTCGTGGCGGGAAACCGATTCCGGGCTGCGGTGTGCAGGGCCGTGTTGCCGGCGGGCCCGAGCGCGTCGATGGCGACGCCGGCCCCGGCGTCGAGGAGCGCCCGTACGGTCTCGCGGACGGCCTCGTCATCAGCCCATTCCGCCGAGACCAGCTCGGGCGCGATGAGTCGGTTTCGCCGGGTGGTGCTCCGGCTCGCGCCCAGCCCGACGGCCGCCATCAGCGGCGTCGTGCCGTCCTCCTGTGGTCGCAGCGCATCCCCGCCGTATTCCGCCAGCAGGCGGACCATGTCAGGCTCCAGATACTTGGCGGCCAGGAGCAGCGGGGTGGCCCCCTTCTCGCGCAGCGTAAAGATGTGCTCATAGGTCCAGCGCGGCACCGGGGTGCTCTTGACCAGCACAGGGTCCGGATTGGCCCCGCGTTCGAGCAGATCCGCCATCAGCGCAGGCAGGGTCCGCAGCGCGGCGGCATGCAGCGCTGTGTAGCCGGCACCGTCGGCGTTCGGGTCGGCGCCGCGATCGAGCAGGTAGCGGGCCAGATCTTCGTGTCCGCTCATGGCCGCCAGGACGAGCACGCTGTTACCGTCCGCCCCCCTGTCGTTGACGTCGGCGCCGGCCTCGAGCAGCCAGCGGGTCGACGCGATATCACCGTGCCGCGCGGCGAAGAGCAGGGCAGTAAAGCCGCCCGCGTCGAAATACGTCGCGCCCTGGGGGCTGGTCGTGCTCTCTTCGGCGGTGCCCCTGAGCTGCTGCGCGGTGATCGTGCGCGCGCTGACGTCGGCGCCCGCTTCGAGCAGTAGCGCGGTGACGTCGGGATGCCCCATGGCGACCGTGCGCATCAGCGCGGTCTGTCCCTTCTCCGGCTCGGTCGCGTCAATGTCGGCGCCGGCGGCGATGAGTGCGCGCACCGCCACCGGGTCGCCCGTGTGCGCGCACCGCATCAGTGGGGTCTCGCCGGTCCCGAGACGACGGTTCGGGTCGGCGCCTGCCGCGAGCAGACGGCGGACCGCGTCGGCGTGCCGGTTGGCGCAGGCGGCCCACAGCGGCGTGGTGCCGTACTCATTGGCGGCGTCCAGATGCGCGCCGGCCCGGATCAGCAGCTCGAGCGTCGGCGTGTGGTTCCAGTACGCCGCCCAGTGCAGGGCGGTGGCGCCGTCAGGCTGTGCCGTGTCGACGTCGGTGCCGGCGGCGACGAGCGTGTGGACCTGTTCCCAGTGCTGCTGTTTCGCCGCGTCCGCCAGCGGCGCGTCCGCAGCTCCAAGTGGAGTCACCGCGAGGGCCCACAGCCCGATGGCCGCCAGGAGCCGTCCGACACGGTCGCTCACAGAAGGGATCGTCGGCGTCATACTCGACCTTCGAGAAGGCGGTGGTCACCGTATTGTAGCCGTCTCTGCGCTCGTACGGGCTATCTATCGACGCCATCGTCTATTATTGCGGCTTCCGCGATTGCGGGCTTCCGCGCTTACGGCTTCCGCGACGATCGTCAACATGATCAGGAGGTGTGTGGTGAAACGTGTCCTGCTTGCCGCGCTGTTGCTGGGCCTGCTGGTGACCCCGGCCCGCGCCCAGAGCGTGCCGGAATTGCCGTTCGAGTCGGTGCCCAATCCGCTGAAACTGCCTCACGACATCCACTTTGGTGAAATCGCGGGCGTCGCGGTGAACGCACGCGGGCACGTCTTTGTCTTCTCGCGTGGTAACTCGACCGGGCCGTCCTATATGGCCACCGCCTCGCAGCTCCTCGAGTTCGACGCAAACGGCAACTTTGTGCGCGAGCTTGGCAAGAACCTGAACGCGTGGTCCTACGCGCACGCCGTGCGCGTCGACCCTCAGGACAACATCTGGGTGGTCGACAAGGGCTCGAACATGATCCTGCGCTTCACGCCAGAGGGGCATGTGGATTGGGTGTTCGGCCGCAAAGGGGAGGCCTCGCACCTCATCGTGCCGCCTGACTATCAGACAGAGATGGCCAAACTGCTCGAGCGGGCAGGCGTGGCGGTGAATATTCCTGAGCAGAACAACCCCCGGTGGCCGCTGCCGGTACATGAGGACAACAGCTTCAACCAGCCTACGGACGTGGCGTGGGATTCGGACGGCAATTCCTACTTCAGCGACGGCTACATCAACTCGCGGATCGGGAAGGCGAATGCCCGGGGCGAGTGGGTGACCAGTTGGGGGTCGCTCGGCAGCGCGCCCGGACAGTTCGACACCCCGCATGGCATCGCGGTGTCGCCGGCGGACGAAATCTACGTGGCGGATCGCGGCAACCGCCGGATCCAGGTGTTCGAACCCGACGGCACCTACATTCGGGAGTTTACGATCGACGTGCCGGTCGACGTGACCCGGGGCAGGGTGGTCTATGGGCGCGCCAACCCGAACGGCACCTCCGGGGCGCTGGCCCCCGGCGCCCCCGATGCGCTGTGCATGACGCCGGGGCCTGACCCGGTACTGTTCGTCGGCGATATCTATCCAAGCCGGGTCTACAAGGTGTCGCTACAAGGAGAGGTACTGGGCGTGTACGGCCAGCCCGGCCGCAACCTCGGCGAGTTCGGGTGGATTCATGGCATCGCGTGCCCATCCGAGGATGAGATCTGGGTGGCCGAGCTGATCAACTGGCGGGTGCAAAAGCTGGTCACCAAGGGTACGGGGGACTAGCGGCTGTTGCCACGGCGCTTGCGGGATGGTGGTGGCGACACCAATCCACCCCGTTCGCGAATTCGGGGACGTCAGCGGTTTCACTCCTGACGGCTGCAGTTTCGCGGTGATCCCGCCGATACCGCTCATAGGCGAGTGAGCCACGCTGATGCAGGCGACACGGCCCTCGCTTAGGGCTCTCGGACGCGGCTGCCGAACCACGTCCGAGGGCCCGCCTCCCTTTGGTCCTCCCTACACGACACGCGCGCACCCAACCCCGCACGGACGTTGACCTGTCTGGTCGTCTGGCGCGAAGGCTTCGCTGTTCCAACGCGCGGTGCCGCCCCCACCGTGTTGGTGATATAACGATGACACGAACGGCCATGCGATAGACGGACGCGGTTCGACCGCACCGAGGAGCGCACATCATGTCGAAGGGAATCTGTGGCGGAGTCGGCGGCCCGCGTTGGCCGGGAGCGGATGTTGTCACGATGGCCGCTTCCCGCTGGCTCGCCACGCTGATGGTGACGGGTGCCGTGACCGGCGCGGCAGGTGTCGTCGTGGCGGGGGCACAACCCGCCTCGGCGGACGGGGCCTTCACCACGGACCAGGCGGCCAACGGCTGGTCGACCTACGGCGCGCAGTGCCAAGACTGTCATGGTCCGTCTTTGGAGGGCATGGTGCATGCCCCACCCCTCTCCGGCGTGGCGTTCCTCGACGATTGGGCGGGACAGACGACCGATGACCTGTTCGCCTATCTGCGCGACGAGATGCCGCCTGGGCAAGCCGGTTCGCTCACCGATCAGTCCTACGTCGATCTGGTGGCGTACCTGCTGGAGTCGAACGGCGCCGTACCCGGTGAACGCACCCTGACTGCGGATGCTGGCCTGGTGATCGGCGACGCCGCGGATATCTCCGACGCGCGCCGCGCGGCGCAAGCGGGCGAGCGGGTGCAGCGCCGAACGTCACGGTTCGTCAACCAGGAGGTGCCGCACGAGCTGAGCCCGGTGACCGACGCCATGCTCTCGGACCCGCCACCCGGGGACTGGCTGAGCTGGCGGCGCACGCGGAACGGCCACGGCTACAGCCCGCTCGATCAGGTGACGCGCGACAACGTGGCCGATCTGAAGCTGGCGTGGTCCATCGCCATCCGGCCGGGCAACCACCAGACGACGCCACTGGTGCATGACGGCGTGATGTTCCTCGCCAGTCCGGGAAATGTGGTGCAGGCGATCGATGCGGCGACTGGCGACGTGATCTGGGTGTACCGAGCGCCGCTGCCGGACGATGCGACCGGGGGCGCCACCCGCACGCTGGCGTTCTACGGCGACAAGGTGTTCCTGGCCACGGCCGACGCCGCGGTGGTCGCGCTCGACGCGCGCACCGGCGGGGAAGTGTGGCGGACGGTCAAGACCGACTACACCCTGGGCTTCAGGCAGAACGCCGGTCCGGTCGTGGCCAACGGCGTCGTGGTCACCGGCACCAACGGCTGCGAGCGATACAAGCAGCAGAGCTGTTTCATTAGCGGTCACGATCCGGAGACCGGCCAGGAACTCTGGCGGACCGCCACCATCGCACAACCGGGCGATCCGAACGATGCCTCATGGGGCGATACGCCGTTGTATCTGCGCGCGGGGGGCGACTCGTGGATCCCGGGCAGCTATGACGCGGATCTCGGTCTGTTCTACATCGGCACCGCGCAAGCGAAGCCGTGGGTGGCGGCGAGCCGCGGCATGACGACCCGGCAGGACGCGCTGTATACCAACTCGACGCTGGCGCTGAACCCACGTACCGGACAGGTGCAGTGGTACTTCCAGCATGCGCCGGGCGAGACGCTCGACCTTGACATCGTGTACGAGCGGGTGCTCGTGGATGCGGACGACGACAAGTGGCTCTTCACGATCGGCAAAGACGGCATCCTTTGGAAGCTCGACCGGACGACCGGCGCGTTGGTCGACCTGCGCGAGACCGTCCACCAGGACGTCTTCGAGTCGATCGACCGGGCCACGGGCGCGCTGACCTACCGAGAGGACCTGCGGGACATCGCCATTGGCCAGCGGGTGTTCGCCTGCCCCAGCCTGCTGGGCGGCCACAACTGGCAGGCATCGGCCTACCATCCGGGTGTCGGTGCCCTCGTTATTCCGCTTCACCAGGCGTGCATGAATCTGACCGGCCGCGAGGTGGAGTTCATCGAGGGGGGCGGCGGAACCGCCGGCCGCTATGAGTTGCTCGAGATGCCGGGCAGTAACGGGAATGTTGGGAAGCTGGCCGCCTACGACGTGCGGACGATGGAGGAGCTGTGGAGCCACGAGCAGCGAGCGCCGTTCCTGACCTCAGCCCTGACGACCGCGGGCGGATTGGTCTTCGCCGGTGACGGCGCCCGCTTCTACAAGGCGTTCGACATCGAGACCGGCGAGGTGGTCTGGGAAACGCGTCTCACCGCGTCGGCGCACGGGTACCCGATTACCTACGAGGCCGGCGGACGGCAGTTCATCGCCGTCCCGGCTGCCATGGGGGGCGTCTTCCGCAGCCTCACTGCGTCGCTCAACCCGGAGATCTACCAGCCTGAGGGGGGCAACGCGCGGTACGTCTTCGCGCTGCCGGAGTGAGGGCGTCACTCGGCCGCCGGCATTGGAGCGAGCAAGAAGGTGGTATGCGGATTCGCAAGCGATTGGGTGTTCTCACGCTGATGGGGTGTGTCCTGCCTGGGGCCGCCAATCACGCCGTGGCACAGCCCCGGGACCCGTCGTGGGACCCGGTGGCCGCGACCGAGTATCTGGACGCCCGACAGGGCTGGTGGATGGACTGGCCGACCGCGGCGCGGGACCACGGCACGGCCTGCGTGTCCTGTCATACGACGGCGCCGTTTGCGTTGGCCCGAACGGCGCTCCGTCAGACCGAGGAGCCGGGCGCGGTTGAGCGCCGCATGCTGGCCGACGTCGAAACGCGGGTGACGGCGTGGGCCGAGGTTGAGCCGTTCTACAGCGATGAGGCGTACCGCGCGGGCAAGAGTCTCGAATCGCGTGGGACGGAAGCCGTTCTCAACGCGTTGATCTTGTCCAATCGCGATGACAAGACCGGGACATTGAGCGACACCACGCGCCGAGCGTTCGCGAACCTCTGGGCGCTCCAGCTCCCCAGCGGTGAGTGGCCGTGGCTCGACTTCCGCCTCGAGCCGTGGGAATCGGCGACCGCGCCGTATTTCGGGGCGGCCTTGGCGGGGGTCGCCGTGGCACGTGCCCCCGGCGACTACACGTCGAGTCCCAGCGTCGCACCGCAGGTCGCGAGGCTGCGCGAGTATCTCAGCCGCACCGCCGACAGCCAGCACCTGTTCAACCGCCTCATGGCGCTCTGGGTTGCCACGGTGCTCCCTGATACCCTGACAGCCCCGCAGGAGCAGGCGATAGCCGAGGAGGCGATGCTCCTCCAACGTCCGGATGGCGGTTGGAGCTTGTCCTCGCTCGGTCCGTTCGAGCGTGGCGATGGCACGCAGGTCGATGTGAGCAGCGACGGCTACGCCACGGGGTTGGTGACGCTAGCGCTTCAGCGCTCCGCTGTGGCCAGACACGCCACCGGTGCGGCATCGGTTGAGCGCGGGCTCACGTGGCTGCGTCGACATCAGCATCCGGATGGTTCCTGGACCGCCACGTCGCTGAACAAAGAGCGAGAGCCCGATTCCGACCGAGGACGGTTCATGCGCGACGTCGCCACCGCCTATGCGGTCCTGGCGTTGACGACCGCGCCCTGACCGTCCACCGCGATGTTAGGTGTGGAGTGTTCATTGATTGCGAACGCTCTGGCTACCAGTTGCGCGTATTCACTCGCCACAGCAGGATTCCTCGCGGCGTCCCATCCCGGCCGCGGCTCGCGTGGTGCGGTCTTGATGTCCGCAACAACCAGGCCGATCTCGAGCCTCTGCGCCGCTCCGAGTACGGTCCCACTTCGGCCGACAATCCCGGATGATCCGTAGGACACGAGATCACCGGTTCGCCCGACCACATCCGCACGCACGACCGACACGCCGTTCTCCACCGCCCGAGCGATGTCCTTGTTCCTTGCTTCCGCGGGCAGTTCGGGCCCACCTCTTGTAAGAGGCATGCCATTGTTCGTCGGCACAAACAGGGCGGCCGCCCCCTGCGCGGCCATGATTCTGGCTGGTTCGTAGTAGGTTGAGTCCAGACAGATAACGATCCCGAACGTCAGATCGCCGACGGTGAAGACCGGCATCTTGTCGCCAGCCGCATAGACCGATTTGTTGATCGCCGGATAGAGCTTGCGATACACGCCGATGACGGAGCCTCGGTGAAAAACCGCAGCGGAGTTGAAGAGCCGACCCCGTGGTGCACGCTCCATGAATCCGACTATCGTTGTGACTCGATCGCTCGCCAAAGGCGCCAGCGCGGTGTGCAGCTGTCCACCTTCGACGTCGATCGCGAAGGCCATCGGCTGCGGCGCGTAGTCAGCGAGGCCTCCCATTACGCCCTCCGGGCAACACAGAATCTCGACGCCCTCGGACTCGCACCACTCGACTCGCTCACGAATGAGACTCAGGGCGAGTTCTGTCGAACCAGCGGGAAGTACCGGAGCTTGGTAGGCAGCGACTCTCAACTGTTTGTCCGATTGGATTAAACACGGTCTAACGACCTGCCGCGCAGCCGCGAGCGGCGAAATTCTCCGCTGGCGACTGCACGGCCGGTTCGACGCCGCTCGTCGGCTGCAGCGGCATGTTGGACGGGGCGAATTCAGATACTAAGTGCAACACCCCGGTTCGCCGCGAGTGAGGCGATCTGGGATACTCGACGATTCCTCCAACTGGTAAGAAAGGGGAGTCGCTGATGAGGTATCACCAGATCACCTCAGACGAACGATACATGATCGCGCGGCTGAGACGATACGACGTCAACCAAGCCGAGATCGCCGAGATCGTGGGCCGGCACCGGAGTTCGATTTCACGGGAGCTCCAGCGCAACAGCGGTGTCAGCGACCACGCGTATCGCCCCAGCAAAGC
>SXGT01812342.1_pt1 | contig 10910 bp, 11 predicted proteins | sample 3176221 | NCBI WGS metagenome assembly SXGT01 (sample SAMN11356862, study PRJNA531348) | freshwater metagenome | isolation source: freshwater sample F1-120 | place: China: Fuxian Lake, Yuxi | collected 2017-12-25
ACCCGCAAAAGGGGGCTGCGCCGAAGGGGGCAGCGGATAATAGCCCAAAATTGGTTCCATTTTGGGGTCGAAGCGGTCACGTGCCTCCGGGAATTCGCCCGCACTTTTCCCTGCTGGCCTCGGTCGCGGTCAGCGGCGTCGCGCCCTATCGCCAGGTGTTGACCCATGGCTTCACCGTGGACGCGCAGGGCAAGAAGATGTCGAAGTCCAAGGGCAATGTGGTGGCTCCGCAAAAGGTGATGCAAAACCTGGGCGCCGATGTGTTGCGGCTCTGGGTTTCATCCACCGACTACGAAGCGGAAATGAGCGTTTCCGACGAAATCCTGAAGCGCACCGCCGATGTTTATCGGCGGCTCCGCAATACGGCGCGCTATCTCCTGGCTAACCTGAAGGGCTTCGATCCGGCTTCGCATCTGATCGCACCGGCGGACATGCTCACTCTGGATCGCTGGGTAGTGGACCGCGCCTTCCAGTTGCAAAGGGAAGTCGTCGAAGCTTACGAAACCTATCAATTCCACCGGGTTTACCAAAAGGTGCACCACTTCTGCTCGGTGGATCTGGGCAGCTTCTATCTGGACGTGCTGAAGGATCGCCAGTACACCTGCCGGGAAGACAGCCTGCCGCGCCGCTCCGGGCAAACCGCCATGTACCATATCGCCGAGGCCCTGGTGCGCTGGCTGGCGCCTATCCTGAGTTTCACCGCCGACGAAATCTGGCGTTATTTGCCGGGCGAACGCGGCGCTTCGATATTCTTGGAAACTTGGTATCAAGGGCTGTTCCCGCTGGACGAATCCTCGCCCTATAACGCCGAGTTGTGGAATTTTATCCTCGAGGTCCGGGAGGCGGTCAGTAAGGAAATGGAGGTTTTGAGGGTACGCAACGAAATCGGTTCGTCCCTGGACGCGGAAGTGGAACTGTATGCCAGCGAGCCAGTATTGGAAAAGCTCTCGCGGATTGGCGAGGAACTGCGCTTCGTGTTCATCGCGTCCGAGGTCGCGCTGTCGCCGCTGGCCGGGGCGACGAACACGCTGCCCACGGAAATCGAGGGGCTGGAATTGAGAATCGTGGTCTCCGGACAAGCCAAGTGCGTGCGCTGTTGGCATCACCGGCATGACGTGGGCAAACATCCCGAACATCCGGAGCTTTGCGGGCGTTGCGTGGAGAACGTGGCCGGAACCGGCGAAACCCGCCGCTACGCGTGATATTTATGTTGAACTGGCTGTGGCTCGCCGCCGTGGTGATCGTGCTCGATCAATCCACCAAGCGTTTGGTGGATACATCCATGCGGCTTTATCAATCCATCGAACTGCTGCCTTACTTTCAACTCACCTATCTGCGCAACCAGGGGGCTGCTTTCAGCTTCCTGTCCCAAGCGGGGGGCTGGCAGCGCTGGTTTTTCATCGCGCTCGCCATTATCGCCAGCTCGCTCATTTGCTATTGGCTGCATCGGCTGGACAAGGACCGGCGCTGGGAAGCCGCGGCTTGGGCGCTGGTATTGGGTGGCGCGTTGGGGAATCTAATCGACCGGATACTGTACGGCTACGTCATCGACTTTCTCGATGCTTATTATGGCGAATGGCATTTCCCCGCCTTCAATGTCGCCGATTCGGCCATTACCGTGGGGGTTGCCATGCTGCTGATCGATTCTTTCCGGTCGCGCGAGCCGGCTTAAGCTCCGGGCAAGAAAAAGCCGCTTCCGCCATCGCACGGGGGAAACGGCTTTGTCTCGCCGGGTCTTCAAGCGGGTTTGGGAGCCGGGCTTCTCAGCTTGTTCATCAGTGCGCCGAAAGCCCGATCCATGAGCGGCGTGCCGCTATCCTCTATCACCCGTGCCTGATTGGCGCTCATCTTCTTGGCCAGATCGCTCAACGGAATCTCTAGCACTTTCGCTCCCTTGCGGTTAACGAAAACATAGGTCGAGGTAACCTGGCTTTTCCACGAAAGCTTGCCGCGTATCTTTTTATTATTCTCGTACTCGTCGAATTCCACCCATTCTCCCACATTCAACTCGCGAGCCTTGAAAAGGTATTCGTCCTCAATGATGAAATCGGAGCTTCCGTAATCGGACGATCCAATTTGCTCCGGCGGGCGGCGTAGATCCTGAATCGTCAGATTCTCGATATCCGGTAGGTTCGAGCGGATTTCGACAATGGCCTGGGCCAATTCCGGATCCCTAATTTCCACCGCCGGCTCTTCCCGCGCTCCGGAAGATTTGGCCCCATGCGATACCGTTTCCGCGCCCGCGGGCGAGGATAGGCAGGTGACATGGCTGGCTTCGAGTTCCTTGATTGCGTTGGCCACCGATTGCGGATCCAGCGAGATGGATTCCAGTCCAGAGCGGATTGCCCTGATAATACGGGGAATCGCATGGATGATCGCCTTGCGGGACGTGCTATCCCGTGGCGGTATCACGCTCCAAATTAGCTTGTCCATCACCTCCAGCGCGGTTTCCCAATCTCCCGGTTGCTTGTCCCTCCGCAGATAGGCTAATACCAGCACGTCCTTCCAAGTGTTGTACAGAAAGGCTCGTACCGACGCCGGAGTGCTCTTGCCTTCCAGGCGCGAGGCGATCTCGTAGGCGATCTTGCGCTTGGCCAGATGCAGCTGTTCCTTGCTTTGCGTGACTTGGCGCGTTCTTTCCTCGGCGATCCGGCTGCGTTGGATTTCCTTGTCCAGAAATCCCATGAATTCGTCGAGCAACTCTGAAAACAGGTTCACGTTCTGGTCGAATTCGTCCAGAATGCGGCTTACGATGGATTCGATTTTCTTGAACATCGGGGTATCGGTGACCCCCTCGGTCGAATCAAGACCGATTCCCCCTTGCGCCAAGGCATTAAGAAGCAATCGAACCGGATGGTTCTTACGCCCGAAAAAGGACTTCTCGATCATGGCGACCTTGACCACGGGGATCTGCAAGCGGGCGATGAGCCCCTTGACCGGGTCGGGTAGATTACGGTCCTCAAGGATGAAATCGAAGATCAACGCAACCATGTCGATAATATCCTCGTCGGAACGGCCCAGGGGCCGTTCCTCGCCGGGCTGCGATTTTAATAATTGGTTGGTGATGAAGGATTTCAGACCCTCGGAACCTGGATAAGCGCCCTCCGCTACGACCGGTCCTTGCATCACGCTCAAGGCATTCAGTACCTCGCCGGTGTCTAAAGCCGGTCCTTGGCAATAGCCTTCCGCTAGGGAAGGAGAAAAGCCCATTTGACTACGCCAGCCGTTTAGCAGGCGCTGCATGCCCTGGAAAACCTCAATGTAGGCTTGTTGCTGATTTCCTTCCAGCGGTTCGTCACCGATTCCGCCCGCGCCTGGAATGCCGCCCAGCGGATAGGAGGGGGCGATGGGTAGGGACGAACGCTTTATGATTCTGGATAATGTTGGCAATATGCCTTCACTGAGCAGAAATGCATTCAATTCGTGGTACAGCTTGCCGAGCGCGCTGAGTACGGATTGATCGAAAAGCTTGTAGATTAGGAGCTTGATCTCGAGATTGAGAGTCAGTGGTTTCAGTGCGTCGGCGAAAGCACCGCACAAGCTTTGTGGAGAGAGGGGATTTTCACTGGAGTCGAGTTCCTCCCGCTCTACCAGGGTGGCAAAGCGCTTGTTCAGGCCATACATTTGATTTTGGAATAGGCTGTTGCCCTTTTCGATCATTGAGGTAATCGCGATTTCCTCTTCCAGAGCCTCGTTTTCCAGCAATGAGAAGCTTGGCTCGCTGGAATCGGCAAGCGGCCCGACGTGTTCCGAGGAAGTCTGCGAGAACCGCTTTTTAAGGAACTCATCGAAATGGCGGGCGATGTATGCGTGGAAACTCGCTTGGACGGACGCCGATTCCACACGAACGCGGCGCATCGTGTCGAAATAAAGCGCTTTCTGAGCCTCCGATTCCCAGTTTGAACGCCTGAATAATTCGTCGTCGATTACAGCGAAGAAGCGTTGAATAAGCTCGGTCAGTTCCCGAGACTGGATCGCGCGAATCTCCGTGACGATTCGTGGAATAGAGGGTTTCTGTACTTCTTTCTGTTTGGCCTGAACTGTCTCGAAACTAATAATTTTTGGGTCTTGGTTTAACATGGATGCACCCCAACTCTGGCAATCCTAGATTGTGGAAGCGCTTGCTTTCGCGCCAACCGTAAATTCCCATGATTCCATTGTTTCGTGACATATGTATCGATACTATAAATCATGCGTTGCGCTTTGTCAGCTTATTTTCGACGATTCACACAGGGAACCTGCCTTGGCGCTGGACCGCGAAATTGGGGTAAGTATCTGATTAATCAGCGAATGCAGACACTGAGGCTAGTGTTATTGTATAGAATATGCGACTGGATTGAGCGTGCTTCCCGACAAACATTTCGTATGCCCTAGCTCAGCCGGTTGTCCGCGTAAGGCAAGGTTCCTTCCGCCGCTTGGCTCCGAGCACGATCACCGGACTCGGCGAGACCGCCGCCCATTATCACCCTTGGCTTGATTCCTTTCTTCCATGCTTCTCGAATCCCCGGATTTCCCCGCCATCGACACGCCTGCCTTTGTCTATGACGAGTCCCGAATCTTGCGTCAGCTTGCTCTTCTATCCGAGGTACGCGAGAAATCCGGCGTTGGGATTTTGTATTCGATCAAGGCGCTGCCATTCGCCGGGGTGGTGGATTCGATCCGCCCATGGGTGGAGGGTTTCTCGGTGAGTTCCCTGTTCGAGGCTCGCCTCGCCGCCGGGATTTCGCGGCGCGTGGCTGGCGATGCCGGCCGCGCGATCACCTTGCACATCACCACCCCCGGCTTGCGCGCCGGAGAAATCGGCGAGATCGCGGGGCTCTGCGATTATCTAGCCTTCAATTCCCTGGAGCAGTGCCAGCGCTTGCGGATCGGGATCGAAGGCCGGATTTCGGCGGGAATCCGCGTCAATCCCCGAGTCTCGTTCCTCGACGACCTTCGTTACGATCCCTGCCGTCCATTTTCCAAGCTGGGAGTTCCCATCGACGATCTGGCCGTCGCGTTGGCCGAGGATGGGGAACTGGCCTCTGGTATCGACGGATTGCATTTCCATACTTCCTTCGAGTCGCGTTCGGTCGAGCCGTTAAGGATTATCCTGGCGAAAGTGGAGCGCGTGCTCGGTCCAGCCCTAGACGGAATCCGTTGGATCAATCTGGGAGGGGGCTATCTTATCGATACGGAAGAGGATGCCCGGGAACTGGCCGAAGCGATCCTAGAGTTCAAGTGCCGCCGGGCGGTGAAGGTATTCTTCGAGCCGGGCAAGGCCATAGTCGGCGAGGCGGGTAATCTGGTCGCGAGTGTGATCGACCGCTTCGAGCGCGATGGCAAAACCATCGCGGTGTTGGATACCGGGGTCCACCATTTGCCGGAGGTTTTCGAGTACCAAAAATCCCCGCGGGTGGCCGGGCAGCGCCCCGACGGGCGCTACGAATATCTGCTGGCGGGCTGCTCCTGCCTAGCGGGAGATGTGTTCGGCGAATATCGGTTCGACACGCCCTTGCGGGTGGGAGATCGGGTGGCATTTCTGAACGTCGGCGCCTATTCGCAAGTCAAGGCCACTCGCTTCAACGGCTACGATTTGCCGGATATCCATGCGGTAGGGCAGGATGGCAAGCTCCGGTTATTGAAACGCCATGGCTACGAGGATTACCTGAGGCAATGGTCGGCCGATGCGCCTACACTTGCCGGGAACGAGACGGGGATTTAAATTCTAACGGCTTTTTCATGTAACCATCCTCACGGCTATGGCATATTCCACCGCTTACCGTCTTTTCGCCCTGGTTTCCATCCTGATCTTCATGGCCGGCTGCGCCAGCACGCCCAAACCGAGGCCGGCCCAGCGGGCACACATAGCTCCCGTCGTGAATTATGCCCTTAGCCTGCAAGGCGCCACCTATGTATGGGGCGGCGAATCGCCGGCGGAAGGCGGTTTCGATTGCAGCGGTTTCGTGCAATATGTTTATGGACGCTACGGTATCCGCCTGCCGCGTACCGCCCGCCAGATGGCGGAAGCCTTGCCCCCCCTGGACAACCGCGACAAGCGGCCGGGCGACCTGGTGTTTTTCAACACCACGGGCGAACCCTATTCCCATGTCGGCATTTACATCGGCCATAACGATTTCGTCCATTCCAGCAGCGCCAAGGGGGGCGTGATTGTTTCCAGCCTAGACAAGCCGTACTGGTGGGAGCATTTCCTCGGAGTGCGGCGGCCGAGCCGCCTGGATCGTTGGCTGGGATCGGCGGACATTGGCGATTGAATCGAAACACAAGGGAGAGCGCGCATGAAAGCCATTTTGATGACCCAACCCGGCCCGCCGGAATTGCTCGAATTACGGGATATCCCCGAGCCCGCCATCGCCACTTCGACCCAGATCAAGGTCAGGCTGCGGGCGGCGGGTGTAAACCCGGTCGATACCAAGCTGCGCAAGAACGGCGTTTTCTACCCGGACGCGCTACCCGCCGTGCTGGGTTGCGACGGCGCCGGCGAAGTGGTGGAGATCGGCGCGGGCGCGAGCCGCTTCAAGGTCGGCGACAAGGTCTGGTTCTGCAACGGCGGATTGGGTGGCGAGCAAGGCAATTACGCCGAATACACCGTGCTGGACGAGCGCTGGGCCGCTCCCCTGCCTAAGTCGTTGGATTTCGAGCGGGCCGCGGCCGGTCCCCTAGTGCTCATTACCGCTTGGGGAATGCTCTACGACCGCGGCCGTCTGCGGGCGGGACAGACGGTGCTTATCCATGCCGGAACCGGCGGGGTAGGGCATGTCGCCCTGCAACTGGCGAAGCTGCGGGGCGCGCGGGTGCTGGCGACCGTGGGTTCGGCGGAAAACGCCGAACTAGCCAGGCAATGGGGCGCGGACGAGGTTATCAATTACCGCGAACGGGATTTCGTGGCCGAGGTCAACGCGCTGACCGGCGGCGTCGGGGCCGACCTGGTGATCGATATGGTGAGTCCGGAAGTCTTCCGGCGCAGTGTCGAATGCACCGCCCATTTCGGCGACCTCGTGACCTTGCTCGATCCGGGCGAGTTTTCCTGCAAGGAGGCGCGAATGCGCAATCTCCGCATCGGCTTCGAGCTGATGCTGACGCCCATGCTGCGGGATTTGCCCGCCGCTCGCGCCCATCAGGTGGAGATATTGCGGCAATGCGGCGAGTGGATCGACCAGGGCAAACTGCGCCTGCATGTCAGCCAAATTCTGCCGCTGGAACAGGCCGCCGCCGCCCATGCCCAACTCGAATCGGGCCATACCGTGGGCAAGCTGGTGCTGAAGATCGCTTGATTATCGACTTCGCGAGAATCCCCCATGGTTGCCGTAATCCAAAACCCGCCAGTCCAGGCGCCGCACTACAAACTCACCGTCGAGGATTATTACCGCATGGGCGAGGCGGGCATTTTCCGCGAGGACGACCGGGTGGAATTGATCGAGGGGGAGGTTATCGAAATGTCGCCGATTGGTTGTTTTCACGCGGGGCTGGGTAGCCGGATATCCGATTGGTTGATGCGTCCGCTGATCGGGCGGGCGATTCCTTGGACGCAATACCCCCTCCGGCTTGGGCGCTATTCCGCGCCGCAACCGGATTTCACCTTGCTGCGTTACCGGGCGGATTACTACATGAATTCCCTGCCCACAGCCGAGGACGTGCTGCTGGTGGTCGAGGTCGCCCACACCAGCGTCCGCACCGACCGCGAAGTCAAAGCCCCACTCTATGCCCAACACGGTATCCCGGAATATTGGCTGGTCGATATCCCCGCACGTTGCGTCGAGGTTTACCTGAATCCCGAACAAGGCTGTTACCAGGAGGTGCGCAAGCTCAGGGAAGGGGATTTAGCGCCTGCCGCGTTTCCCGAAGCCGTGCTGGATGTACGGGAGTTATTCCAGGCATGAAACTCGCCACTCCCAGGCCGGACAGCCCCCATGGCCCGTAACCGCGAATTCTGCCCCAACGAAGCCTTGGATAAGGCGATGCGGGTGTTTTGGGAAAAGGGCTATGGCGGCACCTCCATCGATGATTTGGTGAGCGCCACCGGGGTCAGCCGCTATGGCTTGTATGGCGAATTCGGCGGCAAGAACGGCCTATTCCTCGCGGCCTTGCAACATTATCAAACTAATATCGCCGGGCCTTTGCTGGATATCCTCGGAAAACCCGATGCCGCCTTGGCCGAGGTGCGCGAGTTATTCGGCCTGCTGCGGGAATCCTTTCGCCAACCGGGCGGCAAGCTCGGCTGCTTGATCTTCAATTCGGTGCATGAGATGGGGTTGTACGACGCGGATATCGCCGCCAAGATTGCCGAGCTGCGGGTCGGCCTAGCCGTCGGATTGCGCCGGATGCTGGACAACGCCGTGAACCGGGGCGAATTGCCGCCGGGCTTCGATGTGGAGCGCGAGGCTGATTTCCTGTTCGGCGTCATGCACGCGCTGCCCATGTTGGCCCGCGCCGGGGCCGAGCCAGCGGTCATCGAGAACATGGTGGGCGTGGCCTTGTCCACCCTGGATATCCCGCGGGGCTGAGAATTCAGAACGTATGTTCTGATTTTGCTTTACGGATTCCAGAACATATGTTCTGATATATCACAGTCCCGCCGGGACGCCCACGCTTCGTCTAGCCCACTGCCTTAACCCAATGGAGGAAACCCCCATGAAACTGTACTTCCATCCCGCTTCGCCCTTCGCCCGCAAGACCTTGATCGCCGCGCACATACTCGGCCTGGAACTGGAAACCGAGTTGGTCGATCTGTTCGCCGGCGCGGGGCAAGCGCCCGACTTTCTCAAACTGAACCCGCACGGAAAAGTGCCGACCCTCGTGGATGGCGATTTTTCGCTGTGGGAATCCAACGCCATCATCCAGTACCTCGCCGCCCTGCAACCTGAAACCCCGCTGTATCCGAACGATGTCCGGGTGCGCGCCGATATCGCCCGTTGGCAGTTCTGGGAAGCGTCCAGTTGGGCGCCAGCCTGCATGGTCTATGTCTACGAGAACGTGCTGAAGCCCATGCTCAACCGGGGCGAGGCCGATGCGGAGGAGCTTCGCAAGGCCGCCGAGAAATTCCACCGCTTCGCCAAGGTGCTGGATGGGCATCTCGAAGGCCGCGATTGGCTGGTGGGCGATGGCATCACCTTGGCGGATATTGCCGTGGCGGTGTCGTTCATGTACGCCGTGCCGGGCCAGTATCCGCTTGAGGACTACGCCAATATCAAGCGCTGGTTCGCGCAGGTCGAAGCCCTGCCTGCTTGGGTTAATACCGCGCCGCCCGCCGCTTGATGAATAGCCGCGTTGCCAGGGAAGGCGGCGCGGCTTCCTTTTGGCAATGGAAAACCGGGAGGCTGAGCATGACCGATTTGAGCAAGATTCCCGACGCGGATTTGGTCCGGGAGATTTATCGCCGGATCAAGGGGGATTCCGAGATGCACGGCTTTCGGAATTACCTTTACCGGCAGGCGTTCCGCCCGATCTTCGCGTTCTTCGATAAGCAGAATGTGGACGAGGTGTATATACGGATGGGGAAGTTGCCGGATTGGGAGGCCTTGGAGGCGGAGCGGGACGAGGTGTTGGGGTATTTTCCCGAGCGGGCCGATTGATCCCGTTCAGACCTTGATGGCGATTTTGTTCCACGCGAACACGGTCACGAGGATCATCCCTCCCACCAGCCCCGAACCCAGGCACAGCAAATGCAGCCAGCCAAGCGGAATGGCGTGCAGCAGCCCGTTATCCGCGCCGAACGGCCACCAGGGCCGCATATCGGCGTGCATGAAGCTGTCCAGGAACACATGCGAATAAGCGCCGAGGAACGCGCCGGTTAAGGCCGGAATCCGGCCTATCTCCGTCGATACCCTGAACCATCGCAAGAATCGCAGCGTGGCGACGCGGTTCCAATAAGCCAAAGCCATCCAACAAAAGGGCCGTCCCAATGTCAGCGCGGCGAGGGCGATCAAGGTCGCGCCCGCATAGCTGTGGGTGTAGCCGTGCAAGATATCGTCCCCGCTCAGCATGTGGACCAGCGGCTCGATATCCATGGCAACCTGGGTGACGCCGAACATCGTCAGGCTGAAATGGCGTCCGCCTATGGCTTTGAGGGCTAGGCCCGGGCCCATGTGGAAGGGGGTGAAGGGCATGGTTTTGTCCGGTTAATTCACCCTACCGGCCTACGATCCTGGCGGATAGGCTTTGAGCAAGTCGTCCCGCGAAATCCCGGATTGGGTGAGGATGGCCGGAGCGTCGAGCTTTTCAGGCGGGGGTGGTTGGGGATGGTCAAGGGGGTTTTCGAGCCATCCGCGTTGGGGCGGCACATCGCGATATGGTTGCCTTCCCGGACCAATGCGAAGCCGAGCGATTGCAGCGCCTTGATAACATCCTGCAAGGCCGCGTCTACCGGAAACTTGGGCATTTAGGCAGCGACCGCCGTTTCCGCGAGGAAAACTTCCAGCACCGGCTCTTCCATATTGAGTACCTCCTTGCCGAAGGTCTCGATGTGGAAGGCTATGGCCGATTTCACATCCATCAAGGCGGCTTCGTAATTATCGCCTTGCCCGACAATAACGCCTTTCAGGCCGACGGGATAACCGACGTAGCCATCGGTGTGCTTTTCAACGATTATTTTGATATCGATCATTTTGAACTCCTGCCGTGAACCAGGTTGCGCCGCATAACTCGCTCTACAAGCCATCTAGTTTTTGAAGCGCGGCGGGCTAGGATTATTTCCGGCCAATCCCTCCGCCGCGCCCTATCATCAATCGATCCGCTTCACCCCATCCGCCGTCCCCAACAAAATCACATCCGCCGGCCGCATCGCGAAGATGCCGCAAGTAATCACGCCCACGATGTTGTTGATTTCCTTCTCCAGCGTGATCGGATCGACGATGGACAGGTTATGCACGTCGAGGATGTGGCCGCCGTTGTCGGTGACGCAGTGCTCGCGG